>Ga0208325_1000400_pt1 | contig 11766 bp, 11 predicted proteins | sample PL_2010_330m_FD_185486 | JGI IMG/M metagenome (GOLD analysis project Ga0208325, IMG submission 185486) | Freshwater microbial communities from Powell Lake, British Columbia, Canada to study Microbial Dark Matter (Phase II) - PL_2010_330m... | ecosystem: Environmental > Aquatic > Freshwater >...
GATGGTTCTTCTCCAGACTCTCCACCCCACCCATGGCTGTCCCCACCGATACCCCAACCCTCTCGCTATTGCTATCATTTATGGTCAGGTCAGAATCCTCCAGCGCCATCCTGGTAGCAGCCAGGGCAAAGTGGATAAAACGGTCTCCCCTCCTCACCAACTTCCTATCAATAAAATCCGAGGGGTTAAACCCCTTGACCTCCCCGGCAACCTGGGTGCGAAAACTGCTGGCATCAAACCTGGTAACAGCGCCAACGCCCGATTTCCCGGCGCATAACGATTGCCAGCTTTCCTCCACCCCAATCCCAAGGGGGGTTACTGCACCCATGCCGGTTACTACTACCCTTCTCTTCACCTATTTCTCCCGCAGGCTCTTTTTATCAATCTTGCCATCGGCAGTTTTGGGCAAAGAACCAGAAAAGATAATCTCTCTCGGCACCTTATAGTTAGCCAGGCGCTCAAGGCAAAACTTCTTTATCTCCTGCTCGGTAGCCACTTCCCCAACCTTCAACCTGATGAAAGCCCGGGGGGACTCCCCACGTAATTCATCGGGGATTCCCACCACCGCCGCCTCAGCCACCTTGGGATGGCTAGCCAGCACCTGCTCAATATCGCTGGGATAGATATTCTGTCCCTTAGCAATAACCATATCCTTCTTCCTGCCTGCCACCAGAAAAAGCCGCCCCTCCTCATCTAACTTGCCCATATCACTGGTATGGAGCCAGCCCTTCTTTATCACCTCGGCAGTTGCCCGGGGATTGTTATAGTAGCCCTTCATTATCGGTCCCCTGACAATTATCTCACCCGGCTGGTTCGGTGGCAGCTCCCGACCTTCATCGTCAACTATCCTCAGCTCCCACCCGGGCAGAGCCTTCCCCAGCGAGCCCGGCTTGCCGGCACCATCAGGGGACTGGCAGGTAACATGGGCTGCGGACTCGGTCATGCCCCAAAAGTCAACCGCCGATAAGCCGAGGTGCTGCTTGATTTTCCGCCAGATATCAGGCGGCATAGCCGCCCCCGCCGTACCCCAAAGACGGAGAGAGCTCAGGTCATTATTTATCCCCTCCGTCTCTATGGTGTTAACTATCAAGGCATGGACGAAGGGCACCGCCATAAAAATGGTCGCCTTCTCCCGCTCAATGACCTCAAGGAGGCTATTAATAGATAGCCCGCCCAACATCACCACCGTGCTCCCCTTGGTGATTGCCGTCAGCAGTATTACCACCAAGCCAAAGGCATGGTGCATGGGCAGGGCGAACAGCACCACTATATCCTTATCGCTCTGCTGAAACCCGTCGCCCGATATTGCCGCCTCCCTCACCAGAGCCTGATGGGACATCACCACCCCCCTCGGGTTAAAGCTAGGCCCCGAGGTATAGGCGATGTGGGCAATATCCTCACCCTTCAGCTCCACCGCCACCGGTTCCGACGAACCGGTATCCATAATCTCCTGATAACTAAGAAACTGACCTTTATGCTCAGAGCCTAACTCTATGACGCCGGCTACGGACTTAAGCTCCCCCAGCACCGGGGCTATTTGTTTCAAAAGCGGGCTTTCCACCACCACCACCCTGGGCTGGGAGTCATTAAAGAGCGAGGACAGTTCAGCAAGCTTACACTTGGTATCCAGAGGAACGGCGATGCCGCCAATCTTGACCACACCGAAGTAGATAGCGGCAAACTCCGGGCTATTGGATAGCAGCATTGCCACCCGCTCACCCTTCTTCACCCCCATCCCCAGCAAGGCGTTAGCTACTTTATTTGCCGCTTCATTAAGCTGGGCATAGGACAAGCGGCGCTCATCCACAGCCACCGCCGTCTTCCCCCCGTACTGCTTTGCTGCCGTCTCCAGCAATAATCTCAGGTTCATCAATCACCTTCCTCCAGTATAACCCTGGCATCTACGGCTATAGCACCATCGCTGTAAGCAAAAACAGGGTTAAGGTCAAGCTCCCTGATTTCAGGATTCTTCTCCACAAAATCAGACACCTTAAGCAGTAATTCCTCAAGGTAGGGAATATCCACCGCCTCCTGACCCCGGTAACCCTCAAGCAAGGGATAGCCCTTTATCTCCCTGAGCATCTCAGCGGCATCCCTCCGGGATAAGGGGACAATCCGGAAGGAGACGTCCTTGAGAACCTCAACCAGAATTCCCCCCAGCCCGAACATAAGCACCGGGCCAAACTGGGCATCCTTGGACATGCCGATAATCACCTCAACGCCGGGGCGAGCCATCTTCTGCACTGCTACCCCGTGAATCCTCGCCCTGGGGTGCTTTTTCCTGGCAGCCCCTAAAATCTGGTCATAGGCTTCGCCCACCTCACCGGCTGTCTTCAACCCCAGCCTGACCCCATTGGCGTCGCTCTTATGCACAATATCCGGCGAGGCTATCTTCAATACCACGGGAAAGCCAAGCTGCTGGCTTATGGAGACTGCCTCCCCCCTGGAGGTGGCAAGTTTGGTGTCAACAACGTCTATACCTGCCGATTTGAGAAATTCCTTAGACTCAACCTCAGTCAGTACCGTCCTGCCTTCGCTTCTCGCCTTATCTATTATCGGTAGCTTAATCGCCAAGACCATCCCCCTTTATCAAAACTGGGTTAAACTATAGCAGATTTTACCAATTTTGAGAAGCAACCTATCCCCCTGACCCCCTTCCCTTATCTAAGGAGCGACAAAAAACCTTTGCCCAAATCCTGCCTGCGTGCTAGAATAAAACCGTAATGAAAAAGATAAAGATAAAATATCTACTGACCCCCCTTATAATCCTGTGCCTTCTCCTCGGCAGTAGTTGTGTATTGCCCTCGGTAGACAACCTGCCATCCTCAACCCCCACCGCCTCCACCGAGCCTGAGTGGACACCACCCTCCACCGAACAAAACCAACCGCTCCCTGATTTCATCTCGGTCATAGCTCAGGTCAAGCCCTCGGTGGTAGCTATTAATACCAAGAGTACGACCTATTTATTCGGTCAGCTATATACGGAGGAAGGCGCTGGCTCGGGGTGGATTATAGATGAAAGTGGCTACATAGTGACCAACAATCATGTCGTTGAAGGGGCTCAGAGCATAACGGTAACCCTGGATGACGGCAGGACCTTCCCCGCGGCGATAGTAGGCACCGACTTTCTTACCGACCTGGCTGTAGTTAAGATTGAGGCTGAAAACCTGGTAAGAGCCAGTGGGGGAGATTCCTCGGCATTGGTGCTCGGCGAATGGGTACTGGCTATCGGAAATTCACTGGGGCTGGGGGTAACCCCCTCGGAAGGAATAATCAGGAGCCTGGGTGCCTCCATAACCATATCACCGGGGCAAACGCTTCACGACCTTATCGGCACCAGTGCCCCTATTAACCCCGGTAACAGTGGTGGACCGCTGGTAAATATGCAGGGGGAGGTGGTTGGTATTACCAGTGTCAAGATTTCTATGGTCGGAGTGGAGGCTATGGGCTGGGCGATAAGCATCAACTCGGCGATGCCAATCATCACCCAGTTGATAAATGCCGGCCACGCGGTCTGGCCCTACCTGGGGATAAGTTACACCGATGTAAACCTCTACCTGGTCTGGCAGCATAGCCTGGCGGTAAACGAAGGAATCTTTATCATTGAGGTACTTTCTGACTATCCCGCCGAGGAAGCAGGACTGAAGGCTGGGGATGTTATTGTTGGCTTCAACGGAGAAGAGATAGCCAACACGGGGGGCTTTATACAGGCTCTAACTGCCTGTCAAATCGGGCAGAGTGTAGAAATAATCTACTGGCGGGGCAATAACAAATATACCACCTCCGCTACCCTTACCGAAAGTCCCCCGCCCTAGCCCAGCCTCTTAACCCCCAGCAAAATATCGTAGCCGCTAATCCTCTGGCGCTCGGTAAAGACGCCCTCTTCGGGAACGCCGTCAGTAAGCTCTTGGGAGAGCGTCTCCTGCTTGATATAATCGGCAAAGTCCGCCATTACCTGCCTGATATAGTCCTCCCCCTGATAGCAGGTAATGATGTGGTCGGCGATGTCAAAGCCGGCGGAGCGGCGCATCGCCTGCAGCCGGCGCACTATCTCCCGCGCCATGCCCTCGGCTTGAAGCTGGGGGGAAATCTGTTTTTGTATCGCCACCTTATAGCCAGCTTCCGAAACAACCACAAGTCCAGGATTTTTAGTATCCACAGGCGGTGACCCAGTGTACCCTACCTTTACTCCTGCTGCTTCAGTACCAGTCAGGTCTACATCTAAAGGCTTTATCCCTTCTTCAGGAATTGTACCAAAGCTCAGCTCTTTTATATTGAGCTCTTCTAGTATCTGCTCATGCAATCTTTTCAGCGCATCCTGCTCCTTGGAGGCGATCCCATTAACAACAACCTCAGACAACGGCTGGCGCACTTTAACACCAGCAAAAGCGCGAGCAGCACGACCCATACTACACACCTTCATCGCCAGCTGGGTATCAGCCATCAGTTGCTTATCAATCTTGCTCTTATCCGCCACCGGAAAATCAGTCAGGTGCACGCTCTCCGGGGCATCGGGAAAGGCCGAACAGACCAGGTTCCTGTAAAGCTCCTCAGCCAGGAAGGGGGTAAAGGGGGCTAGCAGCTTTGAGAGTGTCACCAGGCATTCGTATAGGGTGGTGTATGCCGCCAGCTTATCGGCGTCGCTCTCGCTCTTCCAGAAGCGCCGTCGGCTCCGGCGCACATACCAGTTAGACAGGTCATCAACAAAACCCTCGAGCCTCCTCCCCGCCTCGGTGGGGTTATAAGCCTCCAGCCCGCCGTCAACGTCAAGTATGAGCTGATTAAGCTCGGAGATAATCCAGCGGTCAAGCTCCGATGGCTCCAGGGAGACCTTTTTCGAGCCGGGGGCGAATTTGTCTATATTGGCGTAGGTGACAAAGAAGGAATAGACGTTCCACAGGGTCAGTAAAAAGCGGCGGGTTACCTCAACCACTGCCTCCTCGGAGAAGCGGCGCACATTGCCCGGCGCCGTGGCAGTAAAGAAGTACCAGCGCAAGGCATCAGCACCATATTTATTTATTATTGCCCACGGCTCAACCACATTCCCCTTCGCCTTGCTCATCTTCTCCCCCTTGGCGTCAAGGACGTGCCCAAGGCAGATGACATTATTAAAACAGATGCGATTAAATAATAGGGTAGATATAGCGTGAAGGCTGTAAAACCACCCCCGCGTCTGGTCAACGGCTTCGCTGATATAATCGGCGGGGAACCTCCCGTCCTCAAGCAAGCTGCCATTGTCAAAGGGATAGTGGTGCTGGGCTATGGGCATGGCTCCAGAGTCAAACCAGCAGTCAATCACCTCCGGCAGCCGCTTCATAACCCCCCCGCACTTGGAGCAATCAAAGGTCAGCTCGTCAACAAAGGGGCGGTGCAAGTCTACTGGCTCCTTAAAGCCGGAGAGGTTGGGCTTTTTCTCCAATTCATCCACACTGCCCACGCATTCATAGCTATTACAGGACTCACAGCGCCAGACCGGCAGCGGTGTCCCCCAGTACCTCTCCCTGGAAAAAGCCCAGTCAACGTTATTCTGGAGCCAGTCGCCGAAACGCCCGTACTTGATATGCTCCGGGTACCAGTTTATCTCGTCATTTCTTGCGATAAGCTCATCTTTTACCGCCGTCGTCCTGATATACCAGGTCTGCTTGGCATAGTAAAGCAGCGGCGTATCGCAGCGCCAGCAGAAGGGATAGGTATGGCGAATGGTCTCGCTGCGAAGGAGAAGGTTTCGTGATTTCAGGTCGTCAAGAATATCCTTATCGGCGTCCTTAACGAACTTGCCGGCGCCTGGTAAATTCAGAACCGCTCGTGCTGGCCCAAACGTTACAGGAGCTTCACTTTTCTGAATATATTCCCGCGCCTTTGGTGTAAAACTTGTCACTAGATTAGTCGTTACCGTCCCGTTTAACTCCACTGTTTCGACGAGAGGCAGACCCTCCTTCTCGCCTACCTCGAAATCTATCTCACCGTATGCCGGCGCAATATGGACGATACCGGTGCCGTCCTCCATGGAAACAAAATCACCCTCAATAACACGATAAGCTTTCTTATCTCCCTCACCGTAACGAATGTCAATCTGGGTATACAAGGATTCATAATGCACTCCAACCAAATCACTACCGCTGACCCTTGCTACTACGGATGCCTCACCCAGACCGGATGCCTCCCGCCGAGCCGAAGCCAGAACGAGATACTCGCTCTCAACCTCAACTATCACGTACTCCGCCTCGGGGGCTACCGCCAGAGCCGTGTTGCCCGGCAGAGTCCAGGGGGTGGTCGTCCAAGCCAGCAGATAAGCGGGCTTATCAAAGGTAAAATCACCCACTGATTCCCCGGAGACCTTAAACTTTATATAAACCGATGGGTCTTCGGTATCATCCTTATAGCCGAGGGCGACCTCGTGGGAGGAAAGGGAGGTGCCGCAGCGGGGGCAGTGGGGGGTAACCTTGTAGCCCTGGTAGACCAGCTCCTTATCCCACATCCCCTTTATCGCCCACCAGACACTCTCAATGTAGTTATTGTCCATGGTGATATAGGGATGCTCCAGGTCAATCCAGAAGGCGATGCGCTCGGTCAGCTCATTCCATTCCTTGAGGTAGCCAAAGACGCTCTCCCGGCAGCGGGCGTTAAATTTAGCAATGCCGAAATCCTCAATATCCTTCTTGCTGGCAAGCCCGAGCTCCTTCTCCACCTCCAGCTCTACCGGCAGCCCATGGGTATCCCAGCCCGCGATGCGCGGGGCATAAAAACCCTTCATCGCCTTATAGCGGGGGATGATGTCCTTAAAGACACGGGACAGCACATGATGTATCCCCGGGCTACCATTAGCCGTGGGTGGCCCCTCGTACAAGACGAAGCGCTGACCGCCCTGGCGGGCGTCTACGCTCCGCTCAAAGACCTTCTTGCTTCTCCAAAAGCCGAGGATTTCCTCCTCAAATTGAGGGAAATTAACCTTACTACCAACGGGACGAAACATAAACACCCCATGAATCAGCGCTACTTCCGCGGCACAATAACCACCTTCCGCACCTCACCCTCACCAGCGCTCTCAGTGGTAACATCAGAGCTATCAGACAGAGTAAGATGGATAATGCGCCTCTCATAAGCGGGCATAGGCTCCAGGGCAAACGGCCTTCCCCTCTCCTTAACCTGCTCCGCCACCCGTCGGGCTAGAGCCTGTAATGCCTCGTAGCGGCGTTGCTTATAACCCTCAACATCAATAACTATAGGCACCCGAGCCTTTGCCTGATTAGCTACGATAAGTCGGACGATATGCTGAAGGGAGGCAAGGGTCTGACCACGCCGCCCGATCAGGATACCGAGGTCATCACCCTTCACATTAAGGGTAACGATAGCAGGGGCATCTTCACCACCCGCCACCGGGGGCTTCATTTCGGATACAACTGATGCCTCCAGCCCCAACCGTTCAATAAGTGTCTCAAGTACGCTGGCTGCCGCCTCAGCCACATCACTACTCTCCTCAGGCACGGGCGCTGCCTCAGCCTTCTTCTCAGCTTTCTCAGCTTTCTCAGGCTTCTCCTTGGGCGCAGCCGCCAGCGGCTTTACTATAACCTTGGCTTCCTCCGCCCCCAGACCGAGGATACCATGCTTACCCTCCTTTACGACGGTGACTTCCACCTCTTCTCGGCTTACGCCTAATTGCTCTAATGCTTTTTGGGTAGCCTCCTCCACGGTCTTGCCGCTCACTTCCAGACTCTTCATGGCTCAAACCTTCTTCCTGCGTCACACTCGGCGCAACAATGTCAGCACCCTCAGGTGCTTTCTCTACCTCAGCAATGCGTTGCTTGTACTTTTTATCCCTGTCAGTCTCCTTTTTCGGCGCTGACTTAATCAAACCACCCCAACCGCTAACAGAATACTGGATACCAATCCGGATAACATTTGATGTCACCCAGAAAAGAGCCAGCCCGCTGGGAAACGACAGGGTGAGGAAAGCAAACATCATCGGCATTAGCCATAGCATCATACTAGCCTGCTGTTGCTGCTTGGGGTCGGCACCTGGCGTCATTACCATCTTCTGCTGCACCCACATCGTCCCCCCAACCAAGATTGCCAGCAGCATATCCCCTGTAGCCAGGTTCAGCCAGAGGAAATGATTCTCTAACGGCAGCGTGGAGTATACTATTGGCCAGGAATAAAGATACTTGGACAAGCCGAGCAAATTCTCCGGGATTACCGCCAGAACCCGCATTATTGACTGATACAGGGCTATCCAGACCGGCATCTGGACCAGTAGGGGCAAAAGGCAGCCAGCAGGGCTTACCCCGGACTCCTTATACAGCCTCATCTGCTCCTGGGCCAGTTTTTGCTTATCCTTGGCATATTTCTTCTGCAGCTCAGCGAGCTTGGGTTGAAGGGCTTGCATTGCCCTAGAGGAACGAACCTGCTTCAGGGTGAGGGGAAGCATCGCGGCATTAACGATAACAGTCACCACAATAATCGCCAGCCCGAAGTTGCTGAATAAATAATGAGTCAGCACAATGAGGGTATTTATCATTGGCTGCATGGCGATTAAATTCCAGATATCACCGATACCCACTAAAACCAGACCTCACTTGCTACTTAATGGTCAGAATCCACAACTTTACCCCTGACTCTAAGTTCAGGGCATAGAGGTTTTGCCCCCCGGTATAAACATAGACAACGCCCTCGCTTGCGCAGAGGGGAGCATATACCATCTCTCCCAGCTCAGATATTAGCCTAAGCTGGTTACTCCGGTATCTAGGGCATATACCTTGCCTTCTTCCGAAGCTACAATAATTTCAGTGCCAACCAAAACCGGCGATGAAGATATGGGACTGCCGAGGTCAAACTCGTTTATTTTGTTCCCGGTTTCAGCATCTAAGAGATAAACCTTGCCATCAAAGCAGGGGGCATAAATTGTATCGTCATAGGCTACTGGTTCAGCCCAGAACCAGCTACCAGCTATGCATTTCCACTTCAGGCTGCCGCCAGCGGCACCAACAGCGTAAAGGTGTCGGTCAAAGGAGCCAATATAGACCGTGTTATCATAGACCAGGGGGGTGGAGATAATAGCCCCTTCAGTCTCAAAAGGTTTCTCCCACCTTTCCTTGCCAGTTGCAGTATCTACTGCGTAGAGCTTCTTATCAAAGGAGCCTATATACAGGGTATCGCCATCTATAGCCGGCGTTGACCAAATCTTACCCCCGGTCTCAAAGGGCTCCTCCCACACCGGCTCCAGACTCGCCGTATCCAGGGCATAGACCTTGCCATCGGAGCTGGCCAAATAGACCACATCCCCGGCGACCACAGGTCCGCCGATAATGGGGTGGGGGTTAGTCTCATTAACATACCTGTCTGTGGACAGGCGCGTGCTGGCACTGATGGCGTAGATTCTACCGTTATAGCCAGCAATATAGACCAGGTCTCCCGCCACCGCCGGATTACCATAGATAGCTACCGGCGTAGCTGATGAGGCACAGCCGAAGCCGCCACCGCTTGGCCCTGACGCCTCCAGTGAGACCTCCCAAAGGCGATTACCATTGGAGGTATCCACCGCCACCAGCTTGCCTTCCATCTGTGGTGCCGCACAACCAAATCCACCGCTAGCCTGCTTTAGGCTGGGGCACAGAAATAGGGTGCCATCGGCTATTACTCCCCCTGTGCCGCCCTCAGGCGAGCTCCTGATCCCAGTACAGCCGAAGAAGGTTAGCCCAACCAAGAGCAAGATAAGGGCAAAGCAAACCTTTAATGCCATATTACTTCTAATATTCACTTGCCTAACTCCTTACGGCACGGGGTCATAGCCACCAGGATTAAACGGGTGGCAATGGGCTATCCGCCTTGCTCCCAACCATGTCCCTTTAATCAAGCCAAATTTGGAGATAGCCTCATAGGTATACTGAGAGCAGGTTGGGGTAAAGCGGCAGTTATGCGGCATAACCTGCGACAGGGTAACCTGATAAAGTTTAATTAATCCCAAGGAAAGCCTCTTCATATTCCCTCGTCAATAATCCGGCTCGGGACAGTAGCCCATGAACCGATTTCTTAAGGCCAGCGAAGCCAGCACTGGCGGCGTTGGGGCGGGCAATAAATATAATATCCCACCCCGGCTCAAGTGGCAGTAAGCGCAAGATTTCCCGAAACCGACGCTTCACCTGATTTCTCACCACTGCCCCACCTACCCGCCGACTAACGGAGAAGCCATAGCGGGAAAAGGAAAGCCCGTTAGGCAAAGCCTTCACCACCACTAAATCGCTTATCCACGAGCTACCCTTATTATAGACCAGTGCATATTGCTCTGACTTGGTAAGATATTCTCTTCCCCGCATCGTCACACCACGATAAGTCGCTTACGACCCTTGAGTCGTCTTGCTTTGAGAACAGCTCGCCCACCTCGCGTGCTCATTCTTGCCCGAAAGCCATGTTCACGCTTGCGTGGAATCCTCTTTGGTTGATAAGTCCTCTTTGGCATGATAACTCCACAATAGACTTGAGTGATTATACTTCCGCCGTCTTTTGGGTGTCAATGCAAGCTAAATCGGCAACGGCCTAGCCAAAAGCTATGAGGGAGATAGAAAGTCCCAAAAACCACTGGTTTTTCTAGGTTCTTCAAGGGGCCCCCCACGAAATCCTGATTTCGTGGGGTAAGCTTAAAGAGGATATATGACTAATCGCGTACGCCAACGCCCCCCGTCTTATGGATATGAGCCGGGACGAATGGCAGGAGGGCTAAGTGCCTCGCCCTCTTTATCGCCAGTGCCAGGGCACGCTGATGCCTGGCACAGGTGCCAGTCTTACGCCTCGGCGCAATCTTTCCCCTATCGGATATATAGTGGCGCAATTTAGCCGGCTCTTTGTAGTCTATTACCGCTACCGCAGCCTCGGAAGTACAAAAAGAACAAACCTTACGCCTAGCTACATACCTCCCCCTGCTTTGCCTTCTGACCCCTGCTGTGCTAGACCTTCGCCCGTTCACTCTTCTAAGTTAGTTAAACCTCCTTGTAAATTTAGCCAGTTCTAACCCTCTTCAGAGAATGGGAAATCCTCCTCAGACTCCGGTTCGCTGGCAGCGGTCTCCTCGCCCCCTTCTCCGGGAAGGGGAGCTACCGCCTGCCTATCGAGGAAAAGAACTCGGTTAGCTATTACCTCAGTCCGGAAGTGCTTCTGCCCATCCTGCCCCTCCCAGGTACGGGTATGGAACCTACCCTCGGCATAAACACGCTGACCTTTAGTCAGAAACTGGTTGCAATTTTCAGCCAGCCTGTTCCAGGCAACCACGGTAAACCACTCCGTCTCCTGCTTACGCTCGCCACTGGGGGGGGTATACACCCGGTTAGTAGCAACACTAAACGAGGTTACGGGGTTGCCGTTGGGGGTAAAACGCATCTCTGGGTCAGCACCAACATTGCCTATAATCATTACCTTATTCAAAGTTAACATTGCCCTCCCCTCCTTATACCAACTGGTCAATCATCCAGTCTTATCAGCAGATGCCTAAAAACCTCCTCGGAAATATTGAGGCTTGCTTCAAGCTCTTTACTCAACTCAGGCTTCAATTTGAACCGAGTCAGCACGTAACTGCCCTCCGTAAAATGTTTTATTGGATAAGCCAGCCTTTTCTTCCCCCATTGTTCAACAGTGGAAACAGAGCCGCCGCCTTCAGTAATAAACTGACTGATGCGGTCCATTACGCCATCAACTGCCTCCTCCAAAACCTCCGGGCTAATAATTACCACCAGCTCGTAGTCATGAAGCTTTTTATCGTTCTGAGAAATCATCGTCTCC
>Ga0208325_1000401_pt1 | contig 11764 bp, 12 predicted proteins | sample PL_2010_330m_FD_185486 | JGI IMG/M metagenome (GOLD analysis project Ga0208325, IMG submission 185486) | Freshwater microbial communities from Powell Lake, British Columbia, Canada to study Microbial Dark Matter (Phase II) - PL_2010_330m... | ecosystem: Environmental > Aquatic > Freshwater >...
ACGGAATATGAAATAGGGAATCGTTTCCTGGAAATGTCAAAAATGGATAAAGAAAATATCTTGAAATACGTTGATAAATTCAAAATGTATAAAGATATGACTCCTTCCCAATAATCAGAACCGGCATGAAAATATTATTATGCCGGTTTGTCGATTTGTCTTAAGCCGATTTTTTTTATAGTGGATAATTTCGGGGCTTGCCCCGAAAATTTTATAGGGAGGGAACCCCTTATGGGTGATCTTTGCGCTTTTTAAAATAAGAAAAGAAGAAGGTATAGACCGAAAATTTATTTCTCATGTAAAGTGAATGGAAATTTATTGATAAAAAAATAAAAAAAATCAGTTTAAAATTTTTAACTTTGTAATATATGTGATATACTCCTCTCGAACGTATTTGAACATTAAGGCTAAAAAAAATAAAAAATAAGGTTAACGGAAAGATTGATATTTTGAACATAACTTGAAAGAGGTGAAGTTATGGAAGAACACAATGAAAAAAGAAAGTTCCAGCGAGTAACGACGCATATTCCCGTAAAGTATCGTAGATTAGAAGATTCTAAAGAAACGGTACGAGCCAGTATGATCACCAAAAATATTTCGGAAGGAGGGGTTCAATTTTGCGCGCCGGAATTTATTTCCAGAGCCTGCAGACTTGTTGTGGAGATGGATATGCCGATGCTGACCAAACCTATTAGGGCGATTGCCAAGGTTGCATGGATCAGTAAAGGGGCATCGGAGGGTAATTACGAGATCGGTAATCAATTTTTAGAAATAACGAAGCAGGATAAGGCGCTTGTTTCGGAATATGTTAAGGGACTTACGTTATATAACGATCCAAAAGAGTGAGACTTGCTTTAACCCCCTGTCAGTATTTTTTTTAATGCAACACATTGTAATAAAAGGTGTTACGGTTTATTCCGTTTCTTCATTCTCTCCCTGAATATTAGTCCAAAAAATGAACACGGCAGACGGCACCGCGAGATTAGAGGCGGTTAAAATCCTCCTAATCTCGCCTTTTGCCAAAGTGGGGACTTAGGTTTTGCCATTTTTGAAGGGCAAGGAAGATGTAGGGATAGCCGCCTGTTCGTTATTTGAATCAACCGGCTATCCAATTAACCGCTTTTAGAATTGACAACAAACTGAAAAGTGGGATAGAATGCTTAAGCTGTGAAGATAAAGAGTTATTGTACTTATATTACCTGGTGAAAAATAAATCGGCTATGAAAAGAAAAAAAATCATTAAAATTGTTATCAACTTTACCGCGGTTTGTGTTTATGTGTCCTCAGCGATGACCGGTTATGCTTTCTGGGTGTTGACTCCTGATACTAAAACGGCAATTAATCCTAAATTTATCGTAAAAGATTCCCCAAAGGAACAGTTTAACTGGGCCATGCGTTTTTTTAAACAAAATGATTTTTCCCGCGCGGCGGATGAATTTACGAGGCTTACCCAATATTATCCGGAATCGGATCTGGCGCCGGAGGCTCAATATTACGCGGGACGGTCATATGAAGAGTTGGGGAAGTATTATTTCGCTTTCGAAAGTTATCAGAAAACCCTGGAAAATTATCCTTACACGAAAAGACTCAACGAAATTATTAAGAGGGAGTATAGCATAGCGAATAGTTTTCAGGCAAAAGAAGTTCCGCGTCTTATGGACTTGGAATTGTCGGAATCTTTGGAAAGGGCTGTCAAAATTTATGGAAAAATAGTTGAAAATAGTCCTTTTGGGGAGTATGCCGATAAATCTTTATATAAGATGGCCGAGTGTGATAGAAGGATGTTTAATTATAAAGAAGCTATGGAGTCTTACAAGAAGATCATAAGTGATTACCCTGAAAGCCGTCTCGTGCCTGAAGCTAAATATCAGTTCGCGTATACAAGATATGAAGCGTCGCTTGATCCTGAATATGACCAGGGAGAAACTATTGACGCGCTTGAAGAATTTGAGCAAATTACCAAAACTACCGCTGTTCCATCAATCGCTAAAGAAGCTAAAAAAGTTTTAGACGAGCTTTCTGAACGGAAAGCGAGAAGCGACCTGCGGATCGCGGAATTTTATGAAAAACAGAAAAAATATAAGAGCGCGATCATGTATTATGAAGGGATCGCGGCAAATTTTTCCGGCACTCAGAGCGCGAGTCTCGCGAAGGATAAAATTAAACAATTAAAGCAAAAGGCCGAGAAATGATAAAAAAACAGTTTTTATGTTTAATGGCGGGGATATTTGTCATGCTTAGCGGATGCGGGTATACAACAAATTCTCTTCTTCCTTCAGAACTTGATTCAATTCATATCAACAATTTTAAAAATGAAATAAATACCACAAAGGAAATTTCAGATAAAAGATCGAATTATACTTATCGTCCGGGGTTGGAAAATGATATTACTCAACAAGTCATTAACAAATTTATCTTTAACAATAATTTGGATATCAAGAGCGAGAGCAAGGCTTCAATGCTGTTAGAAGGAGCTTTGGTGGATTTTAAACTCATACCGTTAAGTTATAACAGGGATGAAAATGTGGAAGAATTCAGGATCGAAATTTTTGTTAATATGATACTTCACAATAGACTTACCGGTAAGATAATGTGGAGCGAAAAAGGGTTTATGGGGGAATATACTTACGCGTTGACCGGACCAAACTCCATGACAGAAAACGCCGCGGTTCCGCGGGCGGTTGACGATCTCGCGAACAGAATTGTCGAACGCGTTGTTGAAGCATGGTGAAACTTTAAGTGGAAAAAATGAATTACTTAGTTACCGGCGATGATACCTATATTCGAGAAAAAGAGTCACTGAAAATCAAAGAAAAATATCTAAGTCCCGCCGAGGCCGAACTTAATTACGCGGCGAGTTCCCCTTCAGATGTTAATAGCGCGTTAGATTTCGTAAGAACCTTGCCGTTTGCCTCACTCAAAAGAGTCGTATTGATACAAGACGCGCATCAGCTTTCCGCGGCGGACGCGGATATGGTAGAGACGTATCTTAAAAAACCTTCTGATACCGGTGTTTTAGTGCTTTCCGCGGCGAGTTCATTTAATGAAAAGAAGCATTACAAAAAAATACGCGCTTTGGTTGAAGTTGTAAAAGCCGATAAACCGACGACATTTATTATGAAAAGGTGGATTCGCGGTTTTTTTGAAAAGGAAAAAATTGAAATATCTCAGGAAGCCGTAGACCTTATTGTTGAGTTGAAGGGGCCGGACACAGTCGGAGTCAAAGGGGAACTTGAAAAATTGGTTTCTTTCTCCGATGGTAATAGAATAGAAGCTTGTCATGTTGAATGTCTTATCTCGCGTACGGCGCGTGAGGTGATTTTCAAATTGGTTGATGCCGTAAACGAACGCGATGCCGAATGGGTATTCCGTATATTAGGTGATTTGTACGCGGAGAAGAAACAACCGGTTGAAGTTATTGGATATCTTGGATGGTATACCAAAATAATGCAGAAGATTTTACTTTTATCAGGCAGAGGTATGCCCTTAAACAGGATTGCCGCGGAATTGGGATATTCAACCGGGTATGTCAGCAGACTCTCCCTGCGAGCGAAAAAATATTCATCGGACAAAATTGCCGAGTGGATATCTTTTCTTTTTGAGGCTGATAAAGAAATAAAAACCGGCCGGAAAAAGCCGGAAATAGCCGTTGAGATGATGTTGGTGTCTTTGCTGAGGGCGTAAAAAAGCGTCCTGAGCCGCCTTATCCGCTTTAATCATATTCCCGAGAACAAAATCTAACCGCGGGTTCCGCGTTTCAGTAACGTGAGGTCCGCGGTTTTTCGTTGCTTTACCCCTGTTATGCTATATAATATAAAATATGGAATCTAAAAGAAGGCGTCCCATAGGTATATTCGATTCAGGTCTTGGGGGGCTTACCGTTGTAAAGAGTATCCGTAAACATTTGCCATGGGAAGATATAATTTATTTTGGTGATACGGCCAGGGTGCCTTACGGGAATAAATCTCGAAGCACGATAGTGCGTTTCGCGCGCGAAATCATGACGTTTATGATGAAGCAAAAGGCGAAAGCGGTGATAGTTGCTTGTAATACCGCTTCCAGTTTAAGTTTAAATGTATTAAAAAAGCTATATCCTGTTCCCATTATTGGAGTTATAGCTCCCGGAGTTAAGGAAGCCTTGAGGGTTTCGGATAATCGGAGGATAGCTGTTATCGGGACGAAGTCTACTATCGCCAGTTTGTCCTATCAAAATGAAATTTTAAAGAGGGATAAAACCGTAAGGGTTTTTTCGAAAAGCTGTCCTCTTTTTGTTTCGCTGGTTGAAAACAGATTAATAAACGATACGATCACTTATCTGGCGGCGGAGATGTATTTAAAAGAATTGAAAAACAAAAATATAGATACTTTAATTTTAGGATGTACTCATTATCCTATTCTTAAACGTGTAATCAGAAAAGTAATGGGCGAAATTAATCTTATTGATTCTTCTTCGGTTGTTGCGAAAGAAGCAAGGGTTCTGCTTCAAAAAAATAAAATAGAACGCGACGAGGTAAAAAGAATAGGTAAGATTTCGTGTTTTGTCAGTGACGATGTGGAAGAGTTCCGGCACGCGGCAGGAATATTTCTTAAGGAAAAAATCAGTGTACGAAAAACCGTTTTATAATTATGCGTAAAATAGAAGTTATAGAAATAGAAAAAAAAGTAAAAGTCTTATGCGTTAAGGCGAATATCGTTTTACGTTCCGATGTCGCCCGCGCCATTCAAAAAGCCTGTCGAAATAAAAAAGAACCCCCCCTTGTTCGAAAAATGCTTAAAATACTTATGGAAAACGCGAAAATAGCAAAAGAGGAAAGTTTGCCTATATGTCAGGATACCGGTATCGCGGAGGTATTTATCGAAATCGGAGAGCAAGTTGTAATCACCGGCGGAAATCTTATGGAGGCTGTCAATAGGGGAATAAAAAAAGCGTACGAGGAAAGTTATTTTCGCGCGTCCATAGTTAGTGACCCTGTTCTGCGCGAGAACACAAAAACGTATACTCCGGGTATTGTGCACGTGGATATTACGAGGGGAAGTAAAATAAAGATCACGGTAATGCCTAAAGGTTTCGGGAGTGAAAATAAGAGTAAGCTTTTTATGCTGAATCCTACCGCGGGAATAGGAGAGATTGAACGAGTATCTGTCGAAACCGTTCGATCCGCGGGAGCTGACGCGTGTCCTCCGTATATTTTGGGTATTGGATTGGGCGGAACGGCGGAATTTGCCGCGCTCCTGGCTAAAAAAGCGCTCCTGAGATCTATAGATACGGCAAATAGAAAACCTCATATCGCGGAACTTGAAAAGAATATAATGAAAAAGGCGAACGCGTTGAAAATAGGAGTGATGGGGCTTGGCGGGTTGACTACAGTGTTGGGCGTGAATATCGAAACCGCGCCGACACATATCGCGGGTTTACCTGTTGCAATAAACCTTTCTTGTCATGCTCTGCGTTCGGCCGGCGCGGCGATTTAGAGGCAGATAGTGAATGGGTAATGATGAATCATTCGCCGCCAACCTCGTAGAATGGTGGCGGAGTAAATGTCTTCCGCCAACCAACCTACGAGGATGGCGGCGGGGTTTGTTGGTCGCAGACGCATGCGTGCGCCCGTAAAAGCATAGGAGTTTATCCTCGCGGGGTTAAGCTATAGTAGTCCGTCAACCCTCAAATGAGGGGTACTCTGTCACAGAGATTCCCGCCTGCGCGGGAATGACAACAAGGGGCGCGGGAATGACACCACCATTTTGTCATCCTCGCGAAAGCGGGGATCTTGAATATAAAATACTCCTCATTTAAGGGTTGACGGAATACTATCTATCCTTTGAGGTTGAACGATGGTATACGATAAATAGGAATAGACAAATAAAAATGAAAAAAATACGAACACCTTTAGATAGTAAGGAAATACGCAAGCTCAAAGCCGGAGATGAAGTGCTTTTGTCCGGGATAATCTATACTGCCAGAGACGAAGCTCATTTGAGATTGGTTGAATTAATAGGAAAAAGTAAAACGTTTCCGGTGGCTCTTAAAGGAGAGATAGTTTATTACTCAGGTCCCGCGCCTTCAGGAACCCGCGTTATAGGTTCATGCGGGCCTACCACTTCAAGCAGGATGGATTCTTTTACGCCTCAACTTCTAAAAGCGGGGGTTAAATACATGATAGGTAAAGGTGCAAGGTCGAAAGAAGTTGCTCGCGCGATTAAGCGTTATTCCGGAATATATTTTTTGGCTCCCGGCGGTGCCGGAGCGTATTTGAGCCTGAAAGTAAAAAGCTGTAATGCGGTCGCGTTTAAAAATTTGGGTCCCGAAGCAATTTATAGGTTAGAAGTAGAAAACTTTCCGCTTGTGGTAGGAATAGACTGCAAAGGAAATGATGTATATAGGTAATGGCAAATGACAAGAAGGATCTATAGGGATCCTTCCACTTCACTTCGTTCAGTGTCAGGATGACTCCTTTACAGGAGGGAAGAACTCCCCGAGGGGTCAATAAGGTTTATTAATGAAGAGGGGGTATCATGCGGCAAGACGGCAGGTTAGCGGGCGGCATAAGAAAAGTTAATATTAGTACGGATTATATACGGTATGCTGAAGGTTCATGTCTTTTTGAGATCGGGAATACGAAAGTTGTGTGTACCGCGAGTGTGGAAGACAAAGTTCCTCCTTTTTTGAGGGGGCAAGGCACAGGGTGGATAACATCTGAATACGGTATGCTTCCAAGATCATGCCAAAAACGAGTATTAAGGGAATCTTCTAAGGGAAAAAAGAACGGAAGAACCCATGAAATACAGCGTTTGATCGGAAGGTCTTTGAGGAGTGTTGTCGATATGGATCTGCTGGGGGAGAGAACGATCTGGATGGATTGTGATGTTCTTCAGGCGGATGGAGGCACGAGATGCGCGAGTATAAGCGGCAGTTTTGTGGCGCTTTGTTTAGCGCTTAAACAGTTGAAAAAACAAGGAACACTAAATAGTGTTCCGATAAAGGATTTTATTGGGGCGATAAGTGTGGGTATAATTGACGGGAATAGTTGTCTGGATCTTAATTATGAAGAAGATTCCCGCGCGGAAGTCGATATGAATATTGTGATGACTGATTCCGGGAAATTTGTTGAAGTGCAAGGAACCGCGGAAAAAGCTCCGTTTGATTCTGACCAGATGAATGAATTGTTACAGTTAGGTAAAAAGGGGACCCAAAATATTATTGAGAAACAAAAAACAGTGTTGGGGGGTGTGTTTTGATGATTAAGGTACTGATCGCAAGTCATAACGTTAAAAAGCGATATGAAATGGAAACTCTTTTAAGAGGGGTCAGCGGGATTAAGGTGATAAATTACAATGATCTTGAAGTCGCGCCTCCTCTTGTCATCGAAAACGGAAAAACTTTTCGGCAAAATGCCGTTAAAAAAGCTTTAACCATTTCAAGAATTTTTGACGGATTAGTCTTAGGAGATGATTCAGGACTGGAAGTTGACTCATTAGACGGTAAACCCGGCGTACGATCAGCGCGTTTTGCCAGAAAAAACGCGACAGATATGGAAAATAACAGAAAACTGCTTAAACTGCTCAATAGCGTTCCCCAAAAAAACAGGCAGGCCAGATTCGTCTGTCATATTGCCATCGCGGAAAAAGGTATTCTCTTGGGCAGTTTTGAAGGTTTAGTGAAAGGTGAGATCAGTTTAACACCAAAAGGTGAGAACGGATTTGGATATGATTCTCTTTTTGTGCCCAAGGGATATCAAGAAACGTTCGCGGAAATGGAGCAAGACCGTAAAAATCGTATCAGCCATCGCGCGATAGCGCTTAGAGAAGTCAAGAAAGCTGTGAAAGAATATCTGAAAAAGCCTAAATAGTTGTAAGCTTTCTTTTTCATGGTATAAGAATCTATAAAAAAACCCCGCTTTATCCATAAGACGAAGCGGGGTTTTTTACCGCCCCTATTTCTATCGGTAAAAATGGGGTGAGCGATGGGGCTTGAACCCACGACAGCCTGAGCCACAGTCAGGCGCTCTACCAGCTGAGCTACGCCCACCACATGATTAATTCCGTAATGCAATAGTATTCTATGTACTTAAAAGGGTTTAGTCAATAGAAAAATTGAGGATTGACTTCTAAAAAACGTGTTGATATAATGACAAATCGACTGGGGGCGATTTGTAAGAATTCGAGTTGAAGGGTTTAATGAAAAACGGGAAGTGGCGCAGTTTGGCTAGCGTACCTGCTTTGGGAGCAGGGGGTCGTGAGTTCGAATCTCACCTTCCCGACCAATTTTTAGAGTGGTATTATGCGGATGTGGCGGAACTGGCAGACGCGCTAGCCTTAGGAGCTAGTGGTTTATACCGTGGGGGTTCGAGTCCCTTCATCCGCACCATAAACCATTCGCATAATACCACTCGCTTTGCTCGGGTATTATGCTCAGGTTTATGGCACGGCCATTAAGAGGAAATTAACGGAAGAATGGTTTATGCCCTAAACCCGAACGGAGAGAGTGGTTTGGGTTTGTAAGTAAGAAACATAATCGTGCGCCCGTAGCTCAGTTGGATAGAGCATCTGCCTTCTAAGCCGAGGGTCACAGGTTCGAATCCTGTCGGGCGTACCAAATATGACAATCAGCCGAAACAGGATAGGTTCGGGGCTGATTAACAATCAAACCCCGCAAGTTTAATCGGCTTGTGGGGGGTTGAGTTGTTTAGATAAAAGGAAAGTGTGGCAAAATAGTATACATGAAAACAAACCATAAGATAATTTTAGGTGATTCAAGGAGAATGGAAGAACTTTCAGAGGATAGTGTTCAACTAATAGTTACCTCTCCTCCTTATTGGCAACTGAAAGACTATGGTAGTTCTGATCAAATCGGGTTCGATCATTCCTATGAAGATTATATAAATAATTTAAATTTGGTTTGGAAGGAATGTTATCGCACGCTTGAATCGGGTTGCCGTTTATGCGTAAATATCGGCGATCAATTTGCCAGATCTGTCTATTACGGTAGATATAAGATTATTCCTATTCGCACGGAAATAATAAAATTTTGCGAAATTATTGGTTTTGATTACATGGGAGCTATTATCTGGCAGAAAGTCACCACATGCAATACAACGGGTGGAGCAACGATTATGGGATCTTTTCCGTACCCCAGAAATGGTATTGTAAAGATAGATTATGAATTTATACTGTTATTTAAGAAACCAGGCAAGTCTAATGTAGTTTCACGAGACATTAAGGAAAAATCGAAAATGACCAAAGAAGAATGGAATCTTTATTTTAATGGTCATTGGAATTTTGCAGGAGCAAGGCAAGATAAGCATCTTGCTGTATTTCCTGAAGAATTGCCAAAACGATTAATAAAGATGTTTACATTTGTGGGTGATACTGTCCTTGATCCCTTCCTGGGTAGCGGCACTGCTTCTTTGGCGTCGAAAAATACGAATAGAAACTCAGTTGGATTTGAAATCAACAGTAAATTCGAGAGCATTATAAAAGAAAAGCTCGGAGTAAAGGATAATGTCCTTTTCGATAATTCTATCTATGAATTTGTAAACAGAGACAAAAAGGATTGCGATTTTGCGAAAGAAATTGAAAATCTACCGTATATATTCAAAGATCCCATAAAATTTGATAAAAAAATAGATGTTAAAAAACTAAACTTTGGCTCGAAGATTGATTCTAATTCAGGTGCACGAGAAAGGTATTATATAGTAAAAAATATTTTATCCCCTGAAATAGTGGAATTAAATAATGGCTTGAAGGTACGTTTACTCGGCGTAAAAGAAGATTCTGCTAAAAATGGTAAAGCTATCCGATACCTTAACGATTCGATAAAAGGGAAACAAGTGTTTCTTAAATACGATGAAGTAAAATATGACGAAGACAATAATCTGCAATGCTATCTTTACTTGAAAAATAAAACATTCGTTAATGCTCATTTGATTAAAAATAGTTTTGTTGTGCCAGATGAGAAATCAGAATATAAACTTAAAAATAAATTTTTGAGCTTGTCAGGAGTTTAAATGAAGAAATATGCTAAAAATTTTGGTAAAAAAGAAAAAGTATTAAATTATGCGAGTAACAATTATCAGCTTACAAGGCCAAGCAAAGTCGATACTGTTATGGCTTTGATAAGAGAGTGCCAACCAAAGACAATAGAAGCATGGGAAAAGTATTATTTTCAAAAAGCATACACTAAGACCAAAGAAAAAGTTAAAATTACAAAAGAAACATTAGACGAACTTGGCGAAAGATTATATGCAAAAATAACAGAAGTTGTTATTCCTGAATGGTCTGCTGCTTTTAAAGATTTAACGCTACAAGACTGTAAAGATTACATCTATGAACTGACAATTGCTCGAACATATGATGGGTTCTTGCTTGAAAAATCCATTATTGAAGATGGGCTTGCTAAACGATTCCCTGAAGTTAAATTTGAAGAAAGTGATGCGGAACTGGATCATGCAGGGGATATTGACTATATAGGTAAAGTTGGCGATAAAGCATTTGGAATACAAATAAAGCCAGTTACAGCAAATGCAAATTTTGGTAACTATAAGATTTCAGAAAGAATGAGTATGAGTTTTGAAAATTTTGAGAAAAACTATGAAGGTAAGGTTTTTATAATATTTTCCTCAAGGGATGGTAGTAAAAAAGATATTATTAATAAAGAAATAATAGCTGAAATTAAAAACGAAATTAAAAGATTACGTACTTAAAATATGTTTTTTAATATGAAAGAGTTAACATCTTCTTATTTTTAGCACCACGCCAGACTTTGATTTTTACAAGTAATTGAATACATTGGAGTTGTGGAGTTTGACTCGTGTCTCGTTTGAGGCACCTATAACCAAAAACACCAACCTCGTAGGTTGATAGCAACCTACGAGGTTGGTGTTTTTGGTTATATGAGGAAGCGTATGGGAACTCTTAACGACTATCTTGTATATCTAAGTCGGGTTATGTATAATAGGCGCATGACGATTCTTGATAATCGGAGATTTATCTCTGAAATAGAAGATTTTTTTTCTTCTAAACTTCCCATTACGCTTGGCATTAATAAAAAGAACGAGCTTGTAAGGCTTAGTTACGAAATTTGCCGGGCGCGTAATTTTACTTTCTCGGAATTTACACAACATACTAATATCGAAAATGTAATAAACGGCGGAAAAAGCGGAATTTTTCATAGGATAAAAAATCTTCTTCTCGAAATTCGCTATCCTTCCTTAGTTTTAAAGGATGAGCCGCGTCTTATGCCGATAAAAATAAACATAAAGGACGAGGAGCGCGGGACATGGGCGGGCAAATTAGAACCGAAAAAAATATTGGTTGAAAAAAATATCAGCCTTCTCAGATGGGCTGATAAGTTTATAAAAAAATTTTCCGATGTCGAAGTAATAGAAATAACAAATCTCGCGGACGGATCTATGAAAATACCTGAAGTTTGCGCCGAAAAGTTGTATGACGCGCGGCGCGATTATGTGTTCTTAGTGGAATCCAAAGCGGCATTTATAAAAATATGTCCTTGTACTAAAGCTTGCCGGAGATGCGGATACTGGATATTAAATATCGGGTTTGGATGTCCTATGGACTGCAGTTATTGTTATCTGCAGACGTACAGTAATGTGCCCGGTTTGATCCTTGCCGCGAATATCGAAGATTATTATAAATATCTTGAAAAGTTTGATCAAAGCTTGACTGGGAAGCTAAGAATAGGAACGGGTGAATTTATGGATTCACTTGCTTTCGATGAATATACGGAATATTCGACAGCTCTAATTCC
>Ga0208325_1000402_pt1 | contig 11761 bp, 16 predicted proteins | sample PL_2010_330m_FD_185486 | JGI IMG/M metagenome (GOLD analysis project Ga0208325, IMG submission 185486) | Freshwater microbial communities from Powell Lake, British Columbia, Canada to study Microbial Dark Matter (Phase II) - PL_2010_330m... | ecosystem: Environmental > Aquatic > Freshwater >...
GTCTCGTTGCGATTGTCGCAGCGTCCGCTCAGATTATCCAGCAGCCGGAAATCACGCAGCAACACCTTATCGTCGGCATTTCAGAGATTGTAGGAATTGTCGCAATGGTGGTCAGTGGAGTATTCGTGCAGGGTAATCTGGATAAAATCGAGAAAACAAATGGGACGACATAAGACGGTAATTACACCAGCTCAGATGAAAAAAGCTGAAGGATACGCTCTTGATGGATGTCAGAACTGCACCATTGAGGGTTTAATGGATTGGCCGGCTGATTTTATCAACAAAAGACCTGATATTTCTAAAAAATTGACCAAAAAAAGGCAAGAACGCAAATTAAAGATACTCAGGGGGCAAAATAAACGTTCCTCTGAGGGTTCTGACACTATGTTGATTTGGCAGGGCAAGAACGTTTTAGATCAAACAGATAAACAGGAGCTAGATCACAGGGGCCAAATAACGGTGAATATAGTCAATTTTAGCGATGGAGTGCCAAGTGATGGTTGCGATCAATCTCCCGTATAGATTTACACCGAGAGATTATCAAGTACCGCTGTACCAGGCGATGGATAACGGTATTCTACGTGCTGTTGTCGTTTGGCATCGAAGGTCCGGCAAAGATTTGTCATGCCTGAATTATCTCATCAAGCGCATGTTGCAGCGTGTTGGCCAGTATTACTACTATTTTCCAACGATGTCCCAGGGCCGAAAAATTCTTTGGGAAGGTATTGATAAGGGGGGGATGCGATTTCTCGATCATTTTCCGGATCAGCTTATCGACGGCAAGCCTAATCAACAAGAGATGCGTATCAAGCTCGTTAATGGGAGCCTATTCCAAGTTGTCGGCACGGATCGTCTCGAAATGGTCGGGCCTAATCCAGTTGGGGCTGTGTTTTCGGAGTTTTCCCTCCAAAATCCAAGGGGATGGGCCTATGCAAGGCCGATATTAACGGAAAATGGTGGATGGGCGATCTTCAATTTTACGCCACGCGGGCGCAATCACGCATACAAATTATACCGGATGGCGAGTGATAATCCGCAATGGTTTTGCGAGAGATTGACCGTCGATGATACCACCGCCGTTAAATCGGAGGCTATCCAAGCAGACCGGGACTCCGGGATGTCCGAGGGTCTAATCCAGCAAGAGTACTATTGCTCGTTTGATTACGGGATGATCGGATCATACTACGCGGAGGTACTCAACAGTATTGAGCAAGTTGGACATTTTGCACAATCGCTATATAACAGGGATGTTGAGACTCACATTGTGATGGACCCAGGCTACACTACGGCTATTTGGCTGTTTCAGTCATTTGGCCCGGAGGTATCTGTTTTGCGATATCACGAGGATCAGGGTTTGGGGATTGACACCTATTGTCATATGTTCCGAGAGTGGGAAAAAGATCACGGGCTTATCTGGGGCAAGGTCTATGTGCCTGCGGATATGGACAGCAACGCTCATAAGGTTACGCGAGGCGAGACGGCTCTGGATATTGTGAAGGACGAAGGGTTTGATGTAGTTCCTCTACCGAGAGAGACTAACGTGGTCAAAGAGGGTATACCGCGTACTCAGCGGTTTCTTAACCGCTGTTGGTTTAATTACGAAACGTGTGAGCATGGGATCGACCGACTCCGGCAGTATCATGAGCGTCAAAATGAGGGAGCGAGCACGGAGGATCACTACGTTACAACGGGCCAGCCTGAAAAGGACGGCAACGATCATGCCGCTGATGCGATGCGGTACATGAGCATGGCCTTCGAACAGGATCTGGTCAGGGCGTCGAGCTATCCCTCGGACCATACAGGTAGCATCAAGCCAAAGCACGAGCGGCACAACAAACTATGCTATCCGGGAGCGACGGACGACCTATCGGATATGTTCGCCCCGGAGACGCAGGGAGTTTATACGGGATGAATGATCTCTACATCATAGCCGGTGCGATCATTGCAGCGATGTTCGTAGGGGCGGGTCTGGTACGTTACGGGATCGGTCTGGGCCAAAAGTTGACGATTGCGGCTCAAAACGATCTCCCGATAGATAAGCAAATTCCAACGCTTTTACAAGATCATACGGGAGGCTCAGATAATGAGTAAGCATAAGACTAATCTTCTTTTGGTCGTTATGGCGTCTATTGCTGTTCTTACCGCCGGTCTATGGACAGACACGAATCGGTCCCCCTGGATGCCGCTACGAACGGCGGTGACGGTGGATAATACAGCCCTGGACGGCACAACGGCGAGTTACACGTTTGCCTTCAGCGACAAACCGAGTACTGCAAAGGAAATCGAGACTCAGTGGAACGGAATCGACGTGTACTTCTACGGCACGGACGCAGCCAACGAGACGTGCAACTACAAGATTTACGTGTGGAAAGCCAATGGCCCGGCCTGTCTATGGTGCTCCGGTGTCTTTGCGCTCGGAGCGGCTGTCACTGGAGGTACAACGACGTACTACGCTGATACGATCACTGTGACTAATGTGCATGGTAACGCGGGGGTTAAGGATGGCTCAGGGAATGATCGTATCGCCGTGCTCCGACTTGGTGATATGCGAGGATATCGCTATATTTTCTGCGAGATCGACATACCGGCCAGCACGCAGGTGGCGTCTGCGTCGGCGGAGATGACGGGGTACTAAGGTGAGCCAAAAAGCCAACGACAAAATACTGGACCGGGCTAAGGAGCTTGAGGACTTCGGTATGGAAGTCACTCGGCAGTGGTATGATATCTGGTCGGAGTCGATGCGATACGTATTCAGCGACCACGATAACCTTGCCAGCAAGCACGATGACTGGGAGTACATTGTTGTTAATTATACCTGGCCGACGATGATCCAAGAAACGGCCAAATTAGCAAAAAATCATCCGAAGATATTAGCCGATCCGACGGGCGATGAGGACGCGGAGGCCGCCGAGGTCTGGCAGGGGGCTACTCAGTGGCAGTGGCAAGAAGGTCTGAGAATGCGGCTACATCAGTTGGCCGCGATCTTTTGCGGAAAGATATTCGGCTATCGCGTGTCGAAGTTCTACTGGAATCCAAAGCCGCGCCATGGCTGGGATAAAACACAGAAGATATGGAACGGAGACGTCGAGCATCGATTGTGGAATCCGGTCTTTTTCTGGGCCGACGGCGAGGAATCAGTCGAGGAAGGTAATTGCGGTACGGTTCGATGGGTCCGTCTGGAATGGGCCAAATGGATGTGGCCGGGCCATGATAAGGAATTCGATGATGTGGCTGTGACAGCCAAAGACGCAAAAGAGGCGGCCTTCGGTGACGTCAAATTCAAGTCCTGGATGTCGGGCGGTTCGATGGTTCAGTCTGATGCTGATGACGTGACGAACCTGCCATTGGCCAACCGCCTTCTCAATATGATTAACGGGTGCAACCAGTTTTCGACGGAATCCACTCAAAAAATGGTGCGGGTCGGTAATACGTACATGCTGGACGAAAAGACGACGCATCGCAAGGATTACGAGCCGATTACGGTTGATGAGTTGTTAGAGTCCGGAACTGTTTACGTGGGGATGGATCAGCAGTTATTCGACGTCCAAACAAATCTGCCCTACAATCCCCCGGAGTGGCCGACGCGATTGATCCGTGAATATGACGAGCCGGACTATCCAGACGGTCGAATGGTTCTTTCCGCCGGGGAAGGCGATAAGCGGTTCCTTCTCAATCCGAAAGAGGACGACCAAGTCTATCCGTACAGCCGTTGGCCATTTGTAGTCACTCCTCACTATATTCTGCCGTTCATGTGGCAGGGCGTCAATGCTGTGACGATGTACAAGACGCAACAGGACATGATTAACCTGTCTGTGACGCACATGTTCAACAACCTGAAACAGTTCGGCGATCCCCGGATAGCAATCGAAGATGGAGCGATTGCCATCAATCCGAAGACCAAGCAGCCTTGGACGATCAAGTCCGGGGCCGGGGCTTTGATACGGTTGCTCAAGGGAGGACTTGGAAGGTACAAAGTGGAGCCCCCACTACCCTTATCACCCGCCGCTATACAGTTCTATCAAATTCAGGCCCAGGAGTTCAAAAACCTTAGTGGGCTGCAGCCCATCGCTCAAGGCCAGCAGTTGAAGTCCGGCACAACCGCGACGGAGGCCCAGACGCTGGCCATATCCGCGAATGACCGTATCTTCCTTCAAGGGGTGTATGAAGATGAATGGGTAAAGGGCTGTGCGTATCTCATCGCCGAGATTATGCAGTTGCACTATGATGAGGGTCGCTACATCAAGATCATCGGAGAAGATACGCTGAATGGAGTCAAGCAGATTACGTCCGGCTTAAAGAACGCTCGCTACGATATCAGCGTCGTACCGGGGATGACCTTGCCGTTTGACGAGGAAAAGCGAATTGCCAAGCTCAAAATGGCCTACGAGCTTTTAATGCAACCGACTGCAAACCCGATGCTGCCGGAAATGCTTCGGGCATTAGATGTCCCGAACTGGAAGAAAATTCTTGACGAATACCCTGTCTGGCAGGATTATCAAGCGTTGCTTCGTCTCGTTGAAGGCGTCAAGTCCGGACAGGTTGATCCAAACCAGGCCATGACGATGATTGTCAATCGCCTCATGCAACTACAAGGCGGTGAAATATTGAAAGGAATGACACAAAATGCCGAAAGTCAAAACAAACAAAATTCAGCCGGAAAGCAAAGTTGACCTGTTTGCCTGGGCGAAGGAAACGCCGATACAACATTCAGAAGACGTCGTTCGAATCCGCCAGGTCCTTGAGAATCTCGGTTTCACCGTGACGTTGCATGAGTGTCATGCCCTATGGTCTGCGTATTCAAAGACACAGGAAGGTAAGCCGGAGTGGATGGAGCTTCCATTGACCTTTGGTGCTCTTCGAAGTAAGTTGGTCAATAACGTCTTGCCGGAGATAACGGGAGTGATAGCAAAGTGATTGTTTTGTACGGAGTGAACAATGCCACTCACTAAAAAAGGGAATAAGATCATGTCGGCCATGAAAAAGGAATATGGCGATAAGAAAGGAGAGCAGGTGTTTTACGCATCACAGAACAAAGGAACGATTACCGGAACGCACAAAAAGCGAAAGAAAAAGCATTACTGGGACGAAAATCTAAAATGATTATGAGAGTCCGAACACCCCAGGATGCACGTGAATACAATCGGCTCACGGAAGCCCAACGGCAGGCAGAGCAGGCGATCCAGGACCGTGAGGATTACGAGTTTGCTTCGAAGAAAGCCCGTCAATACATGAAAGGTCTGTTCGATGGTGTGATCTCCGTCCGATGCCGTCATTGTCATGAGAAGATATCTTTCAGGAAAGGTAAGTTTGAATGTCAGCAATGCCAATGCTATCATAACCGCATCGAGTACGAAGATGACTATGAGGATAAGATTATCAAAACGGTGATCGATGTGAATAAGCGAACGTTCACGCTTCAACAGTTAAGGTACGATGAGTTATGACCGAACATCAACAGACATTTTTGAATAATGTCGGCAAGGAAATTGCTGTAGCGTTCAAAGAGGTATATGGATATGTGCAGTTTAATATCCAGGGCGGCCACTACGTCAATGCCAACGTGAATATGACCACAAAACCTAAGAAAGGGAATGAGTCACAACAGAATAACTGAATAGCGTCACAGAGCCGATTGCAAACAGCAAAGCCCTGTTTTCCCACGCGGGAAGGCGGGGTTTTTTTGTTTGCCCGAAGCGACCGACAGGATACGTGCCAATAGGTTAGCCGGCCGGCTGATAAATGCTGGAAACAGACAAGTGCTGAAAATGAAAGGACAAACGTCATGGCAACGGAAGGACAGGAATTGGAAACGTTGGAAAAGATTCACGGAGATGCTGATTTGTCGGAGTTCGAAAACCTGGACGATGACGATGACAGCCAGATCGGAGGAGCAAAGAGCGAAGAATTCGTTGATGTTGAAGAAATGGACAAAGGCAAAAAAGAGCCTGAGAAAAAGTCTGATTCTTTGTCAAAAACGACGGAGCTTAAAAATCCCGACGACTGGGACAAGCATCGCCAAGAGCTTAACCAGACCGAAGCGAACTTTCGCAAGACTCAGGAAAAGCTCGAATCCGCCGAAGCACGACTGGCGCGGCAAGATGAGACGATCAAGTCGATGCAAGACAAACTCGACGCCTATACGAAGGCTAACGAGATTGATTTAGATGAGATTGATCCTCAGTACGTCGATCCGTCGGTCATTAAAGTATTGAAGGCGATGCAGGCCAAGCTGGATTTGGCCGAGCAACGCTCTAAAACGCTTGAGGAATCCAGGGATCAAATTAAAGAGGACCTTCGCAAGCAATCAGAAACCAATCGGCGTGAACAATCCTCGCAGGAGATCATTACTGATATTGAGCAGGAATATCCAGCTAGGTATCGTAATGCCGCGATTGCCGAAGCCAACAGGATTTGTACCGAACGGGGATATCCCCCGTCAGACCGGTACGAATCGGCGAAGCTCCTTCGATCCTGCTACAAGAAACTCGCTGACGCGGACTCCAATGGCTCTAAAACAAAAACGACACCGAAAACACCCACAGTTCCAACGGATACGGGGCGTGGCGGTGGAACGAACGTCGTTGCGGAAGACAACAAGCCCATGACGCTGAAAGAACGCGCCAACTATTGGCGACAAAGACTTAAATCAAAATAGGAGTGTAAAATATGGCAAGTCCAAATTTGAGCACGATAACGAGGGACCTGGTGAATCGGTCGATTCACGAGCAGGTCTTTCGTCGCTTGGCGTTTCTGGACGAGCTTAAGAAACGCACCCAGGTTATTACGTCCGGCGGAAAGACGATTACGAGTATCGCCGACTACGCCGAGATGGACGATCTGGCCCAGGCTTATACCGTCGATGAGCAGTTGACCGACGGCGAAAAGACCATGCTGACCAAGCCGTACTGGAACTGGAAGCTCGTACAAATCCCCATCAAGTACGACGGCATGGTGGAAATCGAAAACATTAACGCCGGCAAAGAAGAGCAATTGGTCGATCTGGCGGAATACCTTGCAAAAAAGGCCACGCGCGGGATCAAGATCAAGCTCGAAAAGATGCTGGCCAACGGGGGAACGGAAACCTACGACGCCGATTATGCCGATGGCGGGAAAAACTTTAACTCCATCGTTCACGGGTTACTGCACGAGGATACGGCAACGACGGGCACGTACGGTAATATCGCCAGGGACGTGAGCGCCGGTCTTCGCAACTGGTGGCAGGGAGCCGATCCGGTCGGTTTAGTTCAAACGGTGGCCGAAGGAACGTCGTGGACCTCGTATCAAAATACGGCCTACGACTTAAACATGGCCAATCTGAGAAAGTGGCTGATTAAGGTTCAGCACGGCATTCAGGCCAAGAAAGACCTGATGATCGTCACGTGCCCGACACTTTACGCCAAGTTCAAGGCCGAATTGATGTCGTATATGATGTATGACGGGGCCAAAGATACGGCGGATGTCGGATTCAATAAGATGTATTTTGAGGGCCACCAGTTTGTAGACTGGGATTATCTTGAAACGTCTTCGACCATGCAAAACTGGGTTTTACTCCTGAATATGGCTACGTGGGAGATGCACTTCAACAAGGCCAGAAACTTCAAGATGACGCCCTTCAAATGGTGCGGTGAGCTGCCGGGCGGTAAGGACTATTACCTTGCCCGTATTCTGCTCGCTGGAAACTGCTTTACCAACCAACCGAATGCGAATATGTACCTTCGCAATATCACGTAAGAAAGGAGGTGATCCCACATGGCAAATTCAACGATAGACCACAGTAAGATCATATTGATCGACCGATGGCCGGGTGTGCCCGTCGAGCAGGAATCCGTACCTCCTGATGGATTTACTGGTGCAGGTCATCACAATGTAGCAACGCCGGTATATCCCGTTGGGATGAAGATTCAAGTCTGGGATGAAACCGCCCACGGCTATGCGACGCTTATTTACCTGCAAAACATCCAGGGAACCGTCGGGGCCGTCGCGGTGATGAATCCCGTAGCATTGGATACATCCGAACAGGCAACCGCAGCGACAACCAGCACGTATTACAAGGTCTGCTCCGATGGCGGTGAAGTCCTCCTGGACGGTCCGATAGCGATTGCCCTTAGTGCCATGACCGACGCCTATTACGGATGGTTCTGGTGTGGCGGGGTCTGTCCAGTCTCTCACGTTGCGGCGATGGATACGACGCTTGTAACGGATGGCTCTCTGACGGCAGGAAACCCATTTGGCGTGGCTGACTCGACGGCGGATGGCAAAATCGCCTTGACGCTTGCCGATGCCGCTCACGCGACCAGCGCCGCGGACGTGGCCACACAGGGAATCGCCTTGATTGCCGACACGTAGGAGACTATCGTGAACGTATTGATTCTATCAATGGTCCCTCAACGGGATTGGATTGTTGATAACATGATTGCCGACGCGGTCAAAGCGAAAGGGCATGACGCTGTAGTGCGTAAGTTTCTTCGTGATGACCGCACGGCAATCGTCGTGGAAAAGCCGGATGTTTGCGTCATTCCACCCGTTCGATGCGAGTACTCGCGAGATTTAGCCGTCCGATTGAAACAATGGGGCGTTAAGGTGATTGCTCGTCGGAGCGAAGCCGGTGTATCTCGTAAGCAATACGACAAGCTCAAACGCACGTGGCAACTGGATCATATCGGTCGGTATTCTTACAAGAAGACCATTGATTTGGAACTGGTATGGTCCCGGGAGTTTGCTGATATCCTGATTGATGAAGGGATGGTTCGACCCGATCAAGTGCGTATTATCGGTGGGATTACTCTCGATCCCTATTTTAAATGGGATTTAGCTGAGAATTCAGCCAAGGTATTTACGTCGAACCGAGAGGAATGGCTATGTAAAAGAAATCTCGATCCCCAAAAACGAACGCTCTATTTCGTCACGGGTTTTGTGCACGCCGTTCGTCCGGTCTATACACTCCCCGAAGCCCCGTTAGGCGATCCGATTCACGCGGAGCTTCATCAGCGCGATTTGCGATTGAGAACGATGTGGATTGACGCGGTCTGTCGTTTTGCTGAAACAGACCGCTATAACGTGATTCTCCGTCCTCATCATGGCGAAGACCACAGCGTTTACGATCCTTGCCGGAGAGCCGGAGCTTATGTTTCAGTCGAGGGAAGCGCGGGTGAGAATTTGTATTTTTCAGATTTGTTGGTTCACGCCGGATCCACAATGGCGATTGAAGCTCATCTTTTGAAAAAGCCTGCCTTTTCGTTGGGCAGTACCGCCCAGGACGATATGATCGGCGACGTCTCTCCGTATTGCGACTCCATTGAAGAATTGACGGTTGCGATTCAGCAAGCCGTTTATGGTCAGTCCAATGCGAAAATTAAGACGCTCAAGGATTTGGAAAAGAGTTTTTATGGTCCGATTGATGGGAAAGCTCATCAACGGTGCGCCGAGGTCATTTGCGAATTCGGTGTTCAAGATAACAAGAAAATACCGAACGCATGGCCGGAGGATGAATTACGGGATTATACCAGCCCCGGCGTCGTTAAAATCGACATGAAATTTCCTCTCGTTTATTGCCAGGCGTGCAAAAAAGCCTCTCAAAACATGACCGGACAGATTAGTTATCGCTGTCCGCATTGCAGTATCATGATTACCAAGATTCACAAACCTCAATACACAATAGGAGTAAAACAAAATGGCAAGGGATAATACCACACAAAGAATGGGGGGAGGATTCGGATTGCGGATCGACGCGGGAACGTACGATTTTTCTGGATCGGCAGTAACCGTCGAGTTGCCTACCTGTTTATCGACCGTTCTTTCGTTTCTCGGTGTCGTCGAGGATGACAACGTAACGGTCAAAAGCGATCGAACGGTGACGTCGGGGGCGATTACCGTTACACGCGCAACAGGGGGTACGTCCGGTGCCGGATTCAGCTATGTCGCGCTGGGGTACTAATGGCCAACACCGTCACACAAAACGTTACAGAAGTTCAGGCTTTGTGCGGTCGAGAGAACGATGATGTATTGATTACGACCGCAAGGGTCGTTTCCTTTCTCAATTTTGCCCAGGACCGAATCATACGACGGTGTCCCGGACACATTGATCTCGAAACGAAAGACGCCGATGCGATTACATTAGTTGCGTCCACCTTCAGCTATTCGTTTGCTGGACTGTCTTCGCCTTCGGTTGCTTATCCGCTGCGTTTATTTTATATGAACGGCACAGCCTCTAAAATGCTGAACTACAAGGATACGGACGAATTCGATGAAGATTATCCAAGTCCGTCAGACGGGGCTACTGGTATTCCAGAAATATGGACACGCAGAGGATATACGGTCGAAATCTACCCGATACCAAGTTCGTCCGAAGCCGGAGATTATCTTCGTTTGGACTATACGGGAAAACCGACGGCCTTCAGTACCGGAAGCATGACGGCGACATGCTCTATGACCGATGCCGACGAAGGCTTGATCTTCTTTGCCTTGTCCGAAGCATTTTCGGCTATCGGCGGGAAGGATCAGGACGCTGCCAAATACAGAGCAAAGTTCGAGGATTGGCTTGAAGGATATCGCATGGACAAAGATACGCTTTTTATGGCCGAAGGAAATTCTCTTTTACAAGCATAAGGTCAACCAAAATGAATACGAACGTGACAAGATTGGCATACAGGCACGATCTTCAAGTAATCTTCTGGCTTATAGCTGGGATGATGATAATGTTCTGCCTGTTTTGTACGGCACACTTGGCATTGAAAAGCTGTGGGTGTTTTCAGAGTGCCATTTCGGATGGCGTGATTGGATGCGCTACGCGCCTTAATGCGACGTGGATTCTTCAGACGATACTGCTTACCTGTGCGTTTTCTGGATGCTTTTCCATTGTTGGTTTCGTAATAGGATCGCATGTACTTTTTGCACTTTGCTGTTTGGTGGTACTTTCGCTGATATTTCTTAGTATCCGGCGATTGTCCATAAGCCCGTTTGCAGACCTTGCAACACGTTTGAAGACCATCGAGTCTTGTGCAGTTTTTATGAAATTCGGTAAGTGGCTTCATTTGTTTGCATTTGATGCATGTTTTGTTTACAATCGACTCAGACATTTCAATCTCCTTAAAAGATTGTCTTGTTTAGAGCCAGTCATGGGTACGCTTCCCATGATTGGCTTGCCGTATTTAAACACATCTCTAATGGCACATCAAGGAGAATATTATGGCGGGTAGTCCAAATCCGGCCACCGGCGTAGGGTGGGATACGGCAATCCCCGACAGCGGACAACCGCACGGGAATGACTATTTAGAACACCGCGAAACAAAATTGGCCGTCGCGATTCGCAACGACAAAGAGCACGTCGCTTTCGGGGCCTCGAGCGCCGGGGGTGAGCATAAGCCCGGATCGGCCCGGATATATCGCGGCGATTATTCGACGGCCTCTGCGGGGGACAATCTGCCGACGAAAAAGCCGGATGGGGCGACGGCATTGGATGCAAACGATGCCGGGATGCTGGCCCACGATACGGACGCCACGTATGGCCCGGCCTACTATGAGTGGAACGGCACGGGATGGGACGCTATTGACTTGCTGATTACCAATATAGCCAGTTCCGTCAAAGATGAAGACGACATGGCGTCAAAGTCGGCGTCTCATGTACCGACACAGCAAAGTACTAAAAAATACGTGGACGATCAGTGCGACGCCCACATCGGCACGGCAGGCCAATATCATGCAAGCGGGGCTACGGTATTTAATACAACTTTGACGGCAGACAATACATTTCAAGATTTGGACC
>Ga0208325_1000404_pt1 | contig 11752 bp, 10 predicted proteins | sample PL_2010_330m_FD_185486 | JGI IMG/M metagenome (GOLD analysis project Ga0208325, IMG submission 185486) | Freshwater microbial communities from Powell Lake, British Columbia, Canada to study Microbial Dark Matter (Phase II) - PL_2010_330m... | ecosystem: Environmental > Aquatic > Freshwater >...
ATACAGTATAAAAAGTGTAAAATAAAATTAATGAAAAATTATTTGAGAAGGGAGGTGAAAAAATAAATGGCAACTAAAGTTTTAAAATGCGGAATTAAGAGAGAAAAAGGTTATCTTTATTATTTAGATAAAAAAGGAAATGTATCAAAGGCTAAGATGGCCCGCGGAAAGAAAAAAGGCGGCAGCCCTCAAGTTGTTGTTAAAGCAGGCATAAAAAGACAAAAAGGATACCTTTACTTTATCGATAAACAGGGTGATGTAGCAATGGCCAAGATGGCACGCGGCGGCAAAAAGAAAAAAGTTGTGAAGAAGGCGGCTAAAAAGAAGACAGTAAAAAAGAAAAAGAAAAAGAAAAGATAGTAATAAGTAGAATTTAATTTTAAAAAAAAGGAGGGTAAAACCATGGCAGCAAAGAAAAAGGCCAAAAAGAAGGCGAAAAAAGCAGCAAAAAAGAAGAAGAAATAACTTTTAATTATCTTAAGTAGTTTAGGATACAGAAAACCCCTTTTAGCATAGAGAGATGAAAAGCTCGTTGCGAAAAAGGGGATTTTCTGTTATTATACCAACATGGAAAATAAATACATAATTATACAAGGAGCCAGGGAGCACAACTTAAAGTCAATAGACTTGAAGCTGCCCAGGAATGAGCTGATTGTTATTACAGGCCTTTCTGGTTCAGGGAAATCCTCGCTGGCATTTGACACAATATATGCGCAAGGCCAGATGAAATATGTTGAAAGCCTGTCTGCTTATGCGCGCCAGTTTTTAGAACAGATGCAGAAGCCGGATGTCGACCGCATCGAAGGATTATCCCCCAGTATTTCTATACAGCAAAGAAGGGCAGGGTCAAATCCACGCTCAACAGTTGCTACCACTACTGAAATACACGATCATCTCAGGCTTTTATTTTCGAAAATCGGAGAAATTTATTGCTATAAATGTTCGAAACCTATTAGCCGTCAGTCATCCCAACAGATAATTGAGGCTGTAAGCAAATATCCTGAAAATACCCCCGTCACAATACTTGCTCCTTTAGTCAGAGGCAAAAAAGGGGAGTATAAGGAACTATTTATCAAGGTTAAAAAACAAGGTTTTATAAGATTTAGAGTAGACGGAAAGATATCAGAGGTATCTGAGAAGATGGTTTTAAACAAAAATATCAAGCATAACATAGAAATAGTTATAGACAGGCTGGCCATAAAACCTGAAAACGAAAAACGCCTTGCGGATTCAATTGAAACCGCTTTAAGTGTTGGAAGCGGGTTAATCGTTATCGCGACTCAAGATCATTCCATGGCTGAAACATTGTACAGCTCAGAGAATGCCTGCGTGGAATGCGGCATAAGTTATCGGGAATTTGAACCACGGAGTTTTTCGTTTAATTCGCCATATGGCGCATGTCCTTTATGCGATGGACTTGGGCACAAGCTTGAGATAGACCCTGACCTTGTAATAAAAGATACGTCGAAGTCGATAAGAGAAGGCGCTATAGAGCCTTGGCGTAAAGGGGGAAAATCCCTTCTTCTTTATTACAATAGGTTTTTGCGCGGCCTTGCTTATAATTACGGTTTCAGCCTTGATAAGCCATTCAAGGAGCTAGGTAAAAAGATACAGAATATAATACTATATGGAAGCGGTGATGAAAAAGGTTCGCAGAGGTATTTTGAGGGAGTAATACACAACCTGGAACGCCGTTTTAAGGAAACAGGTAGCGATTTTATGAGGGATTTTATACATGGTTATATGTCGGTTCAACCTTGCCCCGGATGCGAGGGGGCAAGGCTTAAGAAGGAGTCCCTTGCTGTTAAAATATCGGATAAAAATATTGCTGATATTTGCAAGCTCTCCATAGAGAAAGCGTTAAACTTTTTTCAAATATTAAAACTTGATGTTAAAAATACGGAGATATCCCGCCGGATATTAAAAGAAATTAAGGCCAGGCTTAAATTTTTATCCGATGTAGGGCTTGGCTACCTATCCCTTGACCGTGTAAGCGCCACTTTATCAGGCGGGGAGGCACAGCGCATAAGGCTCGCAACACAGATAGGGGCAGGGCTTATAGGTGTTATTTATGTGCTTGATGAGCCCAGCATAGGGTTACACCAGAAAGATAATCTAAAACTGCTGTCTACTATTAAGGCTTTAAAAAACTTAGGTAATACTGTTATAGTGGTCGAACATGATGAGGCAATAATAAGAAGTGCCGACTATATTGTTGACTTAGGCCCTGGTGCCGGTAAAAAAGGCGGGCATGTTATATACAGCGGCAGATTAAAAGGGCTTCTTAAGTCTAAAGGTTCTTTGACAGCAGAATATTTAAATCGTAGTATGAACGTAGCTATATCCGGAAAGCGTAGAGATTATAAAGCCAGTAAAAAGATCACTATAAAAGGCGCTTGCGAACATAATTTAAAAAATATAGATGCCTCTATATCATTGGGTGTTTTTAATTGCATAACAGGTGTTTCAGGTTCCGGTAAATCAACGTTGGTTGATGATATACTTTACAGAGTGCTTGCGCGTAAATTTTACCGCGCAATTGAAAAACCCGGTAAGCACAAAATTATACTGGGGAGTGAAAATATAGATAAGGTCGTTGTAATAGACCAGTCACCTATAGGTAGGACACCGCGCTCTAATCCGGCTACATATACAGGGGCTTTTGGATTTATAAGGGAATTATTCTCTAAGATTCCTGAGGCAAGGATCAGAGGATATAAAGCAGGCCGTTTCAGCTTTAATTTAAAGGGCGGAAGGTGCCAGGCGTGCGAAGGAGATGGCGTAAAGAAGATAGAGATGCATTTTCTTCCCGATGTATATATACAATGTCAGGTATGCAAGGGCATGCGCTTTAATCAGCAGACATTGGATGTAAAGTATAAAGGAAAGTCAATAGCAGATGTTCTCCGTATGCCGCTTAGTGAGGCGTTGAAATTATTCGGTAATATTCCCGCGATACGTAATAAGCTCGAAACATTGCATAATGTCGGCTTGGGCTATATGGAACTTGGACAACAGGCCACTACCTTATCTGGAGGCGAGGCTCAAAGAGTTAAACTTGCGGCAGAGTTATCCAAAAAAGCCACAGGGAAAACGCTCTATATCCTTGATGAACCTACAACAGGGCTTCATTTTGCTGATGTTAGCAGGCTTTTATCTGTGTTGAACAGTTTAGTTGACAATGGTAATACAGTATTGGTAATAGAACATAATCTTGATGTGATAAAAAGCGCGGATTATATTATAGATCTTGGCCCCGGAGGCGGTGAAACAGGTGGCAACATTGTTGCCTGTGGCAGCCCGGAAGAGATAGCCAAGTCAAAATCTTCCTATACAGGAAATTACCTTAAAAAAGTTCTTGATTAAGGTTACAAAAATAGTTCAGCATTATACCCATGATCGCCGCTTGTACCTTTGCTTTCGTAACGCATGGTATTTTTGCGGTTATTTGAAATCATGGCAAAAAAAGCCAAATGCGCTACTCCAGCAAAGTCACAAGCGGCTACAGTATTACAGTAGCAATGCCCCTAATTAATGCTTTGTCTTTAGGCCATATCCAGCATCTCATTTAATAGTTGAATATACTAGTACTAAATGATATACTTATTTAATCATGAAAACCTTTATAAAATTCCTACTGTTATTTGCTTTAACCTGCTGTATTTTTTCCATACAGGTCCTTTACGCGGAAACAAACCAGGAAAGCATCTATCTTTCGGGTTTAAGAGAGTCGTTTTCGAAAGCCCTGTATGATTTTACAATAGAAGAGGCAAATAGATTTCTCATTTCAGACCCCTTGAGCCCGCAAAGAGACGAGGTGTATATACTGGTTGGCAAGTCCTATTTTCATAAAGAGTCCTATGAAGAGGCGCTTCATAGCTTTGAAGAAGCCTTTAAAATTGAAAACTCCGGCTTGAAAGATGATGCTTTGTATTGGGCTGGTGAGTCTAATTTTAAAATGGGAAGGTATGACAGCGCGATATCATATTATCAAAAACTTATAGACGGATACCCGTTGTCGTCGTATATACCTTATGCTTATTATTCAAGAGGTTGGTCTTACTATAAGAAGAATGAGTTAGAAGTGGCATTAAGGGATTTTCAAAAGGTAGCCGATAATTTTACTAATTCGAAGATTTTTCCATCAGCTATATATAAAACGGCAGAGGCCTATTATGGTTTATCTCAGCTGGAACCGGCAAGGGAAAGAATAGATTTTTATATTGAAAAATTCCCGCTGGCAAGTGAGGCAAAGGACGCTTTATTTTTAAAAGGCGAGATTATGTATCAGCTCGGAAACTACGCAGAAGCTCTATCTTCATACAAATACTCTTTAAAGCTCACAGGAGAAAGAACGTGGGAATTTTATGCCTATATGGGAATAGCATGGTCTTTTTTTAGCATGGAGAAATACGCGCAGGCGATAGACGGATTCAAAGAGATTCTCGATAAAATATACCCAGCGGATTTTAAGGCAAAGGCGCTTTTTGGCATAAGCCTTTGTTATGAGACGGAGGGCAAGCACGAAGATGCCATAAAGACGTATGATCGCCTAATAAATGATTTCAGTGGCAGTCAGTACGTAGAGGACGCGTATTTTAAAAAAGCAGAGTTGCTATACCTCTTATCAAGATATGAAGCGTCCGCATTTCTATACAAACAATTGTTAGATGATTTCCCTGTTGGCAGGTTTACCGTGGATGCTTATTATAATCTCGCGTTGGCATTGCTGCGGCTTGATAACCCTTTAGAGGCCATAACCTATCTTGAGAAAGCAGAAAAGATCTCAACGGATATAAACTTTAAAGCCAATGCAATATGCCGAATAGCAGACACGTATTCAGCTATGGGCGATCATAAAAGCGCGCAAAAGTATTATGATGAGGTTTTAGGCAAATACCCTAGTAGTTTTTATACCGATTACGCGCAATATCACCTTGGATTAATCTTTGTAAGCTTGGGAGAGCTTGATAGCGCGATAATAACGCTAACCAGCTTGATAAATAATTTTCCTGACAGTAAGCTTTTGGATAAAACACTTTTTCAGCTGGCCAATATTTATTATATGCAGGGCCATTATGAGTTAGCGCTCAAGGAATATTATAATATAGTTGATAAGTTAAAGGAAAGTGATTTAGCCCACAAGGCAAGATACCAGATAGGAGTCTATTTCTATAATAAAGGAGATTATCCGAGGGCTGTTGAGACTTTTGAAAATATAATTCATATGACGACGGACAAAGATACACAGCGTCTTGCAAGATACGAGTTGGGGTGGTGTTATTACCGGATGGGTAAAGAGGATCTTGCTGTAAGGACATTTGATGATTATATTATGCTCTATCCTGAAAGCGATATAACTGCGGATGTAATTTACTGGTTTGCGCAACATTACTACAGCAAGGGTTCTTATGGAAGGGTAAGGATAAGCTTAAAAAGAATATCGGAAGGTTTTCCTGATAGCGGCTTGGAGGATGAAGTAAATTATCTTTTAGGGTGGACTTTGTATCGTGAAGGAAAAACGCAAGAAGCGCTAAAATTGTTTGAACATGTTATTACAACTTACCCCGACACTGATGCTGCGGAAAACTCTGTGATCTCACTAGGGGATGTTTTTGTAGAATTAGGAAGATATAATGACGGTATACGTGTACTCAACGGAGTTTTGCAGATAACCGAGTCAGAAAGGCTCCAAAGGGCTGCAAATAAAAAAATAGGGCTTATATACCAGGCAGAGAATTTTTATAATATAGCTATTACTTATTATCGCAAAGCCATTACAAATGAAAGCAGTGATTTTAACGCGGAATTACAGTTTAAAATAGCCCAATGCCTGGAGGATGAGGGGAGTTTTGAAGATGCTGTACCGGAATATCTCAAGGTCTCCTATCTGTACCCTAATAGCAGATACTGGGCCATAAAAGCCAGATTGAGAGTAGCCTATATATTAGAATCCCAGGAAAAATGGGCAGAGGCCAAAAAGATATATGAGGAAATAGCTTTAGAGGATACTGAGGAGGCAAGGCATGCCCAAGAGAGGTTATTGTGGATGGATAAACATAAGGATGAGCTGTAGTGTGTATTAAACATAAAATAAAAAAAAGGAGGAGGTTATGTTAGACCTTGTTGTAAAAGGCGGACCGGTAATGTATCCTATAATACTATGTTCTATCATAGCAATGGCAATAGTGATAGAAAGGGCTTACCATTTGTACAGGGCAAAGATAGATACGCGTAAGTTTATGGATGAGATAGCCAATGTATTGCGGCGGAATAAGATAATGGAAGCAATTGAGGTATGTGATAAAACCCCCGGGCCGATTGCGCATATACTAAGGGCAGGCATATTAAAGCATGACCGCCCTAAACAAGAGATAAAAGAAGCAATAGAAGAGGCCGGTCTTTATGAAGTTCCGAGGATGGAAAAGAACCTGACAGCTCTTGCCACCATTGCTCATATATCCCCTTTACTGGGCCTTCTCGGGACAGTAGTGGGTATGGTGGGTTGTTTTCAGGTTATTCAGCAGAAGTCCACGTCATTAAACCCTGTTTCTCCCGGCGATTTAGCAGGAGGAATATGGGCGGCTCTTATCACTACCGTAGCGGGGCTTGCGGTTGCGATACCGGTTTACGTTGCTTATAATTATTTAGTGAGCAGAGTAAACCATCTTGTAATTGATATGGAAAGAAGCGCTACTGACCTTATAAATATCCTTATGCAAAGAGGTAAAGACCATGAAGTTTAAAAGACATCTTAAACTGGAAAGGACTTTAAGGACTATAGACATAGCCCCATTAATCGATGTTGTATTTCTTCTGCTTATATTCTTTATGCTGACATCCAGTTTTATATTTCAACCCGGTATTAAGGTTAACCTGCCTCGGGCTATAACATCAGAGATGTTGAGTGAAGACAGCGCCATAATTAATATCACCGCGGAAAACCTGATATATTATCGTCAGAAACTGGTTACCTCAAGAGAGCTTAACTCTGTATTAAAAGATATAGCTTTAGCCAGGCAGCCTGTGCTTATAAGATCTGACAGAAGGGCTTCTTTGGGCCGAATCGTAGAGGTGTGGGATATTTGCAGGCAGGAAGGCGTAAGACAGGTAAATATAGCTACAACTCAAACAGCAGATTAGGTGCTATTGCCATGCTTTTTAAAGTTAATTTTAATCGAGCTCTTGCTTTGTCTTTATTCTGGCATTTGTTATGTTTTTTTATGGTGGCCATTATTATAGTACCTGTTGGTATAAGCCAAAACAAGCTTTCAGAAATATATTTTCTCGGGTCATTGCTTGATAGAGGTTCTATAGAATATGAGTTTAAAAGCCAGGACGGATTTTCAAGAAGGGACAGACGTGTTTTAATCGTAAAGACATTCCAGGGAAAGGATATAAAAGGCCTTCATCTGGCCCCTTTTGAAAAAGAAAACGATACTATGATTAAGAAGATGTATTATGATTTCAGAAAGGTATCAAGCATTCGCACGGGAAAGGTAACCCCCCGCACGGAGAATAGTAGTCTTTACGAAGGGCCCTTTATTGAAATATCAGTTCCAGAAGGTAAATCAACGCAGAGGGAAATTATATTTAGGCCGCTGTTATCAGAATTTAAAGCGGTGGTAATTGAAGCTCAAAAAAATAATAATCTATCATCCTATTATGATGTTGACATATCAGCGTTAATAAAAAGCGATGGTATTGTAGAATCTGCGCGTATTATAAAGACTTCAGGTGTTGCTGATATAGACATTATAGTAATAGATTATGTAAAAAAATGTAAGTTTAAATCCCTTGAGGCCGATGGGATACAGGAATCAGCGATATCCATAAAGGTATCTTTCTAAGGCATCAAACAAATAAAATACGATAAATCATGATTGAACTTGACATATCCACCGCGGTTGCGTTATATTTATTATTGACAGTAGTTTCACTGCTGCTGTTATGGCTGTTTCTTGATAGAGAGACAAAGCCTAGACAGTACGCCTCAGAAAAGAAATCTATCTGGCAATGCGAAGTTTGTGTTTTTTCCTATGTAGATAGTCAGCATGATATAATTTCCCGATGTCCACGCTGTGGGAGTTTTAATAAACGAAAGGAGAGCAGCTCATGATAATGCAGATTGGTATTGTAGCAGGTGAGATATGGCATTATTTGGATGCCCAGGGCAAATCGAGGTTTTCTGCTATTGCCTCTGCTATAAATAGGCCCAATGATCTTGTATTAATGAGCTTAGGATGGCTTGCAAGAGAAGGCCATGTTCTTCTTGAGGGTGATGGAGACTACCAGGTTTCATTAAGAAAAAAAGATGTCGCTGAGAATAAACACTGATATAACCGCATAACCTTCGATACCTACCAGGTAAAGTATAATGCCCTATATAGTTGTATTTATTACAGCATCATCAAAAGAAGAGGCAGATATTATAGCCAATAGCCTAGTAGATTCAAGGATTGCGGCATGTGTTAATATAGTACCAGGGATAAAGTCAATATATACGTGGAAAGGCAATAAAGAGGTTTCCGAGGAGTGCCTGCTTATTGCAAAGACAAAGCAGGCGAACTTCGTTAAGCTTAAAGAGCGGGTAAAGACCCTGCACAGTTATGACACCCCGGAGATAATAAGTGTTTTAATGAATGACGCTGATGATGACTATTTCAACTGGATAGAAGAGGCAATCTCTATACGTTAGCTGTCAACCCTGCCTGTCGCATTTTTTAACGCAACTTCGGGATCAAATTTGTACACAAATTTGAGGGGATGTAGCTCAGTTGGGAGAGCGCCTCGTTCGCAACGAGGAGGCCGTGGGTTCAACTCCCATCATCTCCACCACGCACTATTCGTTTTGCATACATCAAGTATGGGCATCTGGAAAGCTATTACCCCGATTGGCTTTCCAGATGCCTGTTATTAAAAAAGGTAAAATTTAAACCAAAACCCTTGATTTTCTGACCTTTATAGGGCATAATTCATATTAAAGGAAGGCCTGTACAGACACAGGCCAATTTCTTATCTTACATATTATATAGTTTAAAAAAGTATTTATTATGAAAGATTATTTATGATATCCTTGAAATATCTATACGTGATTCTTGTAACAGCTCTTGTCTTAAACACAGTTGTTTGTACGGATGCAGGCAGCAGTATGATTACGCTTGAACTAAGTTTAACCCAGGAGCAGATTGAAAACTACAAAGAACATGATTCAAGGATAAAAGATATAATTGATATTGTATTTCCTGATATTATGAGTGAGCAAAAACTGTCATGGCGAATGCTTCTTTTAGGAACAGTTGCAACTGAAACGAATTTTTTAAACAGATACTCTGGCAAATCCCAAAATGGAAACGGGCCTTACCAGATAATAGGCGATACTGCTCACGGCATTATACACAGATATATAACATATCCTTTAAGAGGAGCAAGTATTATAGCAAAGCGAAAGGCGCTTATACCGCTTTTTGAAAAAGCCACTAATGGCAGGATTGCGTGGGAACAGTTGTATAGCATGAGCAAGGATGAGCTAATAGAACTATGTGTTAATGATTATGATTTTGCTGCACTAATGTCACTGTTGGTTTATAAAGACGCGTTTGAACGAAATAATATAAATGAGATGTCATCCAATCCTTCAGAGCTTGCGTCGCTATGGAAAAAATATTATAACACTGAATTAGGATTGGGTACAGAGAAGTGTTTTATAGAGCGCTTTATGCCATTATATCCTCACATAGTATGACTTTACCGGGCCTTGCCAGGGGATTTGGGCGGATGCTTTAGGCATCTGCCCTCCCGGTAATATTAAAGATAACCGTTTATCTCTTTGCCGGAGCTGCGTTGCCAAGGTAAGGGCATAAGCGATATTTTTTTTAATGATAAGAGCCGTTTCCTTCCCGAGTATTTTTCTGTTTTACATCCGTCCTTTAAGTAGTATAATATAACCAACTATGCAAAGATTATCTTTTTATCTGGCCGTAGTACTAATAGTATCGTGCTTGGGTATCTGCCCTGCTAAAGGTGTTTTCGCTAAGGTGTCAGATCCAGCCAAAGACAAAGAAGCACTTTATTATAATAAGCTTGATAACAATAAGGTAATGTGCTTATTATGTCCGCGTAGATGCGTAATAGCAGAAGGTAAAAGAGGTTTTTGCAAGGTGAGGGAAAATATAAAAGGCGCCTTGTATAGCCTTGTATATGCAAAGCCTTGTGCTGTGAATGTTGATCCTATTGAAAAAAAACCGTTATTTCATGTTCTGCCGGGAACAAAATCATTTTCAATAGCAACCACAGGCTGTAATCTCGCATGTAAGTTCTGCCAGAACTGGCAGATATCGCAGGCAAGCCCCGAAGACATTCAATATAGGGATATGCCGCCTAACAAGGTTATCCAATTAGCGAAATCCTCAGGCTCATCTACAATTGCCTATACTTATACGGAGCCGACAATTTTTTATGAATATATGCTTGATACGGCAAAGCTGGCAAGAGAGGCAGGTATACTCAATGTCATGCACTCTTCGGGGTTTATAAATGAAGAGCCCTTAAGGCAGGTATGCAAATATTTGGATGCGGCAAATATAGATCTTAAGGGGTCTGAAAAATTCTACAAGGATTTCTGCTTAGGAACAAGATCTGATGTATTAAGAACCCTAAAGATATTGAAAGAAGAAGGCGTCTGGATTGAGGTTACATACCTTTTAATACCCACGTTAAATGATAGCGATGAATATATAAAAGAGACTGTTCTATGGATAAGGGACAATCTTGGCCCTGATACGCCTTTACACATATCGCGTTTTTGGCCAATGTATAAGTTAAGGAATCTATCCCCAACACCCATGGAAACGCTTTATAACGCATATGAAATAGCCGTATCTTCAGGGCTTCGTTATGTATATATAGGTAATGCGCCTGGTACAAAAGCTGAATCAACATATTGCCCTGATTGTTCAGGGCTTTTAATAAAACGCGTCGGATATAATGTGGTGGAAAATAATATAGAAAATGGAAAATGCAGTTATTGTAAAAACGATATAGCGGGGATATGGGAAAAATGATAAAAAAATGGGAAAATGGTTTTTTAATCAAGTGCCTTAGGATTTCAGGGTTTTTATTTTTTACCTTAATCATTTTATCCGGTGTAAAAATTTATGCAGAAGAGGTTCAATCCTCATCATTAGATGGGACATTTTATCCCAGGGATAAAGCAGCGCTTGAAAATATGATATCCGGTTTTATCCAGGCAGCTGATACAGAAGATATATCCGCGGATATAGTGGCTGTGATAGCGCCTCATGCAGGTTATCAGTATTCAGGCATGGTTGCGGGTTATGGTTTTAAGGCCTTAAAAGGCAGGGTATTTAATACAGCTATTATAGTGGCCTCAAGCCACCACCACTATTTTAAAGGTATAGCCGTACTTGATAAAGACGCGTATGTTACCCCTATCGGAAACGCGTACATAGATAAAAGTTTAACAAAAAAACTCCTTTCTTATGATGATAGGATAAAGTATTACCCTCAGCCTTTTTTCAATGAAAACTCAACCGAGACGCAGATCCCTTTTATCCAGCATGTGCTGCCCGCGGCCAATATTGTCGTTGTTCTTATAGGAGACCCTTCGTATGATACCTGCCTGCTTTTAGGCGATGCGCTTTATAATGTGATAAACACAAGAAAAGATATTGTAATTATTTCAAGCACTGATATGTCCCACTTTTCCACCGATAATAAGGCGCGTTTTATA
>Ga0208325_1000405_pt1 | contig 11748 bp, 9 predicted proteins | sample PL_2010_330m_FD_185486 | JGI IMG/M metagenome (GOLD analysis project Ga0208325, IMG submission 185486) | Freshwater microbial communities from Powell Lake, British Columbia, Canada to study Microbial Dark Matter (Phase II) - PL_2010_330m... | ecosystem: Environmental > Aquatic > Freshwater > Lake...
AATATTTCTGAGATGAATAGACTTTGGCGCTCTTAAAGAAACCGGAGCGAAATTTACAATTCCCTTTATTCCCGAGGCAACGATCAAATCCGCGACTTCCTGTCCTTTTTCCTCCGGAACAGCAATAACACCGATATCGACCGTATTATTTCGTATCACATCAAGCGCTGTCTCAAAAGAATACACCTTGACGCCATTAACAACTTTACCTATCTTCTTCTTATCTCTGTCAAACGCGGCGACTATTTGCAGTCTCTGCTTTCCAAAACCCGCGTACCTTAAAATTGCTTTTCCAAGGTTCCCCACACCGAAAAGAACTATCCTGATCTCATTCTTCCGCAGAATAAATTTTTCCAGAACATTCTTAAGTTCCGTCGTATTATATCCCACTCTCGGGGTTCCGACTTTACCGAAATTGGAGATGTCTTTTCTTATCTGAACATCAGTAAGGTCCGTGATCCGAGCGAGTTCCCGGGAAGAAACCGTATTTTTACCTTCAAGGACAAGAGACTCAAGCGTCCTTATGTATACAATAACCCGTGAAATTGTTTTGCTTGAAATCTTTTTCATTAAGATTAATCGTGAAATTTGTAACGATTGTAGAGAACATGATACTCCGGACAGGAATGCATGTCAAGCGGAATTTCAAAAATCTTTAATATTTTTTTACCGCTTAGTTGAATTGAAAGAATTATTCTTCCACCGAAAGTTCGACAAGTTTCGCGTTTACTCCGGAAAGAATATCAAGTTTATGCGCCAATTCCTTGTTTTTGTTTTCATCTCCCACAAGTTCAAGAATAATAAGTCCGGCATTAGTACAATCATCTAAAACACCGTCATGTATTCCAAGCCGCGTTTTGATGATGCATCCCCATCCCGTAAGAATTTTCTGAACCGTCGGAGCTTCTTCCTTTCTCCTATTGACAAGAATCACAAGTAATGTCTTTTTCATAGATCTCCCCTACCTTTTGTCAAACAACCCTAAATTTAATCCACGTCGCACGTTCCACACGAACACGCAACACTATTCACACCGCACGTTTTACGGGCGGACACACGGGTCCGCCCCTACGAATGACCAACAAACCCAGCCAACAACCTCGTAGGTTGGTAGTACTCTTTGCTACCATCCTACGAGATTGTTGGCGGTCGATTCACCATTAACCCAACTAATTCCGCTTACGTTCGCCCAAAAGAACTATATCCCTCAACGCTTCTTTATTTTTCGCCTTCATCCATTTTTTTTCGAAATTGGGATCCTGTACAATTTGCGCGATCGCGGATAAGGTTCTCAAATGAAAATTGCGTTCGTCCTTTGTTCCCGCGATAACAAAAACCGTATATACTTTCTTGTTTTTCGGAGGGAACATGATCCCTTCACTGCACCTGGCAAGCAAAACAACAAATGTACGCGTACCCTTAACGATAATGTGCGGTATCGCCAAATGCGGCCCCAGCACGGTACTGCTCTCGGCTTCCCTCTCAATAAGAAGATCCCTTATCGCGGAAGGTTCCGCGCCGAGTTTTTTTGATATTTTTTCGCTCACCTGACTAAAAAATTCCTCCATACGCACGGATCCCGAAATATCCATCACTATGCTTTCTTCGATCACTTTATCAAATCTGTCTTTTACTATTTCATCTCTCTCCTGAATAATTTCTTTCAGTTCCGCTTCAAGAGAAAAATCTATCAGTTCTTTCGCCGTAATTTTTTCGATCAGATGCAGAAGCGCGAAATCCTGTTTCGCCCGCGCTCTTCCGTATCCCCAGTAAATAAGAAGTCCGCCTAAAAAGAAAAATGACCCTATAAGAAGAACTTGCGTTCCCATATTAATGGCTAGGACCCAACATCCCAAAATACCTATGATCTGTATCCACGGATATAACGGCGATTTAAAACGCGGCTGATAATTCTGCACGGCGCTTTCCCTCATAACGATCACACACAGACACGAAAATATAAAGGTAAAGATCAAGACGAGAGATGCCACTTTGACAAGTAAAGTCAGGTTGAGGAATAATGCCGCCGCGATAAAAATACCCGTAATACAAATCGCGGCGAGCGGCGTTTTGAAACGTTTGTTTATCCCTCCAAAAAAGCGCGGTAAGAGCCGGTCGCGGCTGAGCGCTAAAGGATATCTGGACGCGGACATTATCCCGGCATTTGCCGTCGACACAAACGCCAGAATCGCGGCCACCCCCCAAACAATTCGCCCGGTTTCACCCATAAAAACAAAAGCACCGTCAGAAATAGGCGTAAGCGAATTGTCAAGTTCCGCGCCGCCAAGCACGCCTACCGTAACAAAAACTACTGCCGCGTACAAAACCCCGACAGCCGCGAGGGAAAGCACCATTCCAAGAGGAACGATTTTTGCGGGATTTTTTACCTCTTCCGCCATACTCGCGATTTTTAACAAGCCCCCGTAAGAAACAAACACAAAGCCGGCGGTAGAGATGACCGCTACCGTACCGTTCGGCATAAACGGACTAAAATTCCGCAAATCAATCGCCGGAATACCTTTGGCAACGTACACCAAAAGAAGTCCGATCAAAACAACCACAAACCCAACCTGAAACCTGCCGGCACCTTTTGCCCCGATGATATTAACCGCAACAAAAAAAAGACATAACGCGGCTCCGACGACGCGAATATCAATATCAACGACCAAGGCGGTAAACGCCGCCATCCCCAAAAGAGCGAAAGAACTTTTAAGAGCGATCGAAAGCCATGTTAATATTCCGTCTATGGTGCCTAAAGCCGGCCCCATACTCCGCATAACATAAAAATAATCTCCGCCCGCTTTAGGCATAGCCGAGACAAGTTCCGCCTGGCTAAGCATCCCTGTTACAGCCAAAAGTCCCGCCAAAGCATAAGACACAACAACAGCCGGCCCGGCCAGAGCATGCGCCAATCCCGGCAAAATAAAAAGCCCGGAACTGATCATCGCGCCCGTCGCCACACAAAAAACATCAAGTAATTTCAGTTCTCTTTTAAGTTTCATAGTGATTCAAGATAGATTATACCCTATGATCTGTGTTTGTAAAAAAAATTACCCGCCCGATCCCATTCGTAGGGGGGTCAGGTTACAGGTTACAGGTTACAGGTTACAGGTTACAAGTTACAAGTTACAAGTTTCAAGTTTCAGGTTACAGGGTTCAGGGTTCAAGTTACAGGTTACAGGGTTCAAGTTACAGGGTTTAGGGTTCAGGGTTTCCCGCCGGAGGCGGGTCCGCCTTCGGCGGAAAAACCTGTAACCTGAAACTTGAACCCTGTCCCCCCTACTAAAAACTTTCTTTTAATGTTTTCTCTTCCAAATTTTTCATTTCATTTTTCAACATTTCCGGCAGTGACAACATACCTACATTCATAAAACCCCGTACGATAATTGATTGGGCTTCTTCGGCAGTCATTCCGCGGGAACACAAATATTCGATCTCTTCTTTGCGTATTTTACCGATTGCCGCTTCATGAGAAAGATCAACATCCCGATAGTTTGTTTCAAGCTCGGGAACGGCATGTATGGTTCCTTTCTCTGATATCACTAACCCGCGGCACTCTAAATGCGCCTTTACGTTATTGGCCTCCGCTTTCAGGTCTCCCCGCGCGATAACTTTTCCGCCCAAACTTACCGCTCTTGAAATAATTTCAGCGCGCGTATTTTTTGCTTTAAGAAGAACTCTGGAACCAATGTCCTGTAAAGTGCCCGAATGCGATAATATCATCGAATTAAAACTCGCCCGAGCATTTTCTCCTTCCAAAACCGCTGTCGGATACATAACTATTTCCCGAACAGGTTTAAGGCACACATAATTGGAAATAAAGCTCGCGTTCTCCCGAACTAAAGCCGCGCTCATAGGCCTTACTGAAATATCTTCTTTCCAGGAATGTATCATTGTGAAATTAAGATACCCTCCTTTTTTCACCAAAAACTCCGATACCCCCAAATGAAAACTTTCTTTCGCGCTTTCGGAAGCGGCGCATCCCGTTATCATATACGCTTTCGCCCCCTCTTCCACGATCACCAAGTTATGCACCCTCTGTTTAAATCCCTGCCTCTTCAGAAAAAGACACGCCTGAATGGGAAATTCTACCGTGTGCCCTTTTTTTATTCTGATAAAATATCCGCCGGAGGTATTTTTGGGATACTCTTGGTTCAAGCTCGCGAAAACTTTTCCGTAATATTTACGCGCTGACGGTATCTTTTCCAAAGCTTCTTCCATAGTCATTATCTCTACACCCTTTTGAAGGCTTTTGGAAAAACATATTTCGTTATCCTGCTGTAAAAAACTTGCCGATCGAGCGCGCTCGGAAAAATCCATACCGGAAGACGCGATCACGGCTTTATCCTTTTCGTTAAGATCAAATTTTTCCATGACACTCCCTGCAATGTTCATATCCGTCTTTTTTAATTTCTTCAAACATTACCTTCGGATTTCTGCCTACACACCAAAGCTCTCCGTCTATCAAAAGACACCCTCTCCCCGCTTTTATATAGTCCAAGATATAACCCGTATGAGTTATTATGAGCGCCGATTTATCTTTTTCAGAAAGATATCTGTCAAGAACTCTCCCCATTATGGAAATATTTTCAATATCCACACCCGATTCCGGTTCATCAAGAAAAAGCATGTCCGCGTCCTGAAGCACCAGCTGAAACAGTTCCGATCTTTTCATTTCCCCGCCGGAAAAAGATAAATTCATATCCCGTTCCAAATGTGTTTCAAGCGAAAGATCCCTCGCCAGTTCTTCGATCTTGTTTTTGTCTTTACATAGAAAGTCCGCGACCTGCTTAAGCCTGACACCGCTTACCTTGGGCGGATGCTGAAACATTATACCCGCGCCGAGCTTGGCTCTGGCGTCCAGGGTAAGTTTCTTAACGTTTTTTTCGTTAAGTATAATTTCGCCGCTTTTGACCTTATAACCGCCAAACCCCATGATCGCCTTTATCAAAGTAGACTTCCCGCTCCCGTTCGGCCCGAAAAGAACCATAACTTCACCCTTATTTATTTTAAGGTTTAAGTTCCGAAGAACCGGCCTGCCCTCAACTTCAACCGAAAGATTTTTAACTTCCAACATACCCTTTTCCCCTTACTTTTTCTTTTTAACGATAGAAACGGCTCCCTATTCGTTATTTTTAACGACTTGAATGAACGTCTTGGCGTAAGATTTTAATTTGTTTTCGCCTACACCGTACATATCGGCAAACGCTTCAATGGTTTTAGGTTTTTTAGCGGCTATGTCTCTCAGAGTTTGGTCACTAAATATGATATATGCCGGGACGCCTTTTTCCTGCGCGAGGAAAGTTCGTTTTTTTCGAAGCTCTTGAAACAATCCTTGATCGATATCTCCCCATTCTATCTCTTTTCTTTTTTTGGCCCTTCCGGCGCTGTCTTTCTTTTTTGCCGCGAGTATCGGTTTTGCCAATATCGGTATCGTTTCTCCGGCCAAGACATTTTCACCGATTTTTGTCACCTTAAGAGTCGCATACTCTCCAACTCTCTCAAGAAACCCCTGCCCGATCAATTGTTCTATCATATGCCTGATAAAATTATCGGATTCGTCCCGCAAAACACCAAAAACCGGCAAGTTATCATGCGCGAGGGCTTCTATCTTATCCGTCACTTTACCGCGTAAAACATTCACCACATGCGCCGCTCCGAACCCATAATTTCTTTGCCGCACATTGTCGACACACGACAATATTTTCTGTCCGATAATGAGCGCTTCAGTAACCATATCAAGTTCGTTTAAACAATAATCACACGCCCGGCAAGAACTTTTCTCATACGTTTGTCCGAAATAATTTATAAGCACCTTGTGCCGGCATTGCGGCCGCGTACAGAAATTATACATCGCGCCTATCTTTTTCATCATGGTTTCCCGCTCGGAAGACTTCTCCGCGAAAAAACTCCACAGACGGTAATCGGCTCCTCCATAAAGCATATAGCAAAAAGCGGGCAAACCGTCTCTCCCCGCGCGGCCGGTTTCCTGCTGATAATGTTCAATACTTTTGGGCATACCCGCGTGAACGATAAACCGTATATTGGAACGGTCAATCCCCATACCAAACGCTATTGTCGCGACGATCACATCAACTTTTTCGCGGGAAAACATCTCCTGCGCATGGCGGCGCTCTTCATCCGGCATCCCGGCATGATACCGAACGTTGTGAATGCCTAAACCTTTCAAATTTGCCGAAAGCTCGTCAACATCTTTACGGCGCAGGCAATATATAATTCCCGCTTCGTTATCATGTTTATCTAAAATTTGCGTTATCTGTTTCAACATCTGTCCGCGCGGCGCCACTCGATAAGTTAAATTCGGCCGGTCCACACTGCCGATATGTATTTTATGAGAGGTAAACCTTAACTGTTTTACTATATCCTCCTGCACAAGGCAGGTAGCCGTCGCGGTAAACGCGTGCACACTCACCGGACGAAAGATATCTTTTATCATCCAAAGATTACGATAGCTTTCCCTAAAATCATGCCCCCAATGGCTGATACAATGCGCCTCATCAATTACAAAAAAAGAAAGCTCAACAGAGCTCAACAGATCTATCATTTCCTCGTTTTGTAAACGTTCCGGAGATATATACAAAAGTTTTATTTTACCCTGCCGGATCTCTTGGATCACGGAACTTTGCTGAGCGGAGGTTAAACTTGAATTCAATAAAGCGGCCGCCATCCCCATATCCTTAAGCGTATCCACCTGATCTTTCATTAAAGAGATCAGCGGCGAAACCACGACAGCCATGCCTTTCCTTAATAATGCCGGAAGCTGGAAACATAACGATTTTCCGCCACCGGTAGGAAGCACCGTCAAACTGTCCTCATCCCTCAAGACGGAAGAGATCGCTTCCTCCTGCAAAGGCAAAAACGAATCATATCCCCAATACTGCCTAAGCGCCGCCGTAACATCTTCTTTTCCGCTCTTTTCCACCATATCTAAACTCATTTATTCTCCATTATATTTTTACCTACAAGGCTGGCGGCGATTTATCGTTTACGGGCGGACACATGGGTCCGCCCCTACGAAAAACCAACAAACTCCGCCAACATCCTCGTAGGTTGGTAGTGCTCTTTACTACCATCCTACGAGGTTGGTGGCGGTCGATCCACCTTTAACAATCCATACGGACGGACACATGGGTCCGCCCCTACGAAAAACTGCCAACCTACGAGGTTGTTGGCGGACGACGATCTCTATCTAACATATTCCGCGAGTTCTAAGATCACACCGTCCGGGTCAAGAAAATAACATAACACTTTATACCCTTCATCGTGCTTGATCGCGGACGCGGGAACTCTAACCGGTTCGCTTATAACTTTGACGCCGTTTTCTTTAAGCTTTTCCGCGAGAGTATATATTCCTTCAACCTGAAACGCGATATGCCTTACACCAATTGTGTTCGGAAACGAATTAATATCAATCATTTCGCCTTGGGGAGAAATATAACGCAAAAGTTCTATCCGCAAATCTCCTTCCGCGGCCGAAACATAAGCAACCTCAGCTTCAACATCCTTTAACCCCACAACTTTCTCGATCCAGTCGCCTTCGAGTTTCGCGCGCCTGAGTTCTTTAAACCCTAAAATCTCGGTATAAAAATTAACCGACCTTTCCAGATCCGAAACCACGATATTGATGTGATTGATATTTTTTATCCCCATATGATCCACCCTTCCCTATATCCAATGGTTTATTCTACTACAAAAAGAACCCCCAATAAAAAAAAAGAACCACCCCAAGCACAAATTTCCGGATTTTCACCAAAACACCAACCTGCGAGATTGGTGTTAAATGAAAGGGCACATGCAATATGCCCCTTATATATTGTCACAATTTAGATAACAAGGTGTGTGCCAAAACCTAAAAACATAATCTCGAAAACATTGCTATCCCGTCCTTGCCTGTCCTGAGCCTGTCGAAGGGAGCCGGGATCTCTATTCTTTTGGGTAATTATTTTCTCGCTTCCGCGCGGAGATCTTTCGGCAGAACGAAAATGAATTTACTTCCTTTTCCGAATTCGCTTTCCGCCCATATTTTTCCTTTATGGAGCTCCACAATATCTTTGGTTATTGAAAGGCCAAGCCCTGTGCCTTTCTTTTCTTCATCACTAATTCGTTCAAATTTATTAAATATTTTACCTAAATCCTGTTCTCGAATACCGAAACCGGTATCCGATATTTCAAAACGACCCTCTTTTTTTGTCCACCCAAACTTAACATCGACATTTCCCTTTGACGGGGTATACTTTACGGCATTACTCAAAAGATTTATTATTACTTCACTCATTCGATCCTTATCCGCCCAAATTAAATTCGCACGGCATGAAATATTTTTTTTAAGGATGATCTCTTTCTTTAAGATTTCTCCTTCATAATTTGTTAATATCTCATTCACCAACTCGGCCATATCAAATTTCTCTCTTCTCATTTCCATTTTACCGGCTTCTATTTTGGAGAGATCCAGCATATCCGTAACCAGACGAAGCAAGCGGTCCACACTATTTTTCCCCGCTTTAAGAATTTTTTCCTGTTCCGTATTTATTTTACCTATGAGCCCGTCAAGAATAATACTCAACGATTCACTAACCACAAACAGCGGATTTTTAAATTCGTGTGAAACGTTAGCGACAAATTGTGATTTCAATTTATCGAATTTTTCCAGTTTTTGGTTCTTTTTATCCAGTTCCCCGTATAGCGCTCTCAAGGTTTCGTTTGTTTTCTTAAGCGCCCAAATCCGCTTTACCAATTCCTCTTTGGTCTCTTTTATTTCTTCCGGGGCTTTTTCGACATCTACATCATCAATATCCCCAATAAGTATTTTTTTGGACATACTCATCTCTCCTCTTTCTAAAAATCGTACTCAAAAACCATAAACGATCAAGACCTGAGATATGAAAATTTTTGGAATACGCTTCCGAAATAGTTTAACTATTTCGGAGTATACTGCATAATTGCCTAAAAGCCAGGTAAAAAAAACAGTTTCAGATTCATCGCGTTCGATTCTGCCTCGCCCCTAATTCCACCTCATAGGTGGAATTGTGTGCAACCTGCGAGATTATTAAAGAGAGCGGTTTTTCCCTGAAACCCGTAACCTGTACCTTATTAATTTGTAACGCAAAATTTACGCTCCAAGAACGTTTAATTTTGTTCGGCGGGCTGTTTCAGAGTGGTATTTTATCTGCCAATATTCTTTTGACTGCACCGCTCTAAACAGTCCCGTTTCCTGCGCGATTTCACAAAACATTAAAAGTGAAAAACATATTATCATGAGAGCCGCTATCACCTTTAAGCGTTTCCCTCCGCCAGAGGCGATCTTTATCATGATAAGACTGGGCAATATCCCAAAAACTATCAAAACCCCAAAACCGCCCGCGAGATCTACCGCTTTTATGAAAATATTGGGATATACCATCGCGACAAAAAAAGGCGGTCCGAACGCGAGCAAAAGCACGACATATTTATTCGGATTTTTGAAATGAAGAGATAGAAGTCCTTGCATGAATCCCCTGAGAGCGACAGTTGTCGGGATATACGACGTAGCTATGGCGGTAAGCGCGAAAAACATCCCCGCGGCCGTGATCATTTTAGAATGTAACGCCAAAGATAGAGGAATTGTAGCGGGATAATTTTGCCGTAAAGCGTTAAGTATCGTAGCCTTTCCGGGACCGTCAAGAGGAAGCGCCCCCACAACAACCACCATCCACACGATGTTCATAACGACCGCGACGAAACTTCCCAAAAGTACCGCTTTAAATGAAGCCTTTTGATCACCGTCTAAGTTTTTGCAAATAAAGGGGATAACATTATGAAAAGCAAAGGCAACGACTATTATGGGAATTATGGAAGGGACAAATAACCATTCTTGATGAATGTAGCGGTTAACATCAATCTGCTTTCCCGCCAAATAAAGAAGCACTCCAAAAGATCCCAGCATGGCTATCATAATAACGGCATTCGCGTTTTTAGCTCTATCCGCTCCGCGAAGAGCAAGCCCCGTAAAAAGGATAAAAAAGACAACCATCCACATGTGACTCGTAATATTAAGCGGCACCAGAGTTACCAGTATCGCGGCGGCGCCGGTTAAATAAGCCACTAAAATTCCATAATAATTAACAAGATAACCAAAAACACTTACCCATCTGCCTTTCGTCCCCAATTCATCCTGAAAAAGTGTGGGATAATCGCGGGATCTTGTTTCGGGGTGAGTAAACTTGTAGATAAAAATCGTCGCCGTACCCACCATCAGCACCCACACTAAAAAAATACTTACAAGTGACGGAATTATCCCCGCCATTCCGGTTTTTACAGGAAGCGCAAGTATCCCCGCGCCTATCGTCATCCCGGTAACAAGCAAACTGTTAATGAAAATTTTAATAAAAGGTATTTTATTTTTCATAAATTCAAAATATCACAAAGATCTCGACATAGCAAAATAAATTAAATAGGGACGTCCCACTGGTTTCCCATCATGATAAAGGTGTCGGGTTTGTCTATACCAAAATTTATTCATTTTAAATTGTAGTAGCCGCAGTAGCCTTTCTTTCTTTTTTTCTACTTTTTTCTTTCTTTGTTAATAACTCTAACTCTGTGGATAACTGTTCACCTGCAGATACTTCCCACGGTGTTTTATATCTTAAATTTTGGTGACCTTTATAAAATCCTTCCGGTCTCTCTCCTCATTAATTGGAATCAGTTATACTAAATGGTATCCAATAACTTTTCTCCGTGCTAATTACTGTGCTGTAAGAGTGCAGCATGCCATAATTTGAAACACGAACAGAATACCAACTTATATCATGATTGTGTGCTAATTCACTTTTTATTTCATCAACCATTATAACACTATTCTTCTTTTCAGAATGTATTTTATGAATAACCGCGACTTGGTCTTCTTTTGTTAAAAAAGAATACACAGGAACCAGGGCGTGTTTATCCACAATTTCAACGATGTCTTCTGGGTATATGTCTTTCTTTGTTTCAACTTCTATTGCCACAACGCTAAGTTGACCAAAAAGCCCGCCAGACTGTTCCTTTGAAGAAACAGGATAAGTAGTAATAGCGGGAACTTGTATTTTGAAGTGAACTTTGGCTTTATTAACGGTGCTTGTTCTCACGGAATAAGCACATAGATATCTTACTAAACATTTTTCCCGAGAAACAGGTGTCAATTTTTCAACAAAAAATGGATAGTCAAAATCAACCCTTACATTTGAAGCATTAAGTTCTTCAGCATAGTCCACAATGTTCTCGCTAAGCGTTTCCGTGCCTATTCTATCTCTGTGGCTGTGAAGAATTTGGATAAACTTATCAATCCAGCTTGCTTCAAATTCATGCAGGATACGAGCGTTAATTGAAATATTCGCAATCGTCTGTTGCCCTTCTGGGCTTGCTTTTGATATTACCTTCATCGGAAATGGTAAGTTTTCCATTCCAACATCTGCTAAAAATTTCTTTTCACTTGTCATATTATAACTCCTTTTTTTATTGTTTTTTTAACCGCTTGAGCCATAATATCCCGCTGGCTTTGCTCCATACATAATACTTTTATTTTTGAACCTTTTTTTGTCAACTCTTGAACCGGACTTTTAATATCCTGACTTTTCTCCCGTATTAAACCAAGGAAATTAAGTCTATTACATATTTCTTTGATAAACCTTTCTGATTCTTTTAAATAACTCGCAGAAAATACTAGAGCATCAACCCCTCCCAGCAAAGATACATAAGCGCCAATGTACTTAA
>Ga0208325_1000407_pt1 | contig 11736 bp, 11 predicted proteins | sample PL_2010_330m_FD_185486 | JGI IMG/M metagenome (GOLD analysis project Ga0208325, IMG submission 185486) | Freshwater microbial communities from Powell Lake, British Columbia, Canada to study Microbial Dark Matter (Phase II) - PL_2010_330m... | ecosystem: Environmental > Aquatic > Freshwater >...
GTTAAATATCTGAGCATAGCTACCTCCTCGTAGTGACGTATCAATAAATTTTATAGTAGCTCAACATCTTTTCCGCGAAAAATATCGACACAAGCGCCGCGAGCGACAGGTACGGCCCGTACGGTATCGTCTCACGGCCATCCTTTATCTTTAATATGATGCCCACTATGGCGCCGAAAAATGGAGCAATAAAAAACGCCAGTACCGTCATTTTAAATCCGAGAAAAGAGCCTATCATGGCGAGGAGCCATATATCACCTTCGCCCATCGCCTCTTTTTTAAACATCGCTTTGCCGAGCAATCCGATAAGGAATATGCTTATCCCTCCGACCAATGCCCCGCCTCCGGAGTTGAGCAATGCGCCCAAAATGTTAGCCTGGCCTACGACCGACGGGAACACGACCGCAAGGATAAGCCCCGCCACAATCCCTCCCATCGTGATCATATCCGGTATCACGCCATGTTCAAAATCTATGAACGTCACCACTATCAATCCGGCGCTCATGAGCGCATAGCTGAAAAACTTCGGATGAAGCCCGAACTTTAGAAAGAGCGCCGTCACGATAGCCGCCGTCAACACCTCCACCACCGGATACTTGACCGGGATCTTCTCCCTGCAGAACCTGCATCTTCCAAGGAGCAGGAGATAACTCAATACCGGTATATTGTCATACCACGGGATACTCCTATTGCACTTAGGGCAATGGGAACCCGGCGCCACGATCGATTCATCTTTCGGCAGCCTGTGTATGCAAACGTTCAGAAAGCTTCCGAGTATCAGTCCAAAAACAGCTACGATCACTACTGACATTTCAACGCCTCTTTGAGCGCCCTCTTCATCATGGCAACCGGCGCCTTTTTACCGGTCCATATCTCGAAAGCTATCGCTCCCTGATGAAGAAGCATACCAAGGCCTGTCGCCGCATGAAGCCTTTTGCGTTGTGCCTCTTTCACGAGACCCGTCACGGGCCTGTTATAGACCAGGTCATATACGTACAATCCCGGATGTAGAAACGAAATATCGATCGGGAGCGGATCCGTCTCCTTCATCCCCGCCGGGGTCGCGTTGATAAAAAGCTGTGAGGCGGCAATAGCCGTCCCGATATCTCCGGGCGCGACTATCTCCAGATTCCCTTTTTCGTAATATTTGACGTAATGCGCTTTAAGGCTCTCGGCCTTTCCGGCATCCACGTCGGATACGAATATTTTTCCGGGCGCTCGGCCGAGATACATCACGATAGCCGTGGCCGCGCCTCCCGCGCCGAGAACGAATATGTTTTTTCCTTCGGGTTCGAACTTCAATTCCTCGACAAGCGAACGGTAAAAACCCGGTCCGTCAGTATTATAGCCCTGCAGCGAGGCGCCGTCCGATAAGATTGTGTTTATAGCTCCAAGTCTCCTGGCGTTTGCATCAAGCGTTCCATGCTTATCAACATAGAGCAGGGCATCGATCTTGTGCGGTATGGTCACGTTGATGCCCGATATATTCTTCCGGCGAATATCACCCAGAAAACTGCCGAGCTCATCCGGCGCCACATCGAATACCGAGTATTCGGCGTCGATACCGAGTTCATTAAACGCGGCGTTCTGCATTGCCGGCGAGAGCGAATGCCTCACCGGATGGCCTATTATTCCGTAGATCCGCTTTGCCATCATTCCCCTCTACGCTCTATGCCAAAAAATCCGCCAGATTCTGCTCAAACTGGACGGACTCGGGATTTCTTCGGAGTATTACCTGCTATAGACTAGCTTGTTCACGACATTGATATATGCCTTGATACTTGCCTCTATAATATCGGTGCTTGCGCCCCGCCCCGAAACCATCCTCCCCTTGGACTCGATCTTTATCGAGACTTCTCCGAGGGCGTCCTTTCCGCTCGTAACGGACCTTATCTGGTAATCGAGAAGCTTTCCGGTCAGACCCGTTATCTTGTCTATGGCCTTGTAACACGCATCGACCGGCCCGTCTCCTGAAGACGTCGCTTCCGTCACTTTTTGCTGATGTCTGACCTTGACCACGGCGGTCGGCTTCACCTCATCTCCCGAGGTTATGAGAAAATGCTCGAGGTGGTACTTCTCCGGTATCTTCGATATCTCTTCGTCCACGATAGTGGCGAGGTCATCGTCGAATACCTCTTTCTTTTTGTCCGCGATCACCTTGAACCTATCGAAAGCCTCGTCGAGCTGTTCTTTAGACAGGCCGTATCCCAGCTTTTTGAGACGCTCTCCGAACGCATGCCTTCCGGAATGTTTGCCGAGAACCAGCTTGGACTCCGCAAAGCCCACGTCCTCCGGCTTCATGATCTCGTAAGTTATCCTCTGCTTCAGAATACCATCCTGATGGATCCCCGACTCATGCGCAAAGGCATTCGAGCCGATTATCGCTTTATTCGGCTGGACAAGCATCCCGGTCAACTTCGATACGAGGCGGCTCGTCTTGTAGAGCTCCTTCGTATTGATATCCGTAGAATAGCCCTTGAAGATATCGCTCCTGGTCCTGATGGCCATCACGACCTCTTCGAGAGAGGCGTTGCCCGCTCTCTCTCCCAGGCCGTTTATGGTGCATTCGACCTGTCCGGCTCCGTTAAGAACGGCCGTTAGGGAGTTGGCGACTCCGAGCCCGAGGTCGTTATGACAATGGACGCTTATGACGGCCTTGCCAATATTCGGGACATTCTCCTTTATACCTTTTATGAGCCCTCCGAATTCAAAAGGCGTCGCGTATCCTACGGTATCGGGAATGTTCACCGTCGAGGCGCCGGCATCTATAACTGCCTCGACGACCTTGTAGAGAAACTCTTTTTCCGTCCTGGAAGCGTCTTCGGGTGAAAATTCGATATCGCCGCATTTCTTTCTCGCGTACTTAACCGCAGCGACTGCGATCTTCAGGATCTCGTCCTCAGCCTTCTTGAGCTTGTACTTCATGTGGATCTTCGACGTCGCCAGGAATACGTGTATGCGAGGCCGCGCTGAATGCTTCACCGCGTCATACGCGGCATCTATGTCCTTCTCAATAGACCTGGCAAGCCCGCAAATTATCGGGCCCTTCACCTCTTTGGCAACCCTCTCGACCGAGTCGAAATCGCCCGGGCTCGAGATTGGAAAACCGGCCTCTATGACGTCAACGCCGAGAACCGCGAGCTGCCTGGCTATCTCGACCTTGCCGTTTATATTGAGGCTCGCCCCCGGCGACTGCTCCCCGTCGCGTAATGTCGTGTCGAAGATTATGATTTTGGACATTTCTGCCTTCAGTTATTTTACTTCATCCAGGGCATCATTTTTCTCAAATCCTGCCCGACTTTTTCGATCTTGTCGCCATCTTCCTTCTGCAATATCGAATTGAAGTTCGGACGGCCGTTCTCGTTCTCTTTGATCCACTCTCTGGCGAACTTGCCGCTCGTTATCTCTTTGAGCATCTTCTTCATCTGTTTGCGGGTCTTATCCGTTATCACGCGCTTTCCGCGGGTGAGATCGCCATAGCAGGCGGTGTCCGAGACGCGCCTTCTCATGCCGCTTATACCGTATTCCTGTATCAGATCGGTGATGAGTTTGAGCTCGTGCAACACCTCAAAGTATGCGAGTTCCGGCTGATATCCGGCGTCAACCAGCGTGTCAAATCCCGCCTTTATCAGTTCGGATACGCCGCCGCAGAGAACCGCCTGTTCACCGAAGAGGTCCGTCTCGGTCTCTTCCTGAAATGTCGTCTCGATGACGCCCGCCTTCGTACCGCCGATACCTTTGGCGTAGGCAAGCGCTGTCTTGAGCGCATTGCCGCTCGCATCCTGATATATGGCGACCAGGCAAGGCACGCCTTTACCCTCTTCATACATTCTGCGGACCAAAGCGCCCGGCCCTTTCGGCGCTATCATCACTACGTCTATCTTCTTGTTGGGTTTGATCTGCTTAAACCTTATATTGAAGCCGTGCGAAAATATGAGGGTCTTGCCCTTCTTCATATTCTCGGCAATCTCATTCTTGTAAACTTTTGCCTGCACATGGTCCTCGGTGAGTATTTGGACTATGCCGGCGGCCTTCGAGGCCTCTCTGGCTCCGATAGGGTTAAATCCGTCCGTCTTGGCCTGTTCGTAATTTTTTGTGCCGGGGAGTTCGCTTACTATCACGTCAACGCCCGATTCTTTTAAATTCAGGCTCTGGCTTCGGCCCTGAATACCATATCCGATCACCGCTATCTTCTTGCCTTTCAAAAAATTCAAATCCGCGTCCTTATCATAGTAAATCTTCGCCATCTCCCTTACCGCTCCTTTCGTTTTCTATTCATTAACTTCCGGTTTTCCTCCGGATTTCAAATCCATATCCTCAACACTCATCGCAATCCTGCCCGTCCTGACGACCTCCAACAGCCCGAAAGGACGCAGGAGCTCCATGAGCGCCTTTATCATCCCATCCTGGTTCGCGGCCATCTCAACGCTTATGGACTTAGAACCGACATTGGCGACCTTTGCTTCGAAAGTTTTTATGGCCTCAAGCACTTCTTTTCTGTTCTCGGCGAAAACCGGGACCTTCACGAGGACAAGCTCGCGATCAATAAACTTGCCCTCTTTAAAGTCAACGACCTTGATCGTATCTATCAGCTTGTTCAGCTGCTTCTTGATCTGCTCAAGCGTCTTGTCGTCGCCCTTGACCACTATCGTCATTCTGGAGACAGCCGGATCCTCGGTCTCTCCGACCGCAAGCGACGTTATGTTAAAACCCCGCGCGCTAAAAAGCCCGGCGATCCTCGCCAGCACTCCAAACTTATTCTCGACTAATATTGATATTGTATGCTTCATATTACGCCATCCCCCCGATCATGCGATTTATCGCCTCACCGGCCGGCACCATCGGAAAGACGTTCTCCTCTTTCTCGATATGAAAATCCATGACGACCACGTTGTCCGTATTGAGCGCCTTGTCTATCGCGGATTTAACCTCGTCCTTTTTGGTGACCCTTATGCCCACAGCGCCGTAAGCCTGGGCGAGCTTTACGAAGTCCGGGCATGCGCCTGTAAAGCACGTATGCGAATACCGTTTCTTGTAAAAGAGTTCCTGCCACTGCCTCACCATCCCAAGGCAGGAGTTATTCAATATAATGATTTTTATGGGGAGCTTGTTTATAACCGCCGTCGCGAGCTCCTGTATGTTCATCTGGATCGAACCGTCGCCGGCAATGTCGAAAACGGCCGATTTTGGACATCCAATCTGAGCGCCTATCGCCGCCGGAAAACCGTAACCCATCGTACCGAGCCCTCCGGAGGAAAGAATCGTCCTCGGCTTCATAAACTTGTAATACTGCGCAGCCCACATCTGGTTCTGGCCCACTTCGGTGCATATCACCGCATCCCCCTTCGTCGCATTCCAGATCTCTTCGATGACATACTGAGGCCTGATTTTATCGTCATCCTTGTATTTAAGCCGGAACTTCTCTTTCAACTCCGCGATCCTTTTGAGCCACGTTCCCGTATCCGGCTTCTTTACAGCCTTGATGAGCCCTTTGAGCACACGCCTGGCGTCGCCCACTATCGGTATATCCACTTTAACGTTTTTCGACACGCTCGAAGGGTCGATATCGATATGTATGATCTTCGCATTGGGAGCGAACTCGTCGAGCTTTCCCGTGACCCTATCGTCGAATCTTGCGCCGACCGATATGATGAGATCGGACTCCATTATCGCGTGGTTGGCATATCCCGTGCCGTGCATACCGAGCATCCCCAGCGCCAGGTCGTCGGTCATCGGAAACGCGCCGAGGCCGAGGAGCGTCATCGTAACCGGGATGCCGTTCCCGGAAGCAAGCTCCCTCACCTCATTGGATGCCTCGGATATGACAGCGCCTCCGCCCACATAGAGTATCGGCCGCTTTGCGCCCTCGATGGCTTTGGCTGCCCGTTTTATCTGGCCCGGATGTCCTTCGTACGTCGGATTATACCCGCGCAGGTCGACTTTCTCGGGGTATGCGAACTCTGTCTCCTGCATCTGAACATCAACGGGAAAGTCTATCAGGACGGGCCCCGGCCTTCCGGTGCGCGCTATATGAAATGCCTCTTTTATTATCCTGGCAAGGTCTTTGACATCCTCGACAAGATAATTATGTTTCGTAATCGGCCTCGTGATGCCGGTTATATCGGCTTCCTGGAAAGCGTCGTTGCCGATTAAAAATGACTTAACCTGTCCCGTGATGGCGACCATCGGAACCGAATCCATATAAGCGGTCGCGATACCCGTCACGAGGTTCGTCGCGCCCGGCCCGGAAGTCGCAAGACAGACTCCGACCTTGCCGGTAGCTCGCGCGTATCCGTCCGCGGCATGGGCCGCGCCCTGTTCGTGCCGGGTGAGAATAAACTTTATCGGGCTATCGTAGAGCTTATCGAATATAGGCAGGACGGAGCCGCCAGGGTATCCGAATATGGTCTCCACTCCTTCTTTCTTCAGCGATTCTATCAGTATCTGTGCGCCAGTCATTTTCATGCTTTTAACACCGCTCCTTCCGATGCGGACGACACTGCCTTGGCGTACCTTGCAAGGTACCCTTCGGTCTCTTTCGGCTCAGGCGCCTTCCATTGGCTCAGCCTCTCCTGCATCTCCGCTTCCGGAACTTTTAGCTCGAGCTTGCGGGCCGGTATATCGATCTCTATCTCGTCTCCGTCTTTGACTATAGCTATGACGCCGCCTGCCTGCGCCTCGGGCGAGATATGGCCTATGCACGGCCCCTGAGTCCCGCCGGAGAACCTGCCGTCAGTTATAAGCGCAACGTCATCGATAAGGCCCATACCGACTATGGCAGCCGTCGGGGAGAGCATCTCCCTCATACCCGGCCCGCCCTTCGGCCCTTCGTAACGTATCACAACGCAGTCGCCTTTTTTTATCTTTCCGGCCATGATTGCGGTCATCGCAGACTCTTCCGAGTCGAAAACCCGCGCTCTTCCGGTGAATTTCATCATCTTTTCGGATACGGCCGTCTGTTTTATAACAGCTCCCTCCGGCGTCAGGTTGCCGCGCAAAACGGCGATGCCGCCTTCCCTGTGATAGGCATTCTTCGAATCGCGTATCACGTTCTCGTCTAAGATCTGGGCTTCGTTGGCGATTTGGCTTACAAGCCTACCGCTCACCGTCATGATGTCGTCGAGTTGGTTCTTCATGCGCTTCATTATTGCGGGTATTCCGCCCGCCGATTCCAGGTCCTCCATGAAATGCTCCCCGCCCGGCAGTATATTCGTGATATGAGGCGTCTTCTTCGACACCTCGTCAAAAGTCTCGATAGGGATATTTATCCCAAATTCCCGAGCCACCGCCATGATATGCAGAACCGTATTGGTCGAGCCGCCGAGCGCCATGTCGACCTTTATGGCATTCATAAAAGCTTCCTTGCGGCCGATGGTTCTGGGCAGCACATTACGCTTAACAAGATTAACGATCTTCTCGCCGGACTCCTGCGAGATCCTGTCCTTCTTTGCGGTGACCGCGAGGCTCGTCGCGCAACCCGGCATGGAAAAGCCCATCGCCTCGGTCACGCATGCCATAGAATTGGCCGTGTAAAGCCCCTGACAGGAACCGGCGCCCGGACACGCGCCCATCTCGAGGCAGTTCATCTCTTCCTGAGATATCTCGCCTTTCTTAAAACGGCCCACGGCCTCGAACGTGTCCTTCACGAGCGAAAGCCGCCTGCCTCTGTAATTTCCGCTCATCATGGGACCCGCCGTCACGACGATCGACGGCACATTTAGACGGCCCATGGCCATCAACATGCCCGGAGTTATCTTATCACAATTCGTAAGGCAGACGAGCCCGTCAAGGCAATGCGCCTTCATGATGCTCTCTATCATGTCCGCTATGAGCTCGCGCGAGGCACGTGAATATTTCATGCCGTTGTGGCCCATCGCTATGCCGTCGCATATACCCGGTATGCCGAACAAAAACGGCACCCCGCCGCCCGCGGCTATCCCGCGCTCGATAAAGCGCTCCAACCGATCCATGTGAATATGGCCCGGTATAAGATCCGTTCTGGATGTGGCAATGCCTATGAAAGGCTTCGCCATGTCGTCCTTAGTTATGCCTGTTGCATACAGAAGGCTTCTTGCGCCTGTCCTCTCGATACCCTTCTTAATTCTGTCACTTCGCATGAATAGCTCCCCTTTTTGCTTATTAAGCTATAAATTATACGTTATTATGCTATATATGTCAAATAAATTAATAAAAACGTTCCGATTATGTCTCTGGTCTACAGTCTACAACATGACAAAGAGGCCGGCGATAATCGTCGGCCTCTTCCTCTAGGCAGGATACTCGGCGGACTGTTTTGCGGCTCTTATGGCTGGGCTCCTTTCGTGCGGTTAAACTTATTTAATATTTTTACTAAGTGTCTAAAAAAAATGTAATTCCTCCTATTTCATTGTCTAATTCCGTTCTCGATTATAAGTATACCTGAGTTTTTCAATAAGTCAATAGCAAATTACTTGCTTTTTTAACACCTAACATCTTACAAATATGTAGGGCACCCTTAAGGGTGCCCTACATTTGTGGATAACTTTATCTACGGCAAGTATACCCGCGGGACGCGGTTTGATATGGAGCAGACGGTTTCGTAGGCGATGGTGCCGGCGAGGCGGGCTAATTTCTCGGCTCGGATCTCCTCATTCCCCTGTTTGCCGATAAGGACGACCTCATCCCCGATCTTGACCCCTTTGATATGACCGACGTCTATCAAGACCTGGTCCATCGTGACCTTGCCGATGACCGGTGCGCGCTGACCGTGCACGAGCACATCCGCCTTGTTGGAGAGGCTTCTTTCGTATCCATCCGCATAACCGATAGGCAAAGTGGCAATCTTTGTATGCTTCTGCGTGACGTGCGTCCGGCCGTAACTTATAGAACGACCCGGCGGCACATCCTTAATAAAGACTATTTTCGTCTTTAAAGTGAGCGCGGATTTCAACTTAATCAGTTTCGGAAAAGTGTGCTTAGGATACATGCCGTATATGACAAGGCCCGGCCTCACCAGATTCATATGCGAACGCTTGAAATCAACTGTAGCTATAGAATTGGCCGCATGCCTCATGGATATCTTTATCCAGTGTTTTTCAATATCCACGAGAAGCTTCTCAAAAGAATCTATCTGGTAACGGGTAAAAAAATCGTCGCGGCCGGCGCTCGAAAAGTGGGTATAGATCCCCTCGAGGATGAAACTCTTGTCGTGCGAGACTTTCTTGATGAAATCGAGCGCCTCTTCGTGCCATACGCCGATCCTGCCCATGCCCGTGTCTATCTTGACATGGACGCGCGCTTTAAGATTAGTCTGTTTATTAAGTTTTTTTATGCTGTCCAAAAGGTCATCGCTGCACAGGGTCAGAGTTACGTTCCTCTCCATCGCCACCTTTGCCTCTTCGGGCAGGACCGATCCGAGAATGAGTATCGGAGAGTTTACGCCGTGATCCCTGAGCCTCACGGCCTCGTCGGTCGTAGCGACGCCGAGGTAATCGACGCCGGCTTTTTCCAGGACGCGCGAGACCTCGACAGTGCCGTGGCCATAAGCGTTGGCCTTCACGACCACCATCATGTGAATATTGTTCCCGATGAGCTTCTTGACCTGCTTGTAGTTGAAATCGATAGCCCCAAGATCGATCTCGGCCCATGTCGGACGGTACCGCGGCCTCGTCACTCCATCTCTCGTTTTCACTTCCATCGTTTTCATGCGTCAGTTCCCCGTGATATCACATTCTCTCGAATAAAGATACATCGGCTCGAGTTTATCGGCGGACACAAATTTCTTCTTTCTGAAATATTCCAAGCCGAGCAGCGAGGCGACCTCGGCCTTCGGGTGCCATTTTATGACTTCCGCCTTATGCTCCGCAAAAAACTTAAGCCCGTCTCCCAACATTACTATCTTATCGTAATCGCCCAATATTTTCTCAAGCTCCGCTACTGATATCAAAAGATACCGCGATATCTTCTCGATATTTTTACCGTCGGACTTATACAGGCAGGCGTACACCTTGTTCTTTCTGGCGTCAAGCACCGTGCAGATGATGCCCTTGAACTTTTTCGCGTTATGCGCGATGACATCAAGCGTGGGCACCGTGACGACGGGTTTATCGAGAGAATACGCAAGTCCCTTTATCGTGGTGACACCTATGCGCAGGCCCGTAAAAGAACCGGGGCCGATACTTACGCAGAACCCGTCCAGGTCCTGGAGCTTCATATGCGCCTTCTTTAAAAGCTTTGCGATCATCGGCACGAGTAGCGTTGAGTGCATCATCGGCGCTTTTTTATGCATCTTAGCGACGACCTTATCTCCGCGCGTAATCGCAAGACTCAGAAATTCCGTGGTTGTATCGATTGTTAGTAGCTTACACATCCCGTATTTCTATTCTCCTCTTTCCCTCACTTGCCACTGACAACTTCACCTCGATACGCTTGGCCGGAAGGGACCGGCGGATCTTATCGGCCCACTCGATAACACTCACTCCGTCACCGTAAAAATATTCGTCGTATGCCTCAAGGTCCAGGACGTTGGATCTATTAAGCCTGTAAAGATCGAAATGATACAACGGCAGCCTGCCCTTATACTCCTTTATTATTACGAAAGTGGGGCTATTGACGTAACGCTCATTCTTGACGCCCAGGCCCCTGGCTATACCTTTGGTCAGGACCGTCTTGCCGCTTCCAAGATCTCCGACGAGCGCGACAACATCGCCGCGCTTAAGCTTCTTTGCAAGCCTGGCGCCTATCTCTATCGTCTCTTCGACGCTGTGTGATATGAGTCGCATTGTCAAAAGTGAAGATACCCTTCCGCGCCGAGCCGCTTCTCTTCGCCCGATGCCGACGCAAGCCTATACCCGTACTTTTTGGGCATGATCTGCCCGATATATGTGACAGGCGTCTTTATCCTGCCGGGCTTAGCCCTTAAAAACCTCCCGGCATCGGCCTTTGACATGGTAAAAAGAAGCTCGAAATCCTCACCATCCCTCATTGCCCTGTCAAAAGATACTGCCGCTTTTGATAAAGGCACAGCATCCTTAAATACCTTTGCCCCGACGCCGCTTGCTTTAACTATTCTCCAGAGATCAAGTTCGAGGCCATCGGTTATGTCTATCATGGAACTTACCTTAAAGCGCGTAACAAGCCTCCGGGCCTCATTTACCCTCGGTATAAAATTCAAATGTCTGCCCTTAATAGACCCGCCGACTGAACCCGTGACAAAGATGAGATCCCCCGGCCTTGCCCCGGACCTCGTCGCAAGAGCCTTTTTACCGGCCTCTCCGACAACCGTTATATCGATAACTATCTTTTTTGAGGCCGTTACGTCCCCGCCGACGATGTTGACACCGAACTTATCGGCAAGGGATCTTATTCCTTTGAATATTCCGTCGGCAACCGACACGCGAAGCGCCGGATCGATCCCGGCCGAGACGACCGCGTATCTCGGGATACCGCCCATCGCCGCTATGTCGCTTAAGCTTCGGCCCAACGCCTTCCATCCGATCTCGAAAGGCGTCGCTCTCTTCCTGGAAAAATGGACATCCTCGACGAGCATGTCGCAGGTAAGGAGCATGTACTTATCGCGCGTCCATTCAATGACCGCCGCGTCGTCTCCCGGACCCTTAATGACAGTCCTGTCGAGACGGAGGTTCTTTGTCAAACGCTGGATCAGTTTAATTTCGCCTATGTCGCGTATTTGCACGTTTAGCTTTCAGCCTTCAGCTATCAGCTTTCAGTTTTTCAAGACTTTTGTTGTATGGCTTG
>Ga0208325_1000409_pt1 | contig 11717 bp, 12 predicted proteins | sample PL_2010_330m_FD_185486 | JGI IMG/M metagenome (GOLD analysis project Ga0208325, IMG submission 185486) | Freshwater microbial communities from Powell Lake, British Columbia, Canada to study Microbial Dark Matter (Phase II) - PL_2010_330m... | ecosystem: Environmental > Aquatic > Freshwater >...
CACCTTGAAAATTCTTAGAATAATTGGTCTTGAAGATAGAAAAAATAATTTTCCGGCTCAATTGTCGGGCGGAGAAAAGCAAAGAGTTGCTATTGGACGCGCTTTAGCGCTCAAGCCAGAAATTTTAGTTGCTGACGAGCCGACGGGCAATTTAGATCCAATTCATACTTGGGATATTATCAATCTTTTGGTAAAAATTAATGAACTGGGAACAACAGTTATTTTAGCCTCTCATGACAAAGATATTATTAATTCTTTGGGTAAAAGAGTAGTGAGCTTGGAAAATGGCAAGGTCATTAGAGACGAAAAAGAAGGTAGGTTTATTGTGTAATTATTTATTATTATGTTAATTTCATTTTTTCGTATTATAAAAACTGGTTTTGCTGATTTTTGGCGGAATAGATGGGTTTCTCAGGCAACTTTAGGCGTTATGATAATTACGCTTTTTGTTGTTGTCTCTTTTTTTATGTTTGGAAAAACAGCAAATAACCTTATCTATAATTTAAAAACCCGTATGGATATCAGTGTTTATTTTAAAATTGACACTGATGAAACAGATATTGTTGGGATAGAAGAAAATCTTAAAAAGATGGAGCAAATAACCAATATAGAATATATTTCTCGCAGCGAAGCTTTGGCGCGTTTTAAAGAACGCCACCAAAATGATCCCTTAATCCTCCAAAGCCTTGAAGAAATCGGATCAAACCCGTTAACTGCTTCTTTAAATATTCAAGCGCAAGAACCGGAAACCGATTTTCCCTTTATTGATCAATATTTAAGCAAAAATTATGAAGCATTGATTGATAAGGTTAACTACCAAGAAAATAAAGATATCGTCACGCGGATTAGCCGTTTTTCGTCAGGCGTTCAAAGAGCGGGTATTATTTTAAGTATTATTTTAATAGCAATCGTAATTCTAGTAACATTTAACACAATTCGCCTAACTATTTATTCGGTAAGAGATGAGATTGGTGTTATGCGGCTTGTTGGAGCAAGCAATGCTTACATTAGGGGTCCTTTCATTGTTGAAGGCATTATCTATGGAATTTTGGCAACTACCGTAAGTACTCTTATTTGTTGGGCAGTATTTAAAGTTCTCAGTCCAAGATTATCAGGCATGCTCTTGGATTTTAATCTTTATCAACATTTTACAAGTAATTTATTAACAATTATCGCAATACAGCTTGCCATAGGCATAACTTTGGGCGCTTTAGGAAGCTATATTGCCATTAAAAGATATTTGAAGGTTTAATCAATGCTTCTTTCTCGAAACGCAATTTAAAAGATAAATGGAAAAAGTCTGTTGTTACATAGTTGATTATAGTTATCAATTATATTAAGTTATGCTTTTATCGCGCAACGCCATTTTAAGACACATTAAGGAGGACAATGTTATCATTGATCCTTTTTGTGATAAAAACTTAAGTTCCGCATCTTATGATGTTACTTTGGGAAAATATTATTGGCGCGAATCGCACCACGATGGAGGATATATCACTTATAATCCTTATTCAAAAAAAGACGTTGAAAGAGTTTGGGGGCCGGAGTATTATATTGCAAAACCGTTAAGAGAATGGATTGAGAAATCTCCTTTTAAAAAAATGTCGGGAATTAATATGGATGATCTTATTATTTGGATCGCCCCCGGAGAAACAATTTTATCTCATACCCAAGAATTCATTGGCGGAAAACATTGCATCAACACTATGCTTAAGGCGCGCTCCTCTATGGGAAGAAATTTTATTGAAATCTGTAAAGACGCCGGCTGGGGTGACATTGGCTATGTTAATCGCTGGACGGTTGAAATAACCAACAATAGCCGCTTCTATCACATTCCTTTAGTGGTGGGTAGAAGAATCGGCCAAATGACTTTTTTTGAAACTGAACCGATTGATGAAAAAGATGCCTATTATAAAACAGGCAAGTATCAAGGCACAAAAGATATTAAGAAAATTAAGGAAGAATGGAAACCAGAAATGATGATTCCAAAAATGTATAAAGATTGGGAATTAAAATTAAATAAAAAATAGAAAAATACAAATCAAAAATTAAAAATTCAGAAGTATTTTTTTTATGTTAAATTGAGCAAAAATCTTTACATATGGACTATATTTATGTTATAATGCTTTAACTTTTTAAATAAAAAAATGTTCACAAAAATATGATTAAGAAAAAATTTACAACAAAAAGAATCGTTTGGATTATTATTGTTTTGGTTATTTTAGTAACTATCGGAAAGGTTTATTTGAATTCTTCTCAAAAAGATTCAAACAAAACAGTGATTGAAGTTACAAGGGGAAGTATTGAACAAAACATTTCGGAGACAGGTACGGTTAAAATATCTGATGAAATCGGCTTAAGCTTTAAGGGCGGTGGAATAATAGATGCTATTTATGTTGAAGTAGGGGATAGCGTTGAACGCGGTGAGCTGCTTGCCACAATTGATTATAGTGAATTGAACGCTCAACTTCAAAAAGCTAATGCTTCATTAAAATCAGCCCAAGCGCAGTTAGCAAATATCTTAGTCGGTGCTACCAATGAAGAGATAGGTCTGGCAGAAACACAGGTCAAAAATATAGAAATTAAATTGCAAAATAAAAAACAGTCTTTAGAAAATATCATATCGTCCGCTGACAATAGCGCTAAAACAGCTTATGAAGATGCTCTGGGCAATCTTAACGATGCCTACCTTGATCTCCAGAACGCCTATCTTGCGGTTGACGATATTTATCAAACCTATTTCAATAGCAACGATCAAGAAGGCCTAACAGTTAAAAAATCTAGGGAAGATATTAAAGAAGCAAGAAATAAGACAAAAACTTATATTGATACTGCCATCGCTAATTCCATAGATGAAAATATAGACATTGCGCTTTACCAAACCAAATTAGCTCTTGATATAACTTATATTGCTTTGTCAAACGCAAGAAATGCTTGTGACGCAATCCTGTACCGAGCAACAGTTACAGACACAGATAAGACTTCTTTAAATACTCAAAAATCAAATATCAATGCTGAAAAGGCAAGTATAATTGACGCGCAACAGACAATTTCTTCAACTAAAATTAACAATACTGCTACGATTGATACTGCAAAAGCGCAAATCCTTGAAACAGAAGGACAATTAGAAGAGTCTGAGAAAACGCTTCAAAAATTAACGGCTGGACCGACCAAGGAAGACATTAATCTCTATGAAGCGCAAGTAGAACAAGCTCAAGCAGATAGATTGGTTTTAATTAGCAAAATCAGCCAATCGCGCCTAAATAGCCCCGTTAATGGCCAAGTTGTAAGAATAAAAAAGAGGGGAGGGGAAATAGCTGGCGCCGGCGAGGTTGTAATTGCGCTTTTACCAAAAAAACCATTTCAAATAAAAACGAATATTTATGAAGAAGATGTTGTTAAAATTAATATTGGAAATCCAGTTAAAATTCAACTTATTGCTTTCCCAAGTTTAGTTGTAACTGGCAGATTAGCGTCAATTGAGCCGATTGATAATATTATTGACGGCGTTGTTTATTACGAAGTTTCTATTGATTTTGATAAAGAAATCAAAGAGCTTAAATCAGGTATGAGCGCCGATATATCTATCACAACCTTATCAAAAGAAGACATATTAATCATCCCATGGTCTGCTTTAATCAAAGAAAACGATAAGCTGTATGTTGAAGTTTTAAAAAATGATCAGATTATTAAACAAGAGGTTCAAACTGGCATAGAGGGCGATGATGGCAATGTAGAGATTGTTGCAGGCATTGAAAAAGACGAGAAAATACTTATTCCTTAAGATAAAATTTATGGCTAAAGAGCCTGTTATTAAATTAAAAAATGTTTGGAAAACTTATAATCCAGATAAAGTTCCGCTTCATGCATTAAGGGGGGCTAATCTTGAGATTCTCCCAAATAAGTTTGTCTGCATTATTGGGCCAAGCGGTTCGGGCAAATCTACTCTCTTGCATATTATTGGTTGTCTTGATTTGCCTTCAAAAGGAAATGTTTATTTGGCTGGCCAAGATATCTCACAAATGTCTGAAAATGAACTTGCTCAAATTAGAGGAAAAAAGATTGGTTTTATTTTTCAGCAATTTAATATTATGCAGAACTTAACCGCCCTAGAAAATGTAATGTTGCCAATGGCTTTTTTGGCCATTCCTTCTTCCAAAAGACAGTGGCGAGCCGAAAAACTTCTTGTCATGATGGGACTTAAGGATAGAATAACCCATAGGCCAGCGGAAATGTCGGGAGGGGAACAGCAAAGAGTAGCAATTGCAAGAGCTCTTGCCAACGATCCTGATGTTATCCTGGCTGACGAACCAACGGGAAATCTTGATTCAGTTACAGGTGAAAAAGTTATGAAGATTTTCAAAACTCTTCACGAAAAAGAAAAAAAGACAATTATTATCATAACGCATGATCACGATATCGCCCAATATGGAGAAAGAATCATTAAAATAAAAGATGGCCAAGTGATTTAATAAGAACCTCCCCGATGTCACGTCGGGGAGAACCTTGACGGAAGATTATGAAAAAAGAATATCTTAAAATTGCAATTAGAAATTTGAGAAGTCGTTCACTCAGAAGCTGGCTCACTATTTTGGGTTTTGTCATCGGAGTATTTATGATTATCTCGCTTCTTTCCTTGTCTGAGGGTATGAAACAGGTCGTTATGAATCAAATGAAAATGATGGGCTCTGATACAGTTATGATAACGCCAGGTGACTCAGATAATTTAATGAACACAATGATCGGCAATATGAAAGTTTCCGAAGAAAATATTAAAACGATAGAAAAGACCGAGGGTGTTGAAAAAGTTGTTCCTTATAATTGGAAAGGAGAAACAATGAGATTTAATGGAGAAAAGAAAACTATTATCTTTTATGGCTTTCCTATGGACATTGAAAGTTTATTCTATCTTGAAACTAAATTTGGGATTAAAGTAGCTCAAGGACGCTTCCCTGAAAAAAATAAGCGAGAACTTTTGATTGGACCTGTGGTTGTGAAAGAAGTTTTTCCAGGTATCAAAATTGGCGACGAGGCATATATTGCAGGTAATAAATTTACAGTTGTTGGAATCGCGCGGGCAGTTGGGAATAAACAGGACGATAGTATGGTCGCTCTTGACCTCGATTTATTTAGACAAATCACAGGAGAGAGAAAAGATGCACCAATGGTCGTTGCTATTATTAAAGAAGGTTACGACCAAATAATTGTATCTAATAAGATTAAGGCTAATTTAGAAGAAACGGGGAAACGCCAAAGAGGAAGCGATTCACCTTCATTTAGTGTCATTAGCAGCGAGAAAGCAATGGAAACAGCAGGAAATGTTCTTGGAACAATTCAAGGCGCAATTTTTGCTATTGCTGGTTTTTCCATTTTAATTGGCGCGATTGGTATTATGAATACGATGTACACTTCGGTCAGAGAGCGCACTAAAGAAATTGGCATTATGAAAGCCGTTGGCGCCAAAACAACGGCAATTACCCAAATTTTCTTAATTGAAGCTGGCATTATGGGACTAATTGGCGGCATCGGCGGAATGATTTTAGGAATTACCTTAGCTAAACTTGCCGTCATGGCTCTAAATGTTTATGCGTCTTTAGCAATTCAGGCCTATGTGTCTCCAAGTATGATTATTTATACTATGCTTTTTGCCATTGTTGTTGGGTGTATCTCTGGATATTTGCCAGCAAGAAAGGCGGCAAAGTTAAATCCAGTGGATGCGTTACGCTATGAGTAAATATTAATTTAAAATGCAAACTCTTCCCTGCCTGCCGGCAGGCAGGGAAGATTTAGAAATTAGAAATTAATATACGCCTCTTTTTTTACACATTTTTTTGTGATAGGATTAGAATAGTGTTATAAATAAACAATAAATAATATATTTTATAGTATTAGATAATCTTGGGGAAGTCTTGGGGAAGTCCGACTTCTCCAAGATTAAGTCAGATAAGGATTTGCCGAGGCTAATCCTCTATAAAACTTATGAACTATAAACCGACAATTGGAATGGAAATTCACGCAGAACTCAAGACAAACACCAAAATGTTTTGTGGCTGTAAGAATGATCCCGACGAAAAAAAACCGAATAAAAATGTCTGTCCGGTTTGTTTAGCGCATCCAGGAACATTACCAACAATCAACGAAAAAGCGGTTAAAAAAGTTTTGAAAACAGGACTTGCTTTAAATTGCGAAATTTCCGAATATTCCCAATTTGATAGAAAAAACTATTTTTATCCTGATTTGCCTAAGGGATACCAAATTTCTCAATATAAGCATCCGTTATGCGGACCTGGCTATTTAAATATTGAAGGAGAAAAGATTGATATTACAAGAATTCATTTAGAGGAAGACACGGGCAGATTAATTCATTCAAAAGGCAAGAATTATAGTTTAGTTGATTTTAATAGAGCGGGAATACCCCTGATGGAGCTTGTGACTGAACCAGATCTTACCTCGGGCTTACAGGCAAGAAAATTCTGCGAAGAATTTCAGATAATTTTAAAATATTTGAAGGTATCAGACGCTGATATGGAAAAGGGACAAATGAGATGTGAGGTTAATATTTCGCTTCGCGAAATCACGGATCAACACAGATTGGGGACTAAGGTAGAAATTAAAAATTTAAATTCTTTTAAGGCCGTAGAAAAATCAATTGATTACGAGATTAAAAGACAAACACAATTATTAGATAAGAAAAAAAAGATTGCGCAAGAAACAAGAGGATGGGATGAAAATAAACAGATTACTTTTTCTCAAAGAATAAAAGAAGAAGCCCATGATTACCGATACTTTCCCGAGCCAGATTTGCCTCCTATAAAAGTTAGCAAAGAAATACCTAGCGATATGGATAGATTGAGAGATAATAAAATTTATTTGTTAGATATTAAAAAAACTATGCCAGAACTACCTCAAGATAAAAGAAAAAGACTGGAAGAAGAATATGCTCTTCCGAAGGACCAGATAGAAATTTTAGTAAATAATAAGGATTTGGGCGAATATTTTGAAAAAATCGCTTCTGAACTTCAGGAATGGGTTAAGGTAGAAGAAGGCAAAGAAAGGGTTGAGGCGCCTGAAAAGAAAAAATTATATAAATTAACCGCTAATTATCTAGTTACCGAACTTCAAAAACTCACCAAGAAATCTGAAAATGAAGACATTGTTGAAAAAATAACCGCAGAAAATTTTGCCGAACTCATCAAAATGATTTATATGAAGAAGGTTAATTCATCGGCTGCCCAAAAAATCCTAAAAATTATGTATAAAACAGGTGGCGATCCGTCTAATATCGCCGGATTAGAGAAACTTTTACAGTTAAGCGATTCTTCTGAATTAGAAAATATTATCGGAACTGTTATTACTCAAAATGCCAAAGTAGTAGAAGATTATAAAAAGGGCAATGAAAACGCGCTTCAGTTCTTGATTGGACAAGTAATGAAAGAAACTCAGGGCCAGGCAAACCCGCAAATAGCCCAAGAAATATTATACAAAAAATTAAAGGTTTGATTGATCATTATGCAATATCGCACTTGGCTTGAGATAGACAAAAAAGCAATTATTCATAATTTAAAAGAGGTTCGCAAGCTCATTGGCAATAAAGTAAAACTAATGGCCGTAGTTAAGTCAAATGCTTATGGTCATGGCATTGTTGAAATTGCAAAAAATGCTGTCAACGCAGGCGCTGATTGGTTGGGAGTTGATTCTTTAAAAGAAGCTCTTTTATTAAGAAAAACGGGCATTACTGCTCCTATTTTAGTAATGGGCTATATTCTCAAAGAAAACTTAGTTGAGGCGCTTGATAACAATATTAGCTTGGTCGTCTATAATAAGGACACGATTGAGAAGATTGCTTCATTAAAAAAATTAGCTAAAGTTCATATCAAGATTGAAACAGGTACGGCAAGACAAGGAATATATCCTGATGAGTTGGCGGATTTTATAAAACTCGTTAAAAAATCACCTAAAATTCAGGTTGAAGGAATCTATACCCATTTTGCCAATATAGAAGATACTACCGATCACAGTTTTGCCAAAGAACAGCTCAAAAAATTTAACGAAGCCCTTAAAATTGCAAAGATTGAAAATATTAAAGTAATAGCCCATACAGCTTGTAGTGCTGCTATTATTCTTTATCCTGAAACCCATTTTGATATGGTCCGCTTTGGTATTGGTATGTACGGTTACTGGTCTTCTCCCCAAACATTTGTTTCTGCCAAAAATTTTGAGCGAAATATTAACCTAAAACCAGCGCTTGTGTGGAAGACGAGAATTGCTCAAGTTAAAAAAGTAAAAGCAGGCGCTTTCATCGGTTATGGCTTAACAGAAAGAATTGCTCAAGATACCAAAATTGCAATTATTCCGGTCGGTTATTGGGATGGCTATGATAGAAAGCTTTCAAGCATTGGCAATGTTTTAATTGACGGCAAAAGGTGTAAAATTATTGGAAGAATATGCATGAATATGTTTATGGTGAATATTAACCATCTTCCTAATGTAAAAATAGAAAAAGAAGTGGTTTTAATCGGCAAGCAAAAGCGAGAAGAAATTAATGTTGAAGAAATTGCCCAAAAAATTAATACAATTAATTATGAAGTCGTTACTCGGATTAATCCCTTAATTCCGAGAGTTTATATGTAGCTTTGCTATATATATTAAAAATTATTAAGTAACTTGTCTGCGAGTCAATCTGTCGCGCATCTCAAGCACAAATCGTTAGCTTGAGACTCGAGACATAAGACCCGAAGACTATAAAGATATGTGGCAAATAATTCTCGTTATTATTATAGTGCCTATTTTATTAATAGTGTTTCTCTATAATAAATTAATCCGTCTTCGCACAAGAACAGAAGAGGCCTGGTCGGATATCAAAGTTCAGTTAAAAAGGCGCTACGATCTGATTCCTAATTTGGTTCAAACGGTAAAGGGATACGCTGCGCATGAGAAGCAATTACTTGAAAATGTAACCAAGGCTCGGACTGCCGCAATGTCAGCTAAAGGCGCCGAAGATTCCCTTAAAAAAGAAAACGCCTTGGCAGGAACTTTAAAAACTTTATTTGCGGTTGCGGAAAATTATCCCGATCTAAAGGCAAATGCTAACTTTCTTGAGTTACAAAGAGAACTTTCTGATACTGAAAATAAAATTCAAGCATCACGCAGATTCTATAATGGCAATGTAAGGGACTTAAATATTGCTATTCAAAGCTTTCCTGGAAATATAATCGCCAATTCATTTAAGTTTAAGAAAAAAGAATTGTTTGAATTAGCTTCCGAAGAAGAAAAAGAGGCGCCGCAGGTAAAATTCTAAATTCAACCCATGACTCTTTATACTCATAAGTCTTCTAATATTCGGAAAACTTGGCTTTTGATGTTGATTTTTCTTGTCTTTGTTATTGGCATTGGCTATATTTTTAGCTATTCCTTAGATTCGCCAATAATTCTTTATATTGCTGTTATTGTTAGTATTGTTATGTCTTTTTCAAGCTACTGGTATTCAGATAAAATTGTTGCTAAGTTGGCGGGAGCGCGTGAAGTAAAATTTGAAGATAATAAAGAGTTATATAGAATTTTAGAAAATCTTTGTATTACCGCTGGCTTGCCAATGCCAAGAATATATTTAATTAACGAGGTCCAGCCAAATGCTTTTGCGACAGGAAGAAATGAAAAACATGCTGTTGTCGCCGTTACGACAGGATTACTTGAGAAATTGGACAGATCTGAGATAGAGGGAGTATTAGCTCACGAATTATCTCATATTGGAAATAAAGATATGCTTTTAATGACAGTTACTGTTGTTTTGGCTGGAACAATTGCTCTTATGTCTGATTTTTTTATTCGAATACGCTGGTTTGGGGGAGGAAAAAAGAGAGGCAGCGGAGGAGGCCAAGTTCAAGCGATAATAATGATTATTGCTCTGGCGACCGCCATTTTAGCCCCAATCGCGGCTAGTTTAATCCGAATGACAATATCTCGAAAAAGAGAGTTTTTGGCTGACGCAACAGGCGCCTTAATCACAAGATATCCCGAAGGATTAGCTTCTGCGCTTGAAAAGATTTCGTCCGATCCAAGCCCAATGAAGTCAGCTAAAAATGCTACGGCCCATTTATACATTGCAAATCCCTTTCGAGAAAAGCAAAAAAAGAACTGGTTAACTAAAATGTTTATGACTCATCCACCAATAGAAGAGAGAATTGCAAGGTTAAGAGGAATGAAAACATAGATTCTAATTATGAATGTGCCCAATTTAAGAGAAGAAAAAATACTCTTTAAGAAAAATTATAAATATATTGCTGGGATTGATGAGGCAGGAAGAGGACCGTTGGCTGGACCAGTTGTGTCCGCTGCGGTCGTTTTTAAAAAAAATAACCTCAATAAGTGGTTAAATTTTAACATTAAAGATTCCAAGAAACTGTCGCAAAGTCAGAGAAAATCATTGTTAGCGGTGATTTTGCAAAACGCAATTGAAGTTAAAACTTCGCGAGTTTCTGAAGGTGTGATCGATAAAATAAATATTCGCCAAGCAACACTTCTCTCAATGGAAAGAAGCATAAAAAAGCTTAAAAATAAACCAGATTTTGTGCTTATTGACGGACGTGATACGATAAAGAAAATAGATATCGACCAAAAAGCAATAATAAACGGCGATAATAGGTCAATTATTATAGCGTCAGCTTCAATTGTAGCCAAAGAAACTCGAGATGACATTATGCGACGCTATTCTAAAAAATACCCGAAATATGGCTTTGAAAGACATAAGGGCTATGGAACTGAATTTCATAGAGAAATGTTGAAAAAATATGGACCATGTAAAATTCATCGTTTTTCTTTTCGTCCAATTAAAAAAATATGAAAATTGTCAAAAAAAATATCACTATTCAAGAACTCAAAACAATGGCCCAGAAAATGTTTGGTAATTTGGTCAAAGCAGTCGTTGATATTGAAAAAGAAATTATGGCCATTGACGGAGAATTGCATGCCGACGAAGAAGCTCTTTTGATAAAAAGCGGTTCAGACAATAAAGATCTTTGGGGGATAAATATTTATACAGATCTGTCTCCAGAAAATTGGATTGAATTTGATTCAATGATTAACTTAAAGCCGGCTTTGAGTAATAGAACGCGCAGCGTTGAAGATAAAAGTAAACAAGAAAAAATTATTCAAATAGTTGAAAAGTTAATCAAAAAATGACTTTTTATCATGAAAATTTAGCGCAAGGAAGGTGGACGAAGTTAACGCTTAGTGAACAGATGGCCAATGTTGGCAGCGAGATAGAAAGAACGATTAAATGGCGCGAAAAAAATAGCAAATTCAGCCAGATGGCTTTTGAAAGAGCTTTGGAGCTTTTGGATTTAACTGCAACAGATAAAAAAAACCGTCTACGCTTAAAAGAAATTTTACGCGCCAGAGAGGCGTTAGCTGATTATTTCCAGTTTAACAATTTGTACAAATCAACTGACCAAAAATGGCAGAATTATTTTTATAGCTTCGCTTACGCTGCCAGAAATAAGTCCTACTAAATTGGAGAGGTGCCAGAGTGGCCGAATGGGCCTGCTTGGAGAGCAGGTGTGCCAGAAATGGTACCATGGGTTCGAATCCCATCCTCTCCGCCAATTTACAATTTCAGAATTTTCGGAAGTTTTACGCACCTGCGGTGCGGTCGCCCCGCCTGCGGGCGGGACGGAAAGGGCTGATTTTGCAACGATTTGCCACGCTCTGCGTGGCGAAAA
>Ga0208325_1000413_pt1 | contig 11668 bp, 17 predicted proteins | sample PL_2010_330m_FD_185486 | JGI IMG/M metagenome (GOLD analysis project Ga0208325, IMG submission 185486) | Freshwater microbial communities from Powell Lake, British Columbia, Canada to study Microbial Dark Matter (Phase II) - PL_2010_330m... | ecosystem: Environmental > Aquatic > Freshwater >...
CCGAAAGGATAGGCGGCGCAGGCAACGGAAGCCCGAAGGGCTGAAGTCCGAGCAAGCCTATCCTGGAGGCAGTTGCCCCGCTTTGCGGGGCAAGCCAGCGGGGCTACGCATTGAAGGGCAGGCGACCAAGCCTGCCCGCCCGCTGACCTAAGCGGGCAAATGAGCGAGCGCCAAGCGAGCGGGGCAGTGAAGCCGAGCGACAGCGAGGCTGAACGGCGCATACACCACCAACGCAGCCCGCCCCAGCGGGCGGTGCATTAGAATTAACTTAAGTTTTGTATGAGAGATTCGGAAGGGTTAAAATCTACAGTGATCCGTGCTGGTATGGTTATAATCTTTCCTGTTTTTGGATGGCGGACTTTTCTTGAGGATCTCTTTTCTTTATTAAAGGAGCCGAAACCACGCAGCGATATCCTTTCCCCTTTTTTAAGCTCCCTGGTTATCTCTGTCAGAATAAATTTTATGATCTCCCCTGCTTCGGTCTGAGTGAGAAAAAATCTTTTTGATATGGCAAGGGTTAATTCTCCCTGATTCATTTGTTCCCCTGGTCTTTTTCGATATAGTCGTTAATGGCTTTGGATATCTTGCCAAGATCAGTGGGATTTTTACGGATGATCTCGTCTGCTGTTTCTTGCCAGGTTAGATTTCTTTTGCCCAGGTGTTTTTCTACGGCTGAGATTATATCTTGATCCATAACCGTGTTGCGTTTATCCTCTTTGGCTAACTCCCCTGCTTCTTTAAGCACAATCTCTATTGCTGAATCAAATTCCTTCATTGACAGTTTAACCGCGCTCTCTGAGGAACGCATTTTCAGGATATCGTTAATATAGGATTTAATGGTATTGAATTTGATAAACTCTGCTTTATTAGGCATACTCCCCCCTTATGTTACCTTATGGATTATTAAGTCTTTTATGGCTTTGTCTAATTTCTTTAGTTCAAATATTTTAAGTAGGTCTTCACTTTTGCCAATCAACGGGACCATTTCTTTTTCTAATTCTTCGGTTAGGCGTTTGCCGGATATGGCCTCAGCTTCTAATCCGTAGAGAGTCGTCTTGTCTTTTTTTGTTTCTTCAAGGTATTGCTGATTTTTGTAATCTCTTTTGTGAACTTCTTTAAGCCAGTTTTTATTTTTTACGCGCATGACTTCAATATCTTTAATAATGACCCGGGAGAATTTTATTTCTTCCGGGGTGAGCATATCCGGATGAATTAAATCTATTACTTTGGTATTAGGTATTCCGTAAAATTTAAGATTGTTCATAAAGGCGTCTCTGATGATCCAGCCGCTGGTATCGTAGTCAACTATGCTGAATAGATAAAAAGACCGTTGCAGATTAATCTTTGCTTCTTTTAAGGTATCTACAAAATACTCTATATTAAGGACTGACGGCTGGCCGCCAAGAGCAATAATTGAAACATTGTATTTGTCGGCGATATCAGATAAGAATTCCTGATGGCCAAGTTTTTCTGAGAATAAAATAATATTGGCATTGGCTCCCACTCTTCGATGAGCCTGGTTATCATCGCGGAAGCCGATGTCTTTGTATTTCATGACTTCTATTTCTTTGACCATGAAAACGATGTTATCGATGAGCTGGACATATTGATCAGCCTTGATGGCCAAAGCGTCAGCCCGGGAAAGAGTTGGTTTTATATACATATACCAAAATGTTCTTAGAAGTTCTTTTAAGGGCGGCTTCTCCCCTGCTGTGATTCTTTCTCTGGTTTGCCAGATGACATTACGCATTAGGCGGGCTACGTTGACAGGATAATCAGTTGCGCCCTGGCTAAAGTTTTGTATCAGCCATTCTTTTGTCTGGTCGTGGATGAGTTCGTCATAGTGGCGAATACCGGCTTTGCGTAATCGATCTCTAAGGGAGTCTTTTTTAGGCATGTTTTTAATATATATGAAATTGTCTTGTTTTGCAAGCATTATTTTTGGCTAACAAAAAATTTTTCTTTTAGAATGTGAAACTATGGTATCTGGGGATGAGGCTTTGAATTGCCGAATGACAGGGATATTCAGAGGCAATCCGCTCTACAGGTCAAACCCTACGGCAGTATTTCTTTAAAGCTGTATATACTGAAAGCTGTATTTAATAAAATAATTTAAAACTGTAAATAATGCTTGACAGGAAATTTTTATTATTGTATCATTCAGAATATGAGCCAGATTATCAGCATAGCCAATCAAAAAGGCGGGGTAGGGAAATCTACAATCGCTTTTAATCTTGCGGCGGCATTAGCGGATAAAAAACACACTGTCTTTGTCGTGGACGCTGATCCTCAAGGCTCTGTTTCTATGTGGGCTAAGGCCAGAACTCGCCACGAATCAAATAAAATAAATCCCAACATCACTTTTACAGAAAATCCCTGGACGCCGGAAGAAATACTTAAACTAGCGCAACCGCCGGATTATGAGTTTATAATTATTGACTGCGGACCGGCCAATAATAAAGCCGCTAAGGCAACTCTTGTCGTGTCAAATTTAACAATTATCCCCATTTCACCAAGCCCTTTAGATATCAATTCAGCTCGCAGCACTATAGAACTGATAGAGGAAGGCGCCAGCAGGGGAGCCACTAAATCTAAAGTATATCTTTTAATATCAAAGAAAATAGTCGGGACCAATTTAGCAAAAGAGGCGCGGGATACCTGCGAAATGCTTAAGCTGCCTATTTTAAAAACTGAGATATCCCAAAGGATCGCTCTGTGCGAATCAGCTATTACAGGACAATCGGTGCTTGAATACGCACCGAATTCTACGGCAGCAGAGGAATTTATCGCTCTAGAGAAGGAGGTTAAGAAATGCCTAAAGCAAAGCTAAGCCAAATCGCTGCCACATGGATGGATGAAGGGAATACCCTAAAGAAAAAAAGGGGCAATCAGGAAAAAACCCCTAAAGAAATAAATATTAGGGAGCAGCCTAAGAAGAAAAAACAGACATTTAATCTTAGGCTTGATACTATTAAGCGTCTTTGGATGCATCGTGTTAAGACAGATAAAACTTTGTCAGCAATTTTGGATGACTTAGTTCTTACTCATCTGCCAGTGATAAATTTTGAGAAAAAAGAAGAAAAATAAAAAAACACTCTTAAGAGTGTATGTTATTATATGTTAAACTATATGTTACACTTTTGAAAGGCATTGAAAATAAAGGGGTTATGACGGTTTTGGTAAACGATAAGACACCATACGGTAAATGATAAGACACCAAAAGGTAAACGATAAGACACCATACAGGTAAACGATAAGACACCATACGGTAAACGATAAGACACCAAAACCGGAAGGAAGAAAATGGCTGAAATAAAGAAGAAAGAACACGTTATAATGGAAGGGAATCTTCTGGAATACCCTATATTTTCTATGCAAAAGAGGCGGGTAAATAGAACCATAGAGGAATATGTATGGGAAGAAAGAAATAGGGCAGGGGGAATAACGGGTGAGCGGAGATTTAAGGTTGAGTGTACAAGAGGGGTCCCGAATTACTTTGATATGGATGTTTTTAATGGGATTATGCGGGTTTATGTTAAAAAAGGCGGGGTATATAAGAAAACTGAGATTCATTTTACAATATACGAGCTGATGAGAGAGTTAGAGTTACCCGTTCACGATGGCGAAAAAGTAAATAGAGTGCGGGAAAGTTTGGAACGGATGGCAAAGACTAACCTTCATTTTGAAAATTCCTTTTATGCAGAGAAAGAAAAGATCACCAAGATAGTACATTTAATATCGAGAATAGAAATTTACGAAAAGCAAAAAGGCAATAGGCCGATAAATATGATCAAGGTGGTTTTAGATGATGAGTTAGTTAATAGTATTGAGAAAAAATATTATAAATTGATAGATTTTAAAGTGTATAAGTCTTTAAACAGCGGGATCCCAAGAAGGTTATTTGAATATTTAGAGAAAAAGAAGTATAAGAAGAATCAGTTTGAAATAGATATAAAGAAATTAGCAAAATGGATGGGGCTCAAAACAAGTAAAATATCACAGCTCAAGGAGCTTTTCGGGAAAGCAAATAATGAGCTGAAAGAAAAAATGGTTATTGATAAGTGGAAATATCAAAAAAATATTGTGGTTTATTATTTCCACAAGTCAGAAAGATTCAAGGAAATAGAAGACAACCTATTTTACTTAGAGAATCTTGCCGTAACTTTTTATCAAGGATTAGGACAAGAAAAAGTATCAGAAGTATTAAAGCGCGAAGGAATGATTGTGCTCCAGGATTTAATAGATGAAGGATACACCAAAGAAGAAGTTGCTTTTGCGTTAGGCTGGGCAGTAGATAATATAAAAGAAATCCATAGTATCCGGATTATTCCCAAAGTTATTGGCCAGGCTCTGGGTGATAAGGAAAGCAAGCGTCTGGTAGAAGAAAGAGAAAAGGCAGTGCAGCAAAAGAGGTTAGAAGAAGATAAGCAAAGGGAAGAAGAAAGGAAAAGAGGAGAAGAGTTAGACAAAGTATTTGAGCAGCTGCCTAAAGAGAAACAAGAAAAGTTAGAGGAGAAAGCCAGAGAGAATTTAATAGAGCAAGGCGTTCACCCAAATTTTATTTTGCCGACTTTGCTTCGGTTTGAAAGAAACAGACTGCTTGAGAAGAAAAAAGAGTTAGTGAAACAGGAAAGTTTAAAATGAGCGCAAACATAAAATGCCTTACGCCACAGGAAGAAGAAAGATTTTTAGATATCCTTAGGAATCGCAAGGATGCAGAGAGAGCATATATGCTTTATCATCTTATGCTTGTTACCGGCTTAAGGATATCAGAGGCGTTAAGCCTTAATGTTGAACATGCCGGCAAAGCCAAGTTAGAGGTAAAGGTTAAAGGATGGACCAACAGGCCAGCAAGCCGTGGTTTGGCTTCCGATAGCCAAAGCCAAAAAAAGAAACAAATTCCCGAGAGAAGCGAAGGGAAGAAAAACAGATTTAAGACGGTATATTTCCCGAAGGTTATGCAAAAACATTTAAAAGATTATTTAAAGGTCAAAGCAAAAAAGGGAGAATCCCTTTTACCTGAAGCGCCTTTGTTTGTTTCTAGAAATAGCGCCAGGATCAGTCCGCGCCAGGTGCAGAGAGATTTTAAGATGTGGGTAAGAGAAAGCGGTATCGAAGCCGATCTTACGCCGCACGCTTTAAGGCATACTGTGGGGACAAGGCTTCTTAAGAAATATAAAAACGCTAAATTGGTTCAGAAATATTTAGGCCATTCAGATGTAACAACGACGCTGAGATATTATGTTGATGTGTTTCCGGAAGATTTAGAAGAAGCGGCAGAGATGTTGGCGGAAAGGTAGTTTAAAAGAAAAAGAAGTTTGTGTGTCTAATGTTATAGGAGAATAAATTATGATTAACCCTTTAAAAGATTTTAGCGATCCTGCAAAAGATCTCTCCCGGAATCCTTTAGGAATTATTGCACTGTTCATTGTGCTCGTTTATAGTTTTGCATGTCTTTTATTTGGATTTTCTGCGAAGCATTTAAATCCCAGTGAAAGAATTCCATTCATATGGTTCACTACTTTATTTCCTGTTTTGGTTTTATTTATTTTCTTTTGGTTGGTTACGCGACATCATTGGAAATTGTATAATCCGAAAGATTTTCATGACGATGAGTCATTTTTTAGTGTGATGGGGAAAAATCAAAAGAAACCCACAAAAACCCAAGTAAGTGATGTTGAACTAAAAGACTTAATGAGTTATGGGGGCGAATTTGAGGCAATCAAAAAACAAGAAAAAGCCATAAAAGAAGATCTCAAAAAAAGAACAATTTCTTATTCTAGTACCCCTACCGAAGAAGTACTTTTACATCAATTGGCAGCTGCGCAAGTATTGGCTTGGTTTGAAAAAATATATAACACTTTATTTGGTAGTCAAATTACCTTATTAGAAACACTCAATGGAAACCGCATAGGAATTACATATCCTATTGCATCACAATTTTTTGAAAGAGTAAAAAGCCGATATCCTAGCGAATTAGGCTCTTGGAATATAGATAGTTATTTAAGCTATCTTATAATTTCTAATTTAATTATTCAGCAAGATGATAAAGTTTGTATAACAACCCTTGGAGTGGACTTCCTTATGTGGTTAACAAAATCTGGATATCCCAAGACAAAAATATTTTAATCCCAATGTCGCAAAAGTAGTAGTTTTGCGACGTTGGAGTAAGGAAACAAATGTAAACAAAGGGGAAATTAAGGCGGATTTTTGAACTTTTGCGACATTCAAAAGGAATTATAAGCAAAACGCGATGAAAAAAACCGAAAAAATAAGATTTGAAATAGATCCGCATAACAGGCTTGTCTATGAAAAAACGGGCAGGAAGTCGAACATTCCCGGGTTCAGGACCGTGGTTGACGGAAAATTTGAGATAGACAAAGATAACCAAATAATCTACCACGTAAAAAAAGCCCAGGGCTCTGATATTCCGCAGCAGCTTAAGCTCAAAGGCAAATGGGCGTTAGACAAGGGTCATAATCTTGCGCTTACTCTGGACAAATGGGGGGATCAGATTGCCGGCAATAAACTGACCTTAAAGAGCGAACTGATAGACGCAAAAGATAATATGTTGGCTTTCTCGCTGACCACAAAGGACAGTAAGAATAACACGCACATTTATATTGTAAAACTTGGCGGCCGGTGGCAGGCTGATAAATATAATCGGTTTACGTTCAACGTTCAAAAAGAAACCGGCATAAGCGATAAGATAACCTTGACCGGCGCATGGGAAGTAAATAAGCAAAATGAGATTATCTATACTTACGAAAAATTTACTGCCGGGAAAAAGGAAAAAATAACCAAAGCCGTTACTCTAAAGGGATATTGGGAGATAGCCGGGAAACACAGGATCATATATGTTTTAAATAAAGAAATAGAATCAAAGTTTGATTTTAAAGTAAGCGTTGGAAAACCGGCCGCAAGAGGGTTAGAGTATGAGATAGGCGTAGGCGCAGCGCCAAGCAAAAAAACAATTACGCTATTCGGCAGCTGGAAAGTAAACAAAAAAGTGGGGTTGTTGTTTGAGATGCCCTACGAAGAAGGGAAGATCCGCAGTGTTATCCTGGGGGGATGGGCAAAGCTCGATGAAAACCACAAGTTGGAGGTCAGACTACAAAATAAAACAGGCGAAGATTTGGGGATAGATATTAAACTATCAAGAAGGATCCTTGATGGCCAGGGGGAAGCCTTTATCCGGGCGCTAAAGTCGCAAAAAGAAGTGTCTATCGTTGCGGGGATCGGGTTTAGGTGGTAAGGCGGGAGAGAGAATTTTATGCCATGGCTTAAATTTGACGAGAAACAATGGGAAGAGCTCAAGCAGGCGCTTGAGCGTGTGGTAAATGTGGCTAAAGATATTCAACTTGAGATGAAGCGTACCAACGATCTAAAGGAAAAGGAATTAAAAGATAAAGAGGCCTAAATTATGGAGCTTGCCTTAAAACTTTCAGGAATTTTATTTGGTGTCTTGGCCAGGACATTAATGCCTTACTTAAGAAAAATAAAACAGGGCAAGGTTAAGGAATTTAAAAACGGATACTGGCTGTCGGCGCTGGCTTCGTTCATATTAAGCCTGATTACTACATTATTGATTTTTCCAAAGTTTGAGATTGCGCAAACAGGGCCGGGGATAGAAGGATTAGTAAAATTATTTTCTACTGCCTTTGGCTTTGGGTTTGCGTGGAACTCCCTGGTAAATGAAACCGCCAAATGGACAGAGAAGAAAAGGGGGGAACAGTGAAGAAACCGGGTACGCAATCTGTGAAGATGGTTTTAGAGCAAAGACAAGAGGAGCTTCTGAAAAAAGCCAATGTCGTGGGCGTGGGGATAGGGGAAAAGATCACCGGCGGATTACCTGTCGGGCGCCTGTGTCTTAAGGTTTATGTAGAAAAGAAACTTAAAAAAAGCGCCTTGGCGAAAAGCGATCTTGTGCCTTTAGAATTATCTCATATCGAAACCGACGTAGAGGAAGTCGGGAAAATTAAACCGCTTGCCCAGGGCATCGCCGTGAGGCGAGCCAACACGGCGCGAATACGCCCCGCGTTAGGCGGGGCCTCCATAGGGCATTATAAAATCACGGCGGGCACTCTCGGATGTTTAGTAAGAGATAAGAAGACGGGCAGGAATTTTATCCTAAGCAACAACCATGTGCTTGCGAATTCAAACAAGGCTAAAAAAGGGGACGCGATTATACAGCCCGGAGCGGCGGACGGGGGGAAGGCGCCCGATGACAAGATAGCGAATCTTGAAAGGTGGATAAAGATCGATTTCAGCGACGCCGGCAATTTAGTTGACGCGTCTCTGGCCGCGCCTGTCAGCGAAGAAGTAGTCAAGCCAGAGATCGCCTCTATCGGTGCGCCAAGAGGAGTGTCCAAAGCGAAGCTCAAAACGATAGTCCAGAAATCGGGACGCACCACCGGCCACACCATGGGCAGGATAAAAGACGTCAGTGTCACCATGAAGATAGACTACGGCAGAAAATCGGCTTTATTTCGCAACCAGATACTTACGACAGCCATGTCCCAGGGCGGTGATTCGGGATCTTTGGTGTTAGACGAGAAAAAGCGCGCCGTGGGGTTACTCTTTGCCGGTTCGGACCAAGCGACGCTCTGTAATCCCATTCAAGAGGTATTAAGACTGCTTGAAGTTGTTCTGCAGGGGGATCGCGCGAGGAAGGGTGCGTAATGGAAGAGAGTTAGAATACGAGGAGAGCAAAGCAAGAAGGAAAAGAGATGGCTGATTTTATTGTAAGCGAGATTGTTGACGGTGATACTTTTAAGGTTAAGAACGGCTGGGAATGGAACGAAAAGAAAGGCGATACTGTGCGTCCTACCGGCTACGACACCCCTGAAAAAGGGGAGACCGGGTACGAGCAAGCGAAGCAAAAGCTAAAAGATCTTATCTTAGGTAAAACGGTGGATATCAAAAGCGCCAAGATCGTGGATCAGTGGGGTAGGTTGGTTGCCGATGTTTATTATAACGGCAAAAACCTGGCGGATTATTTCCCGGAATATAAAAACTAAGATTTAGCATAGTTTAATATCGCCTTGATTAAAAAGAGGGCTTATAAGCGAAATATGAAGGGCATATTTGAGGCAACCAGGGGCAAAAGGCGAATTTCGGGGATTTTGACGGTTTTTGTGATCGCCATCCTGGGTATAACAGGGCATTTAAGAGGCGCAGAAGGGGCTATAAGCGGGGGAAATTGGACAAGAGAGGGTAAGGCATTAACCGAAAGCGAAGCTGAGGAAGTTAGAGCAATATGGCGGGTGATTGGTGATCAGGAAATTGTAACTTGGGATGGTAAAGAGTGGCTGGCAAAAACAGAGGATCAAAAGAGAAAAGCTATTGAGAAAGTTTGCGAAGCATGGGAAAAAGCAGGGTATCAAAAAATAGAATCTATAAATTATTTTGTTGAAGACATTGACAAGTATTATAATCATTATGGACAGAAGGATCCCGAAGAAGGCTTGAAGGAAAAAGTGGGTTTGGTGGTGAGTTTGGCGGCGTTTTTTGCGGGGATAGCGAAGGAAAATGGCAAAGGATAAACAAAGACTTAATGAAAGTTTTCGAAAATATGTTAGACTATTTAAAAATATCAATTCAATAGTATTTTAAAAGTGAGGATTTAATAAAATAAACTATGGCTAGACAAATTACAATTACAGCCGAATATTTTCGTCAATACAGACAAAAACTTGGTTTTTCAAACCAAGCAGATGTCAAAAAATTTTTTGGTGCAAAAGATATTACTCCAACCGTTGATCTGAATTATATTGGGTTATTAAACAAAAGGCTTTATAACATAATTGATAAAATTAATGATGTCGTCGCCAAAGAAATAAAAATTGACGATATTATTGCTTTCAAAAAAGAACATATTGATCGAACTTTTGAAATTATGAAAGTGAGTAATATTTTGCCAGTTTTGAACAATCAAGGCAGGCGACCAGAACAAGTTTATTACTCTTGGATGAGAGGTTATGTTTTATCAAATTATTTTTTAAAAGCGCTTGGATTAGTCTTTGAAGTTGATACTTCAAGCATAGACTTGATTGGCGACGACGATTTAAAAAATATTGAAACCTTTAAAAGGACACCAAAGGCTGATTTAGAAATTAAACTAAAGGGTAAAGAAAAAGTCAGAATTGAAATGCAATCTGGCTTTACTGGAATCAACGATATCAAACAACATAAAGTTTTAGAAGCGAAAAGAGTTTTTCGCAATTTAGGTTTTCATACCTTGGCAATTCATTTTGATTTATACAATGGTCAAGCTGCCTTTATTAAATTAGATGGAATAGAGGACGATAGCATAAATTGGATTACAAGACAACAAATGGAAGGTCAAACAGTTTTTAATATTGATCAAAATTATTTCATTTGGAAAATTACAGAAAGCCCGATGAAATATAAGGAAATAAATTTTGACTAGATTTTTTATGAGTAAAAATAAGAAACTAAAAGTAATAGATTTGTTTTCGGGCGTGGGTGGTTTAAGCTACGGCTTCGCTCATGATGATAACTTCGAAATAGTAGCGGCGAATGAAATTTTGCCGAATATGGCGAAAGCATATTCATTAAACCACCCAACAGCAAAGGTATACGCTGAGGATATTAAAGATTTTAATGCTGAAAAAATTGAAAAAGATTTAAATATAAAATCTAGTGAGATTGATATTATTGTTGGAGGACCACCCTGTCAGGCATATTCAACAGTTGGTAAAAGATTGATTGATGACCCAAGAGGAAAACTTTTTCAGGAATATTATCGAGTTTTAAAAGAATTCAATCCTAAACTTTTTCTTTTTGAGAATGTAAAAGGGCTTTTATCCATGCAAGGTGGCGAATTATTGAAAACAATTATTTCACTTTTTGAATCACTTGGATATAAAGTTCAATATAAACTTTTGAATGCCGCCGATTACGGCACACCGCAAATAAGAGAAAGGGTTGTGATTATTGGCTCAAAACTCAAAACTGATTTTCAATATCCAGAAACAACTCATTATAATCCAGAAGAAAAACCAGATTTATTCAGTAAAAAACTTAAACCATATTTAACACTTGAGGAAGCAATAAGTGATTTACCTTTTATTAAATCAAATGAAGAAAGTTTTGAGTATTCTTCTAAACCACAGAATGATTTTCAAAAATTTATGCGTAAAAACGCACCGATAAAACTAATGGATCATAATTCGCCAAACAATAATGGAAATTTGGTAAAAATAATGGAGCTATTGCCAGACGGCGGAACACCAGAGGATTTGCCCGAGGGGTTACGCCCAACATCAGGTTTTAAAAATACATATTGTCGTCTTTGGTGGAAACGACCGGCGACAACAATAACAAGAAACCTAAGCACACCATCATCATCTCGTTGTATTCACCCAAAAGCACCAAGACCGCTAACAACAAGAGAAGGTGCGAGAATCCAATGTTTCCCAGACGATTATCAATTTTTTGGTTCAAGAGGTGATAAAAATTTACAAATTGGAAATGCTGTTCCAACATTTTTATCTAATGCCGTAGCAAGAGCAATTTTAGAAAATTTCAAATCAGACAATGTAATATAAGTAAGACGATTCAAAAATTAAAACACGAACCAGGATATTATGACAGATTTAAAACAAAGGCATACAAAGCATATAAGAAAGAATACGATAAGAAG
>Ga0208325_1000414_pt1 | contig 11661 bp, 2 predicted proteins | sample PL_2010_330m_FD_185486 | JGI IMG/M metagenome (GOLD analysis project Ga0208325, IMG submission 185486) | Freshwater microbial communities from Powell Lake, British Columbia, Canada to study Microbial Dark Matter (Phase II) - PL_2010_330m... | ecosystem: Environmental > Aquatic > Freshwater > Lake...
AAGATCTCTTTGAGCATAAAGTGCTTGTAGCCGCCCTTTTCCGCCTGGCTTATATCCCAGCCTATCTTCACCGGCTTTATAGATATCTTCGCGCCCGAAAGCTCTTTTACCGCGACGCTGTCTTTGGTCAGCACTACATAATGGTGATTCTCGAGGTAGATGACATCCTTCGTATAGTCGAGCACCGCCGGCACGTCGCTTGCGAGAATGTTCTCGCCCTTTCCGACGCCGACGACGAGCGGCGAATCACATCTGGCCCCGATAATCTTGTCCGACTCGTCTTTGTGTATGACTGCAATGGCGTAGGACCCCTTGAGCATCCCGATGGCCTTCTTTACCGCCGCCTCTAGATTGCCCTTGTAGAATTTCTCTATTAAGTGGGCGATGATTTCCGTGTCCGTTTCGGAGATGAACTTGTGGCCTTCATTTGTGAGGGATTTTTTAAGCGCGAGGTAATTTTCGATGATGCCGTTGTGGACAACGGCAATCGATCCTTTGCAGTCGAAATGGGGATGCGCGTTCGCGTCGCACGGCGCGCCGTGCGTGGCCCATCTGGTGTGTCCGATGCCAAGCATCCCTTTTATGGGTTTCGCTTTGAGTTCAGCGGCCAGGACTCCAAGCTTGCCTTTTCTTTTTAAGAGGCTCAACTTCAAACCCTCGGCGATGGCAATGCCCGCAGAGTCATACCCCCTGTACTCAAGCCGCGAAAGGCTCTTCAGGATGACATCCTGCGCGTTCCTGTTTCCTATATATCCGACTATTCCACACATTCTGGCGCTCCTGTAGCCGGTTTCGTTGTTCGTTTATCGTGTATTGTTTATCGTAACGCTCACAACGAACGACGATATACGATGAACGATCAACAAAGAGGCTATTACGCGAGACATTTTACCACTTCGGGAGGGATTTTCCTACAAAAAAGGGGTCAGACCCCTTTTGCAATTATACATTGCGGAGGGCAATCTTAGAGAGTTCTTCATACTCTTTTGCCCTGTCGTTATCTCTCATAAAGGCTGGAGGAAACTCCAGGGCCGCCTCTTTTATCTTCTTCAGCATCTCTTCATTGCTATCCGGCAGGACTGCAGCTTCTCCCATCAGAGATCTGCACTGTTTCTTTATATAACTGATAAACTTCTGTGCCCCGTCGCTCAGCTCTCCTTCCGGGATCTTATCGGAAATGCTCGCCGACGCGACCGCGATATTGAGCATATCGATTATCCTCAAGACGTGCTCTTCGCCTTTGTATCCGGGCACGTCCACGCGGCCCGTGCCCTTAAAACCGTCGTCTCCGTCGCAGGTGACCTCGATCAGCGCCCTGTTCTCGCCGTGATCCCTCGAATGATAATCAAACTCCACCTTTACATTCGCGTTCTTTTCGAGGAGCGCCGCATACATTTCTATATCTTCTTTATAATACGGCATCAGTTCTTTGTCATAATTTATCGTATAGGTCCTCATCGCATCCTTCGCCGGATCCCTCCAAGCAAGGTCATGGGCCAGCACCCACCGCTCGCCCATGGCTTCGGCGACCATCGCCCGCACATCTCCGCCGGCCTCGCCATGGGAGGGGCCCTGCGCCTTTTCCTCGTCAAAAAGACCCAGTCTGCGGCATTCTTTTTCAAGGGATTCGTCGTCCAAAGCGTTCAATTTTCTAACCAGGGCCATCGTCTCCTGAGCGTCTTTTGTTATCTCCAACAGCTTCGATGTAACTGTTGCGGGCAGCCTGGTCCTCTTCGTCTTTGTAAGATATATATCATAATCATATATTGTAGCACGCGAAGTATGTTCGGCCCCTGTTTGGACTTCTGTAATTTTATAGCTATATTGCGGGTCTTTTTCTTCGGGAATATATTGCGCTGCCAGTTCTCTCATTCGTTCATCTAAACAGGTGCAAGTGGCGCTCCCTACGACCCTGTGCTCAACCACCGTATCGATAATATCTTTGGTCAAACAGCGCCCCAATAATTTGCGTTCCAGATTTAAAATGTCTTCCAGCTCGTCCAGATTCCTTGCGGCGCTATCATGGATCTCTTTTCTGAATTGCGCATCCGGATATCCTAAATCGCGGACGCCCTTGTACAGGGCAGGGATGGTCCGCGCCAGATCAAGGCATCTGCCAAAATCTTCCGAACCCTTAGCCAGCCGCCAAATGTTACCCGCCTCTTCAAATGTCTGATGGGGGTCTATCCCGGACTCGGCCAGGCTTCTTGCCGTATCTTCCAGAACGGCGAGACACCTTTCAAAGATATCCTTATCGCCGGCTGATATCTCAACAGCTAACGGCACCCCAAGGCTTAAGACCGAGCAGAACGGCACTCTGTCATTGGCAAGCCGTTCAGTCAGGTCTCTCACCTGCGGGAAATAAACGATGTGCCCCGATATAGCTTTAAGCGCCTTGCCGAACGCGCCGCGGTCAAAAGGCAGCGAATAATTTGCCGCGGCGGCATCAAGCTCATTCCGTAAAAGAGCGCTCTCCGTCAATACGTTGTTATAAAGACCGGACACATCCTGCGGTTCGTCGCCCCGGTGATCCCCTCTCGCAATATCATCTACCTCGTGCCGTATCAAGGCATTAAAAGCGTCCATATTCTTTGTTCTGACCGCGGTCTTTACCGTATTGCACCCCGTATATATTGACACGTATTGTGAACCTGTTTTTTTGCCGCATGCGGAATGAGCTATGAGATTATTGTCGAGATCTTTAAATACTATCGTTGGCAGGCCGCCCTCTTCGACAATTATACATAAACGGATCGGCTTGCTGCCCGGAAGCGAATGGCCTTTCAACGCCTCGCGCATATAGTAAAGGCCATTCTCAATATTGCCGCTCAGACCGTCTTCATTTAATCTCTGAATGATCTTTTTTCTTGTTTCAGATGGAGATTCAAGGTTTTCCAGGTTTGACATAAGTATATCGGTAAATTTTTCAATAAAACTCTTTCTTCCCCATTCCTTAAATGAATCGAATTGTTCAACTGTCATCGTGAACATCCTGCCGTCGTTGGCCGCCCTTTCGAGCGCAGGATGCGTCTCGCCGAGCTCGTCGACCGAGCCGCGGGAGAGATTCTTGGGAGAGATAATGCTCGCCAGGGCCTCGACAACCTGATTTGCGCGCGGACCATCGGCTATTATCTCAACTTCTTCCCCATAATCCGCGGCAAGGGTAAGGAGTTGTGCCATACTTCTGGCATCCGCGATCCGGTCGTCTTTTTTTATGAATATCCTGCAACCGGAAAATTTAAGAACCATTTCGACAACCGGAATAAGAGAGCGCGCGTGCAGGCCTTCCTCTGTTTTTACATGAACTTTTCTCCTTATGGCGGCAGCGGAAAGACCGTCCGCGGGCGACGGTCTTTCCGCTTCGGCTCTTACCGGCTCTTCATTTATATCGGAGCCTTTTTTGTCAACAGCCCAAAGAAAATTATGCAGCGTAAGCTTCTGCGGCAATTTTACTTTATAGTACCTTCCTACTGCCCGTTTTACCCTGCGGTATAATATGAGCTCTGTCTGCGGGTTTTCAATGCAAGACAATGCTCTTATTACCTCTACCATTTGCTTTATTCTTTTCTCATCCATCCTTACCGATTGCACATAGTCATACCGAGGGCCCCTGATAATATCCATAATGAGCTTTGTCGTCCGTCTAACTATAGTATCTTTTCTTGTTGTCGCAAAAACAGGCGGATCGAGTCTCACAAACCCATCACCGAAAGAGCCCCTGAAATTATATAAATAAACAAGCCTCGGCTTTTCCTGTTTTAAGATAGCCCCCAACGGTCCCGGCGCATTACTGTAATGACCGCCAAGCGCGCTCATTTTTTCAAATTTAAAATCATATCTAATGTCCCCGGTTTTATCGTCGAACGCAATAGTGAACAATAGCACTTTCCCGTAGGGCTTAAATACATGATAAAACTCATCATTCGCATCGGGTTCCATTTTTATACGGTCGGGATGCCTCACCCTATGAATCTCCTCTTTCATTTTTTCCACAACTTCAGGTGGTATCGTCGGGCACTCGATGGCAACGGTGTCTTTACATGCCTGCTCAGAACCTATTTTGGCATTGCTTGGAGCTGTATTTACTTTATTTCGTCCTTTCATAAGCAAGGCAAAGCCTTCGAGCGTCAAGTCACCCGGAAGGGTGACTTCGTAGCATGTTTCTATGAGTTTTTTCGGTTGCCCCAATAGCACAAGCTTTTTCTTAGAATTAACTGCCCGGGCAAGGAGCCTTATCGTCTCGACCATCTCTTCAACGCGCGCGTCTTCAAGCCCGCCGACGGGCGGATCGAGCCGGACGAAGCCCTGTTCGTCCGAAGGCGCGAATTCCATCGTTCCCCTGAACGAAGAGATGCTGTCGGAATACGCCTTGTCATATTCAGGCCCTATGCCCTGTAAGTGCTCTCCGGTCATTAAGCCATCCTTACAACAATTTCTATAAACAGGCTCTGTTGCATCACAGTGCACTTTCAGTCTTGCGGGCACTGATTCAATTTTGATAACAGGGCTATGCTCTTCGGGCATCATCACTGTTTCAAATAATATAATACCGCTGTTTCGGCTGGCGATAGCCTTGAAACCGCTTATGGGTTTTGCCGGTTCGCTATAATGCCACCAACTATTGACCAGAGACTTTTTGATCTCACACACGCTTTTATCGATATCGATGCCTAATCTCACCAAACATGGACGGGCAAGGTTTAAAACCTGTACATCTGTAGCATAATCAAAAACCATCTTCATGATATCGATTTCCGCGGGGCCGCCGATCTCATCGATGACGCCAATATAAACAAGCTGCTGGTCGATATCCAATAAAATCCTTCTTGGTTCGGCATAAATCGCCGACAGGGCGTTCCTGACCGCCGATAAAGCCGGTTGGCCTATAGCCATCAAACAATCTCTCATTTCGCGCGCCCGTGTTTCATCATTGAGAAAAGAATAGCTGCCAAACCGGCTATCACAAATGTCAATTAAAGCATGCGCTGCCGCCTCCGTTCCTATATTTGCGATCTTGCTCAGAGCCCTTTTTCTTATGTGGGGAATATTCATATGCATCATATTCATCAATGGTTTAATTGCATGCTCGCTGGTCATCGACTCCAAGAGTTCGATTTGAAAGTCATGGGAACGACTTAATCTTGTTAAGTCTCTTGTCACGGCTTCATCGCCCATTTCCAAAAGAACTTCTTTTATAGCCTGACGATTATCACAAACATCCGCAAATTTAATAAGTGTTGGTATGGCGGCTTCGCCCATCGATTTCAAATTATCCACCTCTCCCCTTGCCGCACAATAAAGCGTCTCTTCCATTTGATTTGAAGGACGCCATCCCAGATCCGTTAAATAAGCCATCACCAATTTGAGTTTTTCATAATTATCTTTATTCATTGACCATCGGATGTGCCGAAGAGCGCCGCATAAATACGGCGCGGCATTATCCCCCATTATTTCAACAAATTCCGCAAGTTCTTTTTCGGGGACAGACTGACCCCGGGCGCCTAATGAATATTCGATTTTCCTGAATAATTCCTCTGCCATGTCGGGATTTTCATTAAATATTTTTATCGCCGCTGTTTTTTTAGGCTCATTATTGCTTCGAACTTTGCGTAATAACAACCGATATCTCAATCCAGTCCATAGGCTTTTCATCTCTGTTAGCCCAGCCACCTCGTAGAATCTCATCCCCTTATTCAGCGCCTGGCTAATGGCCTCTCCGCGGGATTCGTGATCAGAAAAATCATATTTACCACCGGTGAAGAGTCCGGGGTCGTCTTCTATCATCTTCCTGAACTTATCCAGCAGGTCTTTCTTTTCGGCCGGGGCGTCTTTGGGAAGAATGACGCCGTCTTTTATGAGAAGGAGCCATTCGAAGGCGCTTGCAACAACGTGATTTACATAAAAATTTACCTTTTGTTCGTCGGTTTCCGGAGTCGGGAAATCTTCAAGGACTCTTTTTTTAATTCTGTCGTATAAGGTTTTGTCATATTCGAAAATTACCTGCATCAGCGCTTCTATGTCTTCGTGGTTTATAGAGCCAAGGAGCTTTACGGCTTTGTGCGTAATCTCTTTTGTAACGAGATACCTGCCGCAGGAAAGGAGAAGGCAGCGGGCATTATTTATTCGGAGAAGCTCGAAGTCGTCTTCGGTCTCAGCAATTCTTATGGCACGATGGCCGAAGTAGAGCTGTGCTGTTATTTCCGGTTTAACTGCCGGGTTCTGCGAAGCGGGGAGCGTGGCAAGGCCGTAACAGCACGTTTCAAGGCCGAACGAAAGGACGAGCAGGAGCGCGATGGCGCGCGCAAAGACTTTTTTAATCTTTAAATAATGAGGCCAAGCTCTTTTCCCCCAATAAGCTTGGCCGCGTAAAACACTTTCGGACTTTTCTCTATCATACATATGCATAATAACAATAAAAAGGTGGGATGCTAATATAACATATGGAGTGAGTTAAAGCAACTGAAAGGGGGTGACTTTTTTTGACCTAACACGAATAAAAAACCACCGGACACCTGCGAGGCTTGCGGCTAGAAAATAGGGTAGGGAAAATAGGGACAGCGACTATTTTCCTTTGGAAAATAGTCGCTGTCCCTATTTTATGGCGTCCCCATGGGGATTCGAACCCCAGTCGTCAGAATGAAAATCTGATGTCCTAGGCCAGACTAGACGATGGGGACGCGTTATTTCTTTCTCTTTGTGGCTTTCTTCTTCACAGGCACTGCGGATTTTTCCGCCTTCGGCGTTTCCTTAGGCCCTTCCGTCTTCGCTTCAGGCTGCTTCGCCTCTTTCGTCGCGGGGGCCGATGATGTTTGAGACGCTTCGGCTTTTTCGTCCTCGTCGTCAGGCACAATCTTTGCAACCGATGCGATGCCGTCGCCCGAAGCAAGTTTCATGAGACGCACGCCCTGTGTGGAGCGGCCGGTGATCCTGATGCCCTTTATCGGCGAACGGACTATCATGCCCTTTTCGGTGATGAGCATTATCTCATCCCTGTCGGCAACGCTGTTGAGCCCGATGACCTCTCCGCCCTTGCCCGTAACCTTTATATTTATTATGCCTTTTCCGCCGCGGGATTGCAGCCTGTATTCTTTAAACTCCGTCCTCTTGCCGAAGCCCTGCCCCGTCACGGTCAGAACCGTCTGGTCAAGCCTGACGACCTCCATGCCGATGCAGGTATCCTTCTTGCCGAGGCGTATTCCCCGCACACCCTTTGCCCCGCGTCCCATTTCGCGCACCTGGGACTCTTTGAACCTGATGGCCTTGCCTTCGCGCGTGGCGATCAGAAGCTCATCGTCGCCGTTGGTCATCTTTACGGAGATGAGGCCGTCGTCCTTTTCGAGACTGAGGCCGATGATGCCGCCCTTTCTCGGATTGGAATAGGCGGTGAGCGCCGTCTTCTTTATGTTGCCCATCTTCGTGGCCATCGTAAGGAAGTGGTCTTCCTTGAACTCCTTTACGGGCACAAAGGCGCTCACATTCTCTCCCTGTGAAAGGGAGAGCATGTTTATTATCGCCTTTCCCTTAGAGAGCCGTCCCCCTTCGGGAATCTCGTGGACTTTTAACCAATGCACCATGCCCTTGTCGGTGAAGAAGAGCATATATTCGTGTGTCGAGGCAACGAAGAGGTGTTCGATAAAGTCCTCTTCTTTCATGTCCGCGCCGGTCATGCCCTTGCCTCCGCGGCGCTGCTTCCTATAGGCGGAGACGGGGAGCCTCTTGATGTAGCCGGCGTGGCTGACGGTGATGACGACGTCTTCCTCGGCGATGAAATCCTCTATGTCGAGCTCCTCGGCCGCCGGCGCAATCTCTGTCCTGCGGTCGTCGCCGAACTTTTCCGAGACCGCCATCATCTCTTCTTTTACGATCTCCATGATTTTCTTTTCGCTTGCCAGTATCGACTTTAAATACTCTATTTTTTTTATGAGTTCGAGGTACTCTTTTTCAATCTTGTCGCGCTCAAGGCCCGTCAGGCGCTGCAGCTGCATCTCGAGTATCGCCTGAGCCTGCCTGTCGGAGAGGCCGAAGCGCTCCATAAGCTGAACTTTGGCATCGGCGGGGTCCTTCGATTCCTTGATTATCTTGATGATCTTGTCGAGGTTCTTTAACGCTATCTTCAACCCCTCGAGTATGTGGGCGCGATCCTGCGCCTTTTGCAGCTCAAATTTTGTCCTTCTTACGATGACTACTTTCCTGTGTTTTATGAACTCCTCGAGCACCTGCTTCAAATTGAGCACCCTTGGCCGCCCGTCAACGAGGGCGAGCATTATGACGCCGAACGTCTCCTTCATCTGTGTGTGCTTGTAGAGCTGGTTCAGGACGAGGTGCGCATTTACGCCGCGCTTCAGATCTACGACGATGCGCATGCCGTCCTTGTCGGATTCGTCGCGCAGATCCGATATCCCCTCCATCTTCTTGTCGGTGACGAGTTCCGCTATCTTTTCGATAAGTTTGGCCTTGTTCACCATATACGGAATCTCCGTAACGACAATCGATTCTTTGCCGCCCTTGCCTTCTTCGATGTGCGCCTTAGCATTAATCAATATCCGGCCGCGGCCCGTGGTGTAGGCGCTCTTTATCCCGTCGGTGCCCCTTATTATTCCGCCCGTCGGAAAGTCCGGGCCCTTTACTTTTTTCAGAAGATCCCGTACTTCACAGTCCGGATTGTCTACGATAAAGATGATCGCGTCGGCGACTTCGCGCAGATTGTGCGGCGGGATGTTCGTAGCCATGCCGACGGCTATACCCGACGACCCATTGACGAGCAGGTTCGGCAGACAGGCCGGCAAAAGAAGAGGCTCTTCAAGGGATCCGTCGAAGTTGGGGCCGAATTCAACAGTGTCCTTATCGATATCAAGCAGCATCCAGTCGGTGATGTGCTGAAGACGGGCTTCCGTGTAACGCATCGCGGCCGCAGAATCACCGTCGACCGAGCCAAAATTTCCTTGACCGTCGACGAGCGGATAGCGGAGCGAAAATTCCTGCGCCATTCTTACAAGACTGTCATAAACCGCCACGTCGCCGTGAGGATGGTATTTTCCAAGACAATTATGCGAGATCATGCCGTTCGCGATAAATTCGTGTTCGCCCTCTACCTGTATGTCGTATGTTTTTTCAGCCGCAACGGCTTCTACGGATTCCACTCTCGCAAAATATAGGCCATTGCTCACCACCTCGTTTATAAAGCCGGAAAATGGGGATCCTGTCTTTTCAAGTTTCTTCAATATGCCCCAGTCGACTATTTGTGATATTTTTAGAGGCTTCTTTTTGAGATCGGTGGAATATCGTATCTTGCATCCGCTCTGATATTTCACGCCGGCCCTGAATTTGCCGCCATCTTTATCCATGTACCAACCGCCGCCCAGGGACAACCTGCTCAATTCCTCGAATATTAATTTGCCGGCGTAGGGAATAGCGTCAAGGGTCGACCAGGGTTCCCGTTGTTCTTTCGCAAGCATACCTATAAGCCTTGATTGTTTGTCTTTCTCAGCCAACGACATGGACGCCGCCATCAAGTGCGCGGATGATCCCCTCAATTCCAGATTGTAAAACTTATGCCGGGATGTTACCCGTCTGCCATTCACAACTCTGCTGCCCCTTGCGCTCTCTTCATATTTAAAACCCAGCGCATTCTGATTTTGTAAAAGGATCTGAAGGCCGTCTATCAGTTTCTCAGAGATAGACCCGTAATGAATAACATTTCTGTTGTTGTGTACGCTTCCGTCGCCGTCGACCAAACCGGATACAAAAGCCCACACCACACGGCCAGGCGACCTGAATATCTGCGCCGGGGTCTTTTTGTTACAGGCGGCCATGCCTCTCAAAGAGAACGCATCGGCAAGAAATTCATTAAGCCCTTTTCTGTTGATCCGTATTTGATACGCGTTGTTTTTAAAAATGCCTTCTTTAGATCTGTAGAGGTACTGTTTATTCTCTATGGTCGGTTCATAGCCAAATTCCTCTTTTAATATCCGCCGGATCCTGATAATAACTTCTTCGGATGTGGAATAGAAAAAAAGCCTGTTCGATGATTTTTCTATCCATCCGTCGGATAGCAGGGCCCCGAGCGCATAGGCGATCCTTTCATTCAAATAAACAGCCCGCCCCGAAAAATCCCCCACAAAGACATTCTGATCGCTTTGGCCGCGCGCCGCCCTCATGACAATATAATCGTCCGCGGTAATCTCCTTCGCTTCTTTCCAGATATATTCCAGTTTGTTGTTGAGAACTTTGAGTTTTTGCGACGGTGTAACAGTGTTGGAAACACCGTTTTCAAGCCTTATCTTTAAAAGCTCTCTCGGCGGCATTTCAAAAAGCGCGGTTACTTTATTTAGTCCTTTTTGTGTACAGACCAGGTCGCCCTGCGCTATGTCCTGGATGGGAAAAAGGCCCTTGTCTGTGGCGACCAGAGTGTCTTTTACAAAACATTCTCCAACGATCCTGGCGCTCTTCTTATACGGCTTGTTGTGCTCCAGCGAAAGCTCCCTCATCGCGTAGAGGATGCGCCTATGGACGGGCTTGAGCCCATCACGGACATCAGGCAGCGCCCGTCCAACGATTACGCTCATCGCGTAATTGATGTAGGAATCCTTCATCTCCTCTTCGATATAAACCGGAACCACTTTTTCGTTGCGTGCGTACATTGTTCTCCTCGCTTATATATCCAGTACCTTGACCTCGTGGGCGTGCTTCTTAATAAATTCGCGCCTCGGCTCTACCGCCTCACCCATGAGCACCGTAAACATCGCGTCCGCCACAACAGCGTCCTCGAGCACAACCTTCGACATCGTGCGGGTGTCCGGGTTCATCGTCGTTTCCCAAAGCTGCCCGGGATTCATCTCTCCCAAACCTTTATATCTCTGGACGGCCATACCCTTCTTGCCCGAATCCTTTGCAAAATTTAATATGTCAATCAGATTGAAGAAGACGTGCTTTTCTTTTTCTACGCGTATCTGATACTTGGGCTTCCGAGTGTCTTTCTTTTTTGCTTTTTCTTCCTTCGCATCTTCTTCAGTGCCATCATAATCTTCTACATCGAGACCAAGCTTCTCCAGATGCTCAATTATCTTCTCTATCTCGCGCGCCTCATAAAACTCCATATATTCTACCTGCTCCTTCTCTTCTTCCGGAGCAGGAGTGACTTCTATCTTTTTCTTTTTTCTGTCCTCTGTCTTCTGTTCTCTGTTCTCTGCCTTTTTCGGCTTCCCGATGTGCTCTGCCAGATCATCATCATTATACAAAAACAGGTCTTCGCCCTCCACCTTGACCATGTAAAGTGGCATTTTTTTGGTCTTCTTATGCCTTTTACTGAGGTATTTTATGAAATTCACTCCACGACGCTCAATCGCGTTTGACAGGCTTTCGAGCTCGACAAGGGAGTCCAGCGCCGCCTTCAGCTGCTTGTCGGTGAAATCCTTTTTGTCTTTTAGCCTGGTAAGGGTCGCGCCTTCCGAGCCAAGTTCCAGTAGAATATCGTTAAGGGCACCCTCTGTCTGGATGTATTCCTCTCTCTTTCCTCTTTTGATCTTAAAGAGCGGGGGTTGCGCTATATAGATGTGTCCATTTTCAATAAGAGTCTTCATCTGCCTGTACAGGAACGTAAGTATGAGCGTCCTTATGTGCGAGCCGTCAACGTCCGCGTCGCACATCAGTATGATTTTATGA
>Ga0208325_1000416_pt1 | contig 11613 bp, 16 predicted proteins | sample PL_2010_330m_FD_185486 | JGI IMG/M metagenome (GOLD analysis project Ga0208325, IMG submission 185486) | Freshwater microbial communities from Powell Lake, British Columbia, Canada to study Microbial Dark Matter (Phase II) - PL_2010_330m... | ecosystem: Environmental > Aquatic > Freshwater >...
GTTGGGCTGTGCCTTCAGTAGTTACTGTCTGACCTGTTTCTGCGGTGTAATCTCCCTGATCTCCATCAGCACCATCAAAATGGATTAGCAACTTGGTATATGGATCTTCTACGGAGACTATTGTTTTATCTACCTCATCGGTAAATGGCGATGCATTGGCATGCATCATTAATTTGGTATAATTACCATAGCTATCATCATCATATACCTGTACTCCATCGGTATAGAACCTGGCATAGTAATCGCCTAATTCTATAACATAGGTTTGGGTTGTGGAGAATTCAAAAGGGATAAGGCGGATTTTTTTATCTGCGGTCTTTTCTGTAGCGATATATTCAAGACCTGGGCGGTTGGATATGCCTCCGTGGGGGTGCACTATGAAATTGCGAAGTGTCCTGGCGCCTATGGCGTACTTGGCCAGGTCAATACGGGAGTATAAAGAAGGGGCAAATTCGCCTCCGCAGAAAGATGCTTTTATGCCAGTTAACGGTTGCATAAATTATGCCTCGGCTATTATACTTTCGCCTTTACCTTTTTTGCCCGATTTTTTTACTTCGCCTTCTTTAGCTTCAAAATCAACGCTCTTTGACCATTTCGTATCTTGCATTCCGGACATACGCCCTCTGATATGGATATCTACATTATCACCTACCTTAAGATTCGTTCCCTCGATAAAAGACAGAGGAAAGGATATACTTGGATATATTATCTTGTTCTTCCTCTGTGTTTCTGGAGTTGCGGGGCTATCATATAACTGTTTCTCTGTACGACCTAAATCTTTCATCTCTCCTCCTTTTTATCCTCTCGCCTCAGCATAGTTAGACTTCGTATTGCCCTCATGGGGTTCGTTTTTATTATCGGAATCGTATCTCTTGGCTTCAGAGATTGCGATATCGAATAATTTTCCTTTATCCTCGGCCTGTTTATCATCACCGTTTAGGGGTTTAGCTAATTCCGCCGCAAGTCTGTATGCAAAGGCAACGACAAATGCGCTATCCCATAGCGTTGGGGTATCATGATCGTAGGTATATTCAATATAGGCATCTTCTATGTCGGTGACTATCCTCTGCAAACTCTTCTCCTTATCGTATACTGTTTTGTATTTTCCGCTTATCGTATTATCAATGCTGGCTTGAACATTTACTTTTCTTATCGCTACGCAGTCTGTGGGATATACATATGCGTATGCATAGACGGCCGGGTCATAGTCTGTGGTTATTACCAGTGCTTGCTGTACTTTGGCAAAACCCCAGTTGTATGCGCGCAGGGTTTCTTCACGCGCGTATTCCCATAACCGGAGCGCTGCCTCTACCTGAACATTGCCTGTTAATGCAGCCAGTTGAACTGCGGTTATTGGAGTCTGTGCTATATGCGAAAGAGCTAAATTTATTACATCAAGTTGTTCTGCCATTATATTTCTCCTTTATTCTTTGTTCGCGATAAGCTATAAAGGCAACCAATAGTAAACTGGTGTGCGGTTGATGAGCGGGGAAGTAAACACAGATGACAAACATCGCCATCAGACATCCCAATAATGCCAGTCCCCGGCAACCTTTCAGCAAATATATAGCGTATAAAATCAACGGAATAATTCCGATAATGCCGATTTCAAAGAGTGCCTCTATTGGCTCGTTGTGGGCATTCTGCCATACCCCCTCACTTGTGAAATGTCCATGCGCAAGGGCATGAAAGACCGACTTATATGCCCCCAGGCCCCAACCGATGATGGGATGCTGCCGGGATAGTTTAAGCGTTTCAAGCCATACGGCGCCCCGGGCATATAGAAAATACTCCCATGTCCTGGTAAACAAAAGACGATATATTGCAAATGCTCCAATCGCCGCATACATCCAGATGATATGCTTTTTAAATGACTTCGCCTCCTGGATGAGAAAGGCCAGAAGGAGGATCATCAATGCCTTAAGCTGCATAGGATTTCCTACCGAGCCGACACAGTTGGTTGCCTTTTTTCCAAAGTTAAGCAGGACATCATTGCCGTATGCCTGCAGAAGAAACAGGAATGCTTCCAGCATAAATACACAACATAAGATTTTGAATACAGGTTTCCAGTCTTTGCACTCAAGGCAGAGCAAATAAAAGTAAGCGCCGCCTACCACCCATATAAATGCGGTCATAGAAAGGTGGGGAGTGCGACTAAAGAAAGAATTTACGAACAGATAGGGAATGAGAATCTTCAGATAGATATTGGCCTTGGTGAATATAAAGTATATGGCCAAGATTCCGAAAAGAAGGAATGTCCACACAAACTGAATCGGGCTATTAGTAAAATTGATGCTAAACTCAAGGGGTGGAGTAATAGCCTGTATAGTTATAATAAGTCCTATTATAAAGGGAATGAGTTTTTTCATAAGATAGAGAGCGGCATTTTTAGAGAAGTCTAAGAGAATGCCGCTAAACTCCTCCCTTTATCAGTATGTAATCGTTACGTTAGAATCGCCTGTTATAATCCAACCGTTAGTATCATCCAGCCAAGTAAGTGAAACCCAGCCATTCGCAGTATCAAAATTTATGGAAGTCCAACCGGTCATAGTCATACCGCCTGGCGTATCTTGTGCTATCAAATATGCTGGATTAGCCAAAAGTTTGATGGTGATCTCCTGGCCTATTTCGCCATCAGGAAGTGGATGTACACCTGGAGAACCATTGGCGAGTTTTATCATCGCAAAAGCAAGGTTGGCTGTGGTTAGAGGGGTTACGGTTGAGACAATGGTCGATACCCCACCTCTGTTGACGCCCTTGTATACCAAATCATAGGGCAGTTGCCTTCCTAACTGCAGGGTGCGGTCGGTGCCATGCCAGTTGATGCGAGCACAATACCCAGGAATAGGAAGCAACCACAGGCATAACGACAACACTAATGTCAATGCCAAAATCTTTTTCATCATAATGCTCTCCCTTATTTGTCAGAGGGAAGCTTTTTAGGCCTCCCCCTGACTGATTAGTTTAGAGTTGTTTGTCCATAGTCTTTGCGGTGTCGAGCACGATGCATCCATCTACTGCCCCTGCGTCCATATCGGCACTGAGAACATAAAGAATTCTCAAGTACCGTAATACTTTCGCAGGTATTACATGATCCAGAAGAACTACTCCTACAGCTCCTGCTGCTGTTGCAGCCCCGGCTGCGATGGTGATAGTCGGGCCGGTGAGGAGATCTGTTGGAACTGTAAAGGTACTTTCAGCGCAAGTCTGCAATTTTGCATATAGAGTTCCACCGGCTGCATCTACATACGCGGTTGCAATTCGCGCCTTTACTCTTGCCCCAGGGCTTATCGCATCACCTGCGGCAAGCGTATCAACATAACTTGTTGATGCGTTGTTGCCACTGGTTGTTACTGTCTGCCCTGCACTCATTTCTAAAAACTTATCCTGTATCATTGAGAGCCTCCTGTTAGTTACTGGTTATTTATTGCCACTCCCTAAAAGGTGTCTTGGTTATATTTAGGTTATTCTTGCTTCATCAACATCGAGCTGATCGATGCGGCGAATCGGTATGCCCATGAAGCTTAATGTAGGCCTCTTCAATCCAGATACCGGGCTTTGCAACTCATCCAGGGTGATGTAGGTATTGGATTTGTTGAGGAACTTCACGCGAATCATAGCGCGAACTCGATTGTTGCAGTAGAATATTGGACGCACCATTCCGCTCGGTGGAAGCTTATCCATTGCCTGAGACATCATCTTCAGAAGGTTGGCCGAGGTATCTGCCGCATCGCCTGCGGTTTCAAGAGTGGATATATCGATGTTGGGGATGCGCACTACATAGCGCCAGTCCTTAACAGCGATACCGCATTTCCACTGGAAGTGGGTTCGATATGCCTGAAATGGATTGTTGCTGCTATCCAATACCGTCTGTTCGCCTAAATCCGTTATCTGCAAACCGGCCTTCGAGCCTTTGGGGAATATACCCATGATAGTTGCAGGAGACCAGCCTACCAGCCACACTGAGGTATTGTCAGTGCCTACGCCTCCTCCGTCAATCAGGTTGCCGGATGTGGTGGCGCCTGCTACGGTGTAGTAGCGAGGTGCGAGGCCGACGAACTTCTCGGGATCAACCGAGGTATCGCCGTATATCAATGTCTCCGCAAAGGCTTGATTCATTGCCTCGATGTGCGCTAAATCCTCGGTGAAACGGAACTGTGAGGTATTACCGTTTAACATAGCCAGATCTTTGTCAATCTCCGAGTACGCTTCCATCATGCCACAGGTCTCGGTAATCTGGTTAGAGGTTGATTTGGTGCGCACGACACCTTGGTTTAAGAGCCTCCAGGTCGGGGTGGGAAGGGATGCTCGGACGGTTACCTTATGGCCTGTCGGCAAATTGCCCTCGACAAAACTAATATCGTCGAGTATTTCATTATATTCATTTAACACCTCTATGACTGAGGCAATCTTGCCATCGGGATCCACCCGACGCGCCCAGTCAAGAAGGGTTACGTGAGTAGCTGTTAATGCTCCCATTTGTTTGCTCTCCTTTGTTAGAAGTTATGAGTTATTTTTTTTCTTGCTCCGGGTACAAAATATCTGCAGTAGATTTTGCTCCTCCAGCTGCTGCAGATTGTCCTGCTGGCAACTTATCTTCGGATATCAACTTGCCGAGTTTGATCAGGTCTAAGATAAACGCCTTATTGTTGGATAGGCCCGATGCATCAAGCATTTCCTGCGTTTCCTCTGATAAGAACCGGTCTCGTACCTTGGCCACATACGCAAGTTGGTCTTTGTAGGTGGCGCCAAGTTCTTTGACGGTCTCATCATACGATTCTTTCAGGAACTGCTTAAAGTTCGTGGCCTGGGCATCGGCTTCGGCTTTCTTCTCTGCGCTGTATAAATCTACCAGTTTTTGGGCTCCCTCTTGCGTAATCTCCAATTCCTTAAACACAGGACTGAACTTATCCACTAATGGTTGGTTTAAGGTCATCCCTTCAGGAACTATAAATTCATATTTCTCAGGAACCACTTTTAGCTTTGCCTTTGCATCCTGTGCCTTTACAAGTTCGGCCTTCTTCGGCTTATCCTCTTCGGACAGTTGGTCATCAGGAGTATTGAGCAGCCGCTTGTCCTCCCTGGTCTTCTCGATAACAGTCCTTTTGCCCTTGTCCTCTTCAGATAAGGTGGTTACATCTGCATCAAGCAATCGCGTCTCTTCTGCTGCCTGCGCTTGCTTTTGTTCCTCTGTCTGTGCACCTGCTTGACTAAGAAGGGTATCCTTTGTTCCTGCTTCTTTAATCAAGCTTGGGTCCTCCACTATGTTTGGATTTGTAGTGGATGCTACATTTGGGTCTGTCATGTTACCTCCTTTATTTTTTGATGACAATCTACGCACAATGTTAGTCCATTAGCTAAATCCCAAAAAGGTTGATAGGCTAAAGCTAACCTAACAAGTGTTTCCTTGTCATCAATCGGTGAAAATTGATTATATACACGCAAAAACTCTTGCATTAATTTGGCAAAAGCCTTTTTATGATGAGCTTCTAAAATTCTATTTTTTCCGCAATGGCGACAAATAAAACCATCTTGTTTAAATACTTCATATCGCCATTGTTTATATTCCGGAAGTTTTCTAATCAAATCTACTAAAGAAGTAATACCACCTTTCCAATGAGGATTATTTTTGCCAGAAAATTGCCCTTTCTTAAAACAACCTTTTGTCGGCAGATGTCCTTTCTTGAATTTTACTTTTATATTTTCTGCGGAATTTGTATTATAGCCTTTCTTGATATATTTCCTTTTGCCAGTTTTAAGGCCTAAATGACCACCAGCTTCTTTATTGTTTTGTCCCCAAATTCTACCGTCTTTACAAATCTTACGCATTCTCTTTTGCTTGTTTTTTAGACTTCAACGCCGAAACATATTCATTTTGCATGCGGGCAAAGGCGGAACCATCGGCCTCATTTATATCAATCAGTATATCGAGTCCGATTTCTCTCTTCCCTTCGTTAAAAGCAGTTTGGTTGCTGTTTGGAGTAAATGAGGATCTAAGTATTCCGCACTTACCCATTCGCCTCCAATAGTCTCGTCTGCCCTCTGGTGTTTTTAGTATCTTTCTTACATCATCTATCTCTTTCTGACGCACACGTCTTTGTGCCTCAGTTAATTTTTTCCTGCGTTCCTCCAGATTGAAGACATTTTCTTCCGGCATTATTTTCCTTTGTGCTTAAAAAATTCAATCTGATGAAGTCTGGTTTCTGCGGCTTTCCTGGATTTATAGACTCGGCTTAACTTCTTGCCACTTTCGCTTGTTACTATAAATCCACCCGCTACCGGCTTTATCATTTAATTCTATCCCTAAACATCGCCATTTTACCATTGCGTAGTTTGCGCCGGCGATAATTATATGAACTTTTACCTCTGCCTGAACCATCACGCCTTCCGCCTCCTGGTCCTAAGCCTCTACCTACTCCGCCTACTGGCCCTCTTCCATCTCCACCTGGCATTATTTGTATACCTCCACTTCGTTCTCTTCTTTGCAGATATCGAGGCGCTTGATGTAACCCTGGCCTTTGCTCATTAAGTGCGTTTCCTCGCTTGGCAATAAGGTCTTGCCATATATGGTGCAGCGCTTGTGGCCTCCGAGAGTGATTTGCTCTGTTAGGTGATCGCAACTGTCGCAAAAATCCTTATGCCGGAGTTTTATCTTCATCGGTTCATTTCCTTCACTGCCTCTAATGTCCTATCCAGTGCGCTATCCGTGCCCATTGGAGTTTTTCCCATCGACTCAACCGCTTTGCCTCCCTTTGCGGCGGCTTCGGCCATACCAGCCATCCTGCTCTCGGCTTCTGCGGCCTCTAAGGCTTTGGCTTTTTCTCTGCGGATGTTTGCTACAGTAGTGATGGAGTTAATAATTTTTGGCGGTATGCCGAGCATCTCTGCCTTGTGCCGGTTCTTCTCGTCGAAGTTTATCAAATCAAGAGCGCTCTCATCTACGCCGGCATCCTGAAGAACCCCGGCCGTCCAGATATCTATGGCCTGGATATCAACCATCTTCTGGGCTTGGGCGAGGATGGAGGTATATTGCACCTTTATTTCTATGTCCCCTATCTCCGGGGGCGGTTCGGGGAACATATTATTGCGCAGGCATATGGCGAATGTTCTGTCGATTGCGGATTTAATAAACTCATCACCCTGCCATAACTCCAGAACCGGCCCTATCTTGGAGATACGCTCGTTTACCTTCTCCACAATCTCGGTGGCGGTGATAGGGCTCCCTTTCTGTTCGGCCTCTATCATCATCAGAAACAGGTCGGCAAAGAAAAACTTTTTAATCTTCTTCTTGGTGCCTTCTATCGAGGCATCAAGGTTGGCGATATCCAGCCTTACTTCATAGGCAGGCTTTACCCCCGCATTAGGCAATTGGGCTGAGAACTTGGTTATTCCTCCAGGGAGGGTGTTTACCTCTCCCTGCACAGAGGCATCTACCTGTAGCGGAGGGTTGGCTCCTTTTTCAATAGCGATAAGCTCGTCCTTTACTTTCTTCTGCAGTTCCTTCACGCTACCCAGCGCCTTCCATCCTGCGCCTTTGCCATACGAATCCGCATTGGTGGTAAACTCAAACCTGGGGCCTAATAACGGTAGCTCCTCATATCCGCCGATACGCAGGAATTTGTTCCCGGTATTGTCCTGCCAATATACGGTGCGGAATTCCATATTCTTGTAGTCTTTCATAAACGGAATGCGGTCATTGTTTATCTCTATGAGGTGGTGTACGAGATACCACTGGTCAGGATTGTTTCCCTGCCAGGCTATCTGGACGGCATCCGATACATTTCCGAGTCCGAACTCACTTACCATTTGCCCTGCGGTCATCCAGAACTTGCGATAGAATGCGTTTATCCGGCCGTGTTTATCCCTGCCCAGACAGTATTCGCCTATGGTGTAGTTCGTCAGGTGGATAACGGTGTTGATATCCTCCTCTATTATAGCACAGGCCGTTCCGAAGGCGGCAAGCTCGGCGTACATTGAGGTTAGCACGCTGTAAAAATTTGATTTCTGGAATACCGCTTGCATAACTTCCTGGCTATCCTGGAGCCACCACTTCACCTGCTCTATCTCCATCAATTCCTTGTCTTCAAGATAGAACTTGAACCACGGCCGGGCTGGTGAGGTGAACCCGCTTGTCATACCGGATTTGAACGTATCGATATCGAAAGTGGCCTCCTCATCTATCAGGAGCGTATGGTTAATCTTTGAGCCTGTATTGGGTGTCGTGGCCTCAAAGAAACCTTTAGTGGGATATAGATATTGCGAGAGCTCCTTGTGGGTAGGCTGCCACTTCTGGTATTCTCTTTTGAGTGCTCCTGCGCGCTTGGTCAATAGCAACTTATCCAGGCCGGTATTGTCAAATTCAGCCTTGGGTATCGGCTTGGTCTGCGCGTCTTTATTTACGAGTGTTACCATCTTAACTCCCCAAGGTAGTTTTGCCTTTGCCCGGGCCTAATTCCGCTCCTGCGCCTACTATCCCCAGGGGGCTGGTCTTGATAGTAGACATTATGCCATAACGTGCTTTCGCTATCCTTGCGCGCCTCCGTGCTGCTGTATCTATTGGAGCCGTCTCAGTTGGAACTGGTGAAGGCAAGGGCGCTGGCGTTGGTGTTGGTGCTGGCGTTGGCATCTGTATTGTCTGTATCTTTGGTTGTTTCGGCGATCCACCCATCAGATATCCTCCTTCAATTGCTTCCGTGAATACTGTTTTTGCCTATCGTTATATTTCCTTCGCTGGTAATACATATCCTTGATTTGCGGGTGTTTTTGTGCCGCCTTATGCAGCATTCGTCTTAGCACTCCGTTGCCCCTGTAGTCTTTGTGGATCCACATCTCGTTGATAAGGGCATATTGGCCATTCTCGTCTACCTTGCCTTCCTGGTCAACGGCCCACCATTCGCAAAACGCATATATGAGTACTCCTCCGGTCTTCTCTGTCTCAAACATCCTAATTCTTTGCAGCCAGGGGATTGTAGTCTGCGCCTACGGCCATTTCTTGCTTGACCTGCCCCATAGCATTCCGCCGCTTCTTGGTTACCGGCATAGCAAAGGTAAGGGCTAATAGGTCGCCTCTTGTTGGTGAGGCCAGGCCGCGCTTCTTCATTACCTTCTTGCTCTCTAACTGTATTGTCTGCTTGGTGTTATCTACCTTCTCCACTCCGGTCAGGTCATCTATCATCTTCGGTTCGTTGGGAATAGAGCCTCCGTCTATGAGCCATTGCTTGCCCTTGTTCCACATATCGCTGCGCTTGTTGAAGCATTCCGGGGTGGGACTCTTGCTGCCGAAGTTAATTAGTATCCAATTGCGGTTCAATCGCTTGCCGAATGAATATATGCCTGTGCCATAGCCCTGGTCTATGAATACTGCGTCCGCTTGTTGTTCGTCTTCGTGCCTGGCTACCGCGTCTGCTATTGCTCCATCGTCATCGTTCTTGGCGAATATCTGTAGAACTGAGAAGTTTAAGCCTTGTCTCATCCCTATGCCTGTTTCGTCCCCCCCCATCCAGGCCGAGTCCACGCTAATTATCTTGGCTTCGTAGAAGTATTGGTGCTGGTTGAGCTTAATCTCCGCGGCTTTCTCTGCTATGGCCGTGCTGATGAATTGCAGGTCGCCTGCCGAGGGAAACCTGCCCAATATATGAACCTTAACCCAATCGCTGTCCAGCCCTAAATCCTCTATCCATCCTTTGACCTCTTCCTGGTTGACCAATATGCTCTTGCGTATGTCTATCTGCCAGGTCTTCCACCGGTGCCTGAACTTGCCCCAGCATTCCCGGAAGCGGCCTGTGTTCCTTGTAGGGTTACCGCTTACCAGCCAGATAATCTCGGTGTCCTTGTCTGTCAGGGCGCCTTCGGCTACCTTCCATATCTCATCCGGTATGGCCGAGGCCTCGTCAAATATAAGAATTACCCGCTTGCCCTTGTTGTGCAGGCCGGCGAATGCCTCTGTCTTCTCTATGGTCCAGGGAACTTGGTCAATGCGCCAGGTGCGTTCGTGCTCCTTGCTCTTACTGTATATGGCTGTTGCGGTTAGGTTGAACCAATGCCGGGTTATGCACATATGATACCACTTTGATAGCTCTGCCCAGGTCTTGGTGCGTAGCTGCGTGTCGGTGTTGGCCGTTACAACGCCTCTGGTGTCCTCAAAGGTGCTCATTGCCCATAGAATTATCCATGCTACTAAGGCGCTCTTGCCCGGTCCGTTGCCTGCCGCGAATGCCATTCTTATCGCGATTGTTACTGCTTCGGCTGTGTCTATCTCTTGTGCCTTCAGCCTGGTGGTCAAGTATTCCAGAGCCTCTGCCTGCCAGACATCCGGGCCTGCGTATTCAGCCAGTGGTCCATCTGGTTCGCCCCAAGGAAAGGCATAGTGCACCCAGGCCTTGGGATCGTGGTTCATTGAGCCCATTTCTTGAATAAGCTCTCTCTCGCTGCTTACAAGCTCTACTTCGTCTACGAGGGTTATTTGCTCCGGCATTTCTCGCGCCTCTCTCTCGCTGCCTTGAGTTCTCTGGCTAAGTTGCTAAGGGCTGGATTGTCAACTATATCTACGAATAATCTCTTGTGCCGGCCTAAATCGCGCAGGGCTTCGTTCTTATTCCAGAAGCGTATCTTCTTTACATAGCCTATTTGCTCTCTATCCTTGCCCCTGCCATCAAATAGCTCCTCTATGTCAATGCTGGCGATTGCTTTGCGCAGTGGCTTGGGTATTTCTTTCATTGGCTTTAGTGAACCATCTTCGGTGAATGCGTCTGCTGGGTCTGTCTCGGCGATTTCTAATAGACTTTTAAGCACTCTGGTTGCAGTTACTTTGAGGTTGTTGAATTGTTCTGTGATTAGTTCGTTGATTTTGGCACAGACATAATCATTTGTCATCAGTCGGCCTGCATTTTGTCTTGCTCCCTCTGTTGAATAGCCTGCTCTAATATAAGCTCTTGTGGCGTTTTTATCTTTCAGGTATTCGTGGCAGAATTGTTCTTGCTGAGGATTTAGTGGTTGGTTTTCTTTCGATTGGTCTTCCTTTGGTTGGATGGCCATATAATAATTCAATCATAGTTCGTTAAATTTGTCAAGGTAATTCTCAAAAAAAAGTCGCAGGCATGATGTTCTGTGCCTACGGCTCTATCCCTTTACTCTCATCCTTTCTTACTCTACCTTTAGGGTATTCCTAACGGGTAGAAGCGGAGTTTGAGTAGGGTTGGTTCTTTTTTTATTTCTCTGCCCCGACGGTTAATGCCAACCAAGTATGCTGCCAACTAAACCAATTACGCCCACGACAATCGCAGCCGCTATCCCTACTGCTATCTTAAAAGCGATGCGTTCTATGGCCTGCCATCTATCTGCCATTGTACCACCAGCCTAAGCCTGGGCTGCGCGTGCCTGTTGCTGGCCCGCGGCCACAGGCTTTTGTGATTGCCCTCTGTTCTTGGAAATCCTCCCTACAGATTTTACTGCAGAAATAAAGCTTGCGGCCATAACACTTCCAAGTGTAGCGGTGGTTATAAACATCCTTGGCGCAGTTTGGGCAAGTGGTCATTATTTCTTCTCTGCTTCTTTCTTGCTGCCCGCCTTGTTAGTCCAGCCGGCTTTCCAGCGGATCTGTGCCTTCTCCTGGAT
>Ga0208325_1000419_pt1 | contig 11543 bp, 8 predicted proteins | sample PL_2010_330m_FD_185486 | JGI IMG/M metagenome (GOLD analysis project Ga0208325, IMG submission 185486) | Freshwater microbial communities from Powell Lake, British Columbia, Canada to study Microbial Dark Matter (Phase II) - PL_2010_330m... | ecosystem: Environmental > Aquatic > Freshwater > Lake...
GTTCCATCCATGTGGTTACGAATGTCGCGAGATTAAGTCTGGAATTTCCGTCCAGCATAAGTTCGTCATGAACAATGTTGTATGCCGTTCTCGGCATCATTTCGTTTTCGGGCATTTCATATTTCGGAACTTCTTCGGTCAATTCGCGCCGACCGTATGTCGGGGTAAGCATTCTTTCGGAGTCTTTGATATGTTTTAGTTTTTTCTGTTTCGATATCATGCGGTTCTCCCTGTTTTCTGTTTCGTTTCGTTTCGTTTAGTTTTGTTTTGTTTAGTTTTGTTTTGTCAAAAGTTTATATATAAAATCCCCCAACCCCCCAGGGTTGGCTCATGCTGTGGTTATTACTTGAACCACCAGCAAAATACCCCAAGTTCAACCTCGTAGGATGGTATAATGCGGGCACATGCAATGTGCCCCTACTACCAACCTACGAGGATGAACTTGCCATTCACGGGCGCGCGCCGAGGTCCGCCCCTACACTTTATCGTAACCACCAACCTCGTAGGTTGGTGGTGGCTAACGCTTTATTTTTTGGAAATCCATTCCGGTTTTCGGAAAAAATAGATTATTACCGGCGCCACCACACAAATAACTATTCCAGCAATAAGAAACGTGACATAAAAAGTCGGACTCCCGATTGTGAGCTGTGACGGCGGGAAAAAACCAACTGTTATCGCGAATAAAGCGCCTACTATTCCAACGCCGGAAACTATCCACATTCCAAAATTTCCACCGGGCACTCTATACGCCCGATGAACTTTAGGCTGTGAATACCGGAGTCTAATCGCCGAGATAAAAAGCATGATGTACATTATTAGATAAAGAATAGCCGTAAGTGCCGTGAGTAAAAAGAATGCGCTCGAAACATTGGGCATCAAGAGATAAACAAGAGTGATAACCGTTACTATCAGTCCTTGCACAACAAGAATATGTGTCGCGACTCCGTTACTATTCGTATACGCCAAAAACGGCGGAAGGTCACCGTCTTTCGCGGTGGCGAGAAGTCCTTTACTCGGACCTATTATCCACGCGGTTACAGCTCCTATCGCCCCGAATGCCACAAGAGCACCCATAACCGGAAGCAACCATCCAAGGTTGAACCGATTGAGCAAATCTTTAAAACCCTGCATGATCCCGGAAGTTAGGCTGATATTATTCACCGGAAGTACAGCCGCTATGGCCAGGGAACTAAGCGTAAAAATGGCCGCTATTGTCGCCGCCGCGAGAAATATCGCTTTTGGGTATTCAGTTTTAGGATTTTCGACTTCCAGCGCGTGAACGGCGGACACCTCCATACCCGCGAAAAGGAGAACTACACCCGCGAGAAACGAAATATTGTCAAAATTGCTGAAGTTAGGCATAATGCTGTCAGACGTGAGGGTAAATTCCAACGGGTTTCCTTTAAGCCACCACGCTATACCCAGACCAATGATAAGTATCCCGGGGAATATGGTTCCGCCAATAACACCCGCGGTAGTTAACCGTCCGGAAGTTTTCATCCCGCGAAAATTCATGAGCGTCGCGCCCCAATACACGCTGAGTATCACTATAACATTAAAGATTTTATTATTCGCGAGTGCCGGGTTCAGAAAAAGATAAGATAACGCGCCCGCGCCGAACGCTAGTATCGTCGGATACCAGATAACGTTCTGGATCCACTGAAGCCATATCGCCACAAATCCAAGACGCCCGCCAAAGGCCTCTTTAACCCATCTGTACACACCGCCGCCGACCGGCCAGCCTGTGGCAAGTTCCGCCGAGACAAGTGATGTCGGCAAGAGAAAAATAATCGACGCGAACAAGAGAAAAAAGACCATTGACAGCCCTTCCTTGGCCATCATAGGAAGTCCCCTCAAATTCATAATGATCGCCACATTCATCATCGCGAGCATAAAAACTGTAAGTTGTTTTTTATTTTTTGGTTTTCCCTTCACTATTCCACCTCCTGTTTCCCTAATTCCAACATCGCACTTTTTGCCATTCCACAGATTACCGCAATGGTTTATTTTCTTCCGAATAACCGCGCGTATTCTTTGTCTATCGCGTCTACACCTTTATTGTGCAATGAAAACCAATAATAGTCACGCGTGTTGTCGTGCCGGATGGCGTAGGGAATGTGCACTGAATCCAAATACAGCGTTTCACTCATTGTTCCAATAAGTTTACCGTATTTTTCGACGTCTTCTTCCCTCATGCCAAGATAAACATTATGTGTCACTTTGCCCAAAAGAACTGCAGACTCAAAAGATTCTTCCGCGTGGGCTATTTCATAAACCGTATAATTCCCGGGCTCCGGCGGCGTTACAACAATTTCTTTAAACCACGCATAAAAACTTTTAATATTGTCTTCCCGCATCTCCGCTTGATTTATATAGTCAACCACTTTTTGATCAGTCCAGGTTTTTATACCTTCACGCATAGCGGAAACTTCATGTTCGGTAACGAGTTCTAACGCCTTGCAAATCCCAAAATCGGAACTCGTTCGCGCTTCCTCAGCCGCCGCGCCGGTATTTAACAAAACAATCATTACCCCAACAAAAAATAAATGTTTCATACTACTCCTATTTAAACATTCTTGCGGCTGTTACGGCTTGATTCCAGGTTTCTATTATTTTTTTGTGTTTTAAAGCGTCGAATTTTGGGATGTATCTTTTTCCTTCTATCCAGTTTTTTTCTATGTCATCTTTGTTTTTCCAGTATCCTGTCGGGAGGCCCGCGAGATACGCGGCGCCTAAAGCGGTTGTTTCGGCAATGGCTGAAGAAACTACCGGGATATTCAGGATATCGGACTGGGTCTGCATTAGGAAAGAATTAACTGTTGCTCCGCCGTCAACTTTTAAAAGCTTTATCTTTTTTCCCATATCCTCTTCCATCGCCGCAAAGAGGTCTCTTGACTGTAAAGCTATGCTATTCAAGGAGGCTCTGATGATATGCGCTTGAGTCGTTCCTCTGGTAAGACCGAAAATCGCGCCGCGAGCGTTCGGATCCCAATACGGCGCGCCGAGTCCGACAAACGCCGGAACAAAAATTACGCCGCCGGAGTCGGGTTCTGAAAGTGCCATTTCCTCCGAATGCGCCGCTGTTTTAAGTATCTTCAATTGATCCCTCAGCCACTGGATCACCGCTCCGCCCGCGAAAATCGATCCTTCCAGGGCGTATTCCATTCCGTCACCTATATCCCACGCGACCGTAGTCAACAGTTTATGTTTCGAAAATACCGGTTTTTTGCCTGTGTTAACAAGCATGAAACATCCCGTACCGTATGTATTCTTTATGTCTCCTTTTTTAAAACAAGCTTGACCGAACAAAGCCGCCTGTTGGTCACCCGCCGCGCCGGAGACAGGTATTTCTCCTCCGAATATTTCTTTTTTTGTCATACCGAAATAGCCGCTTGATTTTCTGACTTCGGGAAGAATACACGCCGGAACATCCATGATACTTAGAAGTTCTTTGTCCCACTCGCCTTTTACGATATTGAAGAGAAGAGTTCTCGAAGCGTTGGTGGGATCGGTAACGTGTTCTCCGGTAAGATTAAAAATAAGCCAGGAATCTACCGTCCCGAAACAAATCTCGCCTTTTTCAGACCGCCGGCGAAGACCCGCGACGTTTTCCAGGAGCCACATGATCTTCGTTCCGGAGAAATACGGATCCAAAAGAAGACCGGTTTTCTCGCGAATGATGTTTTCAACTCCTTTGGTTTTGAGCTCTTCACAAATATCAGCGGTTCTCCTGCACTGCCATACGATCGCGTTGCATACGGGTTTTCCCGTGTTTCTATCCCAAAGCACCACAGTTTCTCTCTGATTGGTAATGCCTATAGCCTCTACCTGTTCCGCGCCTACGGAAATTTGTTTCATCGCCAGACGCGCGACTTCTATCTGACTCGACCATATTTCATTCGCGTCGTGTTCCACCCAGCCGGGCTTGGGGAAAATCTGATTAAATTCTTTTTGACAGCGGGATTTAATGTTACCCGCGTGATCAAACAGTATCGCGCGTGAACTGGTAGTCCCCTGATCCAATGAGAGAATATATTTTTCCATTTATTTTTAACCTCGATCTGTTTTGTATCGCGCTGTTTTGAAAGAAATCTCTACTACCCGAAGACAACAATTTAACACTGTTCATTATCCTGCCATAAAACTTTTGACTTACTCCCTTTTTAAATTATACTTATAGATAAAGATTAATGCTTCACGCCATTTTGTCAAGCGAGGTGAAATGAATACACAGTTTGATGTTGTCATAATAGGTGCCGGGGTTGTCGGTTGCGCGATCGCGCGGGAACTTTCACGTTTTAAATTAAAAATAGCTCTTGTTGAAAAAGAGGCGGATGTTTCTTTCGGCACAAGTAAAGCAAACTCAGGGATCATACACGCGGGGTTCCACTCTTCTTCCGAGACGGTAAAAGGAAAATTGGAACTCGCTGGAAATCGTATGTTTGACCGCCTGAAAGAAGAACTGGATTTTCCTTTCCAGCGCCGGGGGGAACTCATGGTAGCTTTCACCGAAGAAGAAATCCGCATTCTTCAAGCCTTTTATCTTCAGGGAAAAAACAATAACGTCCCCTATTTGGAGCTTATAGGACGAACAAGAGTTCTCGAAATGGAACCCAATCTCAATCCGGACATACTGGGCGCTCTTTACGCTCCAAATTCCGGAATTATCTGTCCTTACGAATATTGTTACGCGCTGGCGGAGAACGCCGTCAGGAACGGCGTTAAACTCTTCACAAATTCGAAAGTCATTCGGCTCGATACAAAAACAGTAAAAAAGCGGATCAAAGTGATCACAAAGAACGGGTTAAATCTAACCGGCAAATTCGTAATAAATGCCGCGGGACTTTTCGCGGACGAGATCTCCGCGCTTGTCGGCATAACCGATTTCAAGATACACCCGCGCAAAGGTGAAGAATATCTCTTAGACAAAAGAGTCTCCTCGCTTGTAAAAAGAGTTATTTTTCCCGTCCCGAGGAAAAATTCCAAAGGTATGCTGGTTATCCCGACAGTCGACGGAACCGTAATGGTCGGACCTACGGCGGTAGAGACAAAAAGCAAAAAAGACTCCTCAACGACCCGAGAAGGACTTCAAACCGTTTTTTGCCACGCGCAGCATATGGTTCCCGCCATAAGAAGTACTGACGTCATCACGGCTTTTGCCGGGATAAGACCGGCGGCCACGGGCGAAGACTTTATAATCGGGGCGACTCGAGTTTTGGGGTTTATCAACGTAGCGGGGATACAATCTCCCGGACTCACCGCTTCGCCGGCAATCGCGGAAATGGTGAGAGAGATACTCTTAAAAAAAGGACTTCCCTTGAAAGAAGACCCGTCTTTTGATCCAATAAGAAAATCCGTAAAAAGAGTTCGAGAACTTATTGACAAGAAAAATTACGCGGAATTCGGTAAGATCATAAAATCCAACAAAGATTTCGCGAAACTTGTCTGCCGGTGCGAGAACGTCACTGAAGCTGAAATCATCGCGGCTGTCCGAAACGGACATACAACTTTAGACGCAATAAAATTTATCACCCGCGCGGGGTGCGGCCGCTGTCAAGGCGGATTCTGCACTTCACGTATAATGGATATCATTGCGAGAGAAACAGGTATTCCCCGTGAACAAATAAATAAAAAAGGAGCGGGTTCTGAGATTATCCCCTTTCCGGTGAAAAAAGGAGACCAAAGTGATTAAATCGGTAGACGCACTTGTCATAGGAGCTGGTCCGGCCGGCTTGGCGGCGGCTTTGGCTCTCAGAAATTCCGGCGTACAGAATATTCTCGTAGTTGAACGAGAAAGCGTGCCGGGAGGAATACTCATGCAGTGCATCCATAACGGTTTCGGTCTGCATCGGTTCAAAGAAGAACTGACCGGTCCGGAATACGCCGAACGCTACATTAATGCCGCCGGGGACGAGAATATAATTCCTCTGACAAATACCGCCGCGATAGACATTATAGACAACGGAAAAACTAAAACTGTCATTCTTCTTTCGGAAACAAAGGGGCTTTTGGAAATTAAAGCGACAGTCGTTATCCTTGCCATGGGCTGTAGAGAAAGAAACCGCGGAAATATATCCATTCCAGGAAGCAGACCCGCGGGAATCATTACCGCGGGTCTCGCGCAAAAAATGACGAATCTTCACGGACTCCTTCCCGGCAAAGAAATAGTGATTCTGGGATCCGGTGACATCGGCCTTATTATGGCCAGACGTCTGACGTGGGAAGGCTCACATGTAAAAGCGGTTATCGAAGTCCAGCCTTATCCCGGCGGACTCAACCGAAACATCGTGCAATGTCTGCACGATTTTAATATCCCTCTTTATTTTTCACACACAATAACAAAGATTGACGGCGACAAACGAATAAATAAAGTACATATCGCGCCTATCGATACTCATTTCGATCCGAAAAAAACGGGTAATTTCACTTTATCCTGCGACTGTCTGCTTTTATCCATCGGCCTTATTCCTGAAAATGAGCTGTCATTAAAAGCGGGCGCGGCACTTGACCCGATCACCCGCGGAGCCAGTGTTGACGCCGATCTTATGACTACTATCCCCGGTATTTTTTCCTGCGGAAACGTTTTGCAGGTACACGATTTGGTCGATTTCGTATCGGAAGAAGCGGAATACTGCGGTAAAGCCGCGGCGGAATACATAAAGGGGACTAACAAAAAGGGTAAGGACATCCCCGTTAAAACCGGAAATTTGGTGAGGTATATTTTACCTTCAAAGGTTAAAGCGGGAAGGAGCGCTCTTCTCTCTTTAAGAGCTATGACCCCCGCGGAAAACGTAAACCTGATCATCAGAACAGATAAAGAAACTCTTTATAAGGCTAAACACAGAAAGATATTCCCGAGTATTATGCTTCGCATTCCGATCAAGGAAATCCCACCTCTCGCGCGATACATAGAGGTGCTTTTTGAAGCGGAGTAAATATAACCCCGCGGGTTACCCTGTGAGTTTATATTTTGGGTGGAGGAAAAAATGAAAAGAAAACAGATGAAAAAAAACCTGATATGCATCAATTGTCCTATGGGCTGTGAACTGAACGTCGATTATACCGCCAAGAAGATCATTAAGGTTGAAGGCAATACCTGTAAAAGAGGAATCACTTACGCGGAAACCGAAATTTTTCATCCGGTAAGAATCGTTACCACAACCGTTCGCGTAAAAGACTGCGCCATCCCCTTTGTCCCGGTAAAAACCGAAAAACCCGTCCCCAAAAAAATAGCCTTTAGGATAATACAGCGCGCGTCGAAAATCACTCTTCATGCACCGGTTAAATCTGGAGACGTCGTGATACAAAATATCATGGATAGCGGAGTCAACTTAATCGCGACCAGAAGCCTTGCTTGCGCGAGACAAAAATCGAAAAAAATACTTAAGAAAAAATAAGTGTTAAATAGGAGGCCCTACGGGATATGCCATAAATCCCGCCCGGGACCTTGTCCCGCGTATCCGCCCTACTATTGATCATTCCGTTGTTAAGAATACGCTGTTCACCATAGTAGTCCGTCAACGTCAAATGAGGGGTACTGTCACAGAGATTCCCGCCTGCGCGGGAATGACAACAATGGGTGCGAGAATGACAACAAGGGGCGCGGGAATGACATGCTCCTTTTGTCATCCTCGCGAAGGCGGGAATCTGTAATTCAAAATACTCCTCATTTAAGAGTTGACGAAGTGCTAGTTATGTAAACCAAAACACCAACCTCGTAGGTTGGTAGTAACCTACGAGGTTGGTGTTTTGGGGTTGTTTTTTTAGGGCGGACACATGAGACCGCCCCTGCGTTATTCTTTATTAAGCTCTTCTATTGTTTCCGCGGTTATCTCGTCCATGAGCTCTTTCACTGATACAATTTTTTTAATTTTCGAAACGTTTGTTCCGGCAAACACTACCGCGTTATCTATGTCGCCTTCAACAGCGTTGATCAGCGCTTTGGCAATACAATATTGGACCGTATTGGGATCGCAGGTTCTGAGGCATTGATAATTGCAGTCAAACTCTTTTCTTTCCCCGCGCAGAATATCATCAAGAAATTTTGTCCTGATCACTTTTGCCGGCATACCCACCGGACTTTGTATGAAAACAAGATCTTCTTCATTTGAGTCGACATATAACTGCTTAAACGCGTCGGCCGCGGAACATTCAATTGTGGCGATAAACCTGGTTCCGATCTGTACACCGCCCGCTCCCATTTTTAAAAATTTCGCCGCGTCTTTCCCGTCAAAGATACCACCCGCGGGGATAACGGGAATACTAACGTTGTACTCTTTTTCATATTCTCTGACCAACTCCAAAACATCACGCACTGAGTTCTCAAGCAGGGGTTTATCCCGCATCCTGCCTTTAAGAGATTTTAATTCTTCCAAGCTGTAACCCGCTATATGTCCTCCCGATAGGGGGCCCTCAACCACAAAGGCATCCGGAAAACGATTATAACGCCGTTTCCATGTTTTCAGAAGAAGCTTCGCTCCTCTGGCTGAAGCGATCAGAGGAATTAATTTTGTCGATGAACCTTCCGCGAATTCCGGAAGGCTTATGGGGAGACCCGCTCCCGAGATAATATAATCCGCTTTTGCCTTTACGGTGGTTCTCACCATATCTTCATAATTGCTTAAAGCTACCATTATGTTTACACCGATAGCTCCATCAGACAATTCTCTCGCGCGCTTTATTTCCGACTCGAGATGTTCTCTGCAGGATTTAGGGACATCAAATCTATTTTCTTCCGTGTCAGGAGGAAGACCTACACTGGCGATAGTCCCGCCTCCGCCGCAATTCGCTACCGCAGCGGCTAAAGGCGCGGTAGATACTCTGACTCCCATTCCGCCTTGAATGATAGGAACTTTAATTTCAAGATCGCCGATTATAAGCGGCTTCAATTTGTTGGACATAACTCTTTCCTTTTGTAAAACTTTTTTTTGGAGAATTTATTATATTACAGAAGCACTCAAAAACCAAGATATTCTATTTCGAAAAAATTAAATAGGGACGTCTCCCAATTAATTGAGGAGTCGGGGAGTTTCGCCCCCTTTAATCCCGTAGGGGCGGACCCGTATGTCCGCCCTTATATTTCGAATAAAGAAAAGAGAAAACGAAAAAAGAAAAGGGCGGACACATGGGTCCGCCCCTACGAAGCAGTAGAAAGGGAAATTAAAGGTTGAGGGGACAATAGTGAGACAGACACCTATTTTTTTAAATAGGTGTCCCTATTTAATATTTAAAATTTACCTCGCGTCACCGGCGTTTACGGGGCGGCCTGCTTGTGTTTGCGTTTCTGTTTGTGTTCCTGCTTGTGTTCGAGCCTGTTCTTTTACTTCTTCCCTTCGCTGAACCTCGGGAGTTTTTTGGGTGTGCCGTACGCGCCAAGAATTTTTCAGCTGAAATCTCCGAATGTTCCGAAACGGGTAAAGCCGTCTTAATGATATTCTCGATGTTGCGTATATCCCTGCCCTGTTCCGGCGTGGCGAACGAAATTGCGCGGCCTTCGTGCCCGGCTCGGCCTGTGCGTCCGATCCTATGCACATAATTTTCCGCGTCATCGGGAAGATCATAATTTATAACTGTTTCTATCCCGACAACATCTATTCCCCTGGCCGCGATGTCGGTCGCGACAAGTATTCTGTAATATCCGCTTTTAAATCCTTCAAGGGCTTCTCTCCTCTGCCGAAGCGTCCTGTCCGAATGTATTTCCGCCACTTTATGTCCCATTTCTTTGATCATGATCTTGATCTTGCCCGCGCCTCTTCTCGTCCGTGAAAAAAGTAATATCGAACCGCGATACTGCTCAAGCAGTTTAGCGAGCAGTTTCTTTTTGGATTCTCTTTTTACGATGAATAATTCCTGAACAATATTTTCCGCGGCGGTTCCTGACGGGGCGATCTCGATATGAACCGGAAGCTTCATATGCGTGGTGCCTATCGACACGATCGATCCGGGAATCGTAGCTGAAAAAAGCATTGTCTGTCTTTTTTTGGGAACAGCCTTAAGGATGCGTTCTATATCCGGTTTGAAACCCATATCCAGCATTCTGTCAGCTTCATCCAGAATAAGAACTTCCACATCATCCAAGCGAAGCGTCTTCTGGTTCAAATGGTCAACAAGCCGACCGGGGGTGGAAATAATAACACGCGGTTTCTTTCTCAGTGTTTTCAACTGAGACTGCATGGGAACTCCGCCTATAATAACCACAGTATTTATTCCGAATAAAGGCGCTATCTTTCGAAAAGTCTCATCCACCTGTATGGCTAATTCCCTGGTAGGAACAATTACCAGACACCTTCCCATATTGCGCGCGAGACGCTGTACAACAGGTATGGCAAAAGCAAGGGTCTTGCCTGTCCCTGTTTGAGCCACTCCTATAATATCAGTCCCTTCTATCGCTACGGGAATGGCTTTATGCTGGATCGGCGTCGGACTGGTGAACTTCAATCGATCCAACACTTCGATTATCTTCGGGGCAATACCCATCCCGTCAAAGGATACACTTTTTTTCATTTCTTTCGTCATAATATTTTAACTCCTTGTTTTTCTTAATTTAAAAGTTTCTATCTCTAACCAAAACACCAACCTCGTAGGTTAGTGGTAAAATTAAATCCCTATAGCCTTGTCTTTCGCAAAGTGAGCCGGAAGATTCAGCTCTCCACGCTCTCGCTCTTTCCCGCTCTTTTTCTATCATTTTCATTTAAATTCAATTTTCTTATTCTTATATTTTTCGGCGTGATCTCAACAAGCTCATCATCTTCGATAAATTCAAGCGCGAATTCAAGAGTCATTTTTCTTGGAGGAATAAGCTGTATCGCGTCATCCGAACCCGACGCGCGCATGTTGGTCAGTTTCTTTTCCTTAAGCGCGTTCACTACAAGATCCACCCCTTTATTATTTACCCCCAAAACCATCCCCTCATACAGGTCATCTCCGGGCGAAACAAAAACCTCTCCGCGCGGCTGTAAATTATAAAGCGCGAAAGCAACCGCTTTCCCTGTCGACTGTGCCACCATAACACCCGCCTGGCGTGACGGCAGTTCTCCTTTATATGCCTGATATTCAAAAAAATTCTGGTACATGATCCCGGTTCCTCGTGTCATAACTAAAAAATCACTTCTAAACCCTATTAGTGCTCTTGAAGCAATCACAAATTCCATCCTGGTGGTGGACAACGTTGTCGGCGTAATCTCTCGAACCACCGCTTTTCGCATTCCAAGCGCTTGCATAACAGCACCCTGATATTGCGAATCCACCTCAATAACCACTTCTTCTACGGGCTCAAGGGTTTCTTTACCCATTTTTTTCAATATCACTCGAGGCCGGGATACTTCCATTTCATATCCCTCACGGCGCATTGTTTCTATAAGGATCTCTAAGTGCAGTTCGCCCCTGCCTGAAACTTTGAACCGTTCCCCGACGGAAACCTCATCAACTTTTATCCCGACATTTATCATTGCTTCATGCTTCAGCCTTTCACGGATATGCCGCGACGTCAAAAACCGGCCGCCATCCTTGCCCGCGAGAGGACTTGTATTATGTGAAAAATTCAT
>Ga0208325_1000421_pt1 | contig 11532 bp, 17 predicted proteins | sample PL_2010_330m_FD_185486 | JGI IMG/M metagenome (GOLD analysis project Ga0208325, IMG submission 185486) | Freshwater microbial communities from Powell Lake, British Columbia, Canada to study Microbial Dark Matter (Phase II) - PL_2010_330m... | ecosystem: Environmental > Aquatic > Freshwater >...
TCGTGGTCTCCTGCCAGCTCATAACCAGCATAGCTCTGGTAGAGACAAGCAGTTCTTTATCGTCTGGATAGTTAATGTCCAGGTACGCTCGCAGATCGTCAATTTGTGCTTTGAAATCTTCACACATGTTCTCAACTCCATAACCTGACTTCCGGAAACTCTGCTGCAAACTTGTTGTACAGATCTGGGTATTCTTTTTTCAGCCACACGTACCGGCCGATTTCCTTAGCACTTTCCCCGCAATAATAGCTTACTCTGATATCGTTGCGAGGCGTAAGGCTGGTGTGGTCATACACGGGATTGTATGGTATGTCATGGGACGTTATGTAAGCCCAAACGTCCTGGACTGTGAAATATGCAACAGGAAGACATTCCAAGACTCCTTGTGATGCGTTGTTGAACAACGGGCCACGATATTTTATCAGCTGGCTTCTTCCAAAACTCTCTTCCTTTCGCAACCCGACGAACACGCCGTCAAAGTCGTATTTCTTTATCAGCTGTTTGATAGGCTCGTAAACCGTGGCTATCATTGTTTTCCGTTCTATCTGAGGATGGTCAATTCCGTGTTCTCGAAACACATCCAATATTGGTGTTGTTTTAAATTTTATTATGTCAATGTTCCATTCTACTGCAACGTCGTCAAGAAATTTATCAGTATCTGGATAACTAGCACCTGCGTCCCAGTACACGACGCTAATATTGCGAGTCTGTTCTAAGACCATATGAAGCATCACGAGGCTATCTTTCCCACCAGAAAAACTGACATATGGGCGCACCATGCGGCCCAACGCAGAGGATATAATATCATTTGCTTTATGTATTGCCTTTTTATACCGTGCTGTTCTTGCATGTAGCAGGTCTGCCTTTTTTTGGATGTCTGGTGTGATCATAGCAAGTCCCACCATTTGGATATGAATGATTCCTTTGATATTGCCTTCGTGTTGACTGGGATATTGTTTTCAGCATCACAAACGAGGACTTGTCTACACTGTTGGCGATGGATTGAATCAATGTCTGGTTGGTTTGAGAATCGGTTCCTGAGTCTCGTTCTGTATTTTTCGCTCATCGGAGCAGACTCAAGCAAGTAGTCCCGGTATTTTTTCCATGTTGTGAATGCGGTTGGAAGGGTTTTTGCCTGATACAAAAGCGTTTCGTGGGCATACATTGCTGCCGAGTGAACGCCATCAAGCCGTTTGCATAGCAATTCGTAGGTATCAGGCTCGATCTCTTGGAGTTCGGTAAGACACCCAAACGATTTCTCGTGGATCAAGTTGCTTATTCGAATGTCATTTAATTTTTTGCCTTTTATACAGTACATTCGATCATAGACAGGATTGTAAGAACAATTGTTATCAGATATATATTTCCATACATCTCCAAACGTCCAGTCATAGATAGGATAGAATCTAAATGCCAGTGGATTCTTTGTCTTCGTGCTCCAAGGGATGCCATCGTAACCAGGATTTTTGGTAACAGCTCTAAACCGATTCATGCTTTCCTTCGATCTAAGACCCACCAGAAATGCAGTCGGCTCGGTTTGTTGTTGCTCGACCCAATCAAAGAATTTATAGAATCGTTTTGGGTAGTCACTGTCAATTGATTTGATAGCAATGTCTTCTTTAGGCCTTATCCATTCTTCACCTTCGCCCCATGCGTATAGCTGGTCTTGTGTATAGCTAGTAGCATTTGTCATATAAATCGGGACTTGGTACCAATACGGAACTACTCTCGGATGTTGCATCATGTTTCGCATAATATCAACCGTTCCTTGATATTCAGCTTCCTGGTCCAAAAAGAACAGATTGATCGCCCGATCTCTCTTATCTGCCTCTTCGAGGCAGAGATGAAACAAACATGTAGAATCTTTTCCCGACGAAACCGATACAAATATTTTATTAAATTCGTCAAAGACTTTCGCGATCCGATTTCGCGCCGCATCGAGCACGGTATAATCAAAGTAGTGAATCATTGCAACATCTCGCATACACGATTGACTTCATCTATCTTTGTCATGAGTTTGTTAGCCAGGTATTCATCTACCTTGAGATCGGTTCTGACTATCTGTACGTCGTTGGGAGTCTCGAAGATCTTATGTTCCATCGGGATCTTGCGTTCTTTGCATTCTGATTTTGCGAAGTTTGCAAGACCTCTGATTATTGGCACGATCCTATCATGCTCATTGAAAAGCTCTTCTTTCAGTTCTTGGTATTCGGAATGAATATCAGGAGACATTTCGATTATCTCGATCTTTGGTAGAGAAAAATATTGATCATAATCTATCTGGACATTCTTGTCTGCGTGTTGCTTGATGAGATTAAGGTCCAGCGGGTTCTCGGATCTAACCCCATCAAGGAAACTGTTGTGGTGTGATTCCAACAGATAGCTATATGTGTACTCGCCAAAAGGTGTCTTGGTTATGTAAAAATGTGGCCAGATGCGCCACAGAGAACCTATGTATGGAGATTTGTCCATCGAAACCAGCGTGATGTCTTTCGGCAGCCCGTATGGCAAAAGTTCATAAACAGGGTGAATTCGCGTTGAAGGGTTAAACATCTTGTTGATGCCAACAAACACTACTGCATCACACTGTTTAAATCCACTGTATGAATCGTAATTTTTACACAGATCGTTGAATTCAACAAACTCTGCACCTTCGACCGAAGGTAAGCTTTTTGCATATTGCCGATGATAGACACATACAGCATTTTTCATAGGCAAGGTCAGATCTTCGGTGTGTTTAGAAAAAACGATCGGCATCATGTCCCATCACCTCTGTTGCTACATAATAGACACATTTCCCGTTAACATCTGAACATACAAAATTTTTGTTGTGGGTTTTTGCTGCAAGTGCTGTGTTTCCATACCCACAACAAAAATCCAGAACGGTTTTATACTTTTTTGTGATGCAGTCAACTGCATCATAATTCGTAGTGACGTCGGCCACGGTCGTTTTTGAGTCTGAATCGTTCCAGACGCCTAGCAAACATTTGTATCCGTGTAGTTTGATAGGTATAATATGATCAGGAGCAAGCCTGCGTTTCATCTGAATCCCCATGACAACATATGCTGGGATGTCCAGCTCTGTGATCATCCCTCGGATCGCGGCAAGATATGTATTGAAATCACCTTTTGCCCCGGCACGTTGCATGAATTTCTCGAACCCATGCCGCCACGCAGGTTCAGAATAAATTACATCTGCTCCATCAAAAAGACGATGATACCCATCCAGTATGTCGTGTTTGAACACAATCGAACCATCTGATGATTTGAAAAAAACCATTTCCTTGTTTAGGCTCAAATCAGATTTCAAGGCGGAATGATATACTTTCAATTAGACCACCATGCTCCTAATTTAGTCGTTTTGTCAATCAGAACAGCAAGCCTTCGCTTGTTCATCTCGGTACCAACGAATCGTTTTCCTAACCGATATGCGGTAATCCCTGTTAACCCACGACCCATGCATAGATCTCCCACACACGAAAACACCTCGTTCTGCATGACCAGTGCAGGGATGTCCATATCGTCTTGCCCAAAGAAATCGAAGTCTGTCAATGTGGCACCCCCTCTTATCAGATAGCTCTTATTTTTCTTGTAATAGGTTGTCTCCCACGACTGGACCACAGGATACAATACGGCCATTGCTCTCATAAACCTTTGCAGATTTTGTTTTCCGATCTCCAGATAACATACGGTTGGGTGAATATCAGCAATACAACCAAACAAGACATCTGAGAACTTTTCAAAAGTTGTTCTCTTTTTGATCATTGCTTTTGTATAAAAGCTGTTGATATTTCCTGTGTTCCATGGGGGATCTGTATATATCAGGTCGGCGTCCTTCATGAATTGAGGCAGACCGTTGAATATATCGTGAACCATGACTTTGGATCTACATGCTTCTATCCAGGTTTGCTCTGATTCGATTGGATACTTCTCCCAAGAGTCACCATATTTCCATCTATTTATCGTCATCCTCGTTTTCTCCCCACGCACGAGTATATTCTGGAATAGCAAACAGCTTCGCGATTCCTACGACTTGCTTCAGTCGTACCAACTCGTCGTCTGTCATCCCTAACCGTTCTGCGACCTCGCCATCAGTGCAGCCTTCACGAATAAGTTTTTTGATGAGTTCTGCCATGAGGTCTACTTGGTGTTTCCCTCTGGCTCGGTTGTGGCGCACAGTCGATGCCATCCGATCCTTGATGTTTTTGTCAATCGTTACGACAGGAACTTCGTCACATTGGAAAATGTCTTTGAGTATAATGTATCTGTGGAACCCATCGACCACGATATACTCATCTTTCTGAAGATCATGATATGTTACGATGGGCATAGTTACACCATCTGCTTCTATCGATCGTCTCAGAAGATCGTATTCAATTGTACCAACTTTGTTGGGGTTGTATTCGTTTGCCCGCACTTTTGCTATCGGTACAAGTCTGGGTGACATGCAAGGAAACTGTACCATCACATCACACCCGGCACAACGGCATGTAACATTCGGTCAAATTCAGTCTGTGCCAATATGGCGGCCTGAACGCGAAGTACATCATCACATCGCAGTCGAGCTCGAATTGGTCGGCATCGTCTACAGGGATGGGCCGCATCGGCACGCCGTCTTTGATCACGCTCCAGTCGTGCTCAGATGCCTCCACAACGATCTCTCTCACCGACCCGAAGCCTTGTGAGCACTTCTTGCCGATCGAGCTTATATGAGTCTCTAGTAACCTTTGCACTTCCTCTATATTACCATTGGCATAAAACACCCACGACTCAGCGTATTGTGTGGGTATTGGCATGTCATATATTTTATATTTACCGCTACCTATTGCTATTTTCTTCTTGCTCTCGATCTCAGTTCTCTTCCTCCATCTCTCTACGTCTTCGATGATATCCTCGGCAAAACCGATACTTGCGGCGTAGAACGGGTGTTTTATGCCGTGCCACGTGAGTGGCAGAGGTATGTGGATGAGATCGTTGCGGTCTTCTGGCAGATCAAAGTAGTTGGGTACCCTGTCTTGGAATACCGCCGACGAGATCAGACCGTCCAGAAAAATGTAGTCGGTGGTGACTACGGGTGATCTCATCTTCATCGTGATCTTCATCGGCTCGAATTCCATCTTGCTGATGACGGTTTCGTACTCGTCGAGCTCTGGTATATGGATCATATGTTCCCCAGCCGGTCCAGGTAAGCGTTGATCTGGTCTGCGTTCTCGGTCATCCACGACTCGTATGCTTCGACAGCCGCTTCGTCGATCTCGTAGTCCATCTGGATGAGGCCGAACCCCCTGCCCGCCATGCCTCCTATCTTCGGGTATTTCATGAACCAGTACAGAGCCGACATGAAGGCGCCTCTCTCTGTCTCGTTGCAGTCTTTCAGTGTGAAGTAGTGATAAAACTCCGTGCCTGATGCAATGACTTCGGTCTGGTATCGCATCTGTTGTTTTTGCTTCTCGTCGAGTCCTTTGGTCTTGTCTTCCATATCGTCCCGGCGGGTATGGGCCACCTCGTCCATGAGGCTGTGGACGCTGATGTTGCTCTCGATACCAGTTCGGTGAGCGGTCTGGCAAGCGATTGGGACTAGCTGGCCAACATCGAGCTTGCCGCCGATCATCTGTTGGCCGATCGTAGTTCCCCACACAGACATGAGGGGCAGCATCTTTCGTAGTTCCGCGATGAAGTTGGTGTCGATCGTACCTCCACCGGCGCCCTTTTTCAGCATGCCACCGGAGAACAATGCGTGCTGAACGTCTTCGCCCAGGCTGGCTTTTGTGGTGCCGATCAGCTCCAGGAGCCTAGCGGCCCCTCTGCGCCGCATGATACCTCGGATGGCGTTGCCACTGACTATCGGGATCTCTACGATCTTACCACGGAACAGCGTTTTTTCTCGCTTGAAGTTGGATATGGTGCTCGACGTCTCGCCAATATGTGATATCGGTTCTTGTGCTATTACTCTGCCTTCTATTCTTTCAAACATTATTCAACATCTCCTAAAGTGGTTTGCTTCTTTGATTCCTTCTCTTCGTATTCGGCTTTTCTGATATCGTTACGTTCTCGGAGCAGCAACACCAGGTACTGGTTTTCTGCGATGATCAGCTCCAGGACGTCCAGGTCGAGGTCATGTTTCTCGATCCTGGCGATGGCGTCTCTGGCCTGAGCGCCCCATTCTCCTGTGGGGCTGGCTTCCATTTTCCGGCATATGCCACCAAAGAAATGAGTGAACCTGCCAGTGTGTGCCGCGCTCCGGATCTTAGCTGCGTATTCGTCATATATCTTCATCCGTCGTTTGCCAGACACAGAATCCCAGTTGATCCCATGCCAGACCGCTTCAACGACGTCCAGAGCGTCTTTTCTTAGCTCCGCGTCCATCCGTTCGCATTCTATTGACATTGTTCTCCTCTATCCTCTTTAACGCCTCTTCGGGCTTGTTTAATGCGTACAACAGCAGTTCAAACACTGCTGACCCTCTACGCGGTTTCAGAATGGCTTCGTCTCGTTGCCACGCCTCGATCCCGTACTCTCTGACCCGCTTCTGGATGTAGTTGCCCTTTCCGATCTCTTCCATTTTGTTGAACGTAACATACATCTTCTTCATCAGATCAAACAGATCTCTGTACTTGTTTGGGCTGAATAGTATCTGTCGATCCTCCAATTGCACATAGAACAGTTTAGGTGACATGTTCACCGCCGCTCGGAACGAACCGTGCTTCTTGAAGCTTTTCGTCACAAAAATGACGAACGGAGGCCCTGGCGGATCGAATAGATACTGTTCTATCTTATCACGCTTAAAAAATATTAGTTCTTTGGCAGTTGCTACGTAGCACGACTGCCTGGTTTTTCGGTTTTTGATACACCAGGTACAGGCTTCGCAGACGTGGGTGGCAGTCGCATCGGCCAAGATGTCCCAATTTGTGAAGGCATCGCTCACAACTTTTTTGATCGGTACGCCTTCTGTGATGGCATGGCCACACACTGCGCAGATGCTTTCCACACTTACGAGATTCTCCACGGGCGGCGATCCGGCGGCACGATGTATCAGATCAGTCGGTGTGGTCATCTGCTTTATCACGCTCCGTCTGGAAATAATATATTTCCGACATTTTCTTAAGCATACCGCGGTTGACCACGATCTTTATTACGTCCAGCTCAGCCACCTTAGCGTCGTGCCGTTCTTTCATAAGTTCCCGCATCTCTTCAGGATAATCGTATATGTTGAACGTTCGTTTGAGGTACGCTGTCCTGTAATCAATGTATGTCAGGACGTCCTTTTTCTCCAACAGTTTGTCAAGTATGCTCATCTATATCACAGCCTTGTTGGTTGGTATGTATGTAAACAGAGACACTTGGCGCGGACCGTTGGCATCCCGCTCAGCGACCTTCATGTTAGTCACCGCTTGAGCATAATAACTCGGTTTCAATTCGATGCCGACCGCACGTCGACCCATCTTCACGGCCTCGTAACACTCCGAGCCGATTCCTGCAAACGGGGACATTACGAGATCTCCTGGGTTCGTCCACAATTCCAGAGCACGGCGGATCACTTCTAGCTGGAGAGGGGCGATGTGTTTTTCGTCGTCGTCTGCCCGCGCGCTGGTTTTCTGGAGTGTGTCCGACGGATTGATGTCAACCCATATAGGGGATGCATAGTGTTGCCAGACTTTGATGGGGAATTCTTCGGTTGTGTGTGTCACGGGCTCCGGGTTATCACCAGGCACGCGGAACGTTACCAAGTAGTCAGGTATGCCTTGCCGACTCATACAACTATCCTTTTTCAATTGTTTATGAAGCAACCCCAGCGCCTTTGTACGCTGCATAGCGACTACTGGATCTTTCCAGATGCACACTTCAGAATGATATATAAACCCAGACTTCCTGAAGATGCGTATCAAATCGCCCCGGAAGTCGCGTATACCTATCACTCCGTCTCTGGTCTTAGTCATTGGGAGATTCATACAATGGACTGACATCAGTCTACCTGGCTTGAGTACCCGGATCATTTCATCCGATAAGTACTCAAAGTGTTGGAAAAACTCATCGTCTGATCTACAATTGCCCATGTCCCGTTCACTGTTGCTGTATGTATACAGCGAGCTAAACGGAGGACTGTATATGATATAATCGATCGAATCGTCATCCATTTCTCTCGTCTTCTCGACACAGTCGCCCAACATCATATTCCAGCATTCCCCGCTCGCTTCATCGGTCATGTAATCATCTACCTCCTTTGTGGTGTGTTTTATGTTCGACTTCGTGATCTCCTGCGTTGCCGCGATCATTCCTTTTAGCATCGTGTTAAAGTCGGCTTCTTTACGCTTTATGTTTTTCACGACCGTGCCTTCTCGCTCCGATATCACGACGTGTACGTGCACGGGCTCGGTCTGACCGAACCTCCAGCACCTCCTGATCGCCTGGTAGAACGCCTCAAAGCTATCTGACAGGCCAACAAACATTATATTATGGCAGTGTTGCCAGTTCATGCCCCACCCTGCTATTTTTGGTTTTGTGACGAGCATCTTTACAGAACCATCCGAGAATCCTAGCATTTTTTCGGTTTTATATTCATTGCTGTGGGACCCTGTTATCTCTGTAGATCTGTCTATGGCTTTGGTGAGCGCGCTGCTCTCTTTGTTCAAGTCGCACCATATGATCCAAGGTTCGTCGGAGCCGTTGACTATCTCTGCTGCTTTTGCAACCCTATCATCTGTGCTGTCAGACCGCGCACGCCTGCGGTCCTGGAGGCCTCTCGCTTCTCTGACGATGTATCCTGTGTGGTCCACTACCACCTCGTCTATGGTCAGTGGTGGTAGCTTGAAACCGTTATCTTCGTATCCAAGATCTGATGGAATCTGCAACATAACCGCCCAGCTGGCCACCCACTCCCAAAATGCTTTTTTGGCATGGCCTTTCAGTCTCCAGTTAGAAGTTCTGCCACCGTCGTGGACGAAGAACGTCGCTAGCATCTCGTGGCGCTGCATGACCCCTAGAAATTCAGCGTGGTTGCCTAGTTCCATGTGGTCGTTGGGTGCGGGCGTTGCGGTGCATGCCAGCTTATACCTAGTCTCCCTGAACATGTCTATGATCTGGTTTCGCATTTTGCCCGTGAACGATTTTAGGATGCCACTTTCATCCAGCACTACGCCCACAAACTCGGAGACGTCGAACTTGTGGAGCTTTTCGTAGTTAGTGATATTGATCCCATTTACCACGTCTTCGGGTGTCCTGCAGAGGGTTACATCGATCCCAAACTTTGCACCTTCTCGTTTGGTCTGCTCGCTGACTGCCAGCGGTGCCAGGATGAGCACTTTGCCACCAGAATGTTTGTGTACGTGTTTTGCCCACTCTAGCTGTATGAGTGTCTTGCCGAGCCCAGTTCCTGCAAATATTGCAGCTTTGCCCTTTTTAAGGGCCCATACTACGATGTCTTTCTGGAAATCGAATAAGGAGGAGGTGATATCCAACAACCCCACGTCAAATCCAGATGGCTCGACGTTAATCTGCTTCGACTCCAGAAAGTCCAAGTAATCCACGATCACGGCTCCTTGGCGGGGTACTTTACCGCGTTTTTGACTAATTTCTGTTTTACTACGTCTAACAAATCTATACCCAACACATCACAAAAGTTGATCAGGTAGATCATGATGTCAGCTACCTCATCATTGATCGCAGTTTCGTCTGGTTGTACCTCCTGCCAGGTATACAACTCTAGCAGCTCACTGGCCTCCACGCTCAGAGCTATTGCCAGGTTACGAGGTGTGTGTAGATATTTCCAGTTCCGGTCGGTCCGAAACTGGATTATCTCTTGTGTCAGATTATATATTTCACCCATATTATTCACCCACCCTAGTGTATCAATTCTTTTTTGATAACAACATCATGGTCCCCGACCGACATTACCAATTCTGTGTCGGTCACTTCTTTCAATATCCCCAGAACGGTACTTGGGCAGATGGCATCTGGTTTTCCATATTCAATATAAAGCCTAGTCCCTATTTTGGAATCGTAGTATTCATCTATAGTCATATCATTCTCCCAATTTGAAATATATTCGACCGATGTCTTTAAACTCTGCCTGAAATAGCCGAAGGATTCCGTGTGCTTCGTCACGCGATACTTTTGTCAGGTGGTCCTTCTTTCTGCTGGCTATTTGCAGGACGACTTCGTCTTTTAGTCCCACCCTGTGAATCCGCTGCGTGTGGACATGACAGTTGTACTTCTTATTCACGATCGAGATCACGCGGTCGCGGCGCCGCAAGTAGTCGTCTTGTTTTGGATTCCGACGCGGAACTGGATATATCCGGTCTCTTCTGCTCTTCTTGCGGCTGTTTTTGCTCATCGTATACCTCCTAGCTAAACATAATACTGGCATCTTCGCCGTACAACTCAACCGCGCGGTTACACCAGAACTTGAACCACTTCATCCGGTCAATGTTTGCATCGTCTTCACATTCGTCTGGAAGATCGTTTATGCGTTCTATGAACGGTTCAATGTAGGCAATGTCTATATCGTTCGTGTCTGGATGCTCGCGCATTGCATTATACATTTGGCCAAGTTCCTCGCGGAAAAACTGCCTAAACTCACTAGATCCGGATCGATATGCTTCGTTTGGCCATAGTGTGTACTCGATATCGCATATAGCCACAGTCTCTGATGGGCAAGCAGACACCCAAAGCATCGCTCTGTTGTTTTCTTTTATGATGGCAAGTTGTCCGATAGTGACATCAAGTGTCATTTCTTCCTCGCCAGTGCTGCCATTAGTTTCTTCATTCTCTTCTCGCCAAACCGGCGAGGGCCACGGGCACCGTTGATCGTGATCTCCGATATGGGCGGAGCTCCCACGGTGTGCGGTCTGAGCTCGAAGTGCCAATGTTTCGCGATCTCCGGGACTGTCTTTGGCCCACACCCGGGGCATAGCGACAGCATGGCGTGCTGGAGAATGTCGGGTCGTGGGAGGTGGGTGCAGACGTCACCACCTTGTAACGTATTTTTGGTGTACGACAGAATCCACGCGAACGAGTCCTCTAAGTTTTCGGATAAGAAGTGGACTCTGACCCCATCCCCGTGGAGGTCAGCACACAGTCCACGCAGCCTGTTGCGTTCCATCTCGATGATTGTGGGTGTCCTGGCCCCGTCGTGGTCGGGAGTCTGCTCCATAACGGCATCTAGAGAACCGAATATCGCCAGGTTGATGTGGTTCTCTCTGGCTATCACGGGGATGATCTGGTTTGCCAGGTGGCCGTTGTCCATCGAGTTGTACAGGTCGTCGATGGTCTTGAACTCCCACCAGTCCGCCACACCATCACACACAGCGCAAAAGTCTAGCAGTAGGTTGCGGGACTGCGGTTTTTCGAACACGTCTGGGTGCTTTTCTGCGACGGCCCATAGAGCTTCTGGCCGATCGCTCGATAACTCGTTTGAGTCGATATACAATTTTATTTTAGTCATAGTACCTCCACAAGTCGTGCCCCTTTCGGAGTCAACGAATATCGTACATATTCGTCAGGGTGTTCTTTGCAGTACCTTGCCTCGTTTTTTGA
>Ga0208325_1000425_pt1 | contig 11476 bp, 12 predicted proteins | sample PL_2010_330m_FD_185486 | JGI IMG/M metagenome (GOLD analysis project Ga0208325, IMG submission 185486) | Freshwater microbial communities from Powell Lake, British Columbia, Canada to study Microbial Dark Matter (Phase II) - PL_2010_330m... | ecosystem: Environmental > Aquatic > Freshwater >...
TTCTGTCGTATAGACCTCGTGCCCCATCTTGTTTATACCTCTTCCAGATCTTATGCCCTGTTACACGGGATATCCCAAATTCCCTGCATAGGCCTGCCATTTTATCGCCGGATAAAAGACGGCTTATAAATTTCATCCTTTCGTCCATAACACTTAGCTCCTTCCATGGCATATTGACCTCCTTTTTGATTAGAGATCAATATACCAGAATGTGTAAACTATGTGCTCGGAATAAAGTGTTAAGGATGTACTCGGAATATACCTTATTGGCGGAGGAGGTAGGATTCGAACCCACGGTACCTTGCGGCACAACGGTTTTCAAGACCGCCGCCATAGTCCACTCGGCCACTCCTCCGCTTTGCCTGCAAGCCCAATTGTGTGCAAAGCGGATATCAACCCTGCGAAGCAGGGGAGATATCTTTTTATGCGCTTTTAACCCGAAGGGGACGATCTGTTCTCGATTATCGATTATCACAGTTGTAAAAAATTATAACGGCTTAAAAATCGATTGTCAATTAAATAGCCTTATCAAGATGAAACCTGTATTATCCCTCTCACCTGTTCATATATGAGCACGTACAATTCCGCGGAGTAGGAAGCAGTGCTTTTAATGAATGCGACGAATGACAGGGACTTAAAAAACGGGCAGAAAACACCCATTGTTATTACCAGATTACATATAAAAATAACGACAATTGAAAAGATTATACCGGACCTGGCAATGTCGGGCTGTTTTACCTTGAGAACTTCAGTAGTCATGACAAAGTGAAACGCGAGCGTGAACCCGACAAGAAAAAGAAAGATTGAACCCAGATTACGTATAACCACATCAGTGCCTATGGCTTTTAATACCAGAAATATCGGCCCCAGCAACAAAGTATAGATAGGGACAAAATAGGGGCTTAATTCTATGAAAAGGTTGGTCTTGGAGGTAACGACGCTCCCCCCTGACTCGCCAATGTTAAAGGACTCCACTCTTCCCCCGGAGAGCCACGTGGCGATCACATGTACGAATTCATGGGCAAAGACGTATATGGAAACCGGCCGCATTATCAACACGTGGAACAGCACATAGGCCAAAACACCCCTTTCGAGTATGAGGAGGGAATTGCTAAAGGTACTGCCTATATTGGATATCTGAAGATAGAACGCCCTTGCCGTTGCTATTGCCACGGGTATAAGCAGTACCCCTGTTATGGTCTTGAAAAGTTTTCCGAACATAAGCAAGCTCACCCAGCGATCGGTTCTATCTTATCTGCCCCGTAATACGGCCTGAGGGCTTCCGGTATGACAATAGAGCCGTCTTCCTGCTGATATATCTCAAGAAGCGCTATTACCAGCCTGGCCAGCGCCACCCCTGATGCGTTCAAAGTATGGACGAACCGGGGCTTTTTGGACCTGTCAGAAGGCTGGTATTTTATATTGGCCCGGCGGGCCTGAAAATCCGTGAATACCGAACAGCTCGATACTTCAAGCCACTTGTTCGTGCCTGGCGCCCATAACTCGATATCATAACATTTATGCGCGGCAAAACTTATCTCGCCGGTGCAAAGCAGAGCTACCCTGTATGGAAGCTCAAGTCGCTTCAATATGTCTTCCGCGTCCATGAGTAACTTCTCAAGTTCATCCATTGAATCCTCGGGCCTGGTGAATTTCACCATTTCCACCTTATCAAACTGATGGACGCGGATAAGCCCCTTGGTGTCTTTGCCGTATGACCCGGCTTCCCTGCGGAAACAGGCCGTATAAGCGGTATAGTATATCGGCAGATCTTCCTCTGAAAGCACTTCGTCGGCATGGAAATTGGTCAGTGGAACTTCAGCGGTGGGTATCAGGAAATAATCCTCTTCGTCTATCCTGTACATATCCTCTTCCAGCTTGGGAAGCTGGCCGGTCCCTCGCATGCTCGCCCTGTTCACAAGAAAAGGAGGAAAGATCTCCTTGTATCCGTGCTCACTGATATGGACGTCCAGCATGAAGTTTAAAAGCGCCCTTTCCAGCTTCGCGCCTCTTCCCACGTAAAGAGGGAAAAAAGAGCCGGTTATTTTCGCGGCCCTTTCAAAATCAAAAAGATCGTTGAGCCGTCCGAGTTCAACGTGGTCCCGCGGCGTAAAAGAAAATTCCGGTATGGCGCCCGCTTCCTTGATAAGCTTGTTATCCTCTTCGGACCTGCCCACCGGTACGCTTTCATGGGGAAGATTTGGTATGCGGTCAAGTATCTCTTTATACCGGTTTTCTTTTTCCTTGAGTTTTGTCTCGATCTTTTTTATCCTGTCCGATATTTTATTGACCCTGGCCTTTATCTCTGCTGTATCTTTCTTTTCCTTGATAAGAAGACCTATTTTCTTTGATGTTTCGTTCTTCTGCCTCTTGAGATCCTCGACCTCCTGGATCATTGCCCTTCTTTCTTTGTCCAGTTCAAGAAAATCATCAATATCAAGTTTTATATTCCTGTCTTGTAGTGATTTCTTGACTATCTTGGGATTATCTCTGATGAATTTAGGATCAAGCATGCTCTTGTTTCCTTTCTATATATGTGAATGTGCTTAATTTATACCATGGATAATATTAATATGCAAATGACAAAACGAAAATAGAGAATCGACAATCGATTATCTTCTACCCCTTAATGACCCCCATCGGGTGCATCCTGGCTATCTTATCCGAGATCCCCGCGCCCTGTACGATATCAACGACTTCGCTCACGTCTTTATAAGCTTCCGACACTTCCTCGTGAAGCGTGTCCCTTCCCTTGAATCTGACCATAATACCTTTTTGCGCGAGTTCCTCTGCTATGGGCCGCCCCCGTGTCGCCCGTTTGGCGGCGCTTCGTGACATGCGCCTGCCGGCGCCGTGGCACGTGGAATAAAACGTTTCTTCCGCTTCTTTTTTCCCTACCAGAAGATAAGAACATCTGCCCATATCCCCCGGTATAATGACCGGCTGCCCTATTTTTGCGTATTCTTCCGGCACGTCTTCATGCCCGCCCGGGAACGCCCTTGTAGCTCCCTTGCGGTGGACACACAGGAGTCGGGAACGGCCGTCTATGTCATGTTTCTCCAGTTTCGCGATATTATGGGCGATATCATAAATAAGGTTCATGCCCATGGATCGAGCAGTATCGCCGAAGACCTTTTCAAATGATTGTCTTACCAGATAGGTGATAACCTGCCGGTTGGCCCAGGCATAGTTAGCCGCGCACCGCATGGCGCCGAGATAATCCTGTCCGTCCTCGCTTTTTACGGGAACGCAGGAAAGCTGTCTGTCCGGTACTCTTATGTTATATTTGCTCAATAATCTTACCATTTTTTGCGCGTAGTCGCCGCAGATCTGATGGCCCACCCCGCGTGAACCGGTATGGATCATGACCGTGACCTGTCCTTTTTTTATGCCAAGTTCTTCAGCGACATCCGGCCTGAATATCCGATCCACTACCTGCACCTCGATGAAATGATTGCCGGAACCCAGGGTCCCGGATTGATCGCGGCCCCGCTCATAAGCCCTCTTAGACACTTTCGAAGGATCAGCGCCTTTAATAAACCCTTTTTCCTCGCAATGCTCAAGGTCTCCGGGCCAGCCATATCCTTGTTCAACTGCCCATTTCGCGCCTTCGGTAAGGATGCGTGTTTCCTCTTTAAAATCCACTTTTATCTTTCCTGTTGACCCGACCCCTGCAGGCACTGTATGAAAAAGAGTATCCACCAACTGCTTGATATACGGCCGGACTTCATCTTCCGCAAGATTTGTCCTTAAAAGCCGGACGCCACAGTTTGACACCACAAAATTATCAGCTATAAAATTATGATCTTCATGAACGACCGTAAAATCATAAACATAATCATTAAATTCCACTTCCTTAATGCTTTCGATCCTGTCCCAGAGCATTCCGGAGTTTCCCATACCCCGTGTCGTATATTCAAAAAATTCATCAAAGGTCATCATATCCGCGCTTACACGAGGTCTTCCTTTTCTGCCCTCATAAACAGACCTTTCTACAAAACGTCTATTTATTAAAGTTGAACCCAATTCCTCGTGGGCCGAATCAATATTTATGCCAGCGGCAACTAATTCTCTGGACTTAGACGCCATGAACTCTTTCTCTTTTATCTGTGACTCCTTTATCTTAAGATACTGCGCCACAACATTGGAAAGCATGCTCCTTCTTTGATTATATTCAAACCCGATTTTTGAATAGAGGTTTATTAGATTTTCCGGTTTGTCTGACAGCATAAGCCTTAACCTGATCGAGAGCTTTCCATTTTTATTCCTGTATTCTTGTCTCTTGCTGATCTTATTAGTCAAAACGCCGACTTCTTTAAGCAAACCTGATAAATCCATCAAAAATGCTCTTCCGTTATCGGTAAATTCTTCTTGTTTATTCATTGATACAGTGGGGCAATAAAAGTTATATCCGTGTCCTGTCAGTGTTTTAGGGGAAGACATTCCAGCCCCGAAAAAGCCGGCGAGAAAGAGCCGTTTCTGCCATAACGGCGCTTTCATGATCCAACTGGGAACGCGAAACGGCTGATTGGTTTTATTCCCTAAAGGCGTCCCGAGGACGACTAAAAGAGCCGCAAAACTGCTTCCAACAACCTTGCAGAATAAATTTTCGGTCCGGAATTTATAGTTACCATATGATGTATTTATTTCGTGGTCCCGTACTCTTGAATAAACTTTTGAGCACTTAAACCCGATCCTTGTTATGTCCTGTTGTATTTCTTCCAGGCCTTCTTTTTTTCCATAAAAAGAAACACAGCCTTTTCCCCGTTTTTTATTAAAAAAAATGTTTCCGTCGCCGAAATTATATCCCATTGCTTTCAGGATATATGGCAATTGCGGTGAATTATACCGCAAAGGCAGAAGACCGCGCTTTTTCAGCTGTATTAAAATTTGTTCTAACCCGCTGCCCCTTGAATCCTTTTCTATGCTCAATAAAAGCTTCTTAATATCGTTTTCATCTATGATTATTTCATCATTGGGTTCTTCATATGGAACCCCTTCAAACGGATATATTGCCACCGCGTCCCCCGCGCCGAGGTTCTTCAGCTGCATCATTCCATCAGGAGTCCAGAAAGGGTGGTCTTCCGTGGCAGTAATTTTATTCCCGTTTAAAGTTTTAACTTCAAACACACGATTTATCGGCCTGATTTTTATAAATTTCTCTATCGGCGTTTCTTCTTTCTGCTTTTTACCGAAATTCAGACATGATAATTTTTTATCTCTGAAAATATTTTCAAAATCCTTTATTTTTATGTGAGCGCCATTATTTAACAAAATTCTTGATTCGCCGCAAAGGCAGTTGATGTCAAATCCGACTCCTCCGGGCGAGATAACCCCGCCGGCTTCCACATCAGTCGCTATAACGCCCCCGATCGGAAGGCCGTATCCCCAGTGAATATCAGGCATGGCCATGGATGCCTTTACTATCCCGGGCAGATGTGCGGCGTTGGCGACCTGCTGGGGAGAATTGTCCTTCATGACCTCTAACATCATTTTTTCATCCGCGTATATGATCCCGGAGACCCTCATCCCGGACGCGTAGCTCCTGGGGATGCGCCATCTGTAATCATCTATCTTTTCCAGTTTTCCAGTGAACGGCATTGTCATGGCTAACCTCCTTACACATCAAAGACCACAGTGACCTCGTACCTGTCGTCCCGCTTTTCTATGCTGATATCATGGTAAGTTGCCGCTTTTATTTCCACGTTGAGCCTCTTCTTGTACGGTCTGAGCTTCTGTCCCGTGACCCCTGCCAGCAGTTTATTTCTTTCAAGGGAGCTGATATGAAACCTGTAGAACAAAAGGGCCTTGCTGTAGGAAAGATACAACAATTCATTGAGCCATGAGACAAGAAGATCTTCCGTATCCAGGGCTTCCAGCGTTATTTTTACCTCTTCTGTCCCGGCCAATCCTTCCATGTCCGCCATCATGTCAAACATGGCAAAAGCCGCGTTCTCAAAAAGCTCCGGAATATCCTTGCCATATATTTTAGCGGCTATATCAGCTGTGTGCGGGATCTGTTCGTAACGCTTCATTTTTTCGTCCATAGAACAAATGTATTACCTTATACGGCCGGCGTCAAGTTTCTGATTAAATTAGGCGCTCTTTCAAAAAGACGTGGGGCAAGTTCCCGTGGGACAAGCCGGTCCAGAAGAACCGGTTCCATGTTTAGAATTCCCTATACCGAATGAGCTCAGCACTCTTTTTATATTTTTGCTTTCGCATTTTCTGCATTTGAGTCCCGTTTTCTCGGAAGTAACCCCTACCAGTAGATCAAAATTTTCTCCACACTCTTCACAAATATAACTATATACGGGCATGTCTTACCTCCCTCATTTTTTAAGACTTCTACCGATAAATAGACCCGGCACTATGTTGACACGCGAATGATTTTCCCGGCCCCTCCCTCCACGAATTTCTCGGGATAAAGTTTCTTTATCCTCTGTTTGTATTGAGTGCAATGGGTAGCGCAGACAAGATCAATATCTTCTATCAGGTCGAGCTCTCTGAACCCGTGCAATCCGCCGATCAAAGCGATCGGCTTCCCGATATCCGATGCGGAAGCCAGGGTGTTCCGGACCCCCGGATGAGAACAGCCGACGATCACGACTACTCCTTTATCAACTTTCACTAGCAGGGACTGTTCTATATTTTGCAGAAGTCCGGTGGAGAAAACGCCCCCGTAAATCTCGGCCGCTTCCTTGACCTTGATCACTTTATTTGCCACTGGTTCAGAAGGAAGATCACCCGGCAGGTATAATTTTACGTCGCTGTTCAGTTCCAGAAAACCGTCCAACCCGCCCGTGTGATCCCAATGATCGTGAGAAACAAGAACACAACCGATACTTTTCGGGTCTATCCCCAGTTTTTCCATGTTGTACAAAAGAACGGAAGCACTTGCTCCTGTATCGAACAGGATCTTCGGCGCACCTTCGGCCTCTACCAGACAGGCAAATCCCCACTCGCTTTTCAATCCGGAGCTGTGGACCGTATTATCGGTAATTATCGTAAGCTTCATATCTCTTCCAACCTTTCGTCTAGTTCTCCGTCGGGAAGCATCCAGTCCGGATGCGCTATTCTATTTTCTTCCATCTCGAAACGCACACAGGCTTTCCAGTTTCCTTTGCAATAAAGTTCTATCCATTTTTCATCTAACCTGCCCTGTTCAAAGTATCTTTTCATCGGACAGACCGAATACCATTTGCATTCCTCATTAAGCACTCTTAGCTTTTTATAATTTCCCGTTATTCCATCCCTTTCTTCAGCTCTTTGATGATCTGCTTGACCTGATCTTCACTATAAGGCTCATTGTTATAGACTACGGTAAAAGTTAAGTCTTCGGCAAAACAAATCGAACCAAACGAAAAAAATAACAGTAAGATCGCGATCTTAACGGTTTTTATCATAGCATTACACGGCCATCCGCGCACCGATCCCAAGTCCTGACCATACAGGAAAGAAAGAATTTTATCCTGATTACAAATCATTTTCCGCCCTGGTGATAACGCAAAATAACGTCACCGACCTTACACCCGACATCTTTGGCAATAACCGGACATTTTGCCATGAACAGGAAAAATACCGGCCTTTTCGCATTGGAAAGCGCTTCAAAATTGCCTTGTCCTTTGCTTATGACCATATCCGCTCGCCGATATATTGATAAAAAATTATTTGAACACAAAGAAAGCACCGTACCCGGCGCGTCCGAACCGCTTGAGACTATCCGCGCTATTTCTTCAATACCGCAAGCTATGGCGTCCGCCCTCAAAGCGTCATTAATAGCCGGCTTCTCTTTAACGGCATAGATGATTCCCTTGCCTTTATCCATACTTTTTATCTGCTCGATCAGTATCCGGTCAAACACGACCTCGCCGGCATTATCCGCCAGGTAAAGAATATTCTTCGCCTGTCTTAAAACCCGTTTGAATTTGGCGTAATCAAATATCGCTTTGTTTTCCTTCTTGATAACCTCTTCCTCCTGGTTTAATATTTTGGCCAGCTCCGCGTCAACGTTCAGGGAATTTTTTACTCCATAATCGATTATGTTGCCGGCAATGGCCAGCTCGACTGCCAACAATAATTTATCACCGGCCAAAGCTACCTTCCGTTTCAACTTATCATAAATAGCCAGGGCGAGCTCATTGCTTCTTTTCTTCTCCTTTAAATAAGGATCATTTTTCCCGGTAATTTTTCCCACCAAAGAATAGATGATCCTTCCTGTCTCCGGCGGAGAAGATGTCAAAGAGATCTTCGGCAGGATCCCGGCCAATTCATCCAGTATCTTTTTTTGGGTCTTTGCGCTCGCGCCGGCCGTTCTTGCCGCCTCGAGGGCCTGTTTAAAAAAACATGGGATACAATCCAAATATGTCTTCATCCGGTCCTCTTTGATCTGAATGCGTCCGTGTTCTCAATGATCTTGCTCATGCTTTTCGCGAAATCAGTCTTTAAAAGTCCGGCCGCGTCGCCGATCGTCTCTTCAAGTTTGGGATCAAACTCTATTTCTCCCAGAAAAGGCATATCGAACGTTTTTACCTTCTCTTTTACCGAAAACTTCTCAACGCTCATGTTTTCGATAATGCCGATAACAGGAGTTCCCAGTTCCTTCAGCATTTTTAATGTTTTGTTCACGGTCTCCAATACCACCTTTGACGGAATGGCTATTACACAAAAAGTTACTTTCTTTATCATGCGGATCACGTCCAGCGTCGCGTCCGCCATCCCGGGAGGCATATCGATAATCAGGAAATCCAATGGACCCCATTGGGTAACGGCAAGTATTTCTATAGCGGCCTGGGTAAAACCGGCCTTCCTTAAAGGCAAAGGTCTGTCCCCCGCGTAGTAAACAACGGACATGAATTTAATACCGTGAATATCCGGCGGAATGATCCCTTTCTCTTCTTCGGGATAAACGTCTCCTGCTCCCAGTATCACGTGCGCGGAAGGACCCCAAAAATCAAGATCCAATAAACCCGTTTTATATCCCGCCTTTGACAGGATCAATGCCGAAGTAGCGGCAACCGTGCTTTTACCTATTCCTCCCTTCCCACCGGAAACCGCGATTATTTTTTTTATCTTTTCCAGCCTCTTATCAATGATATTTACCCTCGGATCCATCCCCATCACTCTCCTGTAATAGAATCTATCCACACACCTCGCCCTTTTAAGATCTCAAAATCCGGACTTCCGCATTCCGGACACCGGATATACGCGTGGGCGGTCTCGGGAACAAAATGGATCGCTTCGGATCTTTCATGATCCAATTCTTTCATATTATCCCCGAACATCCACTCGTATCCGCAAGCCCGGCATTTCAAAACAACTTTCTCCTCTTGAAGCTGTATCTTTACGTTTTCAAATAACGGCTTCTGAGCCTGAACGATCTCCTTGAGAGCGAATTCAAAGATATCCGCTTCTATCTGCTGCAACTGGCCCAGCTTGATCTTGATCTCCGTAATTTCTCCAAGCCCCTGTTCGCGTGCAGCTTTGCTCGCGGTCGAAATCACAGCCTCTGCCAGTGCCCATTCGTGCATTTATATCCTCCTGAAATTTAAAACCTAATTGTATAATAACCTGACCTTTTCAGAAATCTTTCACATCCTGCACCGTAACTATTTTGTTTGTAAGATGTTATATAATGTCCGGGGCTAACGCAAGGACATTACCATATCACTGCCTTTGATTCTCGTCCTATAAAGTTTTATTACAAAACTTTTATAAAATTAATTAATGTTTTAACCGGTTGACCAGTGGCTTTTTCTTTCTTTTTATCCCAGCACGAATATGCTATATCCAAGTGTATCCAATTATTGGGATATTTAATAAATTGTTTCAAAAATAAGGCTGCTACAGAAGCTCCCGGTTTGTCTTTTACGGAATTTTTTATTCGCTTTTTTCTAAAATGTTTTTTATCCAAATACTCCCATAACGGCAACCTCCAAGCTAGTTCTTTAGCTTTATCTGAACTCTTTTTATATTTCTGATATAAGGCATCATTAAAAGTAAAAACGCCTGTAGCTTTCTCCCCTATAGCGTATCCGACTGCCCCTGTCAACGTTGCTACAGAAATAATGATATCTTTCGAAGTTTGTGTTAAATCGGTTAAAGCTTCCGCGAGGATCAATCTGCCTTCAGCATCCGTATTACTTATGGTAACAAGCTTACTTCCTATCTTTATCTCATCACCCGGTAATATTTGGCTATTAGCTACTAAATTCGTAGAAACGGGACAATGGGCTATAAGATTTTCAGAAGAAACTTGCGAAACTACTGAAAAAGCGCTTGCCATCCCGGCCATGTCGCTCTTCATATCCGCAAAGTTTCCTGACGGTTTTATATCATAACCTCCCGCATCAAACAAGATCCCCTTACCCACCAAAATTATCCTTCGTTTTTTAGCGGGAGCAGAACCAGTCGACACAATTCCCGCGTTTTTATGCTGGCCTGACATTAACTTTATAGGACCAGTGGATCTGGTTTCTTGGAAGTTAACTTTTATTTTTAGCGCTTTTGATAATTTCTCCTTATAGTTATTAAGATTAAACTTGTTGTATGGCATGTCTACTAATCTCTTACAATATCCTGCAGCTTGTTTCCCAGTCATAATTTACTCCTTTTTTACAGCACCAACCACAACAAACCCGCCTTTACCGAAACCTTTTAGTGGTTTTTCAACAGCACGTAATTTATCGGGGTAATCGAATATAGTCTGATAATATGAAAATGTACTGAACCCTGCTACCTTAAGCATTTGCGTAACTTCTTCAATACCGAAAAAGCGAGCATGGCCATAAAATATACTGCCCTTTTTCTGATAAAACTTACCCAGAAAACTCTCTTTATCTATTATGCCAACGATAAGCTTTCCTCTTGGTTTTAACGCTCTCGCTGATTCGGTTATAACTTTTTCAGGATCCTGAACAAAACATAATGTAACAATTATTGCTACATAGTCAAAAGTGGAATCCTTAAATGGAAGTTTTTCACCCACTCCTAACCTGGCATCCACTCCTCTTTCTCTGGCGAGTTCAACCATCTTCTTTGATGGGTCAATACCCACTGTAATCCCCAGCGGGGCAGCGAACCTTCCAGAACCAACTCCGGCCTCAATCCCATACCCCTCCTCTGGAAGGGCTTTTTTAACCGCTTCCAGTTCCGATAAATATGCCAACTTATTTCTTTCATACCACGCATCATACTCCAGATAATGTTTATCGAAAAACTCACTCATTATTTAAGTCTCCCCACCATCCATCATAAAACCTTTTCATGTGGTCCTTCATTTCTCTGTCTTCCCGGCTTTCCGCTTCCCCTCCCTCTTTAAAGGGGAATTTATAATTCAAACAATATTCTATTAAAAATTCATTAGCGTTATTAATCTCTTTGAATTTTTTTTCACACTTTGCCTTATCCTGCTCTTTACGCTTATCGGGATGATACTTCAAAGAAAGCTTCCTGAAGGCCTTTTTATTTCCGGAAT
>Ga0208325_1000426_pt1 | contig 11458 bp, 6 predicted proteins | sample PL_2010_330m_FD_185486 | JGI IMG/M metagenome (GOLD analysis project Ga0208325, IMG submission 185486) | Freshwater microbial communities from Powell Lake, British Columbia, Canada to study Microbial Dark Matter (Phase II) - PL_2010_330m... | ecosystem: Environmental > Aquatic > Freshwater > Lake...
ACGTTACTCATTTCTTCCTTAATATTTGGTTTGGCTACGTGGCTAATAGGTCTTATTTCAACATTACATTTTTGGGGAATCGTACCGGTCATAATCGGTTTGATTTTTCTTGGGATAGGCGTAATACCGATAGGGCTGTTGGCTTGTGCTGTAAATTGTTCTTGGGGGCATTTTTTGGGATTATTGTTATTAATGGCGCTTACATTTATGGCGAAATGGATAAGTCTATGGCTATTGGCAACGATGGAAAACCAGAGCGGGAATAGTTCTACGGAAATAAATGACACAACAATAGTTGATATTTGAGGTTGAATAAAAATTCAAAAACCGGGAGGAAAAATGGAAATACAGATCGCGAAAACTGATGAAGAGATTATCGGTTGTTATGAGACCATGAGCCAATTAAGACCTCAGATAAAAAGGGATGATTTTCTTGGGCGGGTTAGGGTTCAGGAAAAGAATGGGTATAATCTTGTTTTTTTGAAAGAGGCAAATGCCGCTCTTTCCGTGGCTGGATTTCGGTTTCTTGAAACTCTGGGATGGGGAAGACTTATGTATGTTGATGATCTTGTCACTGACGAAAACCAGAGGTCAAAAGGGTATGGAGATAAAATGCTCGATTGGCTTATGGAATATGCCAAGGAAAACCGATGCCAAGAATTTCACCTGGATTCCGGCGTACAGCGATTCGCGGCACACCGGTTTTATTTCCGAAAAGGAATGACGATATCTTGTTACCATTTTCAGTGCGATCTTAAGTGATTTATTGAAAAAACAGTTTTAAAAAAAGAAAGAAACAATTCAATCGTAACCTGCTTTAAATAATAGAGTTGCAAGGAGTGTCCCCATTTCTTTTTTGTATTTAGACTGTTTCTTGGAGACATAACAGATCCCGGGTCAAGCCCGGGATAGCAAGGTGTGCGATGAAATGTAAAAACATAATCTCAAAAATATTTCTACCCCAATCTTAGTATTACCATCCCAACACCCATATTTGCTATCCCGGTCTTGAGCCGGGATCTCTACCCCTATTATTTTGTTCAAGATGTCATTATTGTAAACGGTTGCCAATCAAGAGCATGAGCCTGGGTGACGTCCCTATTTATTTAAGAGATACAATGTGTTGTTATTGTTGTTGACAGGGGTGTGGTGGGTGGTGGTATAATAAACAAAATAGATTTGTTAGTATCTTAAAAAGGAGTAGAGATGAAAAAATGTTTTCGTGGTATATCGATGTTGGTGCTATTTACGTTTTTATTTAATGGGGTTGTGTTGGATACTTCCGAGTCATTTGGAATCGGGGAGACGAGCACTTTGTCACCGGTGTTGAAATTTTCCGGTTTGGCGCGGATTGAGCCTAAGGAAATGTCGAAAGTTGAATTTGTGTTAGAGACGGCTCTTTTAGAGTATGCTGATGGAGAGAGTGTAGTGGATTTAGAGGCTATGCAGGAGGCGGTAAACGAAGACTACGCGTATACCAGCGTGTTTGATGACACGCATCCTTTTTTCGCTGAAAGAGAAGTTTTGCCGGATGGCAGGATTTTGGTAATGACGAGGGTTCTTAGGGATAGAGATGAAAAAATACTCAGAACGTATTACGCGGTGTTTTCGACTAAAAAAATAGACGGTGGATTTGACGTACGCGCGTATACTGAAAAGGAATGGAAAGAGAATGAAGAGATCATTCGCCGAGGCGGAGATTTGCCGAAAAGAGAATCGCAAAAACCGGAAGATGCAAGAGCGATTGCGAGATACAAAAATGACAACGAAAGGGTGATTGACACCTTTATAAGAGAACGTATTTATAAAGATGATTTTGCGGAAATCAAAGGCAGGGCTATTGCTTTATGGGGAAAAGCTCGCAAGTGGACAAGGGCGCCAAAAGTGGAGTTTCCCGCGAAATATTTAGAGTTTATAAATGAAAGGTTGAATGGATTTTTAGGGAATTTTGGTACTAATGTAAAAGAAGCGTTGGATGGGAAGAATCTTGTTTTTATCAGAGTTCCGAAAGATACAGCTTATCCGGTTATTTATGAAAAAGATCCTGACTCCGGTGAGATGGTGCCTATACCGGTAAGAAGTCATACGAGTCAGCACGCGGTTTACATATTTTTGGACAATTACACGTTTGATTCACTAAAAGATCCGGACGTTAGATGGGATCGTGTCATTAACGGCGAAGTTTTACCTCGTTTACTTTATGAGATAGGCGTTATTTATGACTTGCCGTACAGGCTTGTTGCCGGAATGGGTATTTGGGGAACGATGAATGATTTATTGAATGCGTACAACACTCATCGTCTTGGAGCGACGATGCGTGAAACAAAAAAATATTTCCCAAATTTAAAACTCACACAAAAAGTCAATCTCAACGAAACCCTTTGGACGCGTGATTATTTTATGGCCAGCCAAGACGCGGGCAACAATTTGGACTTTTTAGCTGAAATAGTTGCTAAAGAATTATATAGAACAGGTGATGCGGAGAATAAAGAGAAACAGGAACTGATTTCAAGCGAAATTGAAAGAAGGTTAGTATTATATTCGCTTAAAGCCATAATGTGGAACTTAATGGAACAGAATGATGTTCTTACAAATTCGAAACAATTAGACTCTATCCTGATAAAGTACGGATTTGATTGGGAATCGTATGCATCTATTTCTTCCAGTATAGATACACTTTTATGTAAAAAAGTTATTGAGTGGATAAATGCTCGGGCAAGTACAGGAGGTTCTGTTTTACATAAAGAAATAGACAGTTTGAGTATTGTATCAAAAATAAAAGGTGGTTGGAAAACTTTGCAAATTTCAAGGGATCAGGAAAACGCGCTGGTAAAGTCTGTACTATATCCTACGTTTGGAGAACTTTTCGGCCGAAGCGATGAAAAAACTGGTCTTTTAAAAGAAAAACATTGTTCTGACAAGATAGAGACATATCTATTGAAAGAGAAAAGTAGGCAGACGCGGGATTCCGCCACGCATAAGAAATTAGGATATGTGCAATCCGAAGACAATGTAGAAGCTTTAGCCAAGGCGATTGCGGAGGAATTTTATAAAGAGCCTGATGAAAAAAAACAGGGTCAGATTTTGCTGGAAGTTGAAAGATTGTTAACTATATATTCGCTTAAGGCGATAATGTGGCATTTAATGGCGCAGAATCAGCTTACAAGTTCGGAACAATTGGATATCGTTGAAACAGGAAGAGAAAAACTCTGGGTGCAATATACAACTATTCCTTCATCTTTAGATACGTTTTTGCGTGAAAAAATTATTGAATGGATAAATGTTCAAGCACAGACAAAGGGTTCTGCTTTACGTAATGAAATAAAGGCGGCACGCATTGTTTCACAATCTCCCAGAGTGACATCTTATTTACGGGTTGCAACTGCACAAGAAAGAGAGATCACTGACTCCATACTAAAACCCACAATGAAGGAACTTTTTGGACACTCAGATCCTACTGATTTCATAGGCACAGAAGATTTTTCGAACAAAATAAACAACTATTTAGGGGAAGTAGAAAAAACGGATAAAGGCCCGTATTGGTACGCGGTGGAGGAGGATTTAAGGAGAGCCATAGATGAAGGCAGAGTGGTAAAGATTACAAAGGATTATAGAGTAGTGAAGGTTAAGAAGGTTTATGAAGATTTACCTGCCGGAGTTCACCCTGCGCAAGCCCAAACACCGTATGATGATTTAGTTGAGACGATTAAGAAAACGAAAAAGATCTTAAATCTGTGGAATGAAGAAAATTGGATCGCGAAGAGTATTGATAATTCCAAGGTTAAAAAGTGGGTGGAAAAAAGATATAAGTCGATGATAGAAGACGATACGCATGTTGATCAAGCGGACAAAATCGTTTTAAAACTAAAAAACTCGGTTAAAAAGTGGACCGAGGGTGCTGAAGACATGGAAGTTTTCATAGTATTAGACAGCGCGTACGTATCTCCGCGGACAAAAGAGTTTGTGCATGTTGGACGAAAAGGTAACCGTATCTTTCTTCCGGAGCTGTTTTTAAAAGAAGTGAAAAGAGCTGTGGAAGAAGAAGACAACGCCGAAGTGAAGGAATCAATGCCGATTCTTTTTGTTGACGAGAATCAGCATGTCGGAAAAGCTGGCGCTTCACACGGAACAATAAAAACAGAAGACGATATAGATAACGTCGTCGACCATATTTTTAAGGGCGAATATGACGAGTTTCCTCGACGCGAGGTTCGCGCCGCGTGGGAAAAGTCCATGGAAGGCAAGATGCCGTGGGAACCTTTGCTTAAGGGCAAAACGGTTGGAAAAAGTCCGGAGTTTGTAAAGTTTTATGAAGACCTCAAAGAATTTGCCGATAACGATATGAAACGAACCGCGCTTGTTTATGGCGATGACGGACACGGAAAAACAAAAACGATAGAGGCGGTTCAAGAAAGGATGAATGTAGGTGAGGAGGAAGTGGTAAAGATTGACTGCAAACTCGTTAAAGATTTTACGCCGGACGAAATCTACGAAATTGTGTTTAAAAACTGGGAGAAGAAAAAATTGTTGGTGTTGGACAATTTTAATAAATTGGAAATAGCAACGCCTTTAACAAAAATGTTGTTATATATTCTTGAAAACGTACGAAAAGGAGAGAGTCAATTGTATCTTGGCAGAGAAAAGCCGATTGATATAACGAATTTAAAAATGTTATGTGTTGCGGGAGTGGCATACGACGAAGGACTTATGTTTGGTTCATATACGTTGGATGCTTGTCTCCAGAAATTAAAAATTTGGGATAAGTTTCAAGAAACGATGCCGTTACCAAATCTCATGGACCGTGAAGACGACATCCTGCGTATGGCTGAATATTTTAATTTTGAGGCATGTAAGCTGAGAAAGATTGATTACGCGCCTATGGATGAATCAGTTGGTTATGTTATGCAGGAAATAATAGCGAAAAATATGGCGGTTACCATTTGGGATATAAAAGATCTTATAGAGGCGATAGTAGCGAATAGAAGTAAGGGGGAGTGTTATTCGGATTATCTCATAACCTTTGTGGATATAACTGTTCTATATAAGTCAACCCAAAGGGCATTGCTTAAACTGAAAGATCTACTTTGGCGATTTAAAGAGGAAGAGGAAGCAAAAAAGTTTTATGATAAATTGCAGAAATTCCTGCCGTATTTTAAAGAATTTGTCGAAAAAGATAAGATGGGTAATCCGATCGGTTTTTATAAAGGCGCCCGAGGAGAACAGCCCGGGTTGCCGCGCGGCGGTCGTGGTTTCCCGAGTTATCCGAAACACACGGGGTTGTTTAAGAAAAGCGCTCAATCGGTAGAGAAAAATGACCAGCACAAGAAAAAAATAAAGACGCTAAAAGAATACGCCAACATAGTGGGCAAATTGATCGCGCCGCCTGTGTCGAATTATACGCTTTTTACCGCGTATGATCTGGCGACGGACAAAGAATATGACGAGGACATTAAAGAATATGGAAGCCGTTTTAAACTGGAACGGATATCGACTGATAAGCCGGAAGATATTGTTGAGAAGGTTCTTGATGTAATAAAAGACAAGGGACTAAAAGGTGAAAATATTATCGTACAACTTCCGGAAGAGTTTGCTCAAAATAGATATAACCTCGATGAACTTTTATCCGCCGCGCCCGGGATCAAGTTTATGGTAATTGATACGAAGGGACTGAAGGAAGAGGATAGCGAAGAGGATAGAAAACAATATCGAAATATCATATACAACATGATGCGTTTGGCGAGAAATATAGATAAGAACGCGGATTCAATGGTATCAAGTTTATTAAACTATTTTGTGGATTATTGTTTTGATAACACAATGGACAGTGCTATGAGAGAGGCATCAATTACTATATATCTGGATGCCATCTCGCATAATAGAATTTTGGAAATGCTAAACACGGTACTTTCATACAAATACATGACAAAGCATACACTTCCGGATAAAGCTTTAATTGTCAAGCCGCTTGTCTCGGCGTAGGAAATAATTTCCCCTTAGAAAAAGGGGGATAGGGGGATTTGTTCTGCGGGCAATCTCTGAGGTCATAACAATAGGTTAATCCCAACACAAAATCCCCCCGGCCCCCTTTTTCAAAGGGGGAGAGTTGGTAGAATTTGATTTTTTAATTTTTCAGTTTAGTTTCCAGTTTTTTCTTGACAAGAACATATGTTCGGGTATAATATCTCGTGAAGAGGTAGTAAATGATGTGGGGAAATTTTACAAAGTAGACAAAAATTTTCCGTCGTGCGCGGGTTTGCGCCGGCGTTTACTACGATAATATTTCCAAAAGGAGGAAGTGACAGATGGCAAAAGGAACAGTAAAATGGTTTAATAACTCAAAGGGTTATGGATTTATTACTCCTGAAGACGGAAGCCAGGATGTATTCGTACATCACAACTCAATTCAGGGTGAAGGCTACAAGTCTTTAGACGAAGGTCAGACAGTTGAGTTTGACGTTCAGCAGGGACAAAAGGGCATGGAAGCCGTTAATGTAGTAAAGCTGTAATAGTTAGAACCAAAAAAAACAACCTCGTAGGTTGCTCTTGCGACCTACGGGGTTTTTTTTTAATGCTTGACAGTAACAGGGTATTAGTTTAAAATAAAGCAAGCACCAACAGAGTCTCATCTCGATGGCGTACCCCATTGAGGTTTTATCCAAGTGTGCTTTACCCAACTGCACCTCGTAGGTGCAACCAGTTGCACCTACGAGGTGCAGTTGGGTAAGGTGCAATTGGAGTGGAATTCTGTTGGTGCTTGTTTTATTAGGAGGAATTAAAAATATGTCAAATCAAAAAAGAAGAAAAAATGTACGGAACATTGCTATCATAGCACACGTAGACCACGGGAAGACTACGCTTGTTGACGCGCTTTTGAAGTATACCGGGGCTTATGAGTTTAAAGATGGTGAGACTGCCATAATGGATTCCAATCCTTTGGAAAAGGAGCGAGGGATCACTATTTTGTCGAAGAACGCGTCTTTGGAATACAAAGGAGTGCAGTTTAATATTGTTGACACTCCCGGACACGCGGATTTTGGAAGTGAGGTGGAGAGGATTTTGCAGATGGTCGATGGTGTTCTTCTCCTTGTTGACGCGTTTGAAGGGCCCATGCCTCAGACAAAATTTGTTCTCAAAAAATCGCTTGAACTCCATTTAAAGCCGATTCTTGTTATCAACAAACTTGATCGCGCGCACGCGCGGCCCAATGAAGTCGCGGATATGACATTTGATCTTTTTTGTGAGCTGGACGCGACGGATGAACAGCTTGATTTTCCTATAGTTTATGCTTCAGGGAAAGACGGTTACGCGACACTTGATCTTGATGAGCCGACTGACTCGGTGAAACCGCTTTTAGAAACAATTCTACACAGAGTTCTTCCGCCGGTTGCTGATCCGGGACGACCATTTCAGATGCTGGTTACAATGCTTGATTACGATTCGTATGTAGGGCTCATAGCTATAGGGCGTATTTTTCACGGTTCCGTACGTGTTGGAGATCCTGTCGCGCTTGTCAAACGGGATGGCAAGGTTAGTAAGGGAAAAGTGACAAAGATAATGAAGTATCGCGGGTTGCTCCGAGTGGAAAGCCGGGAGGCGACAGCAGGAGACATTATATCAATTTCAGGGATTGAGGATGTTCAAGTGGGGGAGACTTTGGCGAGCGTGGACGCGCCAAAGGGGCTTCCGACAATAAAGGTAGACGCACCCACTATTTCAATGAATTTTTCACACAATACAAGTCCTCTCGCGGGCAAGGATGGCGGACGGTTTTTGACATCGCGGCATATACGTGAACGATTAAAACACGAGGCAATGATAAACGTTGGGATAAAGGTGGAGACGACTCCGGGTGGGGATAGATTCAAAGTTTCAGGTCGCGGAGAACTTCATTTGGCAATTCTTATAGAAACCATGCGGCGTGAAGGATACGAAATGGAAGTCTCGAGACCTCGAGTGATATTAAAAAAGATGGGTTCTGAAACTCTTGAGCCTGTAGAAGAAGTGGTTATTGAGGTGGATTCGGAATATCAGGGTGCTGTTATGCAGGCGCTTGGATCGCGAAAAGCGGAGGTGCGGGACATTGTCTCAACAACGTTATCTACCAGCCGAATGGAATTTGTTATTGCTTCAAGAGCGTTAATAGGGTTTAGAGGAGACTTTTTAGTTATGACACGGGGAACCGGAATAATGTATCAAAACTTTTTTGAATACCAGAAATATAAAGGAGAATTGCCGGTCCGTCAGGCAGGGGTTATGATTGCTCAATCGACGGGGAAAACGGTTGCTTACGCGCTGTATAATTTACAACCAAGAGGAGAGGTTTTTGTGCGCCCCGGAGATGATGTATATGAAGGAATGGTTTTGGGAGTAAACAATAAAGGGGTAGACTTGGTAGTTAACGCGCTAAAGGAAAAGAAACTAACCAATATGAGAGCATCAGGGTCGGATGACGCGATACAGCTTATACCGCCGAGAGCGATGACACTTGAATTCGCTCTTGAATTTATTGAGGATGACGAGCTTGTTGAGATCACGCCTAAAAATATACGGATAAGAAAATTAAATTTGAATGAAAATGAGAGAAAAAGGGCTGGTAAAGGAATAAACATAAAAATGTAAATCCCTATGGTCCCATTTGTGTAGGGGCGGGGTCTCCCCGCCCCTGCTATAGAAAAAAATAAGGAGCTAAAATAGTATGAATAAAAAACAGAAAATAGATTTATCTTTTGACGGGATGGGAATCGCGCCGAAGATAATCGAAGCGTTAGATCGCTTAAAATTCACGCAGCCAACGCCGATTCAACATAAAGCTATTCCGATAGCAGTTGACGGAACAGATATTATCGGGGTTGCTCAGACCGGGACAGGAAAAACACTCGCTTTTGCCATTCCGGTTGTTCAACGCCTCGCGCGCGGAGTGGGAAAATGTTTAGTGGTTGTTCCCACCAGAGAATTGGCGATACAGGTGGAAGAAACCTTTCGAAAAATAGCGCCTTCGTTTGGTTTAAACAGCGTTGTTATTATCGGAGGAGCTCCGATGCAGTCTCAGCTAAAAGCTTTAAAAAAGAACCCACGTATTATTATCGCGACTCCGGGACGTTTGGTTGACCATCTAAATCAGAAAACACTGCGTTTAAACGAAGTTGAGGTTATGATTCTTGACGAAGCTGACAGAATGCTGGACATGGGATTTAAGCCGGACATTGAACGCATTATTAAATCCGTGCCCAAAAAAAGGCAGACGATGCTTTTCTCAGCAACGATACCGGGTGAAATAGCACAAATCGGCGCCCGGCATATGAAGCTTCCGGTTCACATCGAGATCGCGCCGTCAGGAACCGCGGCGGAAAACATCGTTCAGGAAGTATTTATCGTAAAAAGAGAAGCAAAGAAAAAGCTGTTGAAAGAATTACTTGAACAATATCGCGGATCGGTATTGCTTTTTTCTCGTACGAGAAGAGGCGCGAGTAAAATAAAACGTATGATCAAAGAAATGGGGCATAAAGCGGCAGAGATACATTCGGATCGGACTCTCAGGCAGAGAAAAGAAGCTCTTGAGGGATTTAAACGAGGATATTACAGAGTGCTTGTCGCTACCGATATTGCCGCCAGAGGAATAGATGTCGTCGGAATAGAGACAGTTATAAACTTTGACCTTCCGGATGATACGGAAAATTATGTACACAGAATCGGACGCACGGGCCGCGCGGGACACAAAGGTCGTGCTATTTCATTCGCGACCCCTGAGCAGGGTGGCGATATCCGAAATATCGAAAAACTAATAAAGACGGCACTTCCCGTTTCGGAACATTCCAAAGTTTCCGGTGAAAAATTCATTTCGCGCGCCGCGCGCCATCCAAAGAGCAGAAATTCAGCGAAGGGAAAAAATAAGTTCCAAAATAGGAACAAAAAGAGCGCTTCTCGTAACAATAATCGCAGGGGTACGGCACGCCGTACTTCATAATATTCCCCGTAAACGCAAATCGTAAGGGCATGACATGCCCTTACAAAAATACACAGAATATCTTGGTTTTTGGATGTTTTTGTATTATAATAGCCCTTCCATTAAATATTTGCACAATTAAGGAAAGAAATATGTCCAATCAATTAAAACCGCTTATAATCGGAGATTTAGAGATAAAAGTGCCTATTATTCAGGGAGGCATGGGAGTTAGAGTGTCTATGTCATCTTTGGCCGCGGCGGTCGCGAATTGCGGTGGCGGAGGAACAATAGCAAGTGTGGGGCTTCCACCGGACACCGAAGAAAATAGGGCGGATGTTCCCAAATCCTGCAGAGAACATTTGCAAAAAGAAATAAGGCTTGCGAGGAAGTTGTCTGATAAGGCTATCGGCGTGAACATAATGGTGGCCTTAAGCAATTATGAAGACATGGTTAGAACCACTGTAAAAGAAAAAGTGGATTATATTATTTCAGGTGCCGGCCTTCCAATAAGTTTGCCGGAATTTGCTGAAGGCTCATCTGTCAAGCTAATCCCTTTAATCGCATCGGCAAGAGGCGCAAAACTGCTATTAAAGACATGGAAAAGGCGCTATAACCGTTTTCCGGACGCCTTTGTAGTTGAAGGTCCCTTATCGGGAGGACATATTGCCGGTTATAGTTTAGAGGAATTAAAATCTCTTAGAGATACAATGACGCGTGAGCCATTGCTTGAAAATATGGTGCGTGAAATTTTATCATTGGTCGGAGAATACGAAAAAGAATACGGCGTTAGTATTCCCGTTATTGCGGCCGGAGGTATTTTTGACGGGAAAGATGTTGCCAAATTTTTGAAAATGGGCGCAAAAGGCGTACAGATTGGTACAAGGTTTGTGGCGACCGACGAGTGTTCGGTATCCGACGAATTTAAACAATTATACATTCGCGCGAATGAAAACGACCTTGTTTTTATACAAAGCCCGGTTGGAATGCCGGCTAAAGTGATAAGAACAAAATTCCTTGATGAGATATTGCGTGGAGAAAGAAAAGAATTTGATTGTAACTATCGATGTTTGAGAACCTGCAACCCCGATACGGTTCAATATTGTATCGCGAAAGCTTTGATCCATGCCGCGGACGGAAATATAGATAACGCCGTGGTTTTTGCCGGGACTAATGTATCAAAAATTAAGAAAATTGTATCGGTAAAAGAATTGATGGAAGAGGTAACCGCCGAAGCAATAGAAGAACTGAATAATACCAATTACGTTAATTAATTGTACATTTTAAACTACGAAAGATATGTGTACGTGCATGTGCTTAGACTATTTTGTGGAGCATAACAGATCCCGGCTCAAGGTCGGGATAGCAAGGTGTGTGGCTAAACGTAAAAATATAACCATACAAATATTGCCATCTCGCCCCACCCTATTTGCCATCCCGGACTTGATCCGGGATCTCTGCTTCTTTTGGGTAATTATTTTCTATAATTGGTATGAATGATAGGGCGGACACATGGGG
>Ga0208325_1000427_pt1 | contig 11433 bp, 17 predicted proteins | sample PL_2010_330m_FD_185486 | JGI IMG/M metagenome (GOLD analysis project Ga0208325, IMG submission 185486) | Freshwater microbial communities from Powell Lake, British Columbia, Canada to study Microbial Dark Matter (Phase II) - PL_2010_330m... | ecosystem: Environmental > Aquatic > Freshwater >...
TCTTCCTCGGGGGCGCCGCTGATACACTGTCTGAGCCTCTGCTCAGTCTCAACAAGATACTCCAGGGCGCTTCTGCCGATGAACCCGTCGGTGGTCTTGCAGCCGAAGAGCTCCGCGGCCGCCTGGTTCATGAACGCGATGTCCATGCCGGTGAGGATGATTATGCCGTCCCGGCTCTCGTTCACCACCTTCCTGTAAAGCTGATCTGTCCTGTACTTGTCCACGTTCTGCCGGACCCGCTTGGCGAGGATCTGGTAGTGACTGGGGTCCGACTCCTTCCTGAGGTAGTCGTCTATCCCGGCCTCGAAGGCTTGCTCCGCGACCTCCTCGCTGCCCTGCCCGGTGTAGAGTATGAAGGGTACGTTGCTACTCCTCCTGACCCTCTGGGCCAGCTCGATGCCGTCCATGGAGAGCATCTTGTAGTCGCTTACTATGCAGTCGTAGCTGTTCTTCTCCTGGAGCTTGAGAGCCTCCTCGGGGTTGGTGGCCGAGTCGACGACGACTCCCTCGTCCAGCTCCTCGAGGAATATCTTCGTGAACTCTAGGTGGGAGCCCTCGTCGTCGACGTGAAGTATCTTTATAGGTCTCCTCTTGTCCAACTCTCCCCCCTCCACGGAACTCCAACGCTCCCTTGATCTAAACTCTATGTCACTGTAGTTGTGATGTTTAGATATAGATATTTATTTTTGCATATAAAATGTCTCTGCCAGAATAGGCTGTTATTAGATATATGTCCCTATATGGGTGTTTTTTGATAAAGACGGTCATAATTAAATTGTATGTGATTAAGCTGCGGATAGTATTCAAGCCTTTAACTAACAAAACCATTGTCACAACTATATGGGACGTTATCATCTTCACATAAACAAAGTGACGTGTTTAGCGGAAGGAAAAAAATCAAAAACCTTAGTGCAGCCATTATGACGAGGGGAGGGACAGCGACAGAGGTAATACCAGCGATAATAGCCGGGGATCAGGTGCAGCTCGACGAGAGGCTCGACAGGGTCACAGGGTTCGCGGGCCACATTATGCTGGACGTGATGGACGGCGTGTTCGTGCCCGGCAGGTCGCTTGACTTCGACTACACGCTGCCCAAGGGCTCAAGGTATCAGGCGCACCTCATGGTAGAAGACCCATTGAGGCGCATAAGTAGGCTCGTCGGGAAGATTGAGACGGCGATAATCCACGTCGAGGCGGTTAAGGACGTCCAGGAGGCGATCAGTGTAACAGGGGACCATGGGCTGGGATCGTTCCTCTCCATCAACCCGGACACGCCTGTGGACGCCGTGGCGCCCCACCTCTCGAGGCTTGACGGGGTCCTTGTGATGACTGTGAAGCCGGGGAGGTACGGCTCCCGCTTCCTTCCAGGGTGCCTCAAGAAGGTCGAGGCCCTCAGGGCCATGGATGGGGAGCTAGTCATCGAGGTTGACGGCGGCATGAACCCGGAGACCGCCGCCATGGCCGTCGAGATGGGCGCCGACATGGTGGCCGCGGGAAGCTACGTAGTGGCGAGCGACGACCCGGAGAACGCGTACGCGAGGCTCGTGGAGGCGGTCCACGCCGCTCGGGTACGCGCCCAGAGGGAGTAGGTTGCCTGCTAAGAAGGGGCTGCCAGTTGTCTACGAGGGGCAGAGGATCAACCTCCGCGTCACTCAGCGTATATTCAATCCGCTGGTGAAGGAGTTGGACGGCGAGCGGCACACCCTCTACAGCGACACCGGAACGGAGAAGGAGATCCGCTACGCCTCGGCCGAGTACTACGGTCTCGACAACCCCTTCAACAGGGTGAGGCTTGTCAGGCTCGCCCGCGCCATGAACTGCCTCACCTGCTCCGAGGAGTCGGGGGCTGAGAGGGAGTGCAGGGTGACCATATGCAGAGCCAGGGAGCTCTACGGCGTCGACGGCGAGGAGCCGCGTTGGGTGCCCTTCGACCCCGGTAGGCTGGAGAGCCTGGAGGAGAAGGTGAAGAATCTGCGGAGAAGGGTGGAGTGGCGGCGGCGTGTGGGTCTAGCTGAAGATCTCGATGAGGTCCGCTAGGAACGCCTCCAGGTGCTCCTTGGGGATCTTGACGCCGCTGGCCCTCTGGTGGCCTCCGCCGAAGCCGCCGTACTTCTCGCCGAGGTCCCTGGATATGTCGCCCAGGTGCTCGGGTAGCCCCAGCTCGCCGCGGAGGCTCACGTTGACGTAATCGCCGTTCTCCTTGTAGCTGACCCCCACGTCCACGCCTAGGGTGTCGATTATGAGGTTGGCTGTACCCCCTGTGCTGTACTCGTTCACAGCCCTCATGTGGGCTAGACGACCCACTGACACCGCCTTGGCGGAGATCTTCTCCTTCATCTCCGTCATCTCCTCCAGGCACTGGACGGCCAGGTCCACGGCTCCGGGTATCCTGTGGGGGTAGCCGTACCGGCTGAGCTCGTCGAGTATCACCCTCTTGAAGTCTATCGTCTGGTTCATGCTGAGGGCGTGGGTCAGTATCTGGGCCTCGTGCTGCGCGAACTTGAGGTCTATCTTCGCGAGTATCTGGCTGCCTATGGGCCCGTCCTCGAACATGTCTGAGATGGCGGCGTAGGCCGCGATCCTCGCCGCCTCCTGGCCCAGCTCCTCCCTGAACACGTCGTAGACCAGCACGCCGGCGCAGTCCCTCGTGTCGAGGACCACGCTGATGCCAGCATCACGGAGCCGCTTCATCAGCTCGTCGCTCATCTGGTGGTGGTCTATTATGTTGACGTCGGCGAACTCCCTGATCCTCATGAGTTCAGGCACGAGGGCTTCCCTGATGTTGAGGTCGCAGATGTACAGTGTCTTCACTGGCGGCGTCACCCTGTCGAGGACGTGCTCCAGGTTGTCGTAGTTGGCCATGTATACGTCGCAGCCCGTGAGGCGCTTTAGGAAGGCGCCGCATGTCAGGCCGTCGACGTCGTCGCCGTGTACTATTGTGTGTACTGTCAACTCTGGAACTCCTGTGAATTTCAATATATTTGGATGGGTGGCTAAAAAATGCTAGTATCCCCTCTCGGGGTCGCAGACGTTGAGGAGGGGTTCACCGTCCACGTAGCGGCGGAGGTTGTCGCAGAAGATGTCCACGACCCTGTCGCCGATGTAGGGGCTGCTGTGGCTGTCGTGGGGCACGATGAAGACGTTGTCCATGTCCCAGAGGGGGTGGTCCTCGGGGAGGGGCTCCGCCTCGAAGACGTCCAGGTAGGCGCCTGCTATCCAGTTCTCCCGCAGCGCCTTCAGCAGGCTGGGCTCGTGGGCTATCCTGCCTCTGCCCACGTTGATGAAGTAGGTCGAGGGCTTCATGGCCTTGAACTCGGCCTCCCTGAGCATGTGCTCGGTCTCAGGGGTGAGGGGCGCAGCCACCACGACGTAGTCTGCCTCCGGAAGGTTGTCGCGGAGCTTTTCCGTGGGGAACACCCTGTCCACGCTTGGCACGGGCTCGACCCTCCTCTTGGTCCCTGTCACGGTCATGTCGAAGACTTTGCAGAGGCCGGCCACGCGTCTCCCCATGTTGCCTAGGCCGATGAGGAGGACGGTGCGTCCGTAGAGCTCGTCGTTCTTCAGCTGGGTCCACAGGTGGGCTTCCTGGTCTACGCGTCTCTGCTTCAGGTTCTTGGCGTGGTCCAGCATGGCTGCCACGACACTCTCCGCTATGGGGACGGTGTGGAGGCCCGGCGCGTTTGTGAGCGTTACCCTGCCGTCGATTATCTCTGGGGTGATGTTGTCGCTGAACCCCGTGCTGCAGAGCTGGACCCACCTGAGGCTGGGCGTGAATAAGCGTTGGTATTCCTCCCAGTCGAGCTCACCGGGGTAGTGGACCCTGTTGCCTCCCTCGGCGAACACCACCTCGGCTTCCTCGTCGCCCTTCACCCGGTCTGCGGGTACCTCGATGAGCTCGATGTCTGGGCTCGTCTCCAGTATCCTTCTCCGGTGTCTCTCCTGAAGCCAGTTCCCGTCGGGCCGGGGGAACTGGTATCCGCGGGGGATTCCGCTCACGGCGACCCTGATGGTCATGCCTATCCGTGTGTATCGATCCCGTAAAAATGTTTGACATGCTATGCCGGGATTCTTCCCGGGGGCGCGGCCTCTATGCAGGCCTCTCTCCACCTTAGATAGGATCGGATCATGCTGAGGGCGACGACCTCTATGCTCAGGTAGACGAGGACGCGCATGTTCATAGTGATGTAGTTCGTGGCGTTCTCCGCGTACATAGTCAACTCTACGACGCCGAGGCTCATTATGTCGCCTGCTCCGAGCAGTATCAGGGTGAAGACGAGGCTCGAAACGTTCTGTGCGAGCGAGGCCAGCAGCCAGACGGTGCTGGTCTTACCCGCGAGCCCCTTCACCAGCGTTATGGCGGCCGTGACGGCGCCTATCAGCATGATCTCGTTCAGGAACCAGTCTAGGTCGATCCCTGATTCAGCGATCAACTGGTTGATGTCAGGGGGAAGGTACTCGGGTAGCATGTAGGGAACGACCACGAAGAGTATGAGTGTGATGATCGCGGAGACGACAGGCCGGATATTCTTGGTCGACATCACTGGGCTACTCCCGACATGGTTACGATGTTCGAGAAACTGACGAGGTCGTAGAGGGTGGTGATCCCCAGCTCCAACACCCACTCCGCGTTCGAGCCCTCACCAAGATACATCAGCGCGGTGCTAAGCGGAATCGTCAGCTCGAGGTCCAAGGGGACCTGCTCCCCCGGCGGTATCGTCACCTCCATGGATTCTGTGGCTATCACCTCTTCTCCCTCCGCGACGAGGCTGAGGGTCACCGTCAGCCTTGCCTCAAGGTAACCACGGTTCCTTGGAGAGATGCTGTAGGGGATGACCACGGGGTCTGTCATCTCGATCTCGGTGCCTTCACCCGTTCCCCCGGGGATGGCGGTGTTGTATACCTCGAATATGGTGTGGAACCCGGCTGTGAACCCGACTATGCTCACAAGCTGTATAATCATGATGCCTATGCCCAGTATTCTAGATGCCTTCAAAACGGGGAGCCAGCCTTACACAATAAACGCCATAGTATAAAATAAATTCAACCTTTTAAACCGCGTTTTTTTAATCATAATCGGTCGATCCTTTCTGGCATGTATCACCAATCTGGATGATTCCTTGGTAAAGCTTTAAACGGATTCGGATTTTTAGGTGGATATAATGGCTCTGTGCTACCACTGCGGAAAGGAGCTGGAGACCCCCCTCAGGTGTCCATACTGTAACTTGACGTTCTGCGAGGAACACATAGCCCAGAGGGACCATAACTGTATCGCCGCTTCAGCCAAGATCAAGACCGTGGACGAGCCCGAGCTCACGGATAATGTACACTACGTTGAGGCGGTGGAGGCTTCTGCCTACAGGCCGAGGGTGCAGCCGAGAAAGCGTAGCCAGAGGCTCCTGGACTTAGGCGAGGGCGTGACACCGAAGAAGATGGCGGTGGTGGCGCTTACCCTGGCCATAAGCCTGGGTAGTATACTCATGCTCAACAGCTTGGAGCCGCCGTCTGAGACGCCTGAGGCCGGGCCGGTGTTCCCCACCACCCCGGAGGTGGTCATGCTTCAGGAGCTCGTGCTGGGGCTGATTAACGAGGAGCGGGTTAAAGCCGGTCTAGATGAGCTTGAGCTGGACACGAACCCCATAGCCCAGCGGTACGCCGAGTCCATGCTGGAGACGGGAGAGTTCAAGCACAACCCGGAGCTCCCGGGCACCATGGGCGAGAACATCAAGTACCACACCTCTAAGGAGGAGTTCGAGGTGGAGGACGCACTCCAGCTCATGATTTACCAGATGGTGTACGACGACGCCGACTACGACTGGGGCCACCGCGACAACATACTGAACAAGGATTATAGCCGAGTAAGCATAGGCGTGGCGTCTGACGAGGGCAGGGTATACCTGGTACAGGACTTCAGCTAGTTCCTGATCAGCGCCCCATAAAGCCTCTATATCCGTTTGCTGCTGCCTGAAACCATGAAGCTGGAGCTACATCACAAGTACTTCATGGGCGGGTTCCTAGCCGGGTTCGGGTTCTACACCGCGCTGTTCTTCATTGGCTACTTCTGGCGGCTCAGGCAGCTAATGGGATAAAAAAGGTTACCTGCGGAAGACCTCGACGGTGTGCTGCAGGTCGCTCTCGTCCAGGGCCTTAACGGTTACAGCCATCAGCTTTCCCAGGTTCTTCAGGTCTGTGAGGCTTATGACCTCGTTGGGGCTGTGCATGGACCTGTTGGGCATGCTGATGAGGCCGCAGATTGTGCCGCCGCGCTCGACCTGTATGGCCCACGCGTCCGTGCCGCTGCGGGCCGGGACGCCGGTCCTCTGGTAGGGTATCCCGGCCTTCTCTGCTTCCTTCTCCATCATCTCCCATAGGGCGCGGGTGAAGTTGGCTCCCAGCGATACCACGGGGCCCTTCCCCAGCTCTATGCCCCCCACCTGGTTTGCCTTGACTCCTGGGGCGACGGCGTGGGTCACGTCCGTCGCTATAGCCGCCCACGGGTTCAGGTTGTACGCCGCGATGGTGGCTCCCCTTAAGCCCACCTCCTCCTGAACGGTGGCCACGAAATGGATCTTAAGTTTCTTGGGAGGATCCTTCTTCAGTATCTTCATGGTCTCGACTAGGCCGGCGACGCAGCAGATGTCGTCGAAGGCGGGTCCCACGACCAGGTCGCTACCCTCCTTGCCCAGGTAGGTAACGTCGAGGTATGGGGTGCACACGATCCCGGGTTTGACGCCCATCTTCTCGGCCTCCTCCCGGCTCTTGGCGCCGAAGTCGATGAGCATGTCCTTAAGCTCGGGGCTCTTGTCTCGCTCCTTTTCGTCCGTGAGGTGGGCCGCCTTCACGGCGATGGCTCCCACCAGGTAGTCCTCCGGGCCGTCGCCGACCCATATCTTGACGCGGGTGCCGTAGGCGACGCGCTTGTCCCAGCCGCCCACGTTGGTGAACGCGGCGAAGCCGTCGTCGTCCACGTACTTTATCATGAAGCCCAGCTGGTCGTAGTGGCCCGCCAGCATGACGGCTCTCTCCGCGTCGCCTATGGTGCCTATGACGTTCCCCATGACGTCCACCTCGACGACGTCGCAGTGCCTGCTGAACTCCTCCACGATGAGTTTCCTTCTCTGCTCCTCGAAGCCCGTGACGGCGGGGGCCGACATGAAGCCTCTGAGCACCTTGAACAGTTCCTCGGTCAACTTGAATCAGTTAACAGTGTCTCGGATGAAATTAAAGGTAACTGAGCTAACCGTTAAAAGCATGGCGAGAAGACCCTTCCCCATGGAGCCAAGACACGCGATCGTCAGGGAGCCCGGCGACAGCTACGCCGGGTGCCTCAGCACCCACCCCCTGCACCACACGGTGAGCCTGGAGAAGGCCAGGGAGCAGCACGCCGTTTACTGTGGGACCCTGGAGGAGCTGGGGCTGGAGGTCATCAGGGTGCCCCGGGACGACGCCCACCCAGACTCGTGTTTCGTCGAGGATAACGCCGTCGTCGACAACGGCAGGGCGCTCATATGCAGGATGGCGAAGCCGAGCAGAAGAGGCGAGCAGACCGGCGTCGCCGCGGCGCTGGAGATGCTCATGCCCGTGAAATGGGCGGAGGAGCCGGCGACCATCGAGGGCGGCGACGTGGTCCACATGGTGGGGAAGCTGATCTGCGGCGTCACCGACAGGACCAACCCCGAGGGCGTCGCCCAGATGCAGGAGTGGCTAGATTTGCCGGTCTCCACCATCTTCGACCCCGGCATAATGCACCTGAAGAGCTACGTCACCTACCTGGGCAAGGGCGTCATGATGGCGACGGAGCGGTACTGCCGCCACCCGGCGCTGGAGGGGTTCCACATGCTGGTGCCGCCGGCCGAGGACGAGTACGCCGCCGACACGCTGGCCGTCGGGGACACGGTGCTCATGGCGGAGGGCTACGACACCGCCCAGCAGATGGTGAAGGAAGCCGGCTTCGAAGTCATGAGCCTCGACGTCTCGGAGATACAGAAATGCGACGGGGCGCTGACCTGCCTCAGTATCCTATTCTAATTTGTTAGCGGGCTGGGATACATTTTTTCTATACTCATAGGCATTCTAAACCATGGTACAGTATGAGCCCATCGGGGTGATCAAGACACCATACAAGGAGAAGAAGGGCACCCCCATACAGCCCGCCGGCGCAAGAGACGTCAGGGGCAGCATAGAGCTGGACCCCAAGCACGTCGACGGCCTCAAAGACCTCGACGGGTTCAGCCACATCATCCTCGTCTACCACTTCCACAGGACGGACGGCTACAGCCTCCACGTCCATCCCTACATGGACAACACTAAACGCGGCGTCTTCGCAACCAGGATACCCGGGAGACCCAATCCCCTCGGCATCTCAGTCGTCAGGCTCGACGGAGTCGAGGGCGCCACCCTCCACATAAGGGACGTGGACATGCTGGACGGCACACCCCTCCTCGACATCAAGCCCTACGTCCCCGAGTTCGACAGCGTCCCCGACGCCGAGATCGGGTGGCTCACCACGCGGGTCCAGGGAGTCCAAAAAACCAAGTCAGACGGAAGAACAAAGTAACAAAAACAGATCTAACCACCAGCAGGATCAGCCCCCGAAAAACGCTTATTCCATGTAACTTGAAGAAACAAGGTGAACCCTTGAAAAGCAGACCCAGAGATAACGGCTAAGAATAACTATACTTCCAATAAAACGCCTAAAATAAGTGAAGAGGCTAGGCCGGAAAACCGCTTAAACGCGCCTATATCGGTAAATAGCTGTTTCTAACGCTTAATTGATACATCGGTTACCCGAAAAAACGCTTATAACAAGTAACCAACTATAAGGGAAAAGCAAAGTCGTCGATGCGCGACCCTGCCCCAACCTCCATGCATCGATGGGCGTTGAGCACAGCGGTCGAAGAGTAGACTCCTACACCACTTCCCCGAGGGCCTCAAGCATCTCCACGATGTACCCCTCAGGCATCCACCCCATGTTGCCGATCCTGAACGTCGTCTCCTTCAACGCGCCGTAGCCCTGGGCCAGCTCGTAGCCCCTGCCCCGCATCGCCTTGTAGACGTCTGGGCCCTTCATGCCCCTGGGGGCGGTTACGCAGCTCACGGTGGGGCTCTCGTAGCCCTTCAAGGGGTAGGTGCTGAGCCCAGCCTCCTCGACGCCGGAGCGTATCATATTGTTCCGTCTCCGGTAGAGGTCGAAGTACCACTCCCTGCCGCCCCTGTCCTCGATCATCTTGAGGGCCGCGTTCAGCCCCGCCACCTGGGGGATGCAGCTCGTCATGGGGGTGCCCTTCCTGTCCACGTGGTCCTTCTCCCACACCTTAAGGTCGAAGTACCACCCCTTGTTCGGCATCCCAGCGGACACGTCGAGGGCGCGTTGGCTGACGCTGCCTATGCCGAGGCCCGGGGGGACCCCGAAGCACTTCTGGCTGCTGCTGAAGCAGATGTCGATGCCCCACTCGTCGGTCTTGAGCTCGGTGCCGCCCATGCTGCTGACGGCGTCCACGAAGACAAGCTTGCCGTGCCTCCTGCATACCTCGGTGAGCCTGGGGAGGTCGTTGATGAGGCCTACACTGGTCTCGTTGTGGGTGATGGCCACCGCCTCGGCGTCGGGCTCCGCCTCGATGGCGGCCTCGATCATCTCGGGCTGCACAGGCTCCCCCAGCTCGGTCACCACGGCCACCACGTCCCTACCGTTGGCCCTCGCGACCTCGGCGTACCTCTCCCCGAAGCTGCCGTTCACGCACACGATCATCTTCTCCCTCACACAGTTCCTGACGCTGGCCTCCATGAAGCCGGTGCCCGTGGCGCTGAAAAGGAAAACTGGGTTCCCGGTCTCGATGAAGCCCTGGAGGAGCTCCACGGTCTCGAAGTGGAGGTCTATGTACTCCCTGCTCCTGTGGCTCATCATCTGCATCCCCATGGCCTCCAGCACCTCGGGGTAGCAGGCCACAGGCCCCACCGTGAACAACTTCATCTCCATGGCTTGGTCTAAACGTCGATGAGGATAAAAACATGTACCCACATGAATCCCCATGGAGCCACGGAGGCTGGAGGGCGACGAAGCCGTCCAGCAGATCATCACGATCCTCAGGGACGCCGGGAGGCCGCTGACCACCCGCGAGGTCTCGGAGGAGACCCGTAAGAAGCTGGTCCGCTGCCCCGACGCCACCATAGTGTTCCTGAACCGGCTGCGGCAGAGGGGGGTCATCCACGGCGAACGCAGCAAGGAGTTCCGCGGCTGGATCTGGTGGGTCGACTAGATCCAGCTGAAGGTCCGCCCGCACTCCTCCAGCAGCTTCACCAGCTCCCGGTAGGTTATCGCCTTCACCTCCTCGAGGGGCGAGTCGAACTCGTCTTGGATGGTGTATAGGCTGGCGAAGCCGAGCCTCTCCAGTGTCTCGGGCCTGGAGACGTGGTGCGTTCCCCGGCCGAGGAAGAGCACAGCCACCTCGTCCCCGTCCCTGTGCATCTCCTCGGCGAGCCTGAACGCTGTGTCGGCGTGGGCCCTGCTGATCAAGACAAGAGTCTTCACGGTTTCACCTCAGTAGCTCGTTATCACGCTGCACCTCTTCGCCATCTCCGCCAGCTCGTCGAAGCCGATCTCGGTGACGCCCAGCGTCGGCTCTAGGTCCTCCATGGCGTAGCCCCTCTCCGCGAGGGACTCCTTCAGCACGTATATCCCCGCCAGCTGCGACATGACTTCCAGGTAGTCCCTCAGGCTGTTCTTGTACAGCGCCTCGGGCATCAGTATCTCGACGCCGTTGTCCGCGAACACAAGCAGCGGCGGGTAGTCCATCCCCAGCATGGCAGCCGAGAGCCGTAGCCCCTCCTCGACCCTGGCGCCCGGTATCAGCCGCTTCCTCATTATGAGCATCGCGTCCCCCATGCATTCACCCCAGGAACAGCGTCCTGTCGCATTCCTCCATGAGGGTCACCACCTCGGCTAGGCTCGTGAACCTTGCTCCCTCGACGAGGTCTTCGTCCTTTACCCCGCTGTACTGGCCCGCCGTTATGCACGCCAGCATCTCGGCGTCGAGGCCCTTTACCGCGCCGGGCTCCGCCAGCAGCTTCACCGACTCCTCGTTGAAGAAAACCGTCACCGTGTGCCCCTTCTCATGGGCGGCAGAGGCCAGCCCCAGCACGTGCCTAAGCATCCTAGGGTTGGATATGATTATCAGGAAACGCAAACGCCGTTCGCCGTAAAATACGTGCCCAGTGGCTTAATGGTTTCCCCGTGTTCGACGCCTTAGAACACCGAACACGGGGTGTTCAAAAGCCTAGGATTATATCCCCTCCGATAGGCTCTATGATCGATTGAAATGACGGTACCAGCAATGTCCGTATCCCTGGACACCCGGAAGCTAACGTCCTTCGCCCTAGTGGCCTTCATGGTGGGTGGCCTGCTGGGCGGGTTCCTCTGGAACTTCGGCGGCGTATACG
>Ga0208325_1000429_pt1 | contig 11395 bp, 10 predicted proteins | sample PL_2010_330m_FD_185486 | JGI IMG/M metagenome (GOLD analysis project Ga0208325, IMG submission 185486) | Freshwater microbial communities from Powell Lake, British Columbia, Canada to study Microbial Dark Matter (Phase II) - PL_2010_330m... | ecosystem: Environmental > Aquatic > Freshwater >...
CATGCCGAACTCGGCTGTTTCCACTGCCATATTGACCAGGTTATGGCTATCACCCAGCTCCGCAGTAGTAGTGGCATAGCCAATCTTGCCCTGTCTGACAATGCGCAGAGCCACACTGCTACTCTGCTTACTTTGAATGTACTTCAGGCGGTTGGCTTCGAATTGGACCGGCGTTTCTTCTAAAGAAACCATGAAGACCTCGGCTTCCTCAGCCACCCTTTTAGCTTGGGCTAGGATATTTTCCATTTACCCACCTCCAATCAGGCAGTGGCGAATCCTGATATGAGGGCTACCGTTAGAAACCGGCAGCGGCACCTGTCCCCCCTTACCACAGCCACCACCCTGGTTCATCTCCAGGTCATTACCAATAGCATCTATGTTGTTAAGAGTAACGAACACATTGCCGGTAAGCACTACCGGTCGTAGCGACTCGGCGACCTTGCCATTACGAATCATATAGGCTTCGCCGGCAGAGAAGGTAAACATCTCCATACTGGTAGTGCCACCATACCAGTTTTTGGCGTATACCCCTTCCTTGATGTCACCTATTATGTCGTCAAAAGAGGCTGACCCCGGCTCAATATAGGTGTTGGTCATGCGGACGATAGGCGGGTAGCGATAGTTAATAGCTCTGGCGTTACCCGTAGGCTTTTCTTTCATCTTAGCCGCAGTTTCCCGGGAATGAAGCCTGCCCACTAATTTACCCTCCCTGATAAGATAGGTCTTGGTGGCTGGCACTCCTTCATCGTCATACTTATAGCTGCCTCGCAGTCCAGGTACAGCCGCACCATCAACAATATTGAGCTCGGTACTGCCAAATTTTTTCCCCAGGGTCATAATCCGGCGTAAGCGCTCATTTTCATAAACAAAGTCAGACTCTGATAGATGTCCAAAGGCTTCATGGACGAAAACCCCAGCCAGAACCGGGTCTAGCACTACAGTATATTCTCCCCCCTTTATCTTTGGGGCTGATAGTAGCTCCACCGCGTGCTTTGCCATCCTCTCTACTTGCTGGTGGAAACCCTCTATCAAGCTAAAATCACCCTGGCTACCTAGGCTCAATCCTACCTGTTGCACCTCGTCGCCCTCGGTAGCAACCGCCGCCAGGCGCAGGGTAATATCTGCCCTTTCCTGCTCAATGTAGCTACCCAGCGAACTTAAAAAGATGACCTTTTTATGGCTATCACCGTAGCCAATCATTGAGGTCTGAATCTTCGGGGTGCGCCAGATAATATCATTATATTCGTCCAGTAGCCGCTTCTTCTCGGCGAGGGGCATAGTCATCGGGTTTCTATCTATCTCGGTTGACACTATATCAACCACCGGTTCTACCGGAGCCAATTGGCTCTTCCCACTGCCGGCGAACTTAGCCTGCTTCACTGCCAGCTCTACCCGGCTGGGCATTTCACTTAAGTTATTAAAGCTGGCGAAGCCCCAGCCACCTTTTACCAGGGCTCGCACATTTCCCCCGATGGTAGTTGCCCTGACAATAGACTCTAACTCTCTTCCCCGGTAGGTAATGTGGCTGGTCTGGCTTTCCTCAAGGCGAGCCTCAATATAATCGGCACTATACCGCTTAAGTGTCTCAGCTAACTGGTGCCCGGTAGCTTCAAGATATGTCATAGATATTTTTCTCCTTTTTAAGGGGAATGGCTAGGCTAGTTTACAAAGGTAGCAACCAGTTGTCAATTTCATTAATATTGACAAAGCAGGGGGATTGTGATATTATTTTGTTTACTCCATTAGGAGTATTTAGCACCTTAACAACTGGATAGCGGAAGGAAGGTTCAAAGCAAAGTAAATATTGTTTGGAGAGTTTGATCCCGGCTCAGGATGAACGCTAGCGGCGTGCTTTATGCATGCAAGTCGAACGGTCTCGATTTATCGAGATAGTGGCAAACGGGTGAGTAACGCGTAAGTAACCTGCCCTTAAGTAGGGGATAACTCCGAGAAATTGGAGCTAATACCGCATGTGGTGGTGGAGGTAAGGCTCCATCACTAAAGCCTTCGGGCGCTTAAGGAGGGGCTTGCGACCGATTAGCTAGTTGGTAGAGTAACGGTCTACCAAGGCGATGATCGGTAGCTGGTTTGAGAGGACGGCCAGCCACACTGGGACTGAGACACGGCCCAGACTCCTACGGGAGGCAGCAGCAAGGAATTTTGTGCAATGGGCGAAAGCCTGACACAGCGACGCCGCGTGGGGGATGAAGGCCTTCGGGTTGTAAACCCCTTTTATCAGGGAAGAATAATGACGGTACCTGAGGAATAAGCCTCGGCTAACTACGTGCCAGCAGCCGCGGTAATACGTAGGAGGCAAGCGTTATCCGGATTTACTGGGCGTAAAGCGGGCGCAGGCGGCCTTTCAAGTCGGATGTAAAATCTCCCGGCTCAACTGGGAGGGGCCATTCGATACTGTTGGGCTAGAGGACAGCAGAGGGAGGTGGAATTCCCGGTGTAGTGGTGAAATGCGTAGATATCGGGAGGAACACCAGTGGCGAAGGCGGCCTCCTGGGCTGTTTCTGACGCTGAGGCCCAAAAGCGTGGGTAGCGAACAGGATCAGATACCCTGGTAGTCCACGCCCTAAACGATGGACACTAGGTATGGGGAGTATTGACCCTCTCCGTGCCGAAGCTAACGCTCTAAGTGTCCCGCCTGGGGACTACGACCGCAAGGTTAAAACTCAAAGGAATTGACGGGGGCCCGCACAAGCAGCGGAGCGTGTGGTTTAATTCGATGCAACGCGAAGAACCTTACCAAGGCTTGACATGTCGGAAGTAGCGAACCGAAAGGGGAGCCACCTGTTAAATCAGGAGCCGACACAGGTGCTGCATGGCTGTCGTCAGCTCGTGCCGTGAGGTGTTTGGTTAAGTCCTGCAACGAGCGCAACCCCTATTGCCAGTTGCTTTCTCTGGCGAGACTGCCCTGCAAAACGGGGAGGAAGGTGGGGATGACGTCAAGTCAGCATGGCCCTTATGCCTTGGGCTACACACACGCTACAATGGGTGGTACAATTGGTTGCAATAGAGTGATCTGGAGCTAATCCTTAAAGCCATCCTCAGTTCGGATTGCAGGCTGAAACTCGCCTGCATGAAGTTGGAGTTGCTAGTAACCGTAGGTCAGCACACTACGGTGAATACGTTCTCGGGCCTTGTACACACCGCCCGTCACGTCATGAAAGTTGGCAACACCTGAAGTCGATGGGCTAACCCCGGCTTGTCGGGGAGGCAGTCGCCTAGGGTGGGGCTGATGATTGGGACGAAGTCGTAACAAGGTAGCCGTAGCGGAAGCTGCGGCTGGATCACCTCCTTTCTAAGGAGAGCTTTAGGCTAAATGCCTATTATCTCCTAGGTCAATCTCCGATTCGTCGGAGTAAGTCTACTTCCTTCCGCTATCCAGGGGTTAAGGTGTTTTTTATTTTTTTAACCTCACCCCCTTTATCCCCCTCTCCGGTTTTTGAATCCCCCTTAATCCCCCTTTACAAAAGGGGGAGGGGAAATTGTTTATTCGCGGTGTTTCGTGTAAAATGGAAATTATGAGAAGCATTTTCTTGATAGGTAGTTTTTTCGCGTTATATTACGGCTGGTTGTCTTATGACACCTTCAACAACATGTTTTCTAATTTACTCGTGGCAGAATTGTTAAAAATAATTCCTTTCGGTTTTGCAATAGCTCTTTTCCTAAGACTTCAAACCAACTCAGCTGGTTGAAGCACAGTCCTGATAAGACTGTGCTTTTTCTTACTTCTTCCAACTCCCGTACTAAGATATTTATCAACCTCACCCCCTTTATCCCCCTTTGCTGCGCACTCCCCTTTCTGGGATATGACCTCTCCCTTTTGTAAAGGGAGACCGAGAGGGATTTTGGAGGGAAATCCCCCTTAATCCCCCTTTACGAAAGGGGGAGGTTGGGTGGGGGAAACTCACGGGATAAGCCGCCAATGCTGCGAGGGCGGCAGGGTGGGAAAAGATAACATAGAAAAATATGCTATAATCAACGTTAAGCTATGAGAAACTTCCTGAAAACCACCGCCTTTATCCTGATTATCATCGGCACCATCGGCCTGCTGCTCAACGAGTTCGTCTGGGAACACTCCACGACTCGCACCATAATCTTTGCCGTGGTGAACTTTGTTGGCTTGGTCAACTTGGCTTTTGCCCACTTCGCAATGAGGAAAAGCAAGACGACAGACTAGCTTGATTTTCAGCTGATTTTCCTCTAGAATTAGACACGATTTGTGGGCCATTAGCTCAGTTGGTTAGAGCGCAGTCCTGATAAGACTGAGGTCTCTGGTTCGAGTCCAGAATGGCCCACCATTAGAATAATTCAGATAATGCCTCGTGGTGCTGCTCACCTTTAAAAATCACGCTAATGAGCAGTATACTGGAGAATCTCTTCACTGATAAGTTATGGGGGTTAACCTGCCAAGTATTCCTTTTTTGTCTCCTTGCGCCTTGACAGACCATTACCCCGCTAATGCTCCCTTACCCGTGTTGACTAGCTATCTGAATCTCTGGTATAAGTGAGGCGAGGATTCCAGATAGCAAGCGTGAATTCTCTGATACAAGTCTAAGGAGGTTTTTAAATTAGCCCGGCCACGAGGAAACTCGTGCCCAGCCCTTTTTCCCTCCTTGCCTTTACTCTGTTTTTTCACTTCCTCGCTACTTTCCCCTCTGAACCGGACGCTTCCTGCCGCAACTCAGCCGCTAAAACCGAAGGGTATGAGCTTAAGAGCTTATGAGTAAAATAGAAAACCCACAGGTGAAAATCTCGTGCCAAGGTCTGTGGAAAATCTTCGGTCCTGACCCACAGCATACTCTCAATCTCGTAACGGATGGCATGACCAAGGAAGAAATACTGGAACAGACCGGTCACGTGATAGCAGTGAAAGAAGTCTCCTTTGACGTCAACGAGGGTGAGGTGTTTGTGATTATGGGATTATCCGGTAGTGGCAAGTCCACCCTCATCCGCTGCCTCAACCGGCTCATCAAGCCCACCAAGGGACAAATCCTCGTTGATGGAGTTGACCTTGCCACTATGAATGAGGCGGAGCTCAGGGCAACCCGGCGCCACAAGGTGTGCATGGTGTTCCAGCAATTCGCCTTATTCCCCCACCGCTCCGTGGTTGACAATGTAGCCTACGGGCTTGAGGTGCAGGGTATAGATAAAGCCGAGCGTCAGGAACGAGCGCTGGAGATGCTCGATATGGTAGGACTCAACGGCTGGGAGAAAAACTATCCCGACGAGCTCAGTGGCGGTATGCAACAGCGAGTAGGACTGGCGAGGGCGCTGGCTATAGACCCCGAGATACTGCTCATGGATGAGCCGTTCAGTGCCCTAGACCCCCTCATCCGCCGCCAGATGCAAGATGAATTCATCAACCTGATGTCCACGGTGCACAAGACCATCGTGTTCATCACCCACGACCTTAATGAAGCCCTCAAACTGGGCGAGCGCATCGCCATCATGAAGGACGGTCAATTTGTCCAGCTGGGTAGTCCGGAGGAGATAGTAGCCGAACCGGCTGACGAGTATGTGACTGAGTTTGTCCGTGATGTGCCTCGAAGTAAGGTTGTCCCGGTTAGAAACATCATGACGGAGCCGGAACTTACTCTGTACAGCTGGCAGGGACCCAAGGTAGCCCTGCACACGATGAGGGAGAAAGATGTTGACCATGCCTTTATAGTCGATTCCATGAGCCTGTTAAAGGGGATTATTATGCTCAATGAGGTGACGCGGGCAATTGCACACGATGTCACCAGGCTGGATGATGCCATAAGGGAAAGCGCTCTGCAAATCGGGCCTGACCAACCGATTGAAGAGGTGATACCGCTGGCAGCCACCAGCGATAATCCGGTGGCGGTAGTTGATGAAGATGGCAGGCTTGTTGGAGAGGTGCCCCGCGTGGCTCTATTGGTAGGTATGATGGGAGGGGAGAACAACAATGACACTGCCTAGTACGCCCTCAAACGGAAAGGCAAGGACAGCGATAGCTCAGCTTACCCAAAGGATTACCCGGCGCCGGCGTATCCGGTTGCTACTCTGGCTTGGGGTGGCGGGGTTCATCATACTAATTGGCTGGCTCCTCAATAGCCACGAGGGGGGCTTCTACCTGTTGCCCCTGGCCGACTGGGTGAATATCGGGGTTGACTGGCTCATAATAAATTTGGCGGTAATGTTTAATGGTATAAAGGTGGCTACCGCGGTGGTGCTGAACAACTTTGAGAGGTTTTTGCTCTGGCTACCCTGGTGGTCGGTGCTGGCTCTCATCATGCTGCTGGCGTGGCAGCTATCGAGCGCCCGCGTGGCGATATTTAGTGGTGCCGCCATGTACTTCATCGGCATGCTCGGGCTGTGGGACCTGTGCATGTCTACCCTGGCGCTTATCGCCACCGCAGTGCTTATCTCGGTAGCCCTGGGTATTCCGGTGGGTATACTTTGTGCCCGTAGCGACCGCGTGGACGGTTTAGTACGGCCTATATTGGACGCCATGCAAACCATGCCCGCCTTCGTCTATCTCATTCCCGCCCTGATGTTCTTCGGTATCGGCAAGGTGCCCGGGGTCGTAGCCACAGTGATTTTCGCCCTGCCCCCGGCGGTACGGCTGACCAACCTGGGCATCAGACAGGTGCCCAAGGAATTGGTGGAGGCAGGCCATGCCTTCGGCTCCACCACTCGTCAGCTCTTGTTCAAGGTGCAGTTACCCCTGGCATTGCCCTCTATCATGGCTGGCGTCAACCAGGTAATCATGCTCGCTTTATCCATGGTAGTGCTGGCAGCGATGATTGCCGCTGGGGGACTGGGTAGAGAGGTTTTCATGGCATTGGGGCAGGTGGACGCTGGCCGGGGATTCGCCGCCGGAACTGCCATTGTCCTGGTGGCTATGGTTTTGGACCGGGTTACTCAGGCTCTAGGTAAGAAGAAAAGGGGGATGATAAAAGCTGTCTAAGCTAATATGACCAAAAGTAAGAGACCCCGACCAAAACGCCGGGGTCTCTTTTATCCTTAACCTAAAAGGTTAACTCCAGCTACTTTATAACCTCCAGCCACGAATCTACCTCAGCCTGGTGTTCTGCCATCCACTCCCGGGCCAGTGCTTCCAGTGTCGCCGCATCATCGCCTTTCTCCTCTATCTCCGCCATCATCCAGGCGATGTCATCTTGGGTCATCTCTACCTGACGGAGAAGTTCGGCTGCCTCGGGGTTTGCCTCAACCCAGGCTCTATTGCAGATTTTGTGAATATCAGCTGAAAAACCCCAGAAGCCCAGGGGGTCCTCCAGTACAATTACGCTCTCCCCGATAGGATATCTGACAAAGAACGGGTGCGGCGTGTACATGTAGAAGAGTACTGGTTCATTCTTCTTCAGGTGTCCCTCAATGGCAGCCGTCATCATTATCTCCGCCCCATATTTCTGCTCATAGAGGTCGCCCAGCTCATAACCGGCTATCATTTCATCGTTAATTTTGGCACATCCCCAGGCAGGGTCACAACCCAGAAGGTCGCCGATGCCATCACTATCGGTATCAAACAGCTTGACAAACTCCGGGTCGTCCAGGTCGGTTACGCTGGTGATGCCATATTCCTCGGACACATACTTGGGTATCGCCCAAAACTGTAAGCAAGGGTCATCTGGACCGCCATAGATTAGACCCAGCGATTCAACAGTGGCATCATACTTGTCCCACAGGCGCTGCTGATTGGGCAGCCAGGCATTTGTCCACAGGTCGGCTTCACCGATTCCTACCGCTGTCCAGGCGGCAGAAGTAGATAGGTCAGCTATCTCCGTGGTGTAGCCCAGTTCCTCCTCAAACAGTATCTTGGGCACATAGATAGTCAACCAGTCGCCTGTCCAGGCTCCAGTGGTGAAGATGATATGCTTCTCCTTCTTTTCAGCACACCCAACCATTACTAGTGATAGTGTAAGCACCACCGCCAGTAACAATAATATCCATTTACGTTTCAAAACTGTAAATACCTCCTATAATATTCCTTAATATTCCTTCTATATTACCTTCTATATTACCTTGTATTTGAGACGACAAAAACCCCCTTTCAAATCTAGTTCCGTGTATGCTATAGCACATCGCCATTCTTGTCAAGCCCGCCGGTCTCTGGCAATACTCCTTTCTGGCTTGCCAAATAGATAGCGGCCAGGCTTATCTAAAGATGTCCAACGAAATGGAACGGCTATAGAGTTGCATAGAAGGCACCTTGCTGATACAATTAGAGTCGGTGAGAGAGGCTAAGTACTAAGGTTGAAAGCCAAGGTAAAAGTTCCGCATATTTTAACCTCGCTCCACTATAAATCTGGCTTGGCTAAACCTATCATTTCACTTATTACCAGCTCTTTAATTATCAATAGTTGAGGAGATGAACAATGAAAGTAGCTAACTATCATGACAGCGAGCCCATTAAGGAAGTAGAAGGGGTACTTAAACGCGAGGTTATTACCGCTGATGATGGAGCGCCAAACTTCTGTATGCGTTTTTTTGAAGTTGATACCGGGAGCTCCACCGCTTCTCACTCACACCCATATGAACACGAGATATTTATTATAAACGGTAAGGGCGTGATAGCCGGTGAACAGGGCTCAACACCAATAGGCAAAGGCAGCGTTGTCTTCATTGCCCCTGATGAGCCGCACTGCATTGTTAATACCGGTAACGAACATCTCGAGTTTGTATGCCTTATTCCCTTACAAAAGAAGAAGTGATTGTGGTCTACTCCTAGGATAACTACATTTTCCTAGCCTTTGGGGTAGTTTTCGGTCTATTTACCGGATTGCCTGCCCACGGGCTTCTGGCACTATCAGAAATGGCTGTCTACGCCTGGAGCTAGCCTCTACCTAGACAATCTCCCAATCTCTATAGCCCTGCTGAATAACCGCCAGGTATTCCTTTGAAGGCGGTGTTTCCTCTAATTGCCCTGACTTAATATAGGTTACGGCTTCGACCGACCTACCATCTTCGTCAAACACGGTAACCTTCAGTCGGCTGTAGTTACCGGGACAGCCTTCATACCTATCCAATCGACTTAAATCTCTTTCGGAAACTTCATAAACAGCGCCGCTCACCCTCTCACACCTAAACAGCTTGATGCTGGCTTTCCCACCTCGCCACTGCCTTGACCAGCCAGCAAACACCAGCTTGTAGTTAGGAAGGGTAGCTACAAACATAGGCTTGCTGCCTGGGCAGCGTTCCTGCATCTGTTTACGATTGAGGTTAGAGGCGTAGGCAAAGTAATACATTGATTATCCTCAAACCAATTATAGCCCAAGCCGCCTGGAGAGGCAAAGGGACATACCGAGGCCTTTCACAATCACCAGTGCGGATGTTAAAATGCCACCATCCGGAAATAGGATAAAAAGGGAGACTGAAATGAATGACTACGTAAGTCCTGACTGGGCAAAAGCCGCTTTGCTTACTATTGACATCCAGAGCGACTTTACCTTACCCGGGGCACCTCTGGAAATCCCGGGCACAATGGAGGTATTGCCCAGAATACAGCCTCTCCTGCAGGCTTTTAGAAATCAACAAAAGCCGATAATCCACGTGGTCAGGCTTTATCTCCCTGACGGCTCTAATGCTGATTTGTGTCGCCGGAAGGACATTAAACAGGGCAAACGCATGGTGGTTCCCGGGAGTGACGGAGCGGAACTAATGGCAGAACTTAAACCCTCACCGGAGGTGAAATTAGATGCTGAAAAACTCCTGGCCGGAAAATTACAGTTGCTCGGCCCCCAGGAATGGCTCATGTATAAACCGAGATGGGGAGCATTCTTTCAAACGCCGCTGGAGTCACATTTGCATAATTTAGCCATTAATACCATCGTGGTCTGCGGCTGTAACTTCCCCAACTGCCCGCGCACCACCATTTACGAGGCCAGCGAGCGGGATTTTCGGATTGTTCTGGTTACCGACGCTATCTCTCAGATTTACGCCCAGGGGTTACAAGAGCTGAAGAACATCGGGGTAAGCCTGCTGAACTCAACCGAATGTCTAGCCAAAACCGGGGCTAGAGCCTAGCTAGACACTGTCATAGGTATCTATCTGGTGCCTGGAAATCCCCAGTGCCCTCACCAAGAGAGCAATGGTACATATTAGGACTAACAACCCGAAGCCAGCGGCTACCATAAAGACCCAGTTGGTACCAAGCCGGTCAGCCACATACCCCATCAGGCTTGCCGAGAAAGAACCAATACCAAAGCTGCAGAAAAAGGAAATTCCGTAAGCGCGACCACGCCAATCAGTCGGAGTATAGTCAGCGATAAGGCAGTTATAAATCGGTTGCCCCATAAAATAGAAGAAGGCGAAAGCGCTGACAGCAATCATCAATACCAGTCCCCCACTACTTCCCACCACCACCAGTAGAGGTAATGTCACTAAGGCGGTGGCGAAGACTAGACTCTCATGGCGTCGGCGCTCTAATAGATAGCCACCGAGAAATTGACCGCCGACCCCGAAGATAAGGGCTATGGTAGTGAAGAAGCCAGCTATTAATACGCTATCTAAATTTAAGAAAGTCAAGTGGATTTGTTGGCTAAGGTATAAAGGTAAGAAAGTAACGGTGCCCCGATAAATAAAGCCGTTCAGAATCGAGGCACAAAAGATAAGCCCCAAGGGCAGGATAACTGGTCGTAATGATAACTTTTCCGCACCTGTCTCAGTAGTAGATTGTTGAGTAAAGTTAGCTTCAGGGCGGGTAGAAAAAAAGAGCATGGCAGCCAAGAAGAAGGCGGGTATGGCAAAGATGAAATAGGCTGCCCGCCATCCCATGAAGGAGGCGATAACACCAGCCAGTAACGGACCTAAGGCAAGCCCGATATTACCGGCTACACCCAGGTAACCGAAGGCCAGACCTCGTTGGGTAGCCACTCTGGCAATAAAAGCGGCACCCGTGGGATGGTAGATACCTAGTGCCAGTCCTAAGACCGCTAAAGCGGCGCCTAATATATAGATACTGGGCGACAATCCAACAGCAATGGAGGCTACCCCCATCCCCAGACAGCAGAGGATTAATAAACGTCTTTCGCCAAAGCGGTCAGTGAGAAACCCGGCGGGTAAAGCTGTCGCCCCAAAGGCAAAGCCTAAGATATTAGCTAGTACGCCCAAAACAAGGAGGCTAGCACCAAACTCTTGGGCGATACTAACCAAAACAACCCCATAGGTCACTTCAAGGATATGAACCAACCCGTGGCAGGCTGAAGTGTAGGCTATCACCTGCCTTTCAAACCTCTCCATTCTTCTCCTAAATCCTGATGGCGTTGGTCTTTGGGGCTACCAAACCCCGAAACTAAGGGGTCCTGAGCACAATGCTGAATATTACCACAGGGCACCGCTTATAAGCTAGATTTAGACTAATCTATCAGCTTGCGGTCACTGACTCATTGAGGCTACA
>Ga0208325_1000430_pt1 | contig 11385 bp, 15 predicted proteins | sample PL_2010_330m_FD_185486 | JGI IMG/M metagenome (GOLD analysis project Ga0208325, IMG submission 185486) | Freshwater microbial communities from Powell Lake, British Columbia, Canada to study Microbial Dark Matter (Phase II) - PL_2010_330m... | ecosystem: Environmental > Aquatic > Freshwater >...
GTACCATGAGCATAACAGCTACAGAATTAGAGATATTAAAGATTGTGAAAGATAAAAACGATATGATCTCCATGAAGGAATTAAGTACTAAGGCAGGGTTTGAAATTGGCTATACTTATATGTTATGCAGGTCTTTAGAAAAACAAGACTGCATTGGTTTTTTTACGCGTTCATCTTGCAGGATAACCGCAAGAGGAAAGAGCCTGGCAAGATAATATAAACCCAGATTTTGCAATAGCAAAATCTGCCCGAAGGGCCGACTGATTAAATCCCGAAGGGATTAAATCATGCTTGTCGGGGTAATCCCAAATTTTGGGATAAAAGGAGATAGAAGAGGATGAAAGGCGTAACAGAGATTAGCGGTTTACGAAGCATAAAGAGTATGCACTCAAGTAATAAAAGGTCTATCCCTCGAGTGCAAAGTTCCGCTTACCTTGACCTATATATGCTGCGCAAAGAGAAAGATAGATTGGAAAAAGAAATCTATATTTTAGACAAGAGAAAAAACGAGACTCAGAAAAGACTCGACGATATTAATAAGGAAATGAATAAACTGCAAAAAGCAGAAGCCCAAAGGCATGCCCCGAGCAGAGCCGAAGGAAAAGAGAAGGTTTCGCAAGAGCCTGGCAAATCTTCAGAAAAAGAATGGAAGACAATGAGGTTGAAATATTAAGGAGGGAGGGAAGATGGTCTGGCGGACAATGGAGTGGAACAGACAAAGCATAGGGCGAAGAGGCGAAATTTTAACCAAGGATATCTATAGATGTGGTTTTTGCGGGGGCACTGGCCTTCTCTCTTCTAAGAAGGGAATAAAGTGTCCTGTTTGTTTGGGCAACGGAAAGGTAAAAGTTAACCCTCCGGCTGTAATTTGTGCTTATTGCAATGGAACAGGCAAAAGGCATCCGCGCACTACTCTTACCTGCACTGTTTGCAGGGGAAAGGGAGTGGTAAGCGTGGGGAGCAAGCAGATTGAGGCCTGTCCCACCTGTAAAGGTATAGGCAGGGTGCGAGGCATGACACTTCCTTGCCTAACATGCAAAGGCACAGGTGTAATTCCAAAGAAGAAGAGATAATATTAGGGGGTGACAATATGGTAAAAGAAAAAGGAAAAAAAGAAGAAGGCCTGGATATTAATTTTGGCGGGGGAAAACTTAGTTTAGGAGGGTTGTTTAAAGGCATAGAGAAATTAGTTGACCTGGCGGCTGAATTAAAGGAGGCCGGCGGCGAAGTTAAGAAAGAAGGGGAGATTGACCTTAGCCACCTTAAAAAGGGCATGAAGGGAGTGTTTGGCTTTTCGGTAAAGTCAGCTATGGGAGGAAAACCAATAGTTGAACCCTTTGGCAATATTAAAAAAACCCCTAAAGGGCCTACGGTTGAGGAAGTAAGAGAGCCCATGGTAGATGTTTTTGACGAAAAAGAAGAAGTGCGCGTTTACGCTGAGATGCCCGGAATAGACGAAAAAGATATAAAGTTAGATTTAAAAGGAGATATTCTTGAATTTGGAGCCCAGAGCGGAGATAGAAAATACCATAAAGAAGTATTGCTTCCGGCAAAAGTGAAATCCGAGACCCTGGTCTCAAGTTATAAAAACGGTGTCTTGGAAATAAAGATTAAGAAATGAAGTGTTAAATGGCAATAACAGGGTTAAAAGAAAATGCGTTAAAATTAATTCTTTTCGGAGGCAAGGGAGGCGTAGGAAAAACAACCTGTGCGGTGAGTACAGGTCTTTATTTAGCCAAAGATTTCAAGACATTAATTATCTCTACTGACCCGGCGCATTCGCTCTCTGATAGTTTAGGCCAGAAAATTGGCGATGAAATTAAAAAAATAAAGGGCATAAACCCCCACACCAAAGATTTTGGTGTGGGGGTAAAGAATTTAAGCGCGCTGGAAATAAGCGCGGAAGCGGCTCTTTCTAAATTTAAGGTAGAACATGAGGATGAGATAAAGAAAATTTTGGATACCTCTACCTATTTAGATCAAGAAGATATTGATTCTATCTTTACTCTGCCTATTCCGGGCATAGATGAAATTATGGGGTTTAAGGCCATAGTTGACTTCATTGATGAGGCAAGGTTTGATAAATATATCGTAGATACGGCTCCTACCGGCCACGCCCTGCGGCTTCTAACTCTGCCAGAGTTGCTTGACGACTGGATTAAGGTGATGGCCAAGATGAGATGGAAATATAGATATATGGTTGAGACCTTCGCCGGGAAATATAAGCCTGATGAAGGTGATGATTTTCTCTTTAAGATGAAGAAGACGGTAAAAAAAATAGAAAGTCTTCTTAAAGATCAAAGCAGGTGTGAATTTATAGCAGTTACCATTCCGGAAGATATGGCCATCTTGGAAACCGAGAGATTGTTAAATAGCTTGTATAGCTATGGCATAAATGTAAAGCAATTGGTGGTAAATAATGTTATAGAAAAAGGAGATTGCGCATTTTGTAAGGAAAGAAGAAAAGAACAAGAAAAACATATAAACCAAATAAGAAAAAAATTCAGTAATTTAAAAATGACTATTTTGCCTTTACAGCCCCGAGAAGTTAAAGGCATAAATGCGTTGAATAATTTTAAAGACATACTATTTAAGTGATATGAAAAAGAAAAAAGATAACAATACCATTATCTTGAAGGCAAAAGAGGCCTTAGCAAAAGATGTAGGCAGGGCCATTGCCAGAATCGACCCCAAGGATATGCAGGCCCTGGGATTAGATGTAGGGGAAGTTATCCAGGTTGAAGGCAAAAGGAATACACCGGCTAAGGCAATGCCCTGTTATGCCCAGGATAGAGGAAAAAAGATTATTCAGATGGATGGAATATCCAGGGAAAATTCACAGATTGGGCTGGATGAAAAGGTAAAGATTCGCAAAATTGATTATAAGCCTGCCAGTAAAATTACCCTCTCGCCCCTGACTGCGTCAAGTCTTTTACAAAGAGACAAGGATACCAAATATATCGGCTCACTCATAGAGGGGCTGCCTATAACAAGGGGTGATAGAGTCAGGGCTTTCGCTTTCGGCTCGAGGTCATGTGATTTTAAAGTATTGGATACAATCCCTGATGGTGTGGTCTTAATAGGCCCTACGACTTTAATAAGGATGAAAACAAAAGAGTTAGGGGAAACTAAGGCCGCCAAAATCTCATATGAAGATATTGGTGGACTTGCTCCGCAAATTCAAAGAATCAGGGAAATGATAGAACTTCCTCTCAGGTATCCTCAAGTATTTGAAAGATTGGGAATTGGTGCCCCCAAAGGGGTTTTTTTGCACGGTCCTCCAGGTTGTGGCAAGACTCTGATTGCCCGGGCAGTGGCCAATGAAACAGACGCCTATTTTACCAGCATAAGCGGCCCTGAGGTTATGGGGAAGTTTTATGGAGAGAGCGAGAAGCGATTAAGAAGCATATTCGAAGAAGCTCAAACAAATGCGCCGGCTATTATATTTTTAGATGAGATTGAATCTATCGCCCCCAAAAGGGAGGAGATGGGCGCTGAAAAACAGGTGGAACGCAGAGTTGTAGCCCAACTGCTAGCTCTAATGGATGGATTGGAGTCCAGGGGACAGGTTATTGTCATCGCTGCCACCAATCTGCCTAATATAGTAGACTCGGCATTAAGAAGGCCCGGTCGTTTTGACAGAGAGATATCTATTCCTATTCCCGATAAAAATGGGAGGTTGGAAATCTTACAAATTCATACCAGAGGCATGCCTTTAGCATCCGATGTTAGTGTAGAAAAAATAGCTGAGATTACTCATGGTTTTGTAGGAGCTGATTTAGAGGCTTTGGCCAGGGAAGCAGCAATGAGCGCTTTAAGAGAAATCCTGCCCAAGATTGATTTTGAAATGGCAGACATTCCCTACGAGACTTTAATGAAGTTAGAAGTGACAATGGATAATTTCCGGGAGGCAATGAAAGACGTTGAGCCTTCTGCGATACGGGAAGTCTTTGTAGAGATACCGGATGTTAAATGGGAAGATGTGGGAGGCTTAGAGAATATAAAAGAAGAACTGAAAGAAGCGGTAGAGTGGCCCCTTGAGCATTCAGATGTTTTTAAGAAAGTGAATACAAATCCACCTAAAGGGATACTCCTTTATGGGCTTCCTGGGACGGGGAAGACTTTATTAGCCAAGGCAATTGCCAATGAGAGCGGAGTCAATTTTATATCGGTAAAAGGTCCTGCTCTTATTTCTATGTATGTGGGAGAAAGTGAAAGAGCAATTAGAAAAGTATTTAAGACAGCAAAACAGGCCTCGCCAGCGATTTTATTTTTTGATGAAATAGATAGTATTGTTCCCAGGAGAGGGTCTGCAAGTACTGATGCCCATGTAACTGAACGGGTAATCAGCCAGTTTTTGGCAGAGATGGACGGTATTGAGGAACTTAAAGGGGTGGTAGTTTTAGCCGCTACCAACAGATTAGATTTACTTGACCCGGCAATAGTTCGAACAGGAAGATTTGACCTTTCACTGGAAATACCTATTCCCGATGAAAAGACCAGAGAAGGAATATTTAAAATTCACACAAAAAATAAACCATTGGATAAAGATGTTGATTTGAAAGGCTTGGCTAAAGAGACGAAGGACAAAGTAGGTTCTGACATTGAATTTATCTGTCGAAAGGCCTCTATGCTGGCGATAAGAGAGTATATTGGACAGAAGTCAGACCATGCCTGCCGTGGAGGTGCAGGCAGGAGTCAGAAGACAGATTTAAAAATTTCAAGGAAGCATTTTGAGGAAGCCCTGAAATTAGTAAAAGAACAACAAAAATAAAAAAAAGGGGGGTAAAATGGCAAAGATTATTGAGAAAATTAAGAATCTCTTAAGTAAATGTGCATGTGGAGCTAAAAAGAAAAAGGAGCCAAAAGTAGAGCCAGAGGCACCTAAACCAGAAAAAGAACCTGAAGAACAAAAATAAGTGAGGCCCAAACTCACGCCGTTTCGTTGTGTAAGTTAGGTGTTCATTTGAGGTATGTGATGAGTATGACAGGAAAATATATTTATGGAATTATTCCACAGCGGAGTTTATCTCGGGTAGAGCCGAAGGACGCGGGACAGGTAAATTCTGAGGCTTTAGTAAGGGAGAAGGCCAAAATGCAGGCAAGTGGAGTTACTACTTGTGAGCAAGTATATACAATTCCTTATGAGGATATCTCGGCAATAGTAAGCGACTCTAAAATTATCGATTATGCCTATATGCCTAAAGACGCCGTAGCCAGGCTCTTACTCAGGCATCAGATGGTAATTGAAAGCATAATACCCGAATATATAGTTATCCCTATGAAATTAGGAACGTTTGCCTCGGAAGAAGACGAAGTTAGGGATATTCTAAATAAGGGCCACATGTTAATCAAGGATATTTTTGAGAAAATAGGCGGCAAAATAGAAATTGATGTAGTTGCTACCTGGGGTGATTTTAATTCTACCTTAAAGAAGATTGGAGAAGAAAAAAAAATTAAGGAATTTAAAGAAAAAGTTTTAGCTAATCCTGAGGGCATAACAGTAGAAGACCAGATGAAAGTAGGGGTTATGGCTAAGAAGGCATTGGACGAAAAAAGAGAAAAATATGCCCTTCAGATTCAGAATGCCTTAAAAGCTGTCAGCCGGGATATTAAAAAGCACTCACTTATGGATGATAAAATGGTTGCCAATGCCGCTTTTTTAATAGAGAAAGCCGGGCGCGGGGATTTTGATAAAAAGATAGAAGAGTTAAATACTCAGTTTCATGATGAGTTAAATTTTAGATGCGTGGGCCCGCTTCCCCCTTATAGTTTTTATACCTTAGAGGCAAAGAAGATGCGGTTTGAAGAGATAGACTGGGCAAGGAAAAGATTTGGTTTAAGTGATTTTGCGACTGAAGATGAGATTAAAAAAGCCCATCAGAGATTAGCTTTTTCTTCCCATCCCGATAAAAACCCTGATACACCGGGCATGGAAAAAGAATTTGATGAGGTAACCAGGGCTTATAAGATACTCCTTGACTACACCAAAGCTTTAAAACAAACAGGCCAGCGGGATATCTGCTCTTTTAAAGAAGAAGAATTCAAAAAGAATGCTATATTAGTAGAGGTGAGGGAGTGATAAAAGAGAAGGAAGGCAACTATATCTATTGTATTATCGGCACCAAGCAGGAAAGAAATTTCGGGTCTATAGGGATAGGCGGCAGGGGAGATGAGGTTTTAACTGTTGGCTATAATGACTTGAGCATGGTGGTAAGCAGTCATCCTATAACCAAGCTTGTTGTTGGTCGGGAGAATTTATTAGCTCATGAAAAGGTCATTGAGGAAGTGATGAAAGAATTTGATAGCGTGCTTCCGGTCAGGTTCGGCACCATCGCTTCCAATGCCGATGAGATAAGAAATCTCTTAGATAGAAGATACAGAGAATTTAGAAATCTCATTAGGGACATGGATCACAAGGTAGAATTGGGCGTTAAAGGGATATGGAAAAATATGGATATTATTTTCAAGGAGATTACAGAAGAAAATAGAAAGATTCGGGAGGCGAAGGAGAAGATTCAAAAGGATGCAGGCAAAAAGAATATTCATGCCAAAATGGAAGCGGGCAAAATGGTTGAAGCGGCCTTGCAAAAGAAAAAAGAAAAGGAGGCCGAAATAATAGTAGATGCTTTAAGAAGGACAGCCTTTGAGCATAAACTTAATAAAACCATGGGCGATGAGATGTTTGTGAATGCCGCCTTTTTGGTTGATAAGGGGAGAGAAAAAGAATTTGACAATATAATGGATGATTTAAGCGATAAACATAAGGATAGGATAAGGTTTATGTATGCAGGGCCTTTGCCTGTATTTAATTTCGCTAATATCGTCATTTATCCCGAAGAATGGGAGAAATAAAGTGGCTTTATCTGGCACGGAAGCAGATATTATTAACAGCGTGGCCCGGTTAAGAAAGGCAACCAGGGGTGAGATAAGAAGACAGGTTGGTTTCACCTTAGGTTATGTCGAGTTTTTATGTCAATATTTAATCCGCAAGGGCTATCTTGATTTCTTTAAGGGAAATTATTCTTTAACAAAAAAGGGGATAAAGACCTTGTTGAGAGAGGAATCACCAAAGATTGATAGGGAATTGCTTAGAGAAGTAGCTGTTGAGGTGGCCAAAGAGGTTAGCGAGCAGTTAAAAAAAACAGTAAGAGGAATGAAGATACCTGTTACCCGGTTAAGAGAGAAGGCCAAGACGTTGTCTGAAGAGTCGATAAAGATAAAGACAGATTTTGATTTTCCGGTTGAAGATGAAAGTTTAGCTTTGGAAAGCAATATTGATAAAATTGGAGTAAATTTAGAGAAAGAAAAATCAGATATAGATAAATCAGTTGAATTATTTAGAAAAATTCAAAAGAGGAGAAAAAAATGAAAAGGGCAGAAAAAGGAAAGAAGGGAATCGTAGAAGCCCTTAAGGGTGAGTTCGAAAAAGGCAAGGGCGTAGACATAGGGACTATGTTTGTAAAATGCGCCCGGAAGGAAGCAGATAAGATAGTTTTTCGCTCTCAGCGCAATGCCTTTTTCGAAGTAGAGCATACGGATTTTACCAAGAAGATACTCGACAATTCCAGGGTAAAATACATTATAAAGGAAAATAAGCTTTATGTAGTGGGCGATGAGGCCCTGGAATTTGCTAATATGTTTAATAAAGAGACAAGAAGGCCCTTATCAAGGGGCGTAATAAGCCCCACAGAAAAAGAGGCCCTTCCCATGGTGGAGCTTTTGATAAAAAGCGTAGTTGGCAAGCCAGCTTACAAGGGAGAGGTAGTCTATTTTTCTGTTCCCGGTGAACCTCTGGATGCGGATTTCAATGTTATCTATCACACAAAGATGATTGAGGGATTTTTAAAAGCCTTGGGATATGCTCCCAAGCCCATAAATGAGGGGCATGCCATTATATTATCCGAGTTAGCAGGAGAGGATTTTACAGGAATTGGTCTTTCTTTTGGCGGCGGGATGGTCAACGTCTGTTTGAGTTTTATGTCTGTGCCGGTTTTTAAATTTTCTGTTGCCAAGGCAGGCGATTGGATTGACCAGCAGGTTTCTATGGCAGTGGATGAAACAGCAAGTAGAGTTTCAGCCATAAAAGAGTCATCTTTAGATTTGAGCAAGGAGCAGGGTTTAAGCAAAATCGAAAGCGCTCTTTCAATATACTATAATCATCTAATCGAATATGTAATCGAAAGTATAAAACAAGAATTTACTAAAGCAAGGAGATTGCCGCGGATTACGAAACCGATAACCATCGTTCTCTCCGGCGGCACTTCACTGCCCAGGGGCTTTAACCAGAGATTTAAACAGATTTTGGATCGGTTAAAACTTCCTGTTGCGGTTGGCAGCGCGAGAATGGCAGCTCAGCCATTAAGGAGTGTATCCAAAGGCGCATTAGTAGCGGCCAGCGCTGATGAGGGTAAGAAATAAAAAACTTTGCTTTTAGCTGTCAGCTTTCAGCGGCTGATATCTGCCCAGGACGGAGGGGTGAGGGCTATCATGGAAGAAGGTAAATATATTTACTGTATAATAGAATCAAACCAAATCCAATCCTTTGGTCCATTAGGTATTGGGGAGAGGGGCGATGAAGTACATACCGTCTGTTTTAATAAATTGGGGGCAGTGGTGAGCAATTCTCCTTTTAAAAAATATCCGGTTTCAAGAGAAAATACAATTGCCCATGAAGTGGCAATTGAAGAGGTGATGAAGAAATATACAGTTTTGCCGGTAAGGTTTGCTACTATTGCCAAAGATGAAAAGAAAATTGAAAAGATATTAGAAAAAGAGCATGATAAATTTAAAGATTTGCTGAATAAAATGAAGGGCAAAAAAGAACTCGGACTAAAAGCAATATTTAAAGAGGATGTTATTTATAAAGACATCTTAACAGGATATGAAGATATAAGGGCATTAAAAGAGAAAGTTGCGAAATTACCTCCCGAGAAGACATATTATCAGCGTATAAAGATAGGAAGGATGATAGAGCAGGCCCTGGAAAAAGAAAGGGAAGCATGCAAAGATGAGATATTGAATATTTTAAGGCCGCTAACGGAGGATATAAAAATAAATAATACCTATGGCGAGAGGATGATTATAAACGCCGCCTTTTTGGTGAATAAAGATAAAGAGGCGCTATTTGACCGGCAGATTCAGGCGCTGGATGCGAAATACGGAAATAAAATTAAATTTAAATATATAGGAAAAGTGCCACCGTTTAATTTTGTTAACCTGATGATCAAAACAGAGGAATATTAAAGATGTTTTTAATAGACGATATATTTCTCGCACCCTTAAAAGGTGTGGTCTGGCTGGGTAAAAAGATTAACGAAGTAGTTGAAAAAGAAGTGTCCGACGAAGGACGTATAAAAGAGAAGCTTATGGAGTTGCAACTACGGTTTGAACTGGATGAAATAAGTGAGGAAGAATATAAGAGGCAAGAGAAAAAACTTTTAGCAAGATTAGATGCTATAAGAAAAGCAAAGGAGAAGGAGGTGTAGAGATGGCTAATGTAGAAGAGGCCAGGAAAGCAGTTAGCGAATTTTTGAAGAAGACCCTTAATGCCAAAGAGGTAAAGGTGATTAAGGTAGTAAAAGTTGGTGATGGTTGGCAGGCGGAAGCCGAAGTTTATGAGGAGAGTTCTTTTATAAAGGCTCTTGGGCTTCCCACCAAAGTGCAGGATAGAAATATCTACGCTGTTAAACTAAGTGGCAGCTTAGAAGTAGAATCCTATGAACGAAAGGGACAGCTAGAGACAACCGAATGATAAAAGAATTATTAAAGGACGGTTAAGATAACAATGGAATTAGTATATCTTTATTGTGTAAGCCGGAAGGAGCCCGATTTTAAAGATTCAGGCTTATTAAAACAACACACCAAAGATTTTGGTGTGAGGGTTTACGCTATTTCCCACCAGGGTCTTTACGCGGTAGTTAGTGAAGTTTCGGAAGATGAATTCGGCGAGGAGAAGTTTAAGAAAAATCTGGCTAATTTCGAGTGGATTAAAAAAAAGGCAAGTATTCATGAAAAGATAATAGAAGGTGTTATGAAGGAATCCGGCGTAATTCCCTTTAAGTTTGGAACTATATTTAATGCCGAGGATAGCTTGAAGGCCATGCTTGATGAACATGCACAAGATTTTAAAGTGAATTTAAAAAACTTGGAAGGCAAAGAGGAATGGGGAGTCAAGATTTATTGTGATATAAAAAGGCTAAAGGCTGCTGTTATCAAGGAAGAAGATGGGATTTTAAAAATTGATGAGGAAATTAACTCCTCTCTCCCCGGTAAGGCCTATTTTTTGAAAAAGAAAAAAGAGGAATTGATAAAAGATGCGGCAAGCAAAAAAATCAATAAATATGGAGAAGCATGCTTCGAGATATTAAAAGGTTTGAGCATAGAAGCAAGGATAAATAAGTTATTGCCAAAAGAAGTAACCGAAAGAGAAGATGATATGGTTTTAAATTCAGCCTTTTTGGTTGATAAAACTAAAGTTGAGGAGTTTATCGAGGCAACAGATAATTTGAGGATAAAATATAATGGCGAGGGCTTTAGTTTTGATTGCACCGGTCCCTGGCCGCCCTATAATTTTTGTCAAAGGCGCCTGCCTGCCGCCCAGGCAGGGATGAACACAAATAAGAAACAGAGGTGAGTACAGATAAAATGGATGATATAGTTGCAAAATCAAAAGATGTAACACTCTTAGAGATTCTTGATAGGATTTTAGATAAAGGGGTAGTTATATCAGGCGATATCGTTATATCTGTTGCCGACGTAGATCTTATATATTTAGGGTTAAAACTTTTGCTTAGTTCGGTAGAAACTATGGAGCGCCTAAGAGGCGCTCCTTTTGCAGGCGCGATGGAGGAACCAACTTAATTTAACAGCTGGTAGTCAGTAGAGGGGAGAGGTATGGTCAGCAGAGTATATGCATATGCCATAATAGATTCTAATGAGAGGATAGATAAAGCCATTAAGGGATTAGGAGGCAGCCAGGTATTTAATATCCCTTATCATGACATAGGAGTGGCAGCAAGCCATCTTAATGGAGAAATTCAAGATATAGCCCCCCGCGCTAAAGATTTTGGCATGGGGAGCAATAAGGATTATGTTTTAGAACACGAGAAGGTTGTGGAAAAACTGATGGAAAAATTTACCGCTTTGCCGATTAGGTTTTTTACCATCTTCAACAAAAAAGAAGATGTGTTTTCTATGACGAAAAACTACTATAACGATTTTAGAAGAAATTTAGATAGGCTGCATGGCAAGGTGGAGTTTGGGATAAAAGTTATCTGGCCCGGTGATAAGACAAAAGAGCGCATAATCAATGCCTGTGGGCGGGAGAATCAGAAAGTGCCTGTATTGGGTGATTCGCCAGGCAAAAGATTTATAAAGGAAAAA
>Ga0208325_1000431_pt1 | contig 11368 bp, 10 predicted proteins | sample PL_2010_330m_FD_185486 | JGI IMG/M metagenome (GOLD analysis project Ga0208325, IMG submission 185486) | Freshwater microbial communities from Powell Lake, British Columbia, Canada to study Microbial Dark Matter (Phase II) - PL_2010_330m... | ecosystem: Environmental > Aquatic > Freshwater >...
GCCCTTATACACGACCGCGGGAACCTTACCTTCTCTTCTGAGCTGTTTACAACCGTCTTTTCCTAAACTCGCCCTCTGGGCTGCTTTAAGTATCACTTTTTCCATTTCTCTCTCCTCTTTATTTTCGCGCCTTGTTCATGTTATTCAAAAAGAGCGCTTATTGATTCCTCGTTATGTATGCGCCTTATAGCCTCACCGAGCAGCGAAGCCACCGACAGCTGCGTGATACCTTTGATTTGTTTTTCACTATCCATCGGTATGGTATCCGTTACCACAAGTTCTTTTATCTCGGACTTTTTTATCCGCTCTATCGCGGGACCGCACAACACGGGATGCGTAATAGCGGCGTAAATGTCTTTGGCTCCGTGTTTTTTCAGCGCGGCAGCCGCCTCTACCAGGCTTCCCGCGGTGGCTACGATATCGTCTACGAGAATGACATTTTTCCCTTCCACGTTACCCATGATATGCATGACCTCCGCATCAACATCGTCAATACGCCGTTTGTCCACGATAGCCAGGTCCGCTCCGAATCGCTTGGCGTACGCTCTGGCCATTTTTATGCCTCCGACGTCCGGCGAAACAATCACGATATTCTCCAGTTTTTTTTCCATAAAATACTCCGCAAATATACGAACCGCATAGAGATGATCCAGGGGGATGTCAAAAAAACCCTGTATCTGTCCGGCATGCAGATCTACCGTTATTACCCTGTTCGCCCCTGCGCGGGCAAGAAGATTCGCAACCAGCTTGGCGGTAATCGGCACACGCGGTTGATCTTTGCGATCCTGACGGGCATAACCGAAATACGGAAGAACCGCCGTTATTCTCCGGGCCGAAGACCTTTTTAAGGCATCCAACGTTATTAAAAGTTCCATGAGGTTTTCGTTGGCCGGATCGCTCGTGGGCTGCACCATGAAAACATCTTTTCCTCTTATGTTCTGATTAATCTTAACCCGTGTTTCCCCGTCGCGGAAACGCGTTACATCCATTTCCCCGAGCTGAACCTCAAGATTTTCGCATATACCCCGCGCCAGCGCCGGGTTTGCGGTACCCGTAAAAACGGTCAGCTTATCCATATTAGTCGCCCCTTTCATCACAAAAATAAGTGTTCTCAGTCCAACAATACTTAAATCACCAGTGAGCAAGTCACGAAATAAGGTTCAAATAACCAAGATACAAGTTACAAGATACAAACAAATTTCAAATTACAATACCCAAATAGCAGTTCTTTTTTTTCATGCTTGGTTATTTGAATTTGGTTATTGGTCATTGTTTGGTTATTGTTTCTTGTATCTTGTTTCTTTCCGTCTATCTTGGTTATTCTCCCTTAGCGTCCTCTGTGTCGCAATGGTTTCGCAGGAACACCTGCCACTGTTTTGCCGGCGGCGACATTTTTATTTTTTGTTACCACACTGCCGGCTCCGACCCGGGCGCTTTTACCAATTCTGACGGGCGCCACCAAACTCACTCCCACGCCTATTGAAGCATTATCGCCTATAAACGTGCGGTGTTTCTTTCTGCCGTCATAGTTAGCGGTAATAACTCCCGCGCCGATATTGGCGTTGCGTCCCACTGTCGTGTCGCCGAGATAAGTATGATGTTTAACTTTCGTTCCTTCTCCTATCCGCGTTCGGCAGATCTCCACGAAATTTCCTATTTCTACGTCGCGCGACAGTCTCGTTCCCGGCCTTAAGCGGGCAAACGGCCCTATTCTGCAATTAGCGGCTATTTTAACGTCATCTTCGATAACCGTATGCGGGAAAACCACCGTATCTTTTCCTACCGTCGCCGTTTCTGCCACATGAGTCGTGTCCGGGTCTACCACCGTAACGCCCGAGGCCATCAAGCGCTCTATTTTTTTCCGGTTAATCGTTTTATTCGCCATAGCAAGATCGCTCCTGGAGTTAATCCCGATTGCTTCGTTCGCGCTGCAGCTTCTCGAGACTATTTTTTTTCCGTTACGCGCCATGATATCAACGATATCCGTTAAATAAAATTCCTTTTTCTTTCTGTTAACTTTTATGCGATGTATAAACCTTCTAAGATCATCCGCATTGAAACAATATGTCCCGACGTTTATTTCCGATATCTTTTTTTCTGCGGCGGAAGCATCTTTCGCTTCAATGATTCGCAGAATATTCCCTTTGCCGTCGCGGGCTATACGCCCGTAAGCCCCAGGGGCCGCCATCCGGCACGTCAGGAGAGTGCAGGAGGCCTTTTTCCCAAGATGGGTCTCTATTATCTTCCTGTACGTTGATCCGGTAATAAGTGGCGTATCACCGCATGTTACCAGAACGAGACCGCTATCTTTTTTCAGGCCGCGGACAGCGTGTTTCAACGCATCACCGCTCCCGTTAAGCTGCAATTGCCTGACAAACCCGGTAGTTCCCGAAAACAAACGTTTGACCTCTTCGGCCTTGTGTCCGACCACTGTTACTATCTTTGAAACGCCGCTCTTCCCGAGAGCGTCAATGACCCTCTCCAGGATCATGCGCTCACCGATGCGGTGCAACACCTTGGCGCGTTCCGATTTCATCCGGGTGCCCCGTCCCGCCGCAAGTATGACTGCCGTAATGTTCCGCATGGTTCTTGTCTTTACTTAGCTCAGTAAACTGGCTGGCCCCTCGGCGCGGCCGGCTTCGCCGGCCTTGCTCGGGATCAGCCAAATTTTGCAAAGCAAAATTTGGCTGGCGGGCAAGGGTTCGAACCTTGACAAGCAGCTCCAAAAGCTGCGGTGCTACCATTACACTACCCGCCAATTCTTGCTACCCGCCGTTGGCTCTTGGCCGTTAGCTGTGCTTTGATGAAATTCAAATAACAAAGCACAAAATCCAAAATGAATCCAAAATCTCAAATCCAAATATCAAAACACTGGGTTTTTCTGGTTTTGGATTTTGTCATTAATTTATTTGTGCTTATTTTGTGCTTTGAATTTTGTCATTTGACATTATTCTGTTCTACCCTATGCACTCTCCCCATCATAGCGTTATATCTTTTGCATCTGCCATGCCGGCCATCTCGGCAGGCTGGGGCTCTTCCGCAATCTGCTTGCCATCTCTGTTGTAAGCGCTGAGTATCTCTTCCTGTATATATATCCTGCAGTCCTGAGTTATGGGATGCGCAATATCCATGTGCGCGCCGTGTGCTTCATTCGGGTTATCTCCACCGGTCGCGCTGTTTTGCACGACCGACGCGCCGCATTGGTTGCAATATCTGCTTCCCACGGCATTTTTGAAACGGCATTTAGGACACGAATCCATGGCTTTTCTGGAAGGCATTGCTACGAAAAGCCCACTATTTCCCTGTATGATCTTGACATTCCGGACGACAAACCAGTCATCAAACGTCATGGTGGCAAACGCCTTGAGTTTGCCATCTTTGCTCTCCGTAGGGAAGATCCTGACCTCCGTAATCTTCATGCCTTTCCTCCTTTGCAACACTGAAAACACTGAATTTTCTGAGAACACTGAATTCAGTGCCTTCTGTCTTTTTCAGTGACCTCAGTGTTATATGTTTGCGCGACCCGAACGATCCATCCTTCTTCGGACGGAAAAGTTTTACGAATCTTCTTTTCCGCGCCGCCGATCTTCTCGGGCGAAAAGATACCAAACACGGTCGGACCGCTTCCCGATAAAAGCGCGCCTTCCGCTCCGGAATCATTCAACGCGGAAAACACTTTTTCCAAAACAGGAAAATCACGTAATACTATTGCCTGCAAATCGTTACAAAGATTTTCCGCTATAGATGCAATATTATTTTCATTCAGAAAAGCGGTAAACATTCTATCAACCGCCATATTTTTTGTCAAGCCAAAAGCCGATACCTTCCTATATACATCAGCCGTTGATACCCCGAATGGAGGGGTTACGAGAATATGCCCGATATCCATCGTGCTGTTTATTTTCGTGACGATATCTCCGCATCCTTTTCCGAACCCAAAACTGCTCTCATCCAAAAAAAAAGGCACATCTGCCCCTAACGCGCGCGCTATGCCCAAAAGTTCATCCTTCGCGATATCTCCGCCTGTTACACCATTAAGTCCTTTTAAAAGGGCGGCCGCGTCACTTGACCCACCGCCAAGCCCGGCGGCTATCGGTATGTTTTTCTCAAGTGTTATCCGGAAATGCGCCTCTTCCCCTCTGAGGTTGCAGAACGACTCTACCGTTCGGGCTAAAAGACTGCCGCTTCCCGTAGGTACCCGCGGATTATCGCAGATAATAGTCGTGCGGGCGGCCGGTTCCACGTTTATGTAGTCAAAAAGCGAGATTCTTTCAAACAGGGTCTCAATCTCATGATATCCATCGTCTCTCTGTCGGAGAACCTTGAGATAGAGGTTTATTTTGGCAGGCGCAATAAGCTTCATGATGTGGCGCCCAGTGGGCTAAAATCCGCGGTTGTTTTTCTTCCGCGCGAGAAGGGCCTTCGCCTCGCGCATGATATCTTTTTCCGTCAGATGAAAATGTTCAAACAGTCGGGTCGGGTCTCCGCTTAATCCGAATTTCCCTTTTATCCCCATCATCTTCATCGGAACAGGATATGTTTCCGCAAGAACTTCCGCGACGGCGCTTCCCATTCCTCCGTAAACCGTATGTTCTTCCACTGTAAGAACGGCGCCGGTTTCTTTGGCCGCGCGTATTATTGTTTTTCTGTCAATCGGGGCGGGGGTGTGGAGATTTATAACGCGGGCCATTATGTTCTTTGTCGCTAAGTGCCTTGCCGCCTCAATCGCCTTACATACCATGTGGCCGCAAGCAATAATGGTAATGTCGCTGCCTTTAACGAGAACATCCGCCTTGCCTATCCTGAAGGGCGCGCTTTTCTTTAAAAAAGGAACTTTTTCTCTGCCGAGCCTCAGATACACCGGACCGGGAATATCAACTGCCTGTTCTGTTGCCTCATACGCTTCTGCAGAATCCGCCGGAACAACCACCGTCATGTTGGGGATTATCCTCATCAGCGCGATCTCTTCCAAAGCCTGATGAGTCGCGCCGTCTTCTCCGACCGAAATGCCTCCGTGACTTCCGACTATATTCACATTAAGCCCCATGTAAGCAATGGAGACCCTAATCTGGTCCCATGCCCGTCCGCTGGCAAACACGCCGAACGTGCAAGCGAACGGAATTTTTCCCGAAAGCGACAACCCCGCCGCCGCACTCATCATATCCTGTTCCGCGACACCGTGGCTCACGAATCTGTCGGGATACTTTTCCCTGAACCAATGCGCCCTAACTGACTCCGTAAGATCCGCCGACAGTACAATTACGTTTTTGTTTTTTTCTCCAAGAGCCAGAAGGGCTTTGCCAAACCCGTCTCTTGTCGCCTCTTTTTTTATTTTTTCTGTCATTAAATAATTCCTCTTGCTACTTTACAAAGTATCCGGCAGGCGCCTGGGCTATATCTTCCACGGCCATCTTACCTTCGTCAAAATTATAAACATCGTCCCCGGAAATTTTAAGGCTTACTTTTTCCAGTTGGTCTTCAAGCATGAGGAAATCAAAATTCCTGAACTTGTACCCTCTTACCACTTCGTTCACTATGCTCACGAGCGCCTGAACTTTTTCCGCGTTAAGATCAACGGCCTCGCCGGGTTCCTGCTGATCGGCGATCTTGAATTGGATAACAAAGGTATTCCCTCCGTTAGAGGAAGAAACAAACCCTTCCGCTTCCTTGTAGTCAAACTGTTTCTTCAGCTTTTCGTCGTCGCGAAATCCGACCTTGACCCTGTTTGCGATCTGGGCCGCAATAAATTCCTCCATCGTGATATCCTTTATATAAAAACTCCCTTTCCAGTAGCCGATATCGCTCAACTTTGTGGGCGGGCTCCTGAAAAACTCGTCTACCACTTTTTGTTTTGTTTCTTCATTAACGCCCAGTTTATCAAAAACACTTTCTATGGATCTCTCTTTCTCAGCCTGCGGAGTAAGGTTAAGGCTGAACAGCGTGCGTTTGAACGATTCGCCGCGCGAAATATTACGGACCATGCCGCGCTTGATATCGTCAACATACTTTATTATTACCATCTGCAGTTCCGGCAGCCTGGGATCCTGGGCTACAACACAATAGAAGCGTATGTCCGCATCCGTGCTTAAAACGACACGCGACGCGATTAGAAGCAGATTGCTTATCTTGTCCCATGCCTCTTCGCTTATCCCCAACCCGAGATCCAGAAGCCCCTTCATGGGATAATATATCCCCATCGTGCTTCCTTCTACGGTGGTCTCCACGTCCATATCGTATTCTATTTTACAGATTGATTTAACTGCTTCGGGGAGTTTTTCTCGGGGATAGCTCGGAACACACGATGACAGGGCGAGGAGCGTTACTGTTATCAACGCTACGGCCGCTACGACGGCAAAAACATTTTTCATGCTGTTTCTACGCATCGTGATCCCAGCTTTTATCCTTCGGCTCGCTATTGTCGTCTACGGCCTCCTTGAACCCGTATTCGTCAAAGATAGCTATGATTTCGTCGTATTCCAGTTCTTCGCGTTTCAATAACTCGCTGGCGAACCTGTCCAGTATCTTTCTTTTTTCCGTTAAGGTTTCTTCAACGGCCTCAAGACTGGTTTTCAAGAGAACACCCGTATCGCTGTTCATTGTCTGGCGCACCTTTTCCGACAGCTGTTCTTTTGGAATCACCGTATAATCTCCGACCAGTCCGGATTCTCCCATGCCAAGCTGCCACACCATCGCATGAGCAATATTCATCGCTTTACTGAAATCACTGGCGACACCGGTCGTCGTGGTGCCGTACCTGATCTTTTCCGCGACATACCCGCCGAGATCCATCATTATGTCTTCAAGCAGTTGTTCCTTGCTTTTGGAATGGAGTTCTTCTCTCTCCGGAGCCCATACCACGCCAAGCGTCCCTCTTCTTGGTATTATGCTCGCTTTGAAAACGGTTTTTGACGGGGCTTTAAGGTAGTTGATGATTAGATGCCCTGATTCATGGTAGGCCGTCATCTCTTTCTCCCGCGGAGTAACGGTCATCCGGTGTTTGATGCCGAGATCCACCCGCTCAAAGGCCTCGCTGATCTCTTTCAGCCCTATGGCTTTTTTCTTGTTTCTGGTGGCAATCAACGCGGCTTCCTTGACTATATTGGCTATGTCGGCCGGCGTTTTTCTGACAGCGCGGCGCGCAAGCCGTCCGAGATCCATACCTTCTTCCGCCTTGACCTTATCAAGGTAGAACTTGAACAGTTCTTCCCGGTCGTCTTGCGACGGCAATGTTACCATTATCTTTCTGTCAAACCGGCCGGGGCGCAGAAGCGCCTGGTCAAGATGTGTTTCCTGAGCATTCGTAGCGCCGATAACTACAATATTATCATCTTTTCCCTTGAGCCCGTCCATTTCCGCAAGCAGCTGATTAAGTGTGCTGTTGGTTTCCTGTCCCCCCATAAAGCTGAATGAACGGCTCCTTCCGATAGCGTCTATTTCATCTATGAAAAGAATACAGCCGCCGAACCCGAAAGCCAGGTCTCTGGCTTTTTTGAAAAGTTTTCTCACGCGCGAAGCGCCGACGCCGACGAATACTTCAACGAATTCGCTTCCCGACATGGAAATAAACGGCATGTTCGCCTCTGTTGCTACCGCCTTGGCGATATACGTTTTACCGCAGCCCGGGGGGCCCAGCAAAAGAAGACCTTTAACGACACTGCCTCCCATTTTGGTGACCGTTGCCCTGTCTTTTATGAGCTGCACCACCTCCCACGCTTCCTGCTTGGCGTCGTACATGCCTATAACATCATCCCACCTGATTGAAACATCTTTTCCCTTGATGGGGGCTTTGTCCAGCTTGGCGAACCCGCCGCGCATGAACGTAAGATACATGAACACGAATATTCCGGCGTGAATACCGGCCATGATAAACTGAACCGGCATGGTCGCAATCGTCATCTTGCGATAAAACGATTCCAGCGACATCAGACCTATCACGGAAAGGATAAGAAGAATGATAACAATACAAACAACGATAATAATCGTCTTGTATGTCCTTAAGTACATCCTTAGTCTTCTGGTTATCATATTACTCTGCCCCTTTTTTCGGTTTTATTAAATTTCTTTTTCCTGTTTATCCAGTTCGGCCAGCGCTTTTTCAAGTTCTTCTTTCTTTGGCGCGACACCGTGCCATTCGACCTTGTTTTCCATGAACGAGATCCCTTTTCCTTTTACCGTGCGCGCAATAATCATCTGGGGTTTCCCCTTTACGAGTTGAACCTCGTTCAACACTTTTTCAAGCTCGTCATGGTCGTGCCCGTCCGCCTCAACCGTGTGCCATCCGAAGGCCTCCCATTTCTTCTTATACTCCCCCGGATCCATTACATCACAGCAAAATCCGTCTATCTGCAATCCGTTATAGTCAATTATACCGCACAGCTTATCCAGTTTATAGTGCGCCGCTGTCATCGCCGCTTCCCATACCTGCCCCTCGTTGGTCTCGCCGTCTCCCATGAGGCAGTATACTCTGGCATCCACGCGATCCATCCTGTCGGCAAGCGCAAAACCGCACGCCACCGAAAGCCCCTGTCCGAGAGACCCGCTGGATATCTCCAGACCCGGCAGTCCAAGCTGTGGATGGCCCTGAAGAATGCTTCCGATCTTTCTCAACGTCCAAAGGTTCTCTCTCGGGAAAAACCCGAGGTCCGCCAGAACCGCATACAGCGCCGGGCACCCGTGGCCCTTGGACAGAACGAATTTATCACGGTCGCGGCGGGCGGTTTTTTCGGGCCCAACGTTCATCCTGCCGTAATAAAGAGCAATAAGTATCTCCACCATGGACAATGAACCGCCCGTATGACCCGACCCGGCCTCAGCAAGCATGTTCAATATGTCTCGGCGCAGAGCAATCGCTTTTCTTTTTCGTTCTTTCGTATTTTTAAGTTTTTCCATGGCCGGTTTTCGGCTTATCTTCAGAATACGTCAACAGTGGGAAAGAAAAAAAATCGAATCGTTTAAGAAGAGCTCGTTACACTTTTCTCTTCTTGTGACGATCTCTCCGCATCCGCTTTTTTCTCTTGTGGCGTTTAACTTTTTTTATTTTTCTTTTCTTACCGCAGGGCATCTTCTGACTGTCTCCTTCCTACTCACCTTTTGACGGAACTCCCGTCCATATACAATAACCAAGATACAAGTTACAAGATACAAGATACAAACAATTAATGTCAAATGACAAAATTCAAAGCACAAAATAAGCACAAATAACAAATGCCGAAATCCAAAACCAGAAAAACCCATAGTTTTATTATTTGGATTTGAGATTTTGGATTTATTTTGGATTTTGTGCTTTGTCATTTGAATTTAACGAAAAGTAGCTTTTATCCGTAGCTTCTAGTAAATGACCTTGTTTAACGGATATTCTATAAACCCTTCCGCTCCGGCTTTTCGCAGTTTTGGAATGAGCCGTTTAACGTCTTCTTCATCAATTACCGTATCTATATCCATCCATTTCTCGTCAAAAAGCCGGGAAACCGTAGGCGTTTTCATGGAAGGCAGAATAGCGATTATCTTTTTTACATCTTCCTTGCGCGCGTTCATTTTAAGCCCGACCTTCCCCTCGGCAAGCACCGCGCCTCTGAGGAGAAGCACCATTTGTTCTATCTTCTCTCTTTTCCACGCGTTCTGCCACGCCGCCTTGTTGACGATAAACCGCGTGGTTGATTCGCACACGGTCTCAACTATCCTGAGCCCGTTAGCTCTCAGGCTGCTGCCGGTTTCGGTAACTTCCACGATAGCGTCAATACCCATTCTGGGTTTCACTTCCGTGGCCCCCCAGCTGAATTCAACTTCCGCGTTTACGCCTTTTGTCTTCAGGTATTTGCGGGTAACTTTTACGAGTTCTGTGGCTATTTTTTTGCCATTGAGATCTTTCACGCTTTTTACTTTTGAGGCCTCCGGAACAGCAAGAACCCACCTTACCGGCTTCATGCTTCTTTTCGCGTAAATAAGCTCGGCCACCCGTTTTACGTCGGAAGAGTTTTCTTTTATCCAGTCATCCCCTGTTATTCCGCAATCAATGATACCGCTTTCAACGTATCGCGACATCTCCTGAGCGCGGAACAGCACGGCCTCCAGGTTTTCATCGTCTATATTTGGGAAATATGACCTGTCGGATATATCAACCCTGTAGCCGGCTTTTCCAAGCAGCCGCACGGTCGCTTCCTGCAGGCTTCCCTTAGGGATACCCAATTTTAGTTTGTTTTTAGCCATTTTTTCGTCTCCTACCCCTCATCAGGCGGGTTTTTCGTGTCAATTGTATATCAATATTAATACATAGTCAAGACAAAGCCAGCAAGGCGGACAGCTGGGGCGAATAATCATTCGCCCGTACGAATTCCATCCGACCAATAAAAATAAAAGACGTAGGGGCGAATAATCATTCGCCCGTACGAATTCCATCCGACCAATAAAAATAAAAGACGTAGGGGCGAATAATCATTCGCCCTTTCACCTCGTATGAAGCCAAACCAGGCAGGCTCTTTCCAGCGCGAGAACACGAAGATAGGCCTCTTCCAAATCACTGCCTACTGAAACCGCGCCGTGCTGTTTCAGCATGACGGCATTCGCGCCTCTTTTTATCTCTTCACCCACGGCGCCGGCAAGTTCTCGCGACCCGGGCTGGATATACCCAATGCTCGGAACGGGTTTCTGTATGATGCAATCAAACTCATACGAAACACTTTCCAGCTTTTCCGCATTCTGCGCACACGCTATGATAATCGGCGAATGCACATGCATGACCGCGCCGATGTCACTACGCGCCTCGTAACAGGCGATATGCAAAGGGGTTTCCGAGCTCAAACTCTTATCGCAAACTGCTTCCTTAAATCCAACGCGCGCATAATCATCCATAGCGCCGGAAGACATCCACGCGCCTTTCTTCTTAATGATTAGGTACTCGCCGGCCCTTTCGCTAATATTCCCGCCCGCGCCGATAACAAACCCTTTTTCGGCCAGCATTTTCCCATACTCAGCTATATTCCGCATCTTCTTCATATTCCCGCTCAGTTTAACACGCCGGGCGCCGCTCGTCAACGGGGGACAGGGAATAGTGATCTGTGAGGTGTGATCTGGCGTGGAGGCGCAGAGGATTCCGTAAAACAACCAATAATCCAAAATACACTACTCTCTACCGCGAAAGACGCGTTGGGAGTGTTTCGTACAGAACTATGTTCTGGTAGAAATACTCCCAACGTGTCCTACACTATAACATGGACAAAGAGCAGAGCGTTTGTGATCTGTGAAGTGTGATCTGGCGTGGAGGCGCAGAGGATTCCGTAAAACAACCAATAATCCAAAATACACTACTCTCTACCGCGAAAGACGCGTTGGGAGTGTTTCGTACAGAACTATGTTCTGGTAGAAATACTCC
>Ga0208325_1000432_pt1 | contig 11363 bp, 10 predicted proteins | sample PL_2010_330m_FD_185486 | JGI IMG/M metagenome (GOLD analysis project Ga0208325, IMG submission 185486) | Freshwater microbial communities from Powell Lake, British Columbia, Canada to study Microbial Dark Matter (Phase II) - PL_2010_330m... | ecosystem: Environmental > Aquatic > Freshwater >...
GCCTTAATCCTCTGGGAAGGCACTCAATAAGGGTGTGTCTGGGCACCGCCTGCCATATGAAGGGCGGTTACATCACCCTGGATGCGTGGAAGAGGCGGCTGGGTATTGAGAGTGGGCAGACCACCCCCGACCGGGAGTTTGACCTTGATACCGTCGCCTGCGTCGGCTGCTGTGTTATGGCGCCGGTAACCGTGGTTGATGATAAGCCCGAGGGCAAGGTTGAACCAACCAAGGTTGATGGAATCCTGCTCTCGTTTAAGCTGGAAAAGGAGAAGAAGTAAAAGTAATCAAGCGTCAGAGTGTGACCTCAGCTTTTGAGGAGATAAAGAGCCGTGCCCAGTCCAGGTGGCAAGAACTAAGTAATAAACCGGTAATCATGGTCGGCGCCGCCACCTGCGGTCGTGCCGCCGGGGCTCTGGAGGTTTTGCGGGCAATAAAAGCCGAGCTTAAAAAGCACGGGCTTAACTATCCCGTATTTGAGGTCGGCTGCATGGGGCACTGCTACGCCGAGCCGATAGTCACCATAATCAAGCCTGGTTACCCCCCTATCTGCTACGGGCAGGTCAATGAGGTAATAGCCCAGAGGCTGGTCAGGGAGTTTATCCTCGGCGATGACCCCTGCCTTGAGTTTGTCCTCGGCGCCCTTGAGAAAAACGAGCTTGTCCCCAGCTTTGCCGATTTTCCCAGAGCCGATTTTGAGAAAAAGGTTATCCTGAAAAACTGCGGGCACATTGACCCGGAACAGATTGAGCACTACATTGCCAGCGGCGGTTACGGTGCTCTGGCAAAGGCGCTCCAGATGGAGCCGGAGGAGGTTATTGCCGAGGTCAAAAGCTCGGGGCTGAGGGGGAGGGGCGGTGCCGGTTTTTCCACCGGGGAGAAGTGGGAGGTCTGCCGCCATGCCCGGGGCAAGCCCAGGTATCTGGTCTGTAACGGTGACGAGGGCGACCCCGGCGCCTTTATGGACCGCGCCATCCTGGAGAGCGACCCCCACTCGGTGGTGGAGGGTATGCTCATTGCCGGCTATGCTATCGGGGCAAGGTACGGCTATATCTATGTCCGCGCTGAGTACCCCCTCGCCGTCAAGAGAGCTCAACTTGCTCTTCGCCAGGCGAAAAAACTAAATCTTCTGGGCAGGAATATCCTCGGCAGCGACTTCAGCTTTGATATAAAGCTTTTTCAGGGCTCGGGTGCCTTCGTCTGCGGCGAGGAGACGGCGTTAATCGCCTCGCTGGAGGGGAGGGCGGGAACCCCCTATCACCGCCCGCCATACCCGGCAGTAAGCGGTCTTTACGGCAAGCCGACCCTGGTCAACAACGTCAAGACCCTTGCCTACCTGCGCCACATAATCGGGGAGGAGGCAAAAGAGTTTGCCGGCGTTGGCACTAAAGGAAGCAGTGGCACGGCTGTTTTTGCTTTGGCGGGTAAGGTGGTCAATACCGGGCTGGTTGAGGTGCCCATGGGCACCACCCTGCGCCAGGTCATCTTTGATGTCGGCAGCGGCATTAAGGAGGGCAAGCGTTTCAAGGCGGTGCAGATAGGGGGTCCCTCCGGCGGCTGCCTGCCTGAGTCCGCCCTTGATTTGCCCATTGACTTTGACTCCCTGACCGGTGCCGGGGCGATGATGGGCTCGGGGGGGATGATTGTCCTTGATGAGGACGACTGCATGGTGGAGATAGCCCGCTATTTTCTGGAGTTCACCCAGAGGGAGTCCTGCGGCAAGTGCACCTTCTGCCGCCTGGGGACAAAACAGATGCTTGATGTCCTTGATGAATTTACCAGGGGCAAGGGCAAGATTGAAGACCTGGATATGCTTATTGCGCTGGCGGAGGATATAAAGGCTGGCTCTCTCTGCGGTCTGGGGAGGACGGCACCGAACCCGGTGTTGAGCACCCTGCGCTTTTTCCGCGACGAGTATGAGGCACACATCAAAGAAGGTCGCTGCCCGGCGCTGATGTGCCGCGACCTCATCGCCTTTTACATTATCCCGGATAAGTGCGAACTCACCTGCGACGCCTGTGTCGGCACCTGCACCGTGGAGGCGATATCCAGCCACCCCACCAAGCGCTATAAGATTATTGACCAGGAGAAGTGCGTCAAGTGCGGCACCTGCCTTACCGCCTGCCCTCCCCAGTATAGTGCCGTGGTCAAGCTGTCGCCGCCGAGCCTGGTACCAGCGTCAAAGATTCCAGCGTCAAAGATTCCAGCATCAAAGAAGAAGAAATGAAGACGGTATCCTTAGTTATTAATGGCAAGGAAGTAAAAGCTCGTAAGGGGGAGAAGCTCCTGTGGGCGGCGCTGGACAATGGCGTCTATATCCCCAACCTCTGTGCCCTGCGTGATGCCTCAGAATCTGCTGCCTCCTGCCGTCTGTGCTGGGTGGAGATAAAGGGCAGGAGTCAGCCGGTTACCGCCTGCACGGAAACAGTGGAGGAGGGCATGGTGGTGAACACCAGGGGTGAGGCTGCTTTAAGGCTGGCGCGCACTGGTCTTGAGCTGCTTTTAGCCAGCAACGTGGTTGATTGTGCCCACTGCCCGGCAAGCGGCTCCTGCGAGCTGCAGAAGATAGCTGGATATCTGGGGGTCAAGCTCAAGACGAAGCGCTTTAAGAAAATTCTGCGCAATCTGCCGGTGGACTCCAGCAATTCCCTGTTTACCTATGACCCCAACAAGTGCGTGCTCTGCGGGCGCTGTATCTGGGTCTGCCGGCAGCGGCTGGGAATAGGCGCCCTTGGTTTTGCCCACCGCGGCTTTAATAGAAGGGTTACCACCTTTGGTGACGAGCCCATGGGTGAAGCCAGGTGTGAGGAATGTGGTGATTGTGTGACTGCCTGCCCCACCGGCGCTCTGTGCTTTAAGTAGCAGTGTTAAATCTCAGACGCCAGCCAGCTTCCTCCCTAGTTCCAGCAGCCTTTCCACCCGCGCCGGGCTGTCGCTTTCAGCGTAGATGCGGAGCAGAGGCTCGGTGCCGGAAAACCTGATGAGCAGCCAGCCGGTATCAGCCAGCATGAAGCGGAAGCCGTCGCTGGTATCTAATTTTGCCACCTTGACCCCATCAAGGGACTGGGGCGAGTTATCGCTGATGCGCTTGATTATCGCCTCCCGCTCGCCCGCGGGAAATTCGACATCGGCGCGCTGATAGTGGTGGGGTCCGACCTTGCTGTAGAGGTAGTCCAGTAGCTGCGAGGGGGTCTTGCCCGTCTTGAGCAGGAAGTCAAGAAAATAAAGGCCGGCTAGAATGCCGTCCCGCTCCAGTACATGACCGCGGAAGCCGTAGCCCCCGCTCTCCTCCCCGCCGACGAGGGCATTTTGCGCCGTCATTATCGGGGCGACATATTTAAAGCCCACCGCCGTCTCATAGACGGGGACGTTGAATATCTCACCCAGGCGGTCGAGCATGGTGGTGGTGGTTATGGTCTTGACGATAGCCCCCCTCTCCCCGCGCACCTCCAGCAGGTAGAGGCAGAGCAGGGCAAAGACCTGGAGCTGGGTCAGAAAGATGCCCTTCTCGTCAACGATGCCGATGCGGTCAGCGTCACCGTCGGTGGCTAAGCCGACGTCTGCCCTCTCCTCTTTTATTGTCGCCGAGAGCCTGGCGAGGTTAATTGCAATCGGCTCGGGCTGTATCCCTGGAAATAGGGGATTGCGCTCGCTGTTTATCTCTACCAGCTTGAGATTTCCACCACCAAGCAATGTCTTGAAGTAGCCGGCGCCGGCTCCGTACATGGGGTCAACCGCTACCTTTAGCTTAGCCTGGCGCAGCCGCTTCAGGTCAATGAGCCTGTTTATCTGCTTGACATAAATCGGCGTCAGGTCAAGGTACTCTACTGTTCCCTTCTCTAGTGCCTTGTCCAGTGGCGTCTGGTTTATCTTGCCTGAGGTGAAGGCATGGGAGATGTGCTTTTCTATCTTGGCGGTGACCTCGGATGGGGCGCTGCTCCCCTCCTCGTTCTTGTACTTGAAGCCGTTCCAGCTAGCCGGGTTGTGGCTGGCGGTAATGATAACCGCCCCGCCCGCCTTTTTCGCCAGTACGCCGTAACTTATCACCGGCGTTGGGGTCGCCCTGGGGCAGAGGTAGACCTTTATTGCGTTGGCGGCAACGACCTCGGCGGCGGCTTGGGCAAAGTCCTCGGAGGCAAAGCGGGTGTCATAGCCGATAATCAGCCCACGGTTGCCCAGCCCCGCCTCTTTAAGGTAGTCAGCCACCCCCTGAGCGCAGACACGCACGTTATCAAAGGTAAAGTCCTTGGCGATAACCCCCCGCCAGCCGTCGGTGCCGAATTTTATGGGATTTTTTATTTGGGAACCCTCCCCCTGTGTCCCCCTCCCTTAGATAAGGGAGGGGGAGTTATTTTTTAGAAGAGGGGCTTCGCCCCTCTTAAACTCCCCTTTTACTTCCCCGCCTCTTTCTTCAGCACCTCGGCTTTGTCCGTCTTTTCCCAGGGGAGGTCTAAATCATCCCTGCCGAAGTGCCCGTAGCAGGCGGTCTGCCTGTAGATGGGGCGGCGGAGGTCGAGGGTGCGGATGATGGCTTCGGGGCGGAGGTCAAAGTGCTTGTTAATCAGCTCAAGTAAAGCCTTATAGTCAACCTTGCCCGTGCCGAAGGTCTCAACCGAGATAGAAAGGGGGCGGGCGACGCCGATGGAGTACGAAATCTGGAGCTCTACCCGCTCGGCCAGACCGGCAGCGACGATATTCTTGGCGATGTAGCGAGCCATATAAGCTGCCGAGCGGTCAACCTTGGTCGGGTCTTTGCCGGAGAAGCAGCCGCCGCCGTGCCGGGCGATACCGCCATAGCTATCAACCAGTAGTTTGCGGCCGGTGAAACCGGTATCGGATACCGGCCCCCCGACTACAAAGCGACCGGTGGCATTGACATAGAACCTGGTCTTCTCATCTATCAGTCCTGCCGGGATGACTTTCTTGATTACTTGCTTGGTGATGTCCTGCTCGATCTGGGTCTGGCTGACATCGGGGTTATGCTGGGCTCCCAGCACCACGCTATCCACTCGCCGGGGAGTGCCGTTATTGTATTCTACGGTTACCTGCGATTTGCCGTCGGGGCGGATGTAGGGCAGGGTGTTGTCCCTTCTCACCTGGGCCAGCCGCCGGCATAGCTTATGGGCCAGGGAGATGGGGAGGGGCATAAGCTCGGGCGTCTCATTGCAGGCAAAGCCGACCATCATCCCCTGGTCGCCGGCGCCAATCCTGTCCAGCTCGTCGGTGGAGCCCTGCTTCATCTCCTTTGCCATTCCCACCCCCTCGGCAATATCGGGCGACTGCTCCTTAATTGAGACCATTATTCCGCAGGACTGGTGGTCAAAGCCGTACTCAGGGTGGGTATAGCCGACATCGCGGACTACCTCCCGCACTATATGAGGAATCTCAACATAGCATTTGGTGGTAATCTCGCCAAGAACGATTACCAAGCCGTTGGTTACCGCCGTCTCGCAGGCAACGCGGGCGTAGGGGTCTTCTTTGAGAATGGCGTCAAGGACGGCGTCCGATATCTGGTCGCACAGCTTATCGGGATGACCTTCGGTAACCGATTCCGAGGTGAGCATATAGCTCGGCGAGCTGCTAAAGCTGCTTGGCATTTTTCTCCTTCTATGTCCCCTCCTCCCAGCTGGTCAGGTATTTCTTCTGCTGGGGGCTAAGCTTGTCAATATTAATCCCCATGGCGTCTAGTTTCAAGCGAGCAACCTTTTTATCAATTTCCTCGGGCACGGGGTGGACCTTAATCTCAAGGCTTGCCTTATTCTTTACCATATATTCCAGGCAGAGGGCTTGGTTGGCGAAGCTCATGTCCATGACGCTGGCGGGGTGCCCTTCCGCCGCCGCCAGGTTGACCACCCTCCCCTCCGCCAGCAGATAAATGCGCCGCCCGTCCTTCAGGTTGTACTCATCGACCATGGGTCTGAGCCGCCGCTTACTGCGGGCCAGGCTCTCTAAAGCCGGGATATTTATCTCTACATTGAAATGCCCGGTATTGGCTAAGATAGCGCCGTCCTTCATTGTCTGGAGGTGGGCTTGGTCAATGACGTTCTTATCGCCGGTAATGGTGATGAAGATATCCCCCACCTTGGCCGCTTTTATTAAGGGCATGACCTGGTAGCCGTCCATAACCGCTTCCAGGGCACGGACCGGCTCAACCTCGGTAATAATCACCCGGGAACCCAGCCCCTCGGCTCTCATGGCGATGCCGCGCCCGCACCAGCCGTAGCCGCAGATTACAACCTTCTTCCCCGCCCACAGGACATTGGTTGCCCGGGTGATGCCGTCAATGGTGCTCTGCCCGGTGCCGTAGCGGTTATCAAAAAGATACTTGGTCTTGGCGTCATTTACGGCAATCATGGGGTATTTCAGCTTTCCCGCTTTCTCCAGGCTGCGCAAGCGTATAACGCCGGTGGTGGTCTCCTCGGTGCCACCGATAACGTTGCCGATTAGCTCAGCCCGCTTGGTGTGGAGGGTGGTAACCAGGTCGGCGCCGTCATCAACGGTAAGCTGGGGTTTGTTATCCAGCGTAGTATTGATGTGCCGGTAGTATGTCTTCTCGTCCTCCCCCCTTATGGCATTGACCGGTATGCCGTAGTCTACCAGGGCGGCGGCGGCGGCATCCTGGGTGCTCAGGGGGTTAGCCGCGCACATGACGATGCTGGCTCCCCCCTCCCTTAAAGCTAGCACTAAATTTGCCGTCTCGGTGGTAATGTGGAGACAGCCGGAAATTCGCATGCCCTTTAGCGGCTTCTCCCTGGCGAATCTGTCCTTGATGAGCCTTATTACCGGCATCTCGCGGGAAGCCCATTCTATCCGCTTTTTACCCTCTGGGGCTAATGAGGGGTCTTTTATATCGTAATTTTTCAACCTTACCCCCTTACTTAATACTCTCTAAAATCTGCCTTATATTTTCCTCCACGGGCTTTGAGGTGTCAATTATAACATGTTTTTGGGGTGGTACTTCTACCACCGCCTCAAAGGCTCTTTTCTGGGACGGGTAAATCTCCCAGCGACCGTCTGACGTTGTGCCTTGCTCCAGCCTCTGAGCCAGCCTCTGCTTTATACTTTCCTCGTCCAGGGTGAACTCTATGATGAGAAAATCGGCGCCCATCTTTTCCGCCAGTTCCCTTGCCTTGAGCCGCTCCCCGGCCTTGATAAAAGAGGCGTCCAAAATCACCGAGCCGCCTTCAGCCAGGATATCCCTTGCCTCGGCGAGCATACTATCGTAGGTCTTCCTGGAAAATTCAGCCGAATATATCCCGCTGTCAAATTCCTCAAAGCGGTGCTCGGTTGCCGGGATGCCGGCCAGCTTTTTTCTGGTGACATCCGAGGAGATGACCACCAGACCCAGCCTTTTAGCCAGGGCTTGAGCCAGGGCGGTCTTACCGGTGCCAACCAGCCCGGCGGTGATAAGCAGGATTGGTCTTGACCTTGTGTAGGCATGAGCTAAATCAAAGTAACTGCCAGCCGCCTCAAGGGTCTGCCCTTTTTCCGCGGGGGCGATATAGGGGTCATCGAGTTTAAAGCTTTCCACCTTCCCCCTTACGTAAGCCCGGTAGCACCTGTAGAAATTAAGCAGCTTTACCAGCTCCCTGTCCTTGCTCTTGTCTATATAGGCGCTGACAAAGCTGCGGGCTAGCTCAGCCCGCCCGTAGTGGTCTAAATCCATAGCCAGGAAAGCGACCTCGGCGGCGACATCGGAATACCTGAACCTGTCATTAAATTCTATGCAGTCGTAGATGCAGATGCCGTCGGTAAAGCAAACATGGGCGGTGTGGAGGTCGCCGTGGCAGTCCCTTATCCTGCCATCGGCTATCCGCTGCTGAAATAGGGCGGCGTTTTCCTTGATAAAGTTATCGGTGTAAGCCTTAACCTTTTGATACCTGTCCCGGGAGATGGTATTGCCGATGTATCTTTCTGTCTGGCTGAAGTTCTCCTCGGTATTTTTTCTGATGGCATTAATGTCACCAAAGGCACTGATATTGACGTTGGTTTCCGCCCGCTTGTGAAATTCCGCCAGTTTTTGGGCAACCTTAGCCACCATTTCGGGTGTTACCTTGTTACTTGCCAGCAACACATCCATCATGGCTTCCCTGGGGAGTCGGCGCATCTTTACTGCGTATTCTATAGCCTCTCCCTTACCTTGTATCAGGATTTTTCTCTCGTCTCTGGTTATGGGCACTACCCCTAAATAAACCTCGGGGCAGAGACGGCGGTTAAGCTCAACCTCCCGCTGGCAGTAGAAGTGGCGCTTCTCCAGGGTGGTGTAGTCAAGGTAGCCCAGATTTACCGGTTTCTTCACCTTGTACGCATAATCATCAGTCAGCAAGACAAAGGACATCTGGGTCTGCACCAGCTCTATTTGCTTGGTGGTCTCGGGATAGGCTTTAGGTTCTAGCAGTGCTTGCACCAGTTCTGGCAGCATCAGCCCTTAGGCATTTACTTAGTAACCTCACCCCCTGTATCCCCCTCTCCTTATCAAGGAGAGGGGGAAGAGGTTTTTAAGAGAGGCGAAGCCTCTCTTTGACTCTTCTGTTTACCCCTTTAACTGGGAGAGATTTTAGAGAGGGGGCGAAGCCCCCTCTCACTACACTCCCCCTTCCCTTTAAAAAATTACTAAGGGAAGGGGGTCAGGGGGATAGGTTACTAAACTAAATTCTCCTTTGAAGTAATTATACTATAATTTAGTTGGCTACGGGGCGCTTAGCCAGTCTCGCAGCTCTTGCAGCACTTCTTGGTGGTTGGCCCTGGTTACCGTTATCAGATTTACCTGCGGCTGGCGCTTGATGGCATCGGCGTAGGGGTTGGGGTGGAGCATGATAGTCCCCAGGAGCCTCTTCCCGCTGCTGATTATGCCCTGGACAGTCTCCCTGAATTCAGCCGAGAATAGCTCCATCTTGCCGATTTCATCAACAACGACCAGGTCGCAATCCTTCAGTGCCTGGTTAAGGGCGGAGACGCCCACCCTATCCAGACTTTCAACATCAACCCCGTACTTGCTCACCCGACAAGGGCTTTGGGAATTGATATGAGATAGTATGGCCGTCTGCCCGTCGAGGGTAACCAGCCTGAAGCCCTGCCTTACCCCCCGGCTCCTTATTTCCTCGGTGTAAAAACCCCCAGCCCTGCCCTTCGCCCCGGCGACAGCTTGTTTTATGAGGCTGGTTTTGCCTGTTCCCGGCTGCCCGGTGAGCAGATAGACCTGCTTCATTGCTTAGCGCTCTTGGGTTTTGCCTCAGCCTTCCTTCTTAGCTCCAGTTTTTTTTCCTTGCGCCGGTGCTTTAAGATGGCTACCCGTCTTTTCTTGTTCATCTTCTGCCACCCTTCTCGGAGAAGAGCCGGGCAAAGCGGGCAAAGGAGCGGTCGTAGGTCTTCTCAACCTCGGGGGGAAAGACACAGGCAGGGAGCTCGTCACGCTCAAGGTGGTACGAGATGCACTCGCAGCACTTGCCCTTCCTTGAGCACGGCTCGTAGGTGCAGTTGCACCTGGCTTTATTGGCATCAATCTGGCATTCCATTTATAAATACCGCTTTCTTATATCTGCCGATAGCTCGGAGAGAAGCTCCAGAGCCCTCCCCGCCGCTTCCTCACTTATCGATGCCAGCCCGCAGCTGGGGGTAAGCAGCCCTTGATGGATGAGTTGCTTGAAGGGGACGCCGTTTCTGGTGAAGGGCGCCATCGCTGCCTCAAGGCGGTCTTTGAGGCTGGCTACCGTTTCTTTAGCCAGCGATGGTTCGTCGTTGGGGACAATCCCCCAGGCAATAGCGCCGCCTTTACCTAAGAATTTCTTGATTTCCGCCGGATACAGGCTCAGCGACTGGGCATAGTTATAAGCGTCAAAGCTCAGGATGTCAAAGCCGGTTTCTAATAAAACAGACCAGTCGGTGTTGCCGCAGCAGTGGACTCCCTTTAGACCGCTGATGCCGCCAAAGACCCCTTCCAGCAGGTTGACCACCCTCTCCTGGGAAAGGTTCATTGAGACCGAGCCGAAGGTAGCCATATAGGGCTCGTCAACGAAGATGATGGTGTTCTTTGAGATTTTCCTTAGCTCCTTTTCCTGCCAGCTTGCCTTTAGCCGGAGCAGCTTTGCCACCACATCACCGAGGGTCTCATCATAGATGATTGCCCGCTTTTCATTATCGGTAACGGTCAGCCCCCAGGTAATAGGTCCGGTTACATGACCCTTGACGGCCAGGGGCGTCAGGTTTTCCAAGCCTAAAAAGCTATAGAGTCCGGCGGCATAGTCCCGGGTAATGGGGTATTTATCAATATTGTTTTCCAGGTAGGCGGTATAAAACTCTTCCAGCGGCTTATCCAGCTCTTGGGCGCGGTCAATATAAAGGGTCTCCTCCCCGACCACCACCCCGGGGAAGCCCTCGCTGAACTGGGCGCACATGTTCTCGGCAAAGGTGCGCCCGGGTAGCTGGGGCCAGGCGGGGATGTCCTTTAGGTAGCGGCTGACCTCCGAGCATGCCTTTGAAGGGTCGGTGTGGGGCATGCTGCCGATAGCCGTTATTCGGCAGCCAAAATCCATTTGCTATCCCCCTTTAGATATTTACCGATTAGCAGCTCCAGCTTTTTCTTCTGCTCCGGCGGTATCAACCCGGGGTCGGTGACGAGCGCTGTCTTTAGTGCCGTGGCGCAGTGGCAATCACGCTTCTGTGGCATTCTAGTCACCGCCAGCTTGATAATCTTCTTCGCCGTGTCAATGTTCTTATGCATGATATCCAGGATAATATCCACCGTAACCGGCTTGGCTTTCTCCTCCCAGCTATCATAGTCGCTGACGCAGGCGATGCTGGCGTAACAGATTTCCGCCTCCCGCGCCAGCTTGGCTTCGGGCAGTACCGTCATGCCGATGATATCCGCTCCCCACGAGCGGTATAGCCTTGATTCCGCCCTGGTGGAAAATGCCGGACCCTCAATCGCCGCGTAGGTCCCCTTGAAGTGGACGCTCGCCCCCACCTCTTTAGCCGCCCCGAATAAAATCCGGCTCAGCACGGGGCAGAAGGGCTCGGCAAAGGGGATGTGGGCGACTAGACCATTGCCGAAGAAGGTGCTTACCCTTCGGCGGGTGCGGTCAATGAGCTGGTCGGGGATAACCAGGTCTCCGGGCTTTAATTCCTTCTTGAAGCTCCCCACCGAGTTGACGGAGATGATGTGCTCCACCCCCAGCGATTTCAGGGCGTAGATATTGGCTCTTGACGGGACTTCGGTGGGGGAGAGGCGGTGCCCCCTGCCGTGGCGGGGCAGAAAGGCGACGTTCACCCCCTCCAGCCTGCCGATGATTATGCTGTCGCTGGGTTTGCCGAAGGGGGTATCTATATTAACTTCTTCAATATCGGTCAGCCCCTCAATCTTATAC
>Ga0208325_1000433_pt1 | contig 11361 bp, 10 predicted proteins | sample PL_2010_330m_FD_185486 | JGI IMG/M metagenome (GOLD analysis project Ga0208325, IMG submission 185486) | Freshwater microbial communities from Powell Lake, British Columbia, Canada to study Microbial Dark Matter (Phase II) - PL_2010_330m... | ecosystem: Environmental > Aquatic > Freshwater >...
CTATAATTTTAGTGGTAGAGCACAAATACAGGAGTATACAGTTGAACAGAATAGAGCAAAGGTTCAGGGAGTTAAGAGCTGCTAAAAAGAGGGCCTTTATTTCTTATTTATGCGCAGGGGATCCTGACATATCTACAACAGAAAAACTAGTTCTGGGGTTTGATAAGGCAGGTGTGGATATCGTAGAGTTGGGAATACCGTTTTCAGATCCCCTGGCTGACGGGCCTACAATACAGAGGGCGTCACAGCGAGCGCTAAAAAAACATGTAAATATCCCTAAGATATTTAATCTTGTAAGACGTTTGCGGGAAAAAACAGATATGCCGATTGTGCTTATGGGTTATTATAACCCGATTTACAGTTACGGCGTACTAAATTTTATAAAGCACGCAAAGGCAGCGGGCATTGACGGGGTTATTATACCGGACCTAATCCCTGAAGAGGCGAATGAGTTTATATTTATAGCAAGGCAGTATGATCTAAACACAATATTTCTTGCTACTCCAACAAGCTCAGGTAACAGGTTTAGGCTTATTGCGAGGAAAACAAGAGGTTTTCTTTATTATGTCTGTCTTGCCGGGGTAACAGGTGCCAGACAGGTTTTGCCAGCTCATATTAGTCAGCACATAAAGCAGATAAAGAAAATAAGCAAAATACCAGTTTGCATAGGATTTGGGGTTTCAACGCCAAGGCAGGTAAGGGCATTAAGTTCCTATTGCGACGGCATTATAGTAGGAAGTGCTATTATAGACAGGATTGAAATGAACTTGCCTGATAAACAAAAATCAGTAAAAAAAGCAACCTCTTTTGTTAAAGGGATGATGAAAGGATTAAGGTAGATGCTATACGCAATAATTATTGCAGGCGGTTCAGGTAAAAGGCTCTGGCCTAAGTCAAGAAGGAAAAGCCCTAAATTTTTTCTTAATGTTAAGGGCAAAAAAACCCTTCTTGAGCAGACTATAGACAGAGCCAAAAAAATAATGCCTATTGAAAACGTAATGATTATTACAAGTGAGCACCATGTCCACCTTATACAAAAAACATTACCCTGGTTTCCGAAAGGAAATATCATAGCAGAGCCACTCTCAAGAAATACTGCCCCCGCTGTATGCCTTGGGGCTGCGTTAATCAAGAAAAAGGATTCTAACAGCGTTATATATGTTATGCCTGCTGATCAGATTATTGAAAACAGTGATGCCATAACAGAGGTTTTTAAGCTTTCGGCATTAATATCGCGCATTAAGGATTCTATTATTACAATAGGCATAAAACCCAGTTTTGCCTCAACAGGCTATGGTTATATAAAAACTGCAAAATTGTATAAGAGTTTGACGTCGGGTTCCAAGTACGATATATTCAAGGTTAGCTGTTTTACGGAAAAGCCTGATTCAGTTAAGGCGAAGAGGTTTATAAAAACAAAAAAATACCTGTGGAACAGCGGTATATTTATAGGTAGGGCAGATATTTTCTTGGGTGAATTCAAAATGCATAGCCCAAAGGTTTATGTGACAGCCGTAAGGATAGCAAATTCCAAAGGATTTAAAAAAATAAAACAGTGTTTAAAGCGTTACTACAGGGATTTCCCTGATGTATCTATAGATTACGCTATAATGGAGAAAACAGACAAGGCATTCGTTATAAAAGCTGATTTTGGGTGGTCTGACATCGGTTCATGGAATGTCTTTCAGGAATACATTATGGCCGACAAAGATAAGAATGCCGTAGATGGAGAGCATATAGGCATAGACACAGTAAACTCTATAATAATGGGAGAGAGGGGCCATCTTATCGCTACAGCCGGCATAAAGGATTTGGTGATTGTGCAGACAAAAGAAGCCACCCTTATATGCTCTAGAAAAAATTGCGAAGATATTAAAAAGCTTGTGGAGTCAGCAGAAAAAAAGGGATTAGCGAGGTATTTATAGGTGGGGCGTATCATAGGGTTGGACTTAGGGGAAAAAAGAATAGGTGTCGCGGTAAGCGATGAAACAGCGACAATAAGCACTGCAGCAGATACGATAATACGCCTTAGCGCCAAGGATTTAATTAAAAAAATAAGCGGGATGGCGGCATCATATTGTGCCGATGAGGTTGTAATTGGGCTGCCGCTTAACATGAACGGAACCAGGGGACCGCAAGCAGATAAGGCCATAAGCTTTGTGGAAAAACTTAAGAAAGGCATATCCTGCAAGGTTTCTACTTTTGATGAGCGCCTTACGACTGCCCAGGGGGAGGCGATACTTATCTCGGCTGATATGAGCAGAAAAAAGAGAAAGCAGAATATTGATAAACTTGCGGCACAGATAATGCTTCAGGCGTACCTGGATTATAAAAACGTTTCTAAATAACCCCTATAAAAAAGGACACAAAGTGCATAAGATAACACAACTGGATAATGGTTTTAGGGTAATCTCAGGCAGGCTTGCCGATGTCGAATCGCTTGCAATAGGGATATGGATTAAGACAGGCGGCAGGTATGAACATAAAGGCAATCACGGAATATCGCATTTAATGGAGCATATGCTTTTTAAGGGCACAAAAAATCGTTCCTGCCAGGCACTTAAGAGGTCAATTGAATCAAAAGGTGGAAGCTTTAATGCCTTTACATCCGAAGAGAATGTTTGTTATTACATAAAAATACTTCGCAACCGGCTGCTATTGGCATGCGAGGTGCTCGCAGACATGGTCTTGAACCCTGCTCTAAGAAAAGAGGATATAGAAAAAGAAAAACGTGTTATATTTGAAGAGATAAGGATGTATCTTGATCTTCCGATGCAGTATGTGCACGATCTTTTAGACAGCCTTATTTGGCCGCAGCACCCTCTGGGGCTTCCCCTTGTAGGTACCTACGAAACAGTGGAAAGTATTACACGCAAAGACCTTGCCATACAGAGAGAGCAATTCTATGCGCCTAACAATATGGTGGCTGTAGCCTGCGGCGATATAGACCATGAGAATCTTACAGGGATAATGAAAGGGTTATTCGATAAGGAAAAGATTATAAAACAGCCTATTATAAAAAAACCGGGCCCATGCGCTAACGAAGCTTCTATTAAATTTATACATAAGGATACCGAACAGACCCACCTTTGTCTGGGCGTAAGAGGTGTAAGCAGTAACAATCCCCAGAGGTACGCGCTTTCCTTATTAAGTATAGTTCTTGGGGGTAACATGTCCAGCAGATTGTTTAACGAGATAAGGGAAAAGAGGTCCCTTGCTTACGAGATTGGTACCTCATTAAAGACATACAGTGATACAGGATCTTTTTTCATACATGCGGGGATTGATAATAAGAAACTTCAAAAAGCTGTTTCTGTCATGATAGCTGAGCTTGAAAAGATAAAGAAAAATCTTGTAACGAAAAGAGAATTTGCCATGGCTAAGGAGTATTTTAAAAGCGGGCTTCTTATGGCCATGGAAAGCACCATGTCTAATATGATATTCCTGGGTGACCAGATTACAAGCGCGCGTAAAATACAGACAAAGGAAACCATATTAAAGGCCATAGACCGGGTAACGCCATTTGATATACAGAAAATCGCCCAAAGGCTTTTTATAAAAGGCGCTTTAAAGCTCGCCTTAATAGGCCCGCAGTCAGAAATACAGATAGCAGAGGTAAAGCGGATGCTGTAAAATTCTAATATTTGTACGTTTTTTAAAACATAGGACATAGCATGAAAAAAGTATCGAAAAATAAGAAAGACATAATTGTAGCGCCGTCCATATTGGCTGCGGATTTCAGCAGGCTTTCACAAGACATAAAACGCGTGGAAAAAGCAGGGGCTGATTGGGTGCATATCGATGTAATGGACGGGCATTTTGTTCCAAATCTTACCATAGGAGCGCCTGTTGTAAGGGCCATAAGAAAACATACGAAACTATTGATCGACAGCCATCTTATGATTGAAAACCCTGAAAACTATATAGAGGATTTTGTAAAAGCGGGAAGCGACCTGATTACGGTGCATTCAGAAGCAGTGCCTGAGCTGAGAAAGCTGATCAATAAGATAAAATCATATGGCATTAAAGCAGGTGTTTCAATAAAACCAAGGACCTCTGTATCCGCCATATTAGGTGTTTTAGACGTTGTTGATATGGTACTTGTAATGACAGTTGAGCCTGGTTTCGGAGGGCAGAAATTTATACCGGAAATGTTGCCTAAGATAAAAAGCATAAGAGAAAAATTTAATGGGTATATACAGGTTGATGGCGGTATAAACACGGATACAGCAAAACATGCAAAAGCAGCAGGAGCTAACGTGCTTGTGGCGGGAACATATATTTTTGGCGCAAAGAATATAAAAAGGGCAATAGAAAGTTTGAAAAGATGACGACCGACATGGGTATAAAATTCGGGACAGACGGGTGGAGAGCGGTAATAGCAAAAGATTTCACATTTGATAATGTCCGCATTGTCACCCAGGCCATCGCGGATTATGTTAATAAATATTCCTTTGCCGCAAACCGAAAACCGAGAACCGCAAAGCGAATCATAGTCGGCTATGACCGCAGATTTATGTCTGATATATACGCAAAGATTATATCTGAGGTCTTAGCGGCGAATAACATAAAGGTTTTATTAACAGCTGCCCCAACCCCTACCCCTGCGGTATCGTTCGCGATAAAAATGAAAAAACTTGATGGAGGCGTTGTTGTTACGGCAAGCCATAACCCGCCTATATTCAATGGTATAAAGTTTAAAACCCCTATGGCTAATTCTGCTGATGAAAAAGTTACAGGGTTGATAGAATCTTTCCTGGGCAAAACCAAGCCGAGATCACTGGATATAGAACGGGCAAAAAAAGTCCGCTGTCTGGAGTTTGTAGATGTTGGTGTCGATTATGTAGGTTTTTTAAGAAAGTATGTTGATATAAATAGAATAAAAAGGGCTAACAACAGGATACTCGTTGATTACATGTATGGCGCGGGAATAGGTTACATAGAAGCTGTTTTGGGAAAATACGAAAATTTGCAATCCATAAGATGTGAAACAGACCCTTCATTTGGCGGTATTAATCCCGAACCAATACCGAAAAATCTTGAATATTCATCTGAGTATATAAAGAAGAATAAATTTGATCTTTGCGTGGCATTAGATGGTGATGCGGACAGGGTTGGCGCTTTAAGGCCTGATGGAAATTTTATTACAAGCGGCCAAATAGTATCGCTTATTCTCCTTCATTTTCTTGAGAACAGAAAACTGACAGGGGGTGTTGTAAAAACCATATCAGGCACGACCTTGATAGAAAGAATATGCAATAAATATAACCTTACGATGTTTGAAACGCCCGTTGGTTTTAAATATATATCGGCTTTAATGCTTAAAGAAAACATCCTTATAGGTGGCGAGGAATCAGGAGGTATCGGTTTTTGCGGATATATACCGGAAAGAGACGGTATACTATCCTCGTTGCTGCTTATGGAGATGCTGGCTTACTGGCATAAGAGCATTGGCCAGATCATGAAAGATATGGATAAAGCCTATGGAAGGTTCTGTTATGACCGCATAGATATGCATTATTCTATTGAAAAAGCGGCAGCGTTAACAAAGAAGCTTAAAGATAATCCGCCAAAAGCCATAGTGGGCAAAAAAGTATTTAAGCTTAAAACTTATGATGGCATTAAATTCATACTTGAAGACTCAAGCTGGCTTTTGTTGCGGTTTTCAGGCACAGAATCGTTTATCAGGATATATGCGGAGGCAGGCTCGGACGAGCAAGTGCAGCAATTACTTGATGCAGGCAAAACAATAATAAGATGATTTTGATCCTTAATATAATAATGTCGTTTATGCCTTTATCTTCGCAGCGATGGTATTTTTGCATATTATTTAAAATTAGGGCAAAAAAAGCCAAATCGCTGCTCCGCCAAAGGCATAGACGACTCGTATCTGGAAATAATACAAAGCTTGCAGCAATTGCCACAGGCCTTGCTATGAGAACTAATTATGTTATTTGTTATATTCCGAAACCTTTGGTTGAAGCATGAACACAAAATACATAAGAAATTTCTGCATAATAGCGCACATAGACCATGGCAAATCGACCCTTGCCGACAGGATGCTTCAATTCACAGGTTCTATTACGGCAAGAGAATTTAAAAACCAGCTGCTTGACAGCATGGACCTTGAGAGAGAACATGGTATTACGATAAAGGCATCTGCTGTTGGGCTAAAGTATAAGGCAAAAGACGGCAATGAGTATCTGTTAAACCTTATAGATACGCCGGGGCACGTAGATTTTACATATGAGGTATCGAAATCCATAAGGGCGTGCGAAGGCGCTATACTTCTTGTAGATGCCGGACAGGGCGTGCAGGCGCAGACAGTCGCAAATTTGTATCTTGCAAAGGAAAGCAATCTTACTATAATACCTGTTATAAACAAGATAGACCTTGCCAGTGCTGACATCGACAAGGTAAAGAGCCAGATACGCGGCATGCTTAATATTGAAGAGGATTCCATTATACTGGCAAGCGCAAAGGATAATATAGGCACCCAGGATATACTTGAACGCATAATAGAACAGGTGCCGCCTCCCTCGGGCGATCCAAAGCACCACCTGCAGGCCCTTGTTTTTGATTCGCAGTATGACCCTTATAAAGGCGTTATCGTATATATAAAAATCGTAAATGGCGGAATAAAGCTGCACTCAAAGGTAAGGCTTATGCAGGCTGACAGGGAATTTGAACTTTTGGAACTTGGCGTGTTTAAGCCGGATATGTATAAGGTTTCATCGCTAGGATGTGGTATGGTGGGGTATTTCACTGCCAACATCAGGAATCCAAAACATGTAATAGCAGGCGATACTGTAACCGATGCGGATGACCCCGCGCCAAAGCCGTTACCGGGTTATAAAAGAATGAGACCCATGGTCTATTGCGGGATATATCCGGTTGATACGAATGACTTTGAAGCTCTGCGTGACGCGATTGGGAAGCTGCAATTATCTGACAGCTCATTTGATGCCGAACAGGAGAGCTCAACATCCATGGGGTATGGTTTTAGATGCGGATTTTTGGGGCTTTTGCATATGCAGATTATACAGGAAAGGCTTGAAAGGGAATACGGCCTAGACCTTGTACTTACTACGCCCGGCGTTGTCTACAAAGTGAAAAAGGTTAGCGGAGAGGTTCTGGAGATAGAGAACCCTACAAAACTCCCCCCTTTAAATGAGATTGAGGATATTGCCGAACCTTATGTCGAGGCTAAGATGATAATCCCGGCAGAAAACCTAGGCAGTATTATGGAGCTGGCTAAACAAAGAAGGGGTATATACATAAGCACGGAATACCTAAGCACTGAACGGGTCAATCTTACTTATTTTTTCCCGCTTTCTGAAATAGTTATTGATTTCTACGATAAGCTTAAATCCCTCACACAAGGTTATGGTTCGCTTGATTATGAATTTATAGATTACCAGGCAAATGACCTGATAAAGCTCGATATACTTTTAAATGGCGAGGTCTGCGATGCGTTATCATCGATAATTTTCAAGGAAAAAGCGCAGGCAAAAGGGCGTGCTATTGCCCAAAAGCTAAAGGAGCTTATCCCTAAGCAGCTTTTTCAGGTCGCTATACAGGCTGCTGTCGGCAATCAGGTCATAGCCAGAGAGACAGTAAGCGCTCTAAAAAAAAATGTGACAGGTAAGTGCTATGGAGGAGATATCACGCGTAAAAGAAAGCTGTGGGCAAAACAAAAGGAAGGTAAGAAGCGGCTTAAGCAGTTCGGCAAGGTAGAAGTTCCTCAAGAGGCATTTTTATCTGTTATGAAGATACAGATCTGACAATTACCATAAGATATAAGGAGCTAATAATTGAATATAAAACACTATTTGAAAAAATTATTTAAATCAATATTTAATCGTGAGAACGTTGAAGTTGTCGTTACAGCAGTTATTCTTGCCCTTATAATAAGGACATTTGTTGTGCAGGCGTTTAAGATACCCACAGGTTCCATGAGGCCAACTCTTATAGAAGGAGACAGGATACTTGTAAATAAATATATATATAGATTTATAAAACCTAAAAGAGGGGATATTATAGTTTTTAAGTATCCTGAAGACACAAAAAAGGACTTCATCAAAAGGCTTATCGCAACGGAAGGAGAAACTGTCCGCATAATAGATGGGGATATATGGGTAGATGGTATTCTTGTTGAAACCCCGCAGAAGATTAAGCAGATTTATTACTATAATAAACCGGAGGCGCCTTATGGTGAAAACGGTTCCATTGTTAATGTTCCTGATGGTAGCTATTTTGTGCTTGGGGATAACAGCGCTTCATCCAGAGACAGCAGGTATTGGGGCTTTGTGCCTAAAAAATACCTTGTTGGCAAGGCCTTCGTTGTATATTGGCCACTTAACAGGATAAGGATATTGGAATGAGTCCCGGATTGCACAGTTGGAGAGAATGTAGAGGTACAGGCAGAGGTAAAGGTAAAGACTATATCGCTTGCGCCTTTGTCGGAGCAGAAATTTGGCTTTTTTTGCAGTCATTTTAATATAGCAAAAATACCATCGCTGCGAAGGCAAAGGCATAAACGGTATAATGGTAAATTAAAACAATCGAAAGGAGAGTGCGGTTATGAAAAGGTTTTTTTTCATTTTTGTGATGTCTTTTATCTTTATGTTTTCTCAGGCATCCTATGCTGCTGACTATAAGCCCACGGTTACTGTTTATGGTTTTGAGGTCAAGGCATCAAGCGGTTTTTGGCATGACGCGAAATGGGATATAGGTACGGGTATGGGTGAAATGCTTATAGATGCGCTTGTTAATACCGGTAAATTCAATGTTGTAGAGCGGCTAAACTTAAGTGACATCACCACAGAACAGGACCTTACTACAGGCGGCAGGGTATCGAAAAAGACAGGCGCTAAAACAGGAAGCCTAAAAGGCGCTGAATATATTGTCCGCGGGACAATAACAGAGTTTACATATAAAGAATCAGGAGCGGGCTTAGGGCTTAACATAAAAGGATTTAATTTAGGCGGTAGCACCTCTGAAGCGCATATTGCAGGTATTATTAGAATATACGATGCAACTACAGGTGAAATCTATGCTTCAGAAAGATTTGAGAAAAAGGCCCCTGCTTCAGGGCTTACAGTAGGTTATCATCAAAGCGGGATAGGCGGTAATATCGGAGGCTTCAAGCAGACACCCCTTGGCAAGGCCACGCATTTTGCGATAGCTGATATGGTAAGCTTTGTATCAAATAAAATACCACCACAGCCAAGGGCTATTGAAGAGGCAGAGCCAGTATGCCCCAAATGCGGCTGTAATATTGAACCAGGGGCTAAATTCTGCGCCAATTGCGGATTACAGATAGATGAAGTAAAATGCCCCGGATGTAAAAAGGATATGGAACCAGGCACTAATTTTTGCCCTTACTGTGGCACTAAGGTGGGTAAATAGCTTTTCATAACATAGAGCATAATCATATGGGGCTTGCAAATAAAATAACTATAATCAGGATACTGCTCGTTCCTTTTCTTATGGCCTCGCTTTTTTATTATAAGCCGGAATTGGATTTTCTGCGCTTTATAGCACTCGGTATATTTTTTATATGCGCGCTTACCGATGCTATAGACGGTTATATAGCCAGGAGGTTTTATCAAAAAACCGAGCTGGGCAGGATAATGGATCCCTTAGCGGATAAGCTTCTTATATTAACCGCGTTTTTATGCCTATCTGTATTAAGGGATATCCCAGCCGCGTCAAAGATACCCCCATGGCTTACTATAATAGTTTTAAGCAGAGACGGTATAATTTTACTGGGTTCAGCGATAATTATTATAATATTAAAGAATATCGATATAAAACCTACCCTGCTGGGTAAGATTACAACATTTTTTCAGATGTCCACAGTTGTGGGAGCACTTTTACAATTTAGTTTTATCGACTTATTTTGGTATAGCACCGCTTTTTTTACTGTTTTGTCCTGCTTTAATTATATATGGCTGGGCAGCAAGGTTTTAAATGAGCCACACTGAACACTTTAGAAATCTCCCCAAGATAGCTATAATTGGAAGGCCTAATGTCGGCAAATCCTCGCTTTTTAACAGGATACTTAAGCGCAGAAAAGCCATAGTTGAGGCTGTTCCAGGGGTTACAAGGGATAGGTTATGGGCCTGTGTTAAATTTTTTAATACGGAGTTGATTCTTATTGATACAGGTGGTATTGTGCCAGGTTCCAATGAGAAAATAGAGTCATTGGTATATGAGCAGAGCAGATGTGCTATAGATGAGTCCGACGCTGTTATCTTTGTCTGCGATATACGAACTGGTATTATGTCTTCAGATGAGCATATAGCGGATATACTGAAAAAAAAGCAAGAAAAAACCTTTCTTGTTGTAAATAAGGCTGATGACAATATCTCGGAAAATGACGCATTTGTTTTTTTCAGCCTAGGGTTGAACGCGCCCTATATAGCGTCTGTTTTGAATAATAAGGGTATTGATCTGCTTATGAAAGATATTGCTTCTTTTGCGCATGGATTAAATAAAAACAGGCAAGGTTTAAGGAGTCATGATGGTATTGCCCGCACAAGCATAGCTATAGTAGGAAGGCCCAATGTCGGCAAGTCTTCTTTTATAAACACTATACTTGATAAACAAAGGCTTATTGTCGACGACTTACCTGGTACTACAAGGGATTCCGTTGACATATCCATAAAGCGGGGTGAGCGCGTAATAACCCTTGTTGATACAGCAGGTATGAGGCATAAAAAAAAGTTTCGGGATGTTGTGGAGGTATTCAGCTTATCAAGGACAAGGGAGTCAATAAAGCGCTCCGACGTAACCTTTATAATGATAGAAGCAGATAAAGGCCTAAGCAGAGATGATATGGCAGTTTTAAGCTATGTAATAAAAGAGGGTAAGGCCTGTGTTTTGCTTGCGAATAAAGCAGATTTATTAATAGAGGTTGACTTTCAGGAATACAGAAAGAACCTTATATATAAATACAGTCCAGCAGAGTGGATATCGTTAATCTTCACATCGTGCAAGGAAAAGAGAAATATTATAAAAGCCCTGGATCTAGCGTGCGAATTGCATCAGAAATCAAAATTATCCATATCAACCCCTCTCCTTAATAAATTTTTAGTAAAGGCACAGAAACATACGCCTCATGTTTCGCATAAAGGGGCAAGGCCAAAGATTTTATACGCGACACAGATAAGTGTCGCGCCCCACAAGTTCATATTATTCTGCACAAATCCAGCTCTTATAAAGAAAGAATATTTAAGATTTATAGAAAGGCAGCTAAGAAAGGAATTCGGCTTAGGGGGTATACCAATAAATCTTCAACTAAGATCAAGAAATGCAAAGGGTAAAGATTGTGACTAGGATAGCATACTCCATAGC
>Ga0208325_1000435_pt1 | contig 11340 bp, 7 predicted proteins | sample PL_2010_330m_FD_185486 | JGI IMG/M metagenome (GOLD analysis project Ga0208325, IMG submission 185486) | Freshwater microbial communities from Powell Lake, British Columbia, Canada to study Microbial Dark Matter (Phase II) - PL_2010_330m... | ecosystem: Environmental > Aquatic > Freshwater > Lake...
GAAAAGGCATACATCAAGAGCATGGACGAGTACAAAAAGATTTATCAGAGGTCTATTGATGATATGGAGGGATTCTGGGGTGAGATGGCAGAGCAACTGGACTGGAACAAGAAGTGGGATAAGGTACTTGTTGAAGATTTCAAGGAGGGGAAACACGAGTGGTTCGTGGGAGGCAAGCTCAATGTTTCCTATAACTGTTTGGACAGGCATCTCAAGACATGGAGGAAGAACAAAGCGGCACTAATTTGGGAAGGAGACATCGGTGATAGCAAGACACTCACCTATCAAGAGCTGCACTACGAGGTGTGTAAGTTTGCCAATGTATTGAAGAAGCATGGCGTCAAGAAGGGTGACCGGGTATCTATCTACCTACCCATGATTCTCGAGCTGCCGATTGCCATGTTAGCCTGTGCCCGGATTGGGGCTATTCATAGCGTCGTTTTTGGTGGTTTCAGTGCTGACGCACTGAAGGATAGAATGCTGGATTGCGAGTCCAAGATACTCGTTTGTGTTGATGGTTACTACCGTGGTGGTAGGGTGATTAGAAGCAAGGACAATGCAGATGCCGCCCTTGAAAGCTGCCCTGATGCTAAGGACGTGATAGTAGTCAAGAGAGCCAATGCTGAAGTAACCATGAAAGATGGCCGCGACTACTGGTGGGATGATGAGATGGCTGCTGAGGACATAAAACCATATTGTGAACCTGAGGTGGTGGATGCTGAAGACCCTCTATTTATACTCTATACCAGCGGCAGCACCGGAAAACCTAAGGGAGTTCTCCATACCCAGGCGGGTTATCTCCTTTACTGTTATCAGACCTTCAAGTGGGTATTTGATGTAAAGGACGAAGACACCTTCTGGTGCACGGCCGATATTGGATGGGTGACCGGTCACAGCTACATTGTCTATGGTCCTCTGGCCCTTGGAGCAACAAGCCTTATGTTCGAAGGCGTTCCAACTTACCCCCATCCCGACAGGTTCTGGGATATCATAGAGAAGTATCAGGTTAACATTTTCTATACTGCTCCTACTGCCCTTCGAGCGATAATGAGAGATGGAGATGAATGGCCCAACAAGCATGATTTAAGTTGCTTGCGCATCCTGGGCACGGTTGGTGAACCTATTAACCCTGAAGCCTGGATGTGGTACTACAACGTAATAGGTAAGGAGAAATGCCCGATAGTGGATACCTGGTGGCAGACAGAGACCGGTGGCATCTTAATTAGTCCTCTACCCGGGGCTATTCCTATCAAACCGGGTTCAGCCACGGTACCTTTCCCTGGTATTGAACCGGCAGTACTCAGGGAAGATGGCTCTGTTGCTGGTGTGAATGAAGGTGGTTATCTGGTGATTAAGAAACCATGGCCGGGTTTAATGCGGCGAGTGTATGGTGACCCGGAAAGGTTTAAGAATACTTACTTCGTTCAGTACCCTGGTGTATATACTGTCGGAGATGGCGCCAGGGTAGATGAAGATGGTTACTACTGGTTGATGGGTCGCATAGATGATGTTATCAATGTATCGGGACATCGCATGGGGACAGCCGAAGTTGAGAGTGCCCTGGTATCTCATAGCAAAGTGGCAGAAGCTGCGGTTGTTGGTATGCCGCATGAGATAAAGGGACAGGGCATATATGCTTTTGTTACTCTAAACACTGGTGAGGAGAAAGCTGATGCTCTCAAGAAAGAGCTGGTGGCTCATGTTCGTAAGGAGATTGGACCTATAGCCTCGCCAGACAAGATTCAATTTGCTGATGCTCTGCCCAAGACCAGGAGCGGCAAGATTATGAGAAGGATACTGACCAAGATTGCTGCTGGCGATGTCAATGAATTGGGTGATACCAGCACCTTAGCTGACCCGTCGGTAGTTGATATTTTGGTTAAGGAGCGGCAGTAGCCGCTGTTCGAGGATATTCTTTTACTTGTAATGGGGTTAAACTGTGGGGGGCAAGGTTGTGCTTATGCTGTCTTCTGCATATTGCGTGTGGTGGCGAAAGCACTCCGAATGATACCTTCGGAGTCACGATAGACGGTGGCGTTGAATGATACGGGAATCTACTGTCTGCGCTTGCTGACCAGATGAAGTCGGGCTTTATTGCCAAGACCTCTCATGAACTTCGGACATCCTTGCATTCCATCCGTGGTTTTGTCAAACTGATACTAGCAGGGCGTTTAGCAAATGTTTTAAGACTTTGATTCAGAGCGGCATTTACTATGGATAGGTGTTCTTAGTAGAATGTGTAGTATGTGGAGGTATGGAGATGGATAAAGCTGCAAATTATCCAAAGAGAGAGAGGCTTGGTGAAGTACTTGTCAGACTGGGGATGGTTACCCCAGAGCGGGTTGAGGAGGCGTTGCAGATTACACAGAGGGATAACAAGATGCTTGGGCAAGTTCTCGTGGGAAAAGGGTGGCTTACCTCTACCGACTTGGCAACGGCGCTCAGCATTCAGTTGGGGGTGCCGCTAATCGACCTCAAACGGCACAAGGTTCACCCGGAGGCCCTGAAGTTGGTTCCTGAACAAGTGGCTAGAAAGTATAATATTTTGCCGCTGGATATTATTGAGGGTTCCCTAGCTATAGTGATGGAAAATGTAATGGATGTGCAAGCCATTGATGATATCTCTGCTATGTCGAAGATGCGGGTTGAACCGATGATTGGTTTCCCAGATGAAATACGCAGGGCGATTGACCGCAACTATTCGGTTAGGGGTGAAACCGAGGATGAAATTGCTACATGGGCGGCTGTGGCTGAGGAAGAAGAGGCAGAGCCAGAGGAGCTTATTGCTCCAGAGGCTGAAGCGCCAGTACTCCGTAATCTTAATTTGCTTATTCAGAAGGCGGTGAGGAATCGAGCTTCGGATGTTCATATTGAGCCTCAGGAAGACAGGCTCCAGATTCGATTCCGCATCGATGGCGTTTTGCAAGATATGATGTCTCTTCCTCTGAATATCCATGCTGCTCTTATCTCCAGGCTAAAGATTATGGGTCGTATGAACATTGCCGAGCGGAGGCGTCCTCAGGATGGGCGGTTTTCGGTCAATGTAGATAATGAGAATATAGATGTGCGCGTTGCCTGTGGTAATACTGTACATGGTGAAATGGCAGTGCTGCGCCTTTTGCCCAAGTCCGGCGTTGTGCTCGATCTGGTAGGCTTGGGCTTTTCGCCAGGCACCCTCGAAAGATATCAACAGATACTTAAGCTTCCTTTTGGAATGATTCTGTTTGGTGGCCCCACCGGTGTTGGGAAAACTACGACGCTTTATGCTTCTATTAACCAGCTTAACCGCATGGAACGTAATATCATGACAATTGAAGACCCTGTCGAATACAAATTTGAAGGTGTTAACCAATTCCAGGTTAATCCTAAGGCGGATATCGGTTTTGCTAACAGTCTGCGAGCCTTTATGCGGCTCGACCCGGATGTCATTCTGGTGGGGGAGATACGAGATAGCGAAACAGCAAGAGTAGCAATTCAAGCAGCTCTTACAGGTCATCTGGTGTTTTCGTCTGTCCATGCCAATGATGCTGTCGGTGTTATGTACCGACTAGTAGATTTAGGCGTTGAGCCTTTCCTTTTGTGCTCAGCTCTAGCTGGTACTGTTTCCCAACGAATTGTGCGGCGCATCTGTCCACATTGTCAGGTATCTTATGAGCCAACCATGGAAGAGCGAATGGCTTATCAAGAAGAAATGGGTGAGCCGCCACCTCAATTGTATAAGGGAACGGGATGTAATGTCTGCAGTGATACTGGATACTTCGGGCGAGCCGGTATATTTGAGGTGCTTGTGCCAACCGAGGAGGTTAAACAGTTGTTGCTTGGCGGCGCCAGTGCAGCTCAAATCCGTGACCAGGCAATTAAAGATGGCATGGTGCCTCTGTTGCGCGACGGAATGCTTAAAGTGAAGGAAGGCATCACCACGGTCTCGGAGGTGCTTCGCAATGTGTTCTATTAGCTGCTGAAATATCTGTGTGAGGTCGTGACTATGTCAGCAAGAAGACATCTTGTCAGTCAGATGGTAAGCCTTTGACCTTCGCTTTTGATGTGGAGAAATCGCATGTCTTATGAAACTCTTATTTACGAAAAGACAGAGGGTGTGGGCATTATAACCATCAACCGCCCGGCGGCAAACAATGCTATAAATATGCGGCTGGCCGAGGAATTAACTGCTATTTGTGCCAATATTAATCGTGATGAAGAGACGAGAGTGGTTATTATTACTGGTGCTGGAGAAAAGGCATTTTCTGTAGGGGTTGACCTGAATGAGCTTTCCTTGGTAACCAGTGGTGAACAAGGGGCAAGGCTGCCATCTGTGGCTGAACCAGTAGCAGGTCTTACAACTCCGGCTATTGCTGCAATCAACGGGGATACCCTGGGGCAGGGTCTGGAATTGGCATTGGCTTGTGACCTCAGAATTGCTGTGGAAACAGCCCGCTTTGCGTTACCTCATCTTGCCTCAGGCCTTATCCCCTGGGATGGTGCAATACATCCCTTGTGCTTTTCTCATCTACCCACTCATGTAACTTATGGTCAATGATATTGGTCATAGATGTAGAAGCTATGGAAAGGACGTCACTGGCGAAAATTTATTCTTATTCTTTTGATAAGACCTCTTTGTAGAAGTCGTAGATACCCTTCCTGCCTCTTCCACCGGTGTAACCGGCTCTCACCATCATCCTTATCAAAGGATGTAAGTAACCTTTCGCCGGACCAAACTCTCTCATTCTATCTTGCTCCGAAGAAGCAGAGATGGCCCATGACCCTGTAAAATCACCAAGCTCCAATGGTCCCATAGGGAGGTTATAGCCTAATTTTAATGCTTTATCAATTTCCTCGGGAGGGGCAACCCGTTCCCATACCATCTGTATGGCTTCGCCTACCATCGCGCCATAGGCCCGGTTGGCCAAGAAACCAAAACTGAAATCCTTACATACCACTGGCTCCTTGCCCAGTTTCTTTGCTAGCTCTGCTGTTACGCTCATTGTTTCATCTGAGGTCAGTGGTCCTTTGATTACCTCGACCAGCTTCATAACAGCTACTGGATTGAAGAAATGCATGCCAACTACTTTATCTGCTCTCTTGGTCACACTAGCCATCTCAGTAATATTTAAATTCGATGTATTTGAAGCCAGGATGGCATCAGGGGGAGCATTCTCGTCGAGTTGCTTGAAGACATTTTTCTTTATATCCAGATTCTCAAATATGGCTTCTATAACAAAATCAGCGTTCTTGGCTGCCTCAGCAAGATTTGTAGTTCCCTTTATTCGGCCAACCACCTCATCCATTTGTGCCTGGGTTATCTTTCCTTTGTCAACAAAATATCTTTTTAATCCATCACTTATAAACCGGATTCCATTATTTACGAATTCATCCTTAACATCGGTAATTGTGATGCTGTATCCTCCTACCAGTGAAAGAAGTTGGGTTATTTGGGCGCCCATTGCCCCGGCACCAATAACTGTGACCTGCTTGATGTTCTCCAGTTTCATGATATTCACCTCCGTCGTGATTTTTACTTGTGATTTTAGCAGATTTTGCCAATGGAACCAAGTCTCAACTCTATAAGTCTTCTCATGCTGCTTGCCTTTAAGAGAAAATCGAAGTCAATTATCAGCTTACTGATATCATTGAACCATTAGCTGTCTTAGTAACATTAATGAGCACCGGAAACCTGTCCCTCAATTCCTCCAGATGAGTAATAACAATTATTTTCTCAAAATCGTCCTGAATAGAATTTATAGCTTCAACAAGTCTTTCCTTTCCTGAAGCGTCCTGGGTGCCAAAGCCTTCATCGATAATCAATATGGGTAGAGATGCTCCAGCCCGCCTGACTAACAATTTAGAAAGAGCGATGCGCAGGGCGAGGTCGATGCGAAAAGATTCACCGCCGCTATACATCTCATAACTGCGAGTGCCCAACTCATCAGCGATTTTGATATCTAAAGTCTCAATAGTATCACCTTTCTTAGTTTCCCGTTGGCTTTCCAGCGTCAGCGACATCCGGTTATCGGTCATCCTGCCGAGCAGTCGATTAGCTTCCACTTCAATCTCAGGAAGTGCTTGCTCGATAAGTAGGGCTTGAATACCTTTCTTGCTGAAAGCCTCAGCTAGTTCTTTGTAAATTCCATCCTCCTGTAAAAAGCTGTGTAAAAGCCTCTCCTTTTTCTGCTTGCTTATTCTCAATTCATCCAGATGTCGTAACCTTTCTTGCAATGCAGCTAGTCTGTCACGCACCTGGCGCTCATATTTGAGCAAGGTTCGGTGAGTTTCCTCGGCACTGGCTAGCTTATTGGCTATGTCAGGCAAGACAGTAAGCTCAGCTTTCAAATTAGCTCGCTTCTTCAGGTCAGCGTCTATTACTTCACTAAGGCTGGATGTGGTTTTCTCAGATTCAGCTAAGGCAGCCTTTTCTTTGTCGATAGTCCTACTAGCTTCATCTAGCTCTTGCTTCAGGCTCTCATATTTTTGAAGCCCTGCCAATTGCTGCTGTAACTGCTCGTGTCTTGCCTTGTCATATCCAAGCCTTTTCTCCTCACCCTCCGTCTGGTAGAGCGCCTGTTGTTCATGGACGGCATAATCCTTTCTTGATAGCCGTTGTTTAAGTTCTTCTAGCGTAGTTCTTTCTTGAATTAACTCTTTACTAGCTTGCCGAGCCTCGGCAAGCTCTTTTTCGATAATACTTAGCTGGCTTTGCCGCCTGGCTCGTTCCTTATTTAGGGTAGATTCCCTTTTAGTTAATTCATTCTCCAGTGCTTGAAGTTCTAATCTCCTCTTGCTGAGTTCCTCATTATTATGTTGATGGCTCTTAATTTTGGCGTCGGCTTCTGAGGCAATCTTCATTACCAGTCGCTGCCGTCCATCTACTCCAAGCTCAGTTTCACACAGAGGGCAGCGAGCATCGCCCCGGGCTAGTAATCTGAGCTTCTCCTTCAGGTCTGTGATCTCTGGCTCCAATCGGCTATGGGTAGACTCTAAATGATTGATTCGAGATGTGGTCTGCTGGGCTTGCTTTCTCTTTTCGGCCAATGCTTCCTCGTCCTTCGTTAATTCAGTCAAATGGTTATGTGCCTGAGCCAGGGCTTCTTTAAGCTGAGGGATATTCTTGAACTTAGTTTCTTGCTCGGCTACTCTTTGCTGGGCTAACTTGTAGTCTATAGTAAGTGCCTCAGCTTTCTGCCTGATAACTTTATCCAAACTGCTTATACGCTCCCTCAGAACAAGTAACTGGCTTAGCTTCTGATTAAACTCATCATTGAGCCCTTTAGCTTTCAGGTAATCAGAATAGCCCTTTTGTATCGCTGTTTCTTCTGCCAAAACCTGTTCATATTCAACTATTCTATCGTGGTGCTCTTCGGTCTTTCTCTGCCAGCGTTCCAATTCCTGATTTGTTTCGCTAAGATGAGCCTCAGTATTTGACAGTTGTTCCCTTTTAATCTCTAGAGATTCCTTCTGCTCTCGCAAGGTGGAAATAAGCGCCTCTTCATCCTTTGCCCGTTCCTCAAGTTGACTGATTTCATTTAGTACTTTTTTAACCTCCTCTTTATCCTCAGCTTTATGAGTAAGCTGATGTTTGATTTCATTGATAGCACTCTCAAGTTTATTCGCTTCATCTCTTCTTTCGCTGGCCAGGTCCTTAGCTCTCCTTTCTAGTTCATCGTAGCGAGATAAGTCAAGGATACTGGCGAGTATCTCCTTACGTTCCCCGGGACGCTTAATGCTGAATTCATCAGCGTGTCCCTGCCGCAAGAAAGCGCTATTCTTGAATGTCTCGTAATCCAAACGTAAGAGCTCAATTATTTTCTGCTGAGTTTCCGTCTGAGAGTTGCCAGAAATTGCCCTAAAATCTCCATCACTGGCTATCTGAAGTTCCAAGACAGTTTGTCCTGAACGCAGCGGGCTAGGTTTTTTAATATGCTTCCGAAGAACACGGTATCGCTGCTGGCCGGCAGTAAACTCTAGCTCTACTTCCGTCTCTGGTTGTCCTTGGTGAATCAGGTCATCATCACTCTTAGTTCTGGATTTGCCCCATAGTGCCCAGGTCATGGCATCAAAAATTGCTGATTTACCATTGCCATTATTGCCATAGAGACAGGCCACATGAATGCCATCAAAGGATAGCGGCGGCACGTTATCTCGGTAACACATGAAGTTCTTTAGTGAGATCTTGACCGGTATCATTTCTTTAGATAACTCACTTATCGGCGTACATTTAGCGCTAAAAATCTATTTCGTCTTCGCTGACAATCAACTTGGTAACCTCTTCCTTATTCGGGCAAATCTCGAGAAAATCACAGGTTCCGCAGTAATTATTTGGGGTGGCTGAATACTCCCTCTCCATGCGTATTCTATCGACCAGGTCGATTATATAGGAAGCAACTTGGTCTAAGTCTGCAGTGGTTGGCTTAAGAGTTTGGAATTTACCAACTTCCAAGTAAAGACAAGAGACTTTACTAATTGGCAAGTCTTGTTCTTTAGAAAGGATAAGGGCATAAATATGAAGCTGAGTTTGATTTGGTTCCGATAGCATTTTGCCAGTCTTATAGTCGATAACATGTAAACTGCCGTCAACTTCTTGGTCTACTCTGTCTATTCTGCCAGCCAAACTGATATTTGTGGAGAGTTCTACCTTATGATATTTCTCGACCATGAGCGGGGTAACCGATAAATCTTGACTCTGAGCGAACCAGCGTAATTGGTTAAGAGCCTTTTCACCCCACCTTTTCTCATCTTCTTTATCAGTAAACCCTTTGCGATTGCGCTGCCATTTCTCACGTAATAAGTGTTCAAGTTTTGAGATATTCCGCTCACAGGTTGGAACCGTAGACATAAAGTCCTTAAGCGCAGCGTGAACATGGTCACCCATAGTGAAATAAGGCCGTGGTTTTCTGTAAATATCGATCAAACCATCAATATACTGGAATTTGTACCGCCTAGGGCACTGTTGAAACATATTTAGCTTGTAGGAAGAAGCTTCAAACATACTTAAGATGCTGGCAGGATAGTCTTCATCATTTTCATATTCTTATCTCTATTTTATCACAATTGACTGCCAGGATAGCCTCAAGTAGAATATTTGTGCAAAGACTGATGTTTGAAGTTCTGACTGATAAACTGAACAAGGTACTGCATGGCCTTGGAAATAAAGGGAGGCTCAGTGAAAAGGATATTGATGATGCCTTGCGAGAGATACGTTTGGCTTTCCTGGAAGTTGATGTCAACTTTAAAGTAGTGAAAAGTTTTCTGGGTGGAGTAAGAGAGCAGGCTTTGACTGCTGAAGTGCTGGAAAGCCTTACGCCAGCCCAGCAAATTGTAAAAATTGTCAATAAAGAACTCATAGGCATCTTGGGTAGAGAGCCCGACCATCTCAAAGCAGCCAGTCAGCCGCCTTCAATTGTCATGCTTGTCGGCTTGCAGGGTTCAGGAAAGACTACTACTGCGGCTAAGCTGGCCCTTCATCTTAAACATTCTGGGCAGCGCCCTTTGTTAGTAGCTGCTGATACCCGCCGACCGGCTGCTGTTGACCAGTTGGTAATGCTGGGCAAACAGTTAGATATACCTGTCTACAGTGAAGACGCTGAGTCAGCACCATTGGTCATTTGTCGCCAATCTTTAAGGGAGGCTAGAGAGATAGCAGCTACTTGGGTGGTTATTGATACCCAAGGGCGTCTTCATATTGATGAGGCAATGATGAAAGAGCTAGCTAAACTGAGAGCTGAAGTTCGACCTTCAGAGACGTTGCTGGTGGTTGATGCTATGACTGGGCAGGATGCAGTAAACATAGCTGAGGAATTCAATAGGGACATTGGCCTGACTGGGCTTATTCTGACTAAAATGGATGGGGATGCCCGGGGTGGTGCTGCTCTTTCCATTAAGTTTGTCACTGGAGTCCCGATAAAGTTCATTGGCACTGGCGAAAAAGCAAATGCCCTTGAAATCTTTTACCCTGACCGCCTGGCATCCCGCATCTTAGGCATGGGGGATATGCTTACCCTTATTGAGAAGGCCGAGAAGGTTTTTGATGAGCAGCGTGTTAAACAGATGGAGAAGAAGATACGTACCTCAGAATTCGATCTTGAAGACTTTCTGTGGCAATTAAGTCAAGTTAAGAAAATGGGAACGTTATCACAATTAATGGAAATGTTACCTGGCCTTTCAAAGCTTACTCCAAGCATGCTTGATGGAAGCCAGGAAAGCCAGATGAAAAAAATAGAGGTTGTTATCCTATCTATGACTCCGGAAGAACGACATGCCCCGAATATTATCAATGGCAGTCGGCGGCGACGTATTGCGCAAGGCAGTGGAACTACGACCAGGGATATCAACCAATTGCTTAATCAATTTTACCAGATACAAAAACTGACTAAAATAGCAGCAAAGGGGAGGCTACCCAAGAATTTGATGGGTATGCTCAGGCAATAAGGAAGTTTTTAATCAGCAGTTCTGGTTAATCCCACAACAGTAAGCTCGCGGTTGCTGATTTCAACATTAGTTATCTCCAGTGGCCAGTCAGCTAATCTCAGCTTCAACATAATATTCACCACCTCTTCAACCCCGTTAGTCGCGGCTTGGGGCAGAGGCAGTTTACCCAAATCAAAATCTTCTATTGCTACTTTGAGGCCACCGTCCAGAGCTTGTATTTGCCCTTTTGCTCCTATTCTGGCATCAACGCCAGGAACGTCCACTTTAGCATAAATCATAAAAGCTTCCTTGCCGAAGTTAACCAATATCTCTCTCAATGGTAGTTCACCTTCGGCCAAAACCTCAATCAACTTGGAATTGATTTCTTTCTCAGTGATTACCAGACTCAACTCCTTTTCCTCCCCAGCATCAACTGCGTCTTTAACCTCCGTCTCGAAAGACTCGAACTTTTGGTTAAAACTTTCAAAAGCTTCACGGGATTGCCCTGGATCATACATTTCTGCTTGAATTGGAGGAGTCAGCAAATAAAGATAGTACCCCGTAACCAGAGCTATAATAACCAAAATTCCAATGATGCCAATAACGGTGATAAATCCCTTAATCAGCTTCATTTGTCCTCCTCCTTGTAGCTGGATGCCAGGCTGTTTTACTCTAGATAATCTTTAAGCCTTCGGCTTCGGCTAGGGTGGCGCAACTTGCGCAATGCTTTAGCTTCAATCTGGCGGATTCGCTCTCGGGTTACATTAAACTCCTTGCCTACCTCCTCCAGAGTTCGGGCTCGCCCATCCTCCAGTCCGAATCTAAGTACTATAACCCTTCTCTCTCTATCGGTAAGCTCAGAAAGTATTTTGTTTAGTTGTGCCTTGAGCAACTCTCGTGAGGCAGCATCGGCTGGTGGTAAACTAGATCGGTCTTCAATGA
>Ga0208325_1000437_pt1 | contig 11339 bp, 12 predicted proteins | sample PL_2010_330m_FD_185486 | JGI IMG/M metagenome (GOLD analysis project Ga0208325, IMG submission 185486) | Freshwater microbial communities from Powell Lake, British Columbia, Canada to study Microbial Dark Matter (Phase II) - PL_2010_330m... | ecosystem: Environmental > Aquatic > Freshwater >...
CTTTTATATGCTTCAAAAGAGCGATTCCGTCCATGCCGGTCATCTTAATATCTACCAGGGCAATGCGCGGCCTCTCCTTCCTGACTATGGCAAGGGCGCTTTCACCGTCAAATGCGGAAAATACGTTGTATCCCCGCTCGATCAGAAAATTGCTGACAAAATCGCAAATATCTTGTTCGTCGTCAACGACTAATATTTTACGCATGGCCATCCCCTTTATGATTGTGACGCTTTATTAACCGCTTCCTCCAATAGTTTCAATGACACTACGGGTTTGTCAAAATATGCGTAAGCGCCCATATCCAGCAACCTCGCGCGCGTCTTGCCGCCATCGTCATACGCCGTAATAAATATCACTTTCGGCGAAGGGTTCATGGATCTTATCAGCTTCAGCACTTCATCACCGTCGATGCCGGGCATCTTCAGGTCCATCAGGACAACGTTCGGCTTTTTATCTTTTACAAGTTCTATTCCTGTGGCGCCCCGAAGCGCCACATTGATATCATAGCCGCGAAGGCTGAAGTAGTCCTTAAGGGTAGCTATGAAATCCGGCTCATCATCGATCGCGACAATCTTCAGTTTTGACACTTTACACCTTTACGTCTTGAGCTGTTGACACGGGAAATTCTACGGTAAAAGTCGTGCCCTCGCCCACCGTTGTCTCTTTCAGATAGATCCGCCCGCCGTTCTTTTCCACGACCTGACGCACGATGAAGAGCCCCAGCCCCGTACCCTTTCCCGGTTCTTTGGTCGTAAAAAACGGATTGAAGAGCTGCTTTATCTTATCGTCCGGGATGCCGGAACCCGTATCCTGAATATCAATCACGACCTTTCCGTGCTGCTGCCTTGCAAATATATTAATCTTGCCCTGCTCGCCTACCGCCTGGCCGGCATTTCGTATCAGGTTGAAGAGCACCTCCTGGAACTGCTTCTTGTCCACAAATACAGGAGGCAGGTCCATCGCGATATCTTTCGATATCTCTATCTTCTCGAGCCTCAGTTCGTAGCTGACAAGGCCAAGCACGTCCTGTACCTCCTGCGCAATGCTTACGAGCTCCGCCTCACCCCTCGCCGGTTTCGCAAATCCGGACAATTTCTTGGTGATGGCCGTGGCCCTGTCGGTCTCCTTTATTACTTTAGCCATTATCTCTTTCGCTTTTCCCAGAAGCTCCTCAGGGCTCTTATTGTCGTAAAGGCCGTCCTTGACATTAAGCAGGAACGCCTCGCACTGTCCGCGCGCTATCCCGAGCGGATTGCAGATCTCGTGGTTTATGCCGGCTGAAAGTGTGCCTATGACCGCCATCTTCTCTTTCTGGGCGGCTTCGGCCTGTGTCTTTCCGAGCTCATCGAAAAGCTCGGCATTGGAGATGCCGATCGCAAGCGTCCTTGAAAGCGGTAATAGTATGCCGAGATCGTCCTGAGTATAATCTTCGTCCGATTTTTTCTTTCCCAGAGACAATATGCCTATGACCTTATTATGCAGGACCATCGGTATCATGAGCTCCGCGTTGAGCCTGTCTATGATGCCCTCTATCTCTTCATGGATGGATATCTTCTTGTCTTCCAACTCTCTTACCGATATGTATCCGTGCGTCTCCTCGAAAAATGCAGTTATATTGTTCGACTTCGCGAGCGTCAGGCCTTCGTCTTTAACACCCTGCGCAGCCCTGATATGAAACATTTGTTCCTGATCGTCAAATATCATGACCGCGCATGACTTCACCTTAATAATATCCGTCAGCTTATCCACCGTAAGCTGAAGAAGTTTGTCCAGGTCCAACACCGTCAGGACCTCCGTTGTGAATGTCCTGAGCAGCTCTTTGTAATCGTATTTTTTCTGGAAGAGGTATTTGTCGGTAACGGTAGTCAGAAAACTCTCTATCCTATGCAACGTCACAATGATAATAACGCCGCTCATAGCCAGGCCGACCAACTTGCCGCCCGCAGTAGCTCCTCTAAACAGGTATTCCTGAATCACAAGTGTTGGTAGCACAAGGATCGCAAATGTCGAGGCCAATAACCCCGCGAATACGAGGGTCTTTTTTATGATTACTTCGACATCCATAAGGCGGTGCCTTATAACGGCATAGGCGATAATAAGCGTGTATACCGGGACCGTGAAGTTAAGGACGGGGTATATATTTATATTGAAACACGGAAGATATGACGTGCCTCCGCCCACAAAACCCAGTATCATTCCGATTAAAAGAAACTTTATCTGTATTTTTTTGTCATGGTCAGATCCTTTGTAGGCCCTGATAAGTTTTGTGACAACAAAGGTCAGCAACCCGAAGTAGAGCACAAGTGTATGAAAGATGTGAAGCGGGCCGGGAGGATAGACCCACCATGCCGGCGTAAACCACCTTGACCCCTCAAATTTAAGACTGACATGGCCTATAAAAAGAGATTTGCTTGCCAGGTCCGTCACAAGCAACGCCAGGCACACGGCATACGCCATTCTTACCAGTGTCGATCTTTTAATTCCCAGAAACTCATAAACGAAATGCGCAAAGAGCGCAGGCAACATTATTACTCCGGCATAAGAAATCTGCCACCAGAAAAAGGCGCGTCCGGCCGTGGGCGCTCCCGACGCCATATATGCGCCGAAACCGTATATCGCCACGCAGACAGTGAAAAAAGACCAGATTCTCGCGAGTTTGTTCCCCCGCCCCCTGGAATACAGGAAAAAGGCGACCGATAAATTGGTGACGGCCGCCAAAAGATTACAATATCCGTAAAAATTGATCATCTGAAATCGTTCTCCCTGAGATGTTTTGCCAGCCTTTTTGCCAAAGAGATGATCGTTACAATAGGAGGCGCGCCGGCAGACTCCGGCAGTACGCTGGCATCACAAACATAAAGGCCGTCCACCTTTGTCCGGAGATCCCTGTCAACAACATCCCCGATAGCCGCGCTACCGCCGGGATGGGCTGCGCGGGGTTTCGTGAAAATTATGTCCTTCTTCTTTACGCCGCTCTCCCTCAAAATCTCGGCTGAGATCCGGGCGCCCTCATTCAAGCGCTTCATGTCGTTACTCGTCGGCGACTTCTCAAAACGCTCGTCTTTGGTAACCCGCCCCACATCGTCGTCCTTAGTCTTTGCCATGATACCCAGTAGATCCGCATACTTGAAACCTTTGGCCTGCTTTCTCTTCGACATCACCCACCGCAAAACAAGAGGTACATCAATAAAGGGCGATATCAGAAAACCTTTTTCCTTCATGAATTTCATGCTTACAACAGCCATCGCAGGCTCTCTCCACAGGTTGACATTCTTGTCCTTAAGGATGCCATAAGTGACGTTGAATATATCGGCAAAAAGCTTCCGGCCGGCTCGATCAAATCCGCTCCTTTTGAGTATTACCGGACTTCCTATTCCGCCCGCAGCTAATATCACGACCCTGGCAAAGACCCTGACGTTGCCTTTCGGCCCCTTGGCGACAAGCCCGACTACTTTATCGTTGCGTATGACGACCGAACGAACATCCATCCTATTGATGAGCTTCGCGCCCCTGGCCCTCGCTTTTTTCACAAAATCTATAGCTGACCATTTGGCGCCGGTTCTGCACCCCAATACGCACTGGCCGCACGAATTACACCGGTCAGGATTAATAAATTTGAGCATGGGCTCCATCTCCAGACCAAGCCTGTTTGCGGAATTTACGATAAGCTTCGATCCTTTCCCTATGAGCCGGTCGGGGAGTCTTGAGATCCTAAGTTCCTTTTCGGTATCGTCAAACTCTTCCGTAAGGTCTACGCCGAGCTGCCTTAATTCCTCCTCCAGTATCCTTACACCGGTCCCGCAGCTGACAACGGTGGTCCCGCCGGTCATTAACGCCCTGTAAATTATCAGCCCCTCCTTGCTCGTGCGCAAGGCGCATTTGTCGTAAAAATCCAGTACGGCCGATCTCAAAGTGCCTATATCCTGAGGTTTCGGATTCCGGCCCCTCTCCAAAACAAGAACACGCTTGCCGTGGCCCGCGAGCTCCTTCGCCAGCGTGGCGCCTCCCGCCCCGCTTCCGACAATCACTATATCAGTTTTTAACTTCATGCTTTTTTTCTCTTAAACCAAAATTATATTTTTTTGCATAATCCATCAGTATCTTAAAAGTGCCCTCGTCAACTACGGGACATTCAATATTTGTCTTATCTAAAACCCTTTTAAGGTTTGAATTATCAAACATCATCGGGCCTGATGTAATATAGGGAGTAAATACCTGCCCAACGGTTTTATAATAAAGTTTTTCAACCGAATTAAGATCCGCAGGAACATTAGCCACATGTTCTGCACCTCTGATATTGATAGTCTCGAGCATAATCTTTATATAGAGATCATGAGGAATTTCGCTGTTGTTGACCAAATAGTAACTGTCCTCAGGATCATTCCGACGACACGCATAATACATCACTTTTGCAGCATAATCTGCCGGGACTATATTGAGGCCGCTATTCAGATTATATTGCAGCCTGATCTTCACATTAAAGGTCGATTCATAATCCATCGACCCGGTACGTTTAAGCTTATGATATAGAAAAAACGCGGTCCATGCATAGAACACATCGAACTTATTTATGACCCCCAGGGGCTGTTCGATCAACCGACCGCAGATAGTCGATGGCCTGAAATATCTGCACCTAATCTTACTCCTTTTGGAAAAATCCCTTACAAAGAGCTCAGCTTCAAGTTTCGTTTTTTCATAAGCATTCCTAAATCCATTATTAAGGTCATAATAGTCGGCCGGTATAATTCCTGTCTTATGCCCACACGCATAAGCCGTTCCAACGTAACAAAACTCTTTAACATCGAGCACTACTATCAAATCAAGCATTCTCTTTGTCCCGCCGATATTTGTGTTCTCAAGAGATTTCACTACTTGCGGCGAACTCCTGAAATCAGTCAATGCTGCTATATGATAAAAAATATCGATGGGCTCCATTTTAAGCTTCAAGAGATCAACTTTGCTCAAATCCAATTTTTCATCGTCAAGATCGATCTCCAAACACTTGATACCTGTCTTAATGAAATCCTCCAGGCGGTCTTTGCCCAATCCCGAAATATAAAAAATCCCATCCTGAATCAATATTTTACGTATTCTTTCATTGATTGTCATATTAGATTTACTGCGGCCCAATATCAAAATTTCAACATCATCTAAACTGTTGATATTCTGCTTAATCACTTCAAAAAGCAGATTCCTGCCCAGTAATCCTGTCGCCCCTGTAATAGCTATTCTTAGTTTTTTTGCCATATTTATGTGCCTGTTTTTCCGATTATTGACGCACCCCTATAAACAAAAACCCCAATTTCATATACATGAAATCGGGGTTTAGCTTGTTCTGTCTTTGTCTTCCTGATTGGAAATCCAGCGGTCGATGGTCGACTTCTTGAACCGCCAGCTCGCGCCTACCTTGAACGCCGGGAGCCTGCCCGCCTTGGCATGCTTGTAGATCGTTACCGGCTGCATTCTAAGGTAACCGGAAAGTTCCTGCACCGTAAAGACTGTGTCTTCTGGCATGAGAATCCCTTCCTATATGATTGTATGCTAATCTACGCTGATAACAAGCTCCTCTTCATACCGTTTATACTCTCTTGATACAGAATGATACGCCCTTACACAAATTCGTATAAGGGCAATGATTTTTATTTGCGGTGATGCAAAGTATACACTATATTTCGGGATTGTCAAGCCGGTTAGGAACTGAATTTTTCAGGAGGGAATTACGCTACCTTATACTTATCTATCTCCTTCTTAAGGCTGTCGACTTCGGACTGTAATCTGGATATGATATTCTTTAAAGAGGCGTGGTCGACCGTCTTGCCATCGAGCTCCTTCGTCAGGATCGAAAGCTCCTGCTGGACATTGTCCATTCTGGCCTTCTTTTCGAGGACATTGTTCTTAATCGTTTCTACTAAGTTGTTTATGCCGTTGGCAAGAGGTATGAGTTCGTCTTTAGGCCTCAGGATGAGCTGTTTACTCAGGTCTCCGGAAGCCGCATCACTGAGAAATCGCTCCATCCTGCTGATGGGGCCGGCGATCCTGTGCGACAATATCACGCCCAAGAATGCCACAAACGGGCTTATAAGGATGACGCTCACGAGTACCCGCAGATTGACCGTCCTCAGGATAGCTACAAGCCTGCCCTGAGGGTAGACATTGGCCAATTTCTCGCCGAGGAGGACAAGGCTATTGTAGTAGACTATGTAGGAACACAAGGCGGCGGTCGCAAACATAAGGGCCAATATCACGCCTATATACCTGAATTGGAATTGCTTGGAGACTATATACTGTTTTCTTACGAATTTCGGCGGTCTATTCTTCTCCATATCCTACTATCCTCCGTTTCTCCACAACACCACTTCTTTTCTTATGGTAAGCTTGACGGTTCCCGACTTGGATCTCTTTATAAGGCTGACCGATTTTTTAAACGGTAGGTACCTTGTCGACTGGCCGTTTATAGCGGTCACGAGGTCGCCTCGTTCTATGCCGGCCTTATAGGCGCTGGTGTCATCCGCGACGTCCGTCACGGTAAGGCCGTCGAACTCCATCCCCAGATCCGCCCCTATCATGTTCATGGGCTTCGCAAAAAACCCTCTCTCGGCGATCCTGACATCAGCGGTCCGCTCTATGACGCACTTTATCTCAATGGCGCCTTTTTGCAAAAGCAGAGCCATGGCATCTTTTAATTTCATGTAGCCGGTCAACCTGCCCCACACAGAGATGATGAGGTCCCCTTTTCGCACCCCGGCCTGGTAGGCGGACATATTCTTGGTTATGCTATCGACCATAGGAAATCCGGAGCTCATCGCAAGCGTTATTCCGAGCCTCTTCCTGAGGCCTTCCTCCGAATCCCTCTGGGCCTCTATTTCGGATATTCCCGTATGGATCAGGGCGCCGTATCTATCAATGGCTTCCTGTTTTTTTATCGCCTCTTCCTTTCTCATCTCCCCCTGCCGGAACAGATACCCATGCAGAAATGTCACGCCGTCTTTAGCGCGCTTCGAATCCGGATTGATCTTTGTGGCCATGCCGTAATACCCATACGCCGTTCCGTAATCGCCTCTTTCCCTGGCCCTCTCGGCAAGACGGATGAGATTATCTTCCTCGGAATCGAGGTACAATTCCTTTATCCGGGATTTCGGGATGGTCACCTCCCCGTCTACGGTCGAAAAGACTACTCTGTCCTTGTAATCCTCCACGACGATGCCTTTCAGTTCCTCGCCCTTCGTCGTGCGGATGGTGTCCGCATGGAGGGTTGAGGGCTGAAAACTGAAAGCTGAAAGCAAAAGAATCGAGCTAACGGCTAATTTTAGATTTCGCTTCATCATAAACTTTCCTCAACGGTATTTTTTTCGACCACGCTATCTTTACGCAATCATCATATTCAGGAGAAACGACCCTGATGCCGTCCGGGCCCTTACTCACTTTCACCCTGACCTGCCCGAACCTTGTCTTGGCATTGACGATCTTCCGCTTGAGCTTGAACCTATCATACTCCAGGAACCTTACGCCTATGGATGTCGTCTCCCTGAAAAGTATACCACATAATTTATCAATTTTGTCCTGTTCGCATAAAACAGTCAGCTTAAAACCCGGCCGGGACTTCTTCATGAGGATGTCTGTAATATATACATCAAGGGCGCCCGCATCAAACAGACGCTCAAACACATATTCGAAGAATTGTGGATTCATGTCGTCGATATTTGTCTCTATAGCCGTGACCCTGTCCCGGGCATTTCCCGGGGGCGAATCGCCGATCAGGACCCTGAGCATATTCGGCGCGCGGCGGAAATCTTTCGAGCCGGCTCCGTAACCGGTAGTTGAAATTTTCATAACGGGCATCGACCCGTAACTTTTGACCAAAGTCTTAAGTATGGCAGCTCCGGTCGGCGTAACAAGTTCTCCATCGATATCGCAGATTCTTACCGGAGCGCCCTTTAGCAATTCAACAGCTGCGGGCCCCGGCAGAGGTATCGCGCCATGCGCTGTGCAGGCAAAACCCGTACCCATATTGACAATGGAAGCCGCCGCATCATCTATGCCCATCTCATCCATGGCTACGGATACGCCGACGATATCGACTATCGAATCGATATCTCCCACTTCGTGAAAGGATACGCTGCTTGGTCTTCGTATGCCGTGGATCTTCGCCTCGGCTCGGCCGAGGTTCTCGAACATGGCAGCGGCTCTGTTTTTTACGCTTTTATTTAAAGAGCTTCTGTCAATCAGCTTAAGTATCCCACCAAGTGTCCTGTGGTGATGTCCATGGCCTTTTACGATACAGTCGAATTTAGTCCCGACGAGCGCGCCGCGCTTAACCCTGGACTTACGCAGTTCATAGCGCCCGAGTTTGAGCCGCTTAAGTTCACGCGAAAGAACCTGCATACTGAGGCCCGCGTCAAGAAACGCGCCGAGCGTCATATCGCCCGAGATCCCGCTGAAACAATCGAAGTATACAATTCTCACTTGATTTAACCTTACCTATTGATCAGACTTGCTAAATATCCCGCGCCGAATCCATTGTCGATATTCACCACCGCCACGCCCGGCGAGCAGGAATTCATCATCGTAAGAAGCGGCGCTATGCCGCCGAAGCTGGCGCCGTAACCAACACTCGTCGGCACCGCTATTACGGGTTTCGACACGAGACCGCTCACGACGCTGGCAAGCGCGCCTTCCATGCCCGCTATGACAATGACCACATCCGCCTTGTTGAGGATGTGTTTCTTATCGAGGACCCTGTGAATGCCGGCCACGCCCACGTCATAAAGCGTCTCGACCCTGTTGCCCATTATCTCAAGAGTGACTCTGGCTTCCTCAGCTACGGGCATATCCGCCGTACCGGCGGTAACCACCAGAACCAGCCCTTTTTTCCGGGCGACCGACGTCGCTTTTTGCAGATAAACGATCCGGGCCATCTCCGCGTAACGTATCTTCGGGAACGATCTTTTGAGGCGGCGATAAATTTTTCTGTCGGCGCGGGTTATGACCAAAAGTCCGTCGTGAGCCAGTATCCTTTTCGAGATCTTCACTATCTGGTCAACGGTCTTGCCCGGGGAGAATATCACTTCCGGAAATCCGCGGCGCAGGGCCCTGTGGTTGTCGACCTTCGCAAAACCGAGGTCTTTGTACGGCAGGTCTTTCAGAAAATCAAGCGCCTTCTCGACCGACATCTTGCCGGACTTCAGGCCAATTAAAGTTTTTTTTACGCTCTGTGCCATATCGGTTTAAGTCAAAAATATCAGTAGCCCGAGCAGCACAACCAACGCCGCCGAGATAATGTAAAAATCGTTAAAATAGAAGAAGTCTTTCACCTTTTCGGCATAGGTGTATTCATACTGACGAACGAGAGGATCATGACACAGCATTTCCTTTTCCATATCCGACACCTTATGTGTGGGATGCCCCGTAGGGTCAAGAATGACCTTGCCCCTCTCCGGCTCCTTTTCCTCTATATCTTCGATGTCGGGCTTGATACCGTCGATCTGTTCCCGGCGAAAACGCAGGAACGACCCGCCTATCCTGTAGGCCGGTATCTCGCCTATGTCGACGAGGCGCTTTGCCTCTTCTTCGGATATCTTCAAATACTCCGCCACTTCTCTGATCGTAAGTAATTTCTCAGGCATAATTTTTCCTTTAACTATGGACCATGGACTATCGACTATGGACTATTTAATCTTCCCCGCCGCGACCCACTCGTCGATCCTGACCCTGTCAAACTTGAAAGTCTCTCCGTCCTTTACGGCCGGTAGCTTTCCCAGATTAGCCCACTCGGATACGAGCGACGGCTCGATTTCGAGGTACTTCGCGACTTCGCCGGGCGACATCAGGTTCGATCTCCGACCCGCCACCTCACCCGTCGCGAGCATCTTGCAGTTACCTTCAAACACGGCGCCTTCGGCCACGCTTAAGAGCGGACTGCTGATATCACCGACCACGCATGCCGGAGATATAAGCTTCAGCTCTTTAGCTGCGATGATATTGCCGTTAACCTTGCCCGCCACCACGATAGACTCGCCGTTGATATTCGCATCCACGACCGAGTGCTCGCCTACCATGAGGTTGCCCTTCGTATTCAACGTCCCCTCGAACCTCCCGTTGATCTTAAGATTCACCGGGTCCTTGAATATAAGGCTGCCCTGCATCGCCGCGTCGACATCGAGCACCTTTTCGGCTTCCTGGTTCCTCTTATCCTTTTTACCCATCATATCCCCCTCCTTCTTTTATTTTAATCTATTTCCCATTTGACATGGCCCACGCCCTCAACGTGGCCGATGTCGGTTATCAAGTCTCCGAGATGTTTCGTCTCGGTCAATTTAAGTCCTACCTTGAACAGCATCTTACCGCTTTCCCGTCCCTTTTCCACTTCGAAATCAGTTATCTCGCATTTATATTCGGCGAGGAGCTCCCTCACGTCTTTGAGAAGGCCCGTTCCATCCTTCATCTCGATGACGAGCGTCTTATACCAATGCCTGCGAATCATCACCTTCTCCATCTTAGAGAATATCATAAGGGCTATAATCGTCAAGAACGTTGTTACTACCGCGCCGAAATAGAGGCCCGAGCCCACGGCAAGGCCGAGGCCCGCCACGACCCAGAGGCACGCGGCTGTTGTGAGGCCGCGGACCGCCGATTTGAAATGCATGATGGTGCCGGCACCCAGGAAACCGATACCCGTGATGACACCGGCCGCTATCCGAGCCGGGTCCACCGCCACCCTGCCGTCGTAGATGTCGAATATGTGCATCGATGTCAGCATCACCAGCGTCGATCCGATACAAAGAATTATGTGAGTCCTGAAACCGGCCGCCCTGCCATGAAATTCCCGCTCAAATCCTATCACGCCGCTAAGGACGGCGGCAAGCACCAACCGGAACAAGATCGTCCATTCGTTCAACATATCAGACCTCCAAATTTGGTTCAGCAGAAAGATATAGGTCGAACCTTTGGCCCCTTCTGAAAAGCTCTTCGCCAAGCGCCCCTACCATGGCCGCGTTGTCGAGACAGTATTCGCGCTCCGGAAAATATACCTTTATTCCCAAGGTCCCGGTTGATGCCGCAAATTTTTCCCTCAACCTCGAATTTATCGCAACGCCGCCTCCGACCACGATACGCTTCAGGCCATTTAACTCTGCGGCGAGGACGGCCTTCCGGACGATGACGTCGAGGGCCGCTTCCTGAAACGCACTACATATATCGCACACCACGGAGCGCTCAAGCTTCGGGATCTCCTTTACATGATACAGGACCGCCGTCTTTACGCCGCTGAAACTGAAATCGAGCGAATCCTTTCCGAGAAATGATCTCGGAAAGATTACCTTGTGCGCGCCGGACGATTCAC
>Ga0208325_1000438_pt1 | contig 11335 bp, 8 predicted proteins | sample PL_2010_330m_FD_185486 | JGI IMG/M metagenome (GOLD analysis project Ga0208325, IMG submission 185486) | Freshwater microbial communities from Powell Lake, British Columbia, Canada to study Microbial Dark Matter (Phase II) - PL_2010_330m... | ecosystem: Environmental > Aquatic > Freshwater > Lake...
CGCTCGGCCTGTGCCTCGCTCAGGACCAAATATAAATGTGTAAGAATCTCTCTTTCACATTCATTTACGAAAGAGATTCTTATACATTTATGTTTGGTACCCGCACTAGGAATCGAACCTAGAACCTTGACATTAAGAGTGTCCTGCTCTACCAATTGAGCTATGCGGGCATGATTCACCCCGGATATCAAGGATAGTATTATACCAAAATACTAAGTATTGTAAACAGATATTTAGGGTGGTGGTGGAAGTAATGCCAAGATGATTGGGCACTTTGTTTCTCCGTCATTGCGAGCCCTTGACATCAAAGATGTCAAGGGCGAAGCAATCTCAAACGAAGAGATTGCTTCGGTCTGCTTCGCAGACCGAAGCAATGACACATTAAAAGTGCCCACAATATTTTACATTAAGGGTGGAGGCGGTATTTATCGATACGAGAGATTAAACAATATGAGCTTGATTTGCGGGTTCAGGTATGATATATTTTATTTTGTCCGGCGGATGTGGCGGAATTGGCAGACGCGCATGGCTTAGGACCATGTGGGGTAACTCATGGGGGTTCGACTCCCTCCATCCGCACTTTTTTTTCTATTGGGTTTGAATGGCGCGTCCTGTCGGTGTTTTGGAAGTGAAGTCTTTGTTTTTCTCCACAAACCTGATGGTTATCCTCTCCGGCGAGCTCGCGATAACGTCAAAAACGGGCTCCACAAATTGCCTTAAAAGCCGGACGAGCCCTCCGGATGTTCCCAGGAATTTTATTTCCACGCGAAGGGTGCCCCCTTCAAACGAGCGTTCTTTAACGGCGGTAATGCCCCTTGTAAATTTGAATGCCCTTTTTAAAAGTTCCGCTTTCTCGGGGATCGCATTTTCACATATAAGTTCGATAGCTATCTCTTTATAAACTTCCTTTCTCCAGGCCGCGGATACTTTTTGCACCAAACTTTCCGAAATATTACCTGCCGCACCGAGGAGGGCCCCTTCTTGAGCGCGCGCTTTTTCTTCTTCCCTCGCGACATAGACAACCTTATCCATGGAAATAACGCGCCCCGTATCCGTTTTTACGATTCTTGCTTCAATTCTTGCCTGGTACGTATAAACAGTGGTCCCATAGGGGACGTCCGTTTTTACGATATCGCTCGTCGCCTTTCCTATAATAATGGCGTCCGCGGCGTACTTTTTGCCTAACTTAATGACTTTTCCCGGATAAACGGTAAAAACCGGGATTAAATCCTTAATGTCCTCATCCTTGATTTCGCTTTGTTTTACTACGGGGAATTCATTTTCCGAGAAGATTTTTTCTATTTCGCAAGCCGCGATCTTCCGGGATGCCGTTTTACCGTCAATACAGGTGTCTATGAGGACCAGGACGCGCGGATACTTCGGATTTGATTCGTTTTCCCCGAAGGAAATTGTGCCTATAGAGGCCAGTACTGCCATTAATAAAACAAATTTTCGCATATTACTTCTTACCCGAGGCGTTTTTTAAAAACGAACGAACTGAACGAAAGAACGAGAATGCCCATCACCAGAAGAATCGAGAGCTCCTGCCACAAAACCCGGACACCGACACCTTTTAGGAAAATCCCCCTTATCACAACTATATAGTACCTCAAAGGATTGAAAACGGTGATATACTGGATAACCTTGGGCATATTGATTATGGGAAACATGAAACCCGAAAGAAGGCTCATCGGGAAAAATATTAAAAACGTGCTCATCACGGCTTCCTGCTGCGTGGTCGACATTGTTGAGATAAAAAGCCCCACCCCGAGGCTTGTCAGGAGATATATGATCGTGCCGACAAATAAAAGAATAATGCTTCCCCTTAGCGGAACCCTGAACCATAAAACACCGAGCGTTATTATCAAAAGGACATCCACAAAAGCTATAACGGCAAAAGGCAGGACTTTTCCCGCTATAAGTTCAAAGGGCCTTATGGGGCTCACGATAAGCTGATCCATCGTTCCTATTTCTTTTTCCCTCACGATCGCCATGGAAGTGAGAAGCAGCGCGACGACCGTTACGATAGACGCCATGGTGCCGGGTATATAGTAGTTTTTTGATTCCAGGTTATCGTTAAACCACGGCCTGTCGCGCAGGTCCACTTGCGCATATTCCACTTTTTTTTCAAGAAATATTGCTTTGCGGGCTTTCAGCGCGCGCGCGGCGTAGCGCCCGACAATCTGCTTGGCATAGCCCAGGACAATACCGGCGGTATTCGAATCCGTGCCGTCGAGTATGATCTGCATCGGCGCGGTCTTATTGCCCTGTAGATCCCGGCCGAAGCCGCGGTTGAAGCGGATTATCGTGTTCACCTTTGAACGGTCGATGAGCCATTTTGCCTTTTTGTCATTATCAATATGATATTTTATGCGGAAATACTTGGAATATTTAAACTCTCTCACGACGGCGCGGCTTTCTTTTGTATTGTCCAGGTCATAAATGGCGGTCGGAATATTCTGTATATCCGTATTTGCCGCGTAGCCGAAGATTATAATCTGTATCAAAGGTGAAAGTATAATGGTTACCCGCATCCTCGGGTCACGCAGCACCTGCAGGAATTCCTTGATAATTACGGATAGTATCCGCTCAAACATTGCCTTCGACCACTTTCTTTTTAAACGTCCTGTTTGCCACGATCACCATGAAGATCGCAAACATTGATAAAAACAAAATCTGGGGCCAGAGAGCGCCGATGCCGATACCCTTTAAATAGATCCCCCTCAGTATCACCATGTAATATCTCGCCGGAATAAGAAACGTAAAGGCTTGTATTATTTTCGGCATGTTAAAAATCGCGAACATGAATCCGGATAAAAGATAGGTCGGTAAAAACGTCGCCATAATCGCTATCTGGCTTGCCAGGCGCTGGTTTTTCGCGAAAATTGAAATAAAAAGCCCGAGTGAAAGCGCGCCGATAAGAAAAATGCCGCTCAGGACAAAAAGAAGGGTCACGCTTCCCAATAAAGGGACGTGAAAAATAAAAAAACCCATTGAAACGGCTATTGCCAGATCCATCAGGCCGATTATAAAATACGGCGCTAGTTTTCCCGTTATAAGCTCCGGAGCCCTTACAGGGGTTGAAATAAGCTGTTCCATCGTGCCGCGCTCCCATTCCTTTGCTATCGTAAGCGATGTAAGCAATGACGCGATGATCATTATGATAACCGCGATATTTCCCGGCACAATGAAATAGTTGCTCTCTCTATTCGGGTTGAACCACGACCTGTCCCTCAAGTCAACGGGCGTGGGATTCATTATACCGGCTTCGGTTACGGCTTTTGTCTCAAAATTACTGTTATACCTCGAAACAACACTCTCGGCGTACCCTTGAGCGAACCTCGCCGTGTTCGAATCGCTTCCGTCAAGCACGATCTGAACCGGCGCTTTTTTCTTTGCCTGAATATTTTTTGAAAAATCTTTGGGTATGACCATGAACATGAGAATTTCATCCCTGTCAAGCAGATATACCATATCGCCGTAATCATCGTAATAGCCCGTGATGTTGAAATATTTTGAATTGTTAAAGTTAAGGATAAAATCGCGCGAGATCTGGGATTTGTCCTGGTTCCATATCGCAAACGGCACATTATCGACATCCAGGGTAAGGCCGTATCCGAAAAGGAAAATGAGGAGCGCGGGGATGGCGAACGCCAGAGCAAGTGAGCGCGGGTCGCGCGTTATCTGTATGCATTCCTTCTTCGCTACGGCGGCTGCCCTACTTAGGTTCATCCTTGTGTTCCTTGTCGTAATTTTCGATAAGCGATACAAAAACGTCCTCTAAGGACGGCGGTATTTTCTCAACCCTGTAATCCTTCACTTTTTTTTCTTGGAATATTTTTTTTATGCGCGGTATGGCGTCTTGAGAATCGTAAACCGTCGCGTGTATCCCGGCCCCGAAAAGCGCCACATCGTCAATGTAAGAGAGGGTGCTCAGGTTCGCGGCCGCCTCTTCCGGATCGGGAACGTTTATGCTCAGGACCTCGTTCTTCATGAATTTGGTTTTCATCTCGCCGGGCGTCCCCATCGCTATGATATTGCCTTTATATATCAAAGCCATCCGGCCGCAGTTCTCGGCCTCGTCCATGTAATGGGTGGTAACAAACACGGTTATCCCGTTTTTGGATAGATACTTTATAATGTCCCAGAAAGTCTGGCGCGTTATCGGGTCAACGCCCGAGGTGGGTTCGTCCAGGAAAATTATATTGGGATCGTGAATCAGCGCGCATACCAGCGCGAGGCGCTGTTTCCAGCCTCCGGAAAGCATCCCCGTCATCATTTTCCTGAACGGCTCAAGATTCGCTTTTTTTACTATCCCCTCTATGCGCTCTTCTCTATGCGGAACGTTATAAATACCGCTATAAAAATTGATATTTTCCTCAACGGTCAGATCGTCGTATAAAGAGAACTTCTGGGACATATAGCCGATGTGTTCTTTTATCCGTATCTGTTCATGGATAATGTCATACCCCCCGACCGTGCCCTCCCCGGAAGTAGGCTTAAGAATGCCGCAAAGCATTTTTATGGTCGTGGATTTTCCGGCGCCGTTCGGCCCTAAAAAACCGAATATCTCGCCGGGCTTGATCCGGAAGTTAACACGGTTTACGGCTGTGAAATCGCCGAACCTCTTCTCAAGATTGCGGACCTCTACGGCAAATTCCGGCTTTTTTTCCATTTCTTATTCTCTCTGCTACAGCATGATGCCGTCTTTGTAAGATTCTTTATCGCGTTCTTTTACTATCGAAATAAACGCTTCCTCGAGTGTTTTTGCCTTTCTTTCTTTTTTTATCGCCTCCGGAATGTCGCACCTGAGAAGCTTTCCCCTGTGTATAAGCCCTACCCTTTTACAGCGCTCCGCCTCGTCCAGGTATGAAGTGGAAAAAAGGATCGTTACTTTCTGCTTAAGTAAATCGTAGAGTATTCCCCAGAAATCCCTTCTTGATACAGGATCCACTCCGTTGGTAGGCTCATCAAGGAACAGGACTTTCGGGGTATGTATGAGCGCGCAGGCCAGGCCCAGTTTCTGTTTCATCCCGCCGGAGAGTTTTCCGGCAAGCCGCTTTTTAAAAGGCGTAAGGCCGCTGAATCCCAGAAGTTTCTCTATCGCGCCGGCTCTTTCAGATTTAGAGACACCGTATATGTCCGCGTAAAAATGTATGTTTTCCATAACCGTCAAATCCTCGTAAAGACCGAATTTCTGCGACATGTAAGCGATATCATCTTTGAGCGATTCGGCCTGCGTTACAATGTCTTTGTCGTTAACTCGGCCCTCGCCCGATGTCGGATCAAGAATTCCCGTGAGAAGCCGCATTGTGGTGGTTTTTCCGGCTCCGTCAGGGCCGACAAGCCCGAATATCTCGCCTTCGGGGATTTCAAGATTGAGGTTGTTTACGGCGGTTACGCTTCCGAATTTTCTGGTAAGGTTGGTTGTTTTTATTTTGATCATTTATTCGATTCCTGACCGTCATTGCCAGGAGTGACCGCCCCGCCGTTACTTGCGTATGGCGGGGTCCCGCCATGCGAAGCATGCGGCGGGAAAGGGAGCGATTGCTTCGTCCGTCATTGCGAGGCGGGCGAAGCCAGCCGAAGCAATCTTTTCATTTGAAATTGCTTCGCGCCGCTTCGCGGCGCTCGCAATGACACACTACTTAGTTATAATATATCCGTCGCCCGGCATGCCGGGTTTAAGTTCAAATTTTGAATTGTCCGTCCTTATCTTGATTCTGTAAACAAGTTTTACCCTTTCATACGTGGTTTGGACGTATTTTGGGGTGAATTCCGCCTCCTGTGATATGTAGGAAACCCACCCGTCATATTTCTTGCGCGGGAAACTGTCTATCACGATATAGGCCTTCTGGTTCAGATTGACCCTGCCCAGATCCCTCTCGTTAATATAAGCCGTGAGCCAGATATCGTTTAAATCGATCGTTGTAACAACAGTGGCGCCCACTTTTATGAACTCGCCCGCCTCAGCGCTTTTGGTAAGCACGAAACCGTTAAGCGGAGCGGTAAGATCGGTATACCCGAGGTTTAAATTCGCCAGCTGAAGCGCGGCGCGCCTTTCTTCCGTGGTTTCTTTTGCGGCCAAAGACGTTATCTCCGCTCTTTCCCTTTCACGGTCCGATATGGAACCCTCGATATACAGGTTGTGCGCCCGTATATGGTCGTCGTGGGCCAGATTGTAGTCGTACTGGGCGGCCTTAAAAGCCGCCAGCGCTTCTTCCTGCTTCCTTACATATGGTTCTTTATCCAATCTTGCGATGACGTCGCCAACATTTATAACCATGCCTTCGTCCGTCAAGAGATCCGTCATCTGCTCCTCTACCCTGAAAGAAAGCCGGATCTCCGTGCCCTCGATAGTGCCGGAAACTTTGATAAGCTTTTTCTCGGCAAGGCGTATCTGTTTTACAAGCGCGGAAACCCAGAAAGGGATCAGTATCAAAAATAAGGCAAGCGCGATAATAGTGATCCTCGCGCTTATTTTATTTTTTATTATAGCGTCGAATTTCTTCCGTACTATAGCTTTGAGATCTTTTTTTCTTATCGCGTCGATTTTTTCTTTTATGCTTTTGAGCTTTTCTTTTACTTTTTTCATCCTAATTCTCCTCCCTGAAGAATTCCAGGCCCACGGTTCTGTCCAGAAACGCTTTTGCCATGAGATAGTCGTAAATTCCCTCGGCAAGGTTCGTTTCCACCTGACTTAAAGATACCTGCGCGTCCAAAACATCGAGGTTGGTTCCGACTCCGTTATCATATCGTACCCCGGAAAGCCTGAGCGCCTCCCCTGCCTCTACGATATTATCTTCCTGCGAAATTATGATGGCCCGCGCCTCTTCCATGTCAAGACAGGCCTTTCTGATGTCAACGGCTATGCCTTCAACCAGATCTTCCTTGTCGAGCAGGGCGCACGCGTACATGGCCCTTGCCCTTTCGACTTTTGCCTTAGCCGAAAAACTGTCGTATATCGGAATGTTGAATGTTACCCCGACGGCCCAGTTGGTGTGCTTGTAGTCGAAAATGGTATTGAGATTATTGGTCCTGTATATATAGCCGGCCGTTCCGTCTATTGTGGGGAGGTTTTCCGACTGGGCCATTTTTATGGACCAGGCGCTTATGTCAATACCCAGTTCCTTCATAACAAGTTCCGGCTTGTTCACGTAGGCCTCGTCCAGGAATTCCCCCTCGTCGATCTCTATGAAAGAACACTCGAGCCGCCCTTCTATCCTTATCGTGTTCCGGATGGGAAAGCTGAGTAATTTTTTCAGTTCCGCTTCTATTAATTCAACCGCGTTCTGCGCTTTTATAAGCGGAGGGATCGTCTTTGCGAGGTGAACCTTTGACTGCAGGACGTCAAATTTTGAAGTCGTGCCCTGCCGGCATTTCCTTTTCGCATCTTCATAGTGCTCGCCGGCCTGGTCAACAAGGTCCTGCATTATGCGTTCGGTTTCATGCGCGAGCTGGAGCCCATGGTAAAGGCGCTTTGCGTCAAATTCCACGTCGAGTTTTCTGGCGCGGAGCGTCTCTTTCTGGGTTTTCAGCCTTAATCCGGCCTGCCGGAAATTAGCCATGTGGGCGCCGCCCTTGTAGAAGGATTCGCTCAAGGTAACGTTTAATAGGTTGTCATTTTTATACCCGGAAAGGGACCCTACGGCTTTTTTGCCCTGTCTTAACGAAGAAAGGTCCGAAGTAATAACTGCTTCCGTGTAGGTGTACCCGCCGCCTATGTCAAGTTTGGGTAAAAATCTGCTCTGTGCGTCCAGTGTGTCCGCTGTCGCGGCCGCCACTTCCCTCTCCTGCATCTGGATATCCCTGTTCTGCACAAAGGCAATATTTATGGCTTTCTTGAGAGATAGATCTATGGTGCCGATTTTCTCAATCTCGGCGCAAAACCCGAAAGGCGTAACTATGGGGGCAAAGAAAAATAACGCGGAAATAAGGAAAATAAAAATACGCATCCTTTTTAAAGGTTGTCCATGAAAGATTTTATGCCTCCGGTATATTCTTTCCCGGAATCAAGAAAAGCCGTGTTATGTGAACCTTTTATTTTTAGAAATTTTTTCGGGGGTTTGGCCGCATTGAATAATTTCTCGCCCATGTAAAACGGCACGATCTCGTCATCTCTGCTGTGAATGATCAGTTTGGGCGGATCGATGCGCCCTATTTTGGAGAGGGAGTCGAATTTGCTCGAAAACACAAAGTGAGGAATGAACGGGTAGGCCATGGCGGACATTTCCTTTATCGAAGAAAAGGTATCTTCCGTGATCAGGGCTTTTACTTTTTTTCCGCGCGCGAGCTCGATAGCGACGCCCCCGCCTATCGATTCGCCGTAGAGGATAATATCGTTTCCGGAAATTTTGCGTTTTTCGGTAAGGTAATCATACGCGCCGAAGGCGTCTTTATATAAGCCGGCCTCATGCGGCCTGCCTTCGCTTTTTCCGTAGCCGCGGTAGTCGAAAATGAAAGTATTAAGGCCCAGATCATGAAATATGAGTATCTTCTCCAGCCTGTGGCCTATGTTTCCGGCGTTGCCGTGACAAAAAAGGATGGTGCTTTTCGCGTTTTTACAAGGCACAAACCAGCCGTTAAGGCGCTTGCTGTCGGATGTTTCGAAATAAATATCTTCGTACGGCAGGCCTGCTTCCAGGGGCGTCGCGGCAAGGCCTTTCATGGGGAAAAATATGCTCTGCTTTTCGATGTATCTTATGGCCAGGAATAAAATAGCCGCGAAAGCGATTATCCACAAAATCAGTTTCATTTTTTGTTTCTTATTACTTTCCGGGTATCTCTTTATTACCTGATGTTCTTTCGCATAAAATTATACATTGGAAAGCGACGAACTGCAAGAAATATCGGGCGGAAATATCGGGCGGAAGTAATGTCAGGATGATTGGGCGCTTTGCTTCTCCGTCATTGCGAGGCCGCCCTCTCTTCGTTTGCGGCCGAAGCAATCACTCTCCGTGAATAGTTGATGAAATTTAGGAATAAAAAAGTTAGCTTCTTTTTACATTACTGTGACACTTCATTTTTCGAAATATGCTATAATCCTCGTACTGAAATCAAAAAATGAGAAAACCGAAGATGGGAACGACGCCATATATAACAGGAGAAAAAAGAAAATGAAAAAAATAAAGCAGATAGTAAGCGTAGCAGTTGCGTTTTTGTTTTTCGTGAACAACATTTCCTTCGGCCTCGGTATACCCGTCGGGGTTCAGCAAGCCCGGATGGGCAAAGAAGCAAAGATGCGTCATTTTGCCGCTAATAACGGCCCCGGCGCTTTCGTTGATACGCTTGCTTGGCATCATGTAAAACCGGAAAATTTCATAGGCAAAGAACCGGATATACCGGGCGTTAGCTATGTTGAAGTAGATTATGATAATCCTCCGGAAGGATGGGAAAAGAACCCCATACTTTTGGAGACGGACCTTAAAAAAGCCCTTGAATATTATAGAGACAACGAAGCCGGTATTCCGGAAAAAGAACTTGAGATAGAAGAAGGCTGGTTTGAGGTAGAGGACGGAGCGTTTCCTTTCTACGCTATAGAACATGTCGGGGATGATAAAGGGATAGAACACCGTCGTCTAATCATACACACGGAATTTCGCCAGAAATGGGCGCATCTAAGAAAAAACGATATCTGGTATAAAACCACCCTCCCGAACGGCGAAGAAAGAATAGTGAGCCTCGCCTGGAGCATATTCTATCGCATCTCTAAACATGCCATGACGGATTTAGAAAAAGATAGCTTTATTCCAAAAGCGAAGAACGCCTCCGGCGAGCCCGTGCGCTCACATATTACAGCCACCGAAAGCGGCGCGATGGCAGTGCACAGGGATGAAGCAGCCGCCAACATGATAGGCGGAAACTATTATGAACAAAATGAGGCCGGGTGGATGGTTGCTTTGGCGGCTTACCTTTTTAAAAATTTTACGCGCTATAATAGCGCGGCGTTTAGGGATAGGTTAAATTGGTATTTCGATAAGGAAGACGCTGACGCACAGGAGCTTAGGCTTTATGAGGAGTTCCCGCGCCTTATCGGGGAAGAAAACCGCGAGAAAAGAGAACGTGTCATAGACCTCGCGTGCTGGATCCACTACCAGTTCTTCACCCAGCGTAGGCCTGACGGCACGCTGATCGAGCCTCCGAAAACAGAAGTGGATCCGGACTACATACGTGATTGGAATAGACGCAAAGACAAATTTACGCAACCCCCGATCTTTGCCACGGGCAAGGACGAGCCCAGCCCTTCGACTTCGCGCAGGACAGACAGGCGCGTGCTGTCAGAAGCCGACATGGCCAGTATGGGTCGTGTTACGAATATAGAATATAACGGTTCAGGATATGCGGCAGTCTTAAACGCGAAAAAACGCCTGTGGCTATTTGATGCCGAAGGTAACATGGTTTTTGAAGCCCTCAATGCACGGAGAGGTTTTGCCCTCACGGGTACACATCTTGTGACAGTTAGTGAGAGTGGTCGCCTCACACTTCACGACATAAATACCGAAGACGTTATCTTCGAGTATAAGGAGCACAATCCATGGAGAGGTTTTGTCCTCACGAATACACATCTTGCGACAGCTAACAATAGTGGCTGGGTCACAATTTTCAACATAAATAAGAAAAAAATTGTGCCCACAACCCTCCGCACATCCGAAAAACTTGTCCTCATGGATACACATCTTGTGACAGTTAATGAGCGTGGCCGCCTCATACTTTACGACATAAATACCGAAGACGTTATCTTCAAGGATAAGGATCTCGATGCACGGAGAGGTTTTGCCCTCACGGGTACACATCTTGCGACAGTTAGTGGGCGCGGCCGACTCACACTTCACGACATAAATACCGAAGACGTTATCTTCGAGGATAAGGATCTCGATGCACGGAGAGGTTTTGCCCTCACGGGTACACATCTTGCGACAGTTAGTGCGCGTGGCTACCTCACCCTTCACGACATAAATACCAAAGACGTTATCTTCGAGGATAAGGATCTCGATGCATGGAGAGGTTTCGCCCTCACGGGTACACATCTTGCGACAGTTAGTGCGTGTGACTACCTCACCCTTCACGACATAAATACCAAAGACGTTATCTTCGAGGATCTCGATGCACGGAGAGATTTTGCCCTCACGGGTACACATCTTGCGACAGTTAGTGGGCGCGGCCGACTCACCCTTCACGACATAAATACCAAAGACGTTATCTTCGAGGATCTCGATGCACGGAGAGATTTTGCCCTCACGGGTACACATCTTGCGACAGTTAGTGTGCGCGGCCGACTCACACTTGACGATATACATACCAAAAGCGTTATCGTCAAGGAGTGCGATGCATGGGG
>Ga0208325_1000440_pt1 | contig 11329 bp, 13 predicted proteins | sample PL_2010_330m_FD_185486 | JGI IMG/M metagenome (GOLD analysis project Ga0208325, IMG submission 185486) | Freshwater microbial communities from Powell Lake, British Columbia, Canada to study Microbial Dark Matter (Phase II) - PL_2010_330m... | ecosystem: Environmental > Aquatic > Freshwater >...
GTATTTATAATGTTCACAATTACGATACAAAGTGTTCACACTTATACATAAGTGTAGACAATACTGTCACTAAACGACAGTATCGTGTAAAAACTGCATTGTTATTTAGAACTTGATATTCCAAATTAGAACTTCAAGTAGGTTGACATTGGTTAACCAAAAAAAGAAGTTAACAACTGTAAAGTAGACTGTATTTATGTATTAGAACTTCAAGTAGGTTGTCGTTTAGGTTGTCGATTGGGTTGTCGTTTAGACTATATTTATTATGGAAGTAACCAAAGAACAATATTCAGAATTATATAATTACTATTCTATTAACCTCTTGCATTGGGTTCAAGATTATTTAGGACACTTCTTAACATCAAAGATTCCTGATTTTCATAGAGATATATACGATTTGGTTCAAAATAAACAAAGATTAGCTTTAGCAGCCCCCAGAGGTTTTGCTAAATCTATGATATGTAGCGTCTTTTACCCTCTCTGGTGTGCTCTTTTTATGAAGAAGAAGGATATACTGGTTATTTCAGCCTCAGAAGGTCTTTCTATCGAATGGTTGAGGAAGATGCGGACAGAGATGGAGACAAATTCACTCTTAGTCAAGCATTTTGGAGATTTAAGAAGTAATAAGTGGACGGAAACCCACTTGATATTAAATAACAGCCAAAAAACGAACATTCGTGCTCGTGGTGCTGGAGGTCAGATTCGTGGTTTCCGCCCTGATTTGATAATATTAGACGATATAGAGACAGATGAGTCAGTAGCTTCCACAGAACAGCGTACAAAGCTACGAGAATGGGTCTTTAAGGCTTGTTTGAACACTTTGCTACCTCACGGTCAGTTTATCTGGATAGGAACAATCATAAGCCCTCTAGCCCTCTTACAAGAGATGTTAGATTCCGATAACGACTGGGAAAAGAGAAAATTTAGGGCATATCACGATGCAAGACAGGAGGAAGGCTATGAATTGTGGAAATCACTCTGGTCGCACAAAAAACTCCAAGCAAGGAAAAAGGAGATTGGGAGCACCGCTTTTGCCTCGGAGTACCTCAATGACCCAATACTTAACGAAGCATCACCGATTAAACCCCATCAATTACGCTATTGGAGCACTCTTCCTGACAATTTGTCTACCGTTATTGCTGTTGACCCTGCTTATGCTGACGATGAAAGGGCGGATTTCAAGGTAGCAGCGTTAGTTGGCACTAACCATTTGCACAATCGCTACCTTGTTAGTTATATACGGACTCATAACCCTAGTGGCGAGTTTATTGATTCCATACTAAATTTATGGATGCAGAATAAAGATACCTGTACTGCGATAGGAATACCCAACTCAGGTACAGAAAAAGAGTTTTTTAACTCATTTATGCGTAAAGCACAGGATAGGAACTTATATCCACCAGTGGTGGAGTTAAAGAACGCATTCAAGAGAGGAACAGATAAAGTAATAAGAAAGAAGAAAGACAGGATAGTGGCGGCATTACAGCCATTATTTGAGTCTGGGAAGTATTATATACACGCTAACCACGAAGAAGCCAAAGATGAGTTACTTACTTTAGGTGCTTCGAGGTGGGATGATTTGGTTGATTGTCTTACTTATGCTGAAACTATAATACAACCGAATTATGTAGAACCTGAAGTTAAACCAAGAGGAAGATACGGAGAATTATTAGAGGAAGAGAAACCGAAGATACAAGCTGATTATGGATATTAAAGGAGAATTGAATGATTAAATGGCACAAAGAGGAAGTTCAACCTGCGGGTGCGTTATCTACGGGTAGGAACACAAAGTCATTAGTTGACAAAGTAAAAAGATGGCAGTCTGATGCTATGAACTGGACTGAGACTTGGAGACAATCTCAGGACAAATATCATAGAATGAGAATGCGTATCAAGAAGAAAAAGACCTTTCCATTTGTGGGGTGTTCTAATCTTCGTATGCCAACCATTGAAATCAAGATACGGAAAGTAAAGGCAGCTTTAGTTAATGTTATCTTTGGTATTAGACCCATAGTTCAAGCAGTCCCCTCTCCTTCAGGTAATTGGGAAACAGCAAGGAAGATAGAGAAGTTCTTAGACCATTTGGTTATGGAGAAAATAGATATTAAATCTAAATCTCTTATCGCTATAGACCAAGCATTAGAAAAAGGTTTCTTTCTTCTTAAACCACATTGGCGTGTGGAGATAACAAATAGAATAGAAGAAATCTCTCTTGACGATATATCACTAGAACAGGCTATGTGGTTGTTTGATTCTGCTAGAGAAATGATAGAAGTGGAAGGGGCTATAGCAAAAGAATTAGAGGTTGATATGAATGACCTCGTTAGAGAACATAATCATAAAGAGGTTTCAAGGGTTGCTGAAGAGATATTGTCTGGAACAGAGAAAGTAAAATTTGAATTACAGGATGTTCTTTATAATTGTCCTGATGTTGCACTATGCGAACCTGAGAGAGTGTATGTTCCAACTACTACTGGATATGACCCACAATCAGCACAATATTTAATCCACGAATTTTATTTACCTTTTCATGTAGTAAAGTCTAATGCTAAACATAAAAATTGGAATATAGAAGGTGTTAGTGATATAGAAAGTAGACAGAGTACAAATTTAGATGATAAGCTATTAGACATTACCAGAGACAACAGAGAGGGAATTGAAAGACTACAATCTACCAACAACCTTGTAAAGATATGGGAATGTTATTGTTGGTATGACATTAATAATGATGGAACAGAAGAGAAGTGTGTGGTAACTATAGCACCTGATTTTGATATAGAAATGAGGAAAATTACCCTACCTTTCTATTCTGGGAAATTCCCCTTCGTAAAGCTATTTTACGAATTAACTGCCGACAGGTGGTTCTCACACAGGGGAATCCCAGAATTGATTGAAGATATAGTAAAAGAGATAGATATACAACATATGCAAAAGATTGATAGGCAGACACTTACAAACTCGCCTATGTATATCTATCGTGCAGGGATGGTTAATCCCAAAACCGTGCAGTTTGTTTTTGGACAAGGTATCCCAGCCCAAGGTATGCAACCACTGGGAGATATTATGGCTCCATTGAACTCACACAACCCTAACGTTGAGTTCTCGTATGAGAAAGAACAAATGATACTTGAAACTAAAGTTGAAGAACTTATAGGTCAAGTTGATTTTAGTTTGCACTCTATGATTAATAAAAGAGAACCAAGAACATTGGGAGAGGTTCAATTACAACAGCAGAATATGCAGACAGTCTTTTCATTAGACGCTGATATGTTCCGCAGTTGTTTTGCAGACTTATTCAATTGGTGTTGGGATTTGTGGTCGCAGTATGGAGATGATAGTTATGAGTTTATGTATTTTGGAAAAGATACTGGGAAAGAGGGAGAGAAGATAAAACTCACCCGTGAAGAAACACAGGGTAAGTATGTTATTACCGTAAGAGGTAATGACCAGAATACTAATCCCCAGAATAGGATGCAGAAGGCACAACAGATTATGATGGGGACACAAAATGAGATGGCATTGAATATGGGGGTTATAACACCTATCCATGTTGCTAATGCTTACAAGAGATTCTATCAAGAATTAGATGTACCTAACTGGGAAGAATTAGTATCTACTCCTCAACAAATGATGCAAACTATGAAACAACAACAAAAAGCTAACCAAGAACAGAAAGAAAGAGATGAGTCAGATTTCATTAAACTCGTTGGTACAGATTTGACTGACATGGAAAAGATGCAACTACTTATGAAGAGAGGTATTAAACCCGATGTTCAAGGTAGAATGTTAAACGAACAGAATAGAAGACAAGAGTTAGATGTAGAGCAGGAAGCTAAAGGATATGAGCTACTTGCTAAATTGGCGGATTCGATTAGTAAAGCAGAAACTAAGGAGAAGCCCGATGCAGGAAGAAAATGAGTTGGTTGGAAGAATTGAAGAGTGTGGTACTGTTATAAGAGACATTGATAATTCACCAGCGTGGAAAGTTATCATCAAAGATATGGAACAACAGAAATCATATTGGGATGACAACTGGCAAGACATCGTTGATGAAGAAAAACTGAAAGTAGCCAGAATTATAAAACTTGCGACAGTTCACGTTCTTAAACTCAAAGAGAAGTATCAAACTGACTTAAAATCTTCACAAGAAAGGTTAGCTACTATTCGCAACCCAGAAACAGTTATCGACAAAGACTATGATACAGAGGGGATTGAAGATGGGAAAGACTAATGCCAAATTTGATAGAAAGGTTGACAGGTCTATGCACGACTATGGGGAAATTGATTACGAAAATCAAGTCATCAGGGTCAACCCTCGTAAAGGTGAGCTTCTTAATACTATTATTCACGAAGAGTTGCACAGATTACACGACAGTTGGTCGGAGAAGAAGGTTAGAAAGGTGGCAAAGAAAAAAGAACTATCCCTCACAATGGCAGAGGCAGCAAAACTTATTGGAAAATACAGAAAGAAGAGGAAGAAGTAATATGGCTAATATTGATAATCTCACATTTTCAGAAGCTGATAAGTCGAGCCACAAGGCATTTGAAAAAGATGCTACTGGTATTATATGGGCTGTCAAAAATAGGGAAGCAAGACCAGAGAGGTTTGGTAATACCAGAGATGAAGTGATATTTGCACCAGACCAATTTTCAGGTGTAGGTGGAGAAGAGTGGAATAAAGCAGCAAATGGTACTCTTACTAAAGACGAAGAATGGTATTTTAAAAGGGGTATGCAGTTAAGAAAAGCGATAGATGATGGCAAGATAGCAGACCCAACAGGTGGAGCAGACCACTATTATAATCCATCTTTAGCTTCACCAGATTGGGCAGAGGCTTACGACAAGACATACTCATCTGGAGCACACGATTATCACAAAGAAATAACTGGAACAAATAAAAAAGGTTTAGATTTTAAACAAGCCTTTTATAGAGCAAGAACTAACGGTAGGAAGACTTTTACTTGGAATGGTAAAAAGTATACTACTAAATTAAAGACCGCCAAGTAGGCGTAAAATACGGAGGGCTATATGCCAGAAAACGTAAATCAGGCGACGGAACCTGAACAGAACTTAAACGAGGAAGCAGTTCAACCTCAGGAAAACGTGGAAACTCAATCAGGAACACCGATAATACCTTCGGGAGAGGTTACTCCTGTACAATCGGATGTAGACGAAATGGGCGTACCCTGGAGAAACAGGGCAGCCGAGTGGAAACGCAAAAGTGAAGATAATACCTCACAGCTTTCAGAGTTGAAAGAAATGGTGCAGGGTCTTCAGTCAACTCAACAGCAGAGTAAACCTACGAAGGAACAGCTTATGGCATTTATTTCCAATGACGAGACTGACCCAAGTCATAGAAACTGGGCTTTGAAGGAAATGGATAAACTAGAGGAAGCGAAGGTATCTGAAACGATAAAGAAAGAGTTTACAGCCTATGAAACAAAGCGTAAAGCAGAAACAGACAGGGCTGCTACTTTTAACTATGTCACACAACGACACCCAGACATAACTATTAAAGATGCTGCTGGGAGATTTGTTGGATGGAATACTAAAAATCCTTTAGTTCAAAGAATGGATGTCTATATGCGAAATCCTGAAATTGCAAATAATCCAAATGGATTGAGAGTTGCATTGGCGTTAGCAAAAGATGACCTTTCGGGGACTCAAGTAGCAAATACACAACAACTCAAAACTCAAGTGAAAACTTTGCAAAAGGGAACTTTAATCGAGGGAGGAAGTCCAGCACCCACGGGGGCAACAGACAACCTTAATCGTGCTAAAGAGAACCTTCGTAAAACTGGGAGCAAGAAAGATGCTCTAGCTGCTGTCACAGAGTGGCACAAGAAACAAGGAAAATTTGATTAAGGAGTAAATTACAATGCAGACCTACACATACGATGACAACTCAATCAGAGAGGACTTACTTGATATTATAACTAATATCGACCCTCAAGAAACACAGTTGTTATCAGGATTAGGTACATCTTCTGCTAAAGATACGATGCATATATGGCTAAAGGACACGCTGAAAGCGGTAGCTACTAATGCATATACTGAAGGCGTAGATGCTACTTATCCCGATAGGACAGACCCATCTCGAATCTATAATCATTGTCAGATTATTAGAGTTGGTTATGATGTAACTGATACAGAAAGAGCAGTAAACAATGCTGGCTTTGCTGACAGATACAACTATGAAACCACAAAGGCGTTAAAGGAATGGAAAAATGACGCTGAGTATGCTCTAATGAGAGGCTCAATGGCTACAGGAGATGGTTCTACCGCAAGGGGAATGAAAGGAATCAAGAGATTTCTTTTATCACACAATTACACTAACGCATCAGGCACATCATTAACAGAACTTCTGTTAAACGATGCGTTTGAGGACGTTTGGGAAGATGGCACACAGATTAATGCACTGTATATTCCGATGTATATGAAACGGAAAATCTCTGCGTTTACTGCAAATTCAACTATGAATTTAGATGCCGCAGACCGTAGACTTGTAAATGCGGTAGATGTTTACCAAGCTGATGCAGCAACAAACGTAAAACTTTTTGCTCATCGCTATGTAAGGGTTACAGCAGACACTAACTACGATGTAGTTGGTTTAGACGAGGATAAGTTTAAGGTAGCTTATCTCAGAAAACCATTTACTCGTGAATTAGCGAAAACTGGTGACTCTACAAAGGGAGAGGTCGTAGGAGAACTCACTTTGGAATGTCTGCACGAAGATGCAGGTTTTTACTGGGAAAAAATGCTTTAAGGAGGTATAAGTTATGGCGAACACAACTACAACTAACTTATCACTCCAAAAACCAATAGATGAACACAACATAGATGGTACAAATTACATCGAAATAGGTAGAGTTACAATCTCGTAAGAGAAAAATCTGGGGGGCTGAAAAGCCCCTCATTTTAAATTATGTTATTAGCTAAAGGCACAAGAGACGGAGCAATACACGCACTAATAAATGTGTGGTTAAAAGACCCTACCGTAAGGTGTGGTTGGTGTGGTAAGAGATATTTCCCTCAAGAGTTTCCCTGCTGTGACCAACCATTCATCGCTAACAACGCCGGTGTTATGAAACAGTTTTATCGAGACCAGTTGTTGATTAGGGCTACTCGCAAAAACTCTACGGCTTCAATGAAGGCAAGAGGAACAAAATCTATGAGATGGGTGTTGTCTTTTCCGCCAAGCTTACTCTTTTTCTTAGAAACTGCCTTTAAACGACAGTATCATGAAAAATTATTTCATGGGAAGTATAATTTAGTTTGGTTTGCAAAAAGGTTTGGTAAATATTTTCAAATACCAGAGAGGGTTTAAATGAAAGAAAAACTTGCTTTGAATGTTATCGTAAAGAATGAAATCGAAGACGTTGACAGAATAGTTAAAAAGTATGGACAATATTTTGACGAGATATGTATAGCAGTAGACGAAAATGTAGAAGAATTCAAGAAACGATTTAAAGATAAAGTAAAAGTTTTTCCTTATAAATGGTGTGATGACTTCGCACACAAACGCAACTTTCTGGCTGAGAAGACTGAGAGCAACTATTATATGCGGATAGATTGTGATGATGATATAGACCATCCAGAAATTATCCGTAATAGTTTTGATGTAATGATTGAAAAAGGATTTGATATGGTATATTACTACTATATCTATTCTACTAATGAATTTGGTTCTCCAGATGCAGAACATTGGAGAGAAACAATAATAAAGAAAAGACCCGATATATATTGGAAGAAAGAAATACACGAAAATGTATTCGTAGAAAACCAGAAATTATTTAAAGCTCTTAGGGATGATAGAATAAAGATTATTCACAATCCAGCACCTGGACACCACAAAGCCTCTTCTGATAGAAATTTAAAGTTTTTATTAAAAGAATTTAAGAAAGACGGCAAGGATACAGACCCACGAACCATAGCATATCTTGGCAGAATGTATATGGGGTTGGGAGAGTGGCAGAAATCAATACCGTTCCTTGAACTACTCACAGAAAAATCAGGCTGGGATGATGATAAATACTTTGGCTGGATACATCTTGCTGAGTGTTGGAAACAGTTGGATAACTTAGATTATTCTATAGCAGCCTGTAATGAAGCGTTAGCAATCAACACTAAATTTCCAGACGCTTATTTACAACTTGGTGCTATATATCTTCAGAAGCAAGATTTTCAGAAGTCTTTAGATTGGACAATGCCTGGGTTGGTAAGACCATTACCAAATACCATGTTTGTTATTGACCCTACAGTATACGGGTGGAGAGCGAATATGAACGCTGCTCTCGCATATCTTGGTATTGGTAACTTTGAACAAGCTCTTGGATATTATAAGAAGTCACAGAAACTCGCTCCCAAAGAACCATTTATAATAAGAAATGAAAAGATGTTCCAGGGCGTGTATGAAGATGATTTATTCCTCCAGAAGTTTTTGTGGACTGCAAAATATATCTCAGACAAAGACCCATCAAGGATACCATCTCTGTTAGATGCTATACCCAAATCTTCTTTACGAGATGAAAGATTTTCATTTTTAAGGAATAAATTTACAGCAGCTAAGACTTGGTCGGATAAATCAATAGTAATTTATAGTGGGCATACTCCTGAGATATGGTCTCCAGCATCAGTTTATCAGGGCATTGGTGGTTCCGAGGAAGCAGTTATTTATTTATCTCAAGAGTTAGTTAAACTCGGTTACGAGGTAACAGTTTATAATGACTGTGGTGATATGGCTGGACAATATGATGGGGTTGTATATAAAAACTTCTTTGAAATAAACCCTGCGGATAAGTTTAACATATTCATTTCTTGGAGACAGAATATATATCCTGAAGTTCCAATAAACGCAGAGAAGAAATTCATATGGTTACACGACATCCCTTACGCAGACCAATTTTCAAGGGGGACAGAAAAGTTCTTTGACAAAGCGATAGTTCTTTCGGAGTATCACAAGAGTCTATTACCAAAGACCCTATCAGACGATAAGATTTATGTTTCTACAAATGGCATAAACCCTATTGATTTCAAGGGTTTAGAGATGATACCACGTAATCCGAAAAGAATAATTTATGCTTCAAGTTATGACAGGGGTATAGATAGTTTGCTATCTGTATGGTCTGTAGTTAAAGAAGAAGTGCCTGAAGCAGAGTTACATCTTTTCTATGGTTGGGATTTGCTTGACAAGTTTGTTAAGCAAGGGTATAGAAAGAAAGAAGACAGAGATAGACTGAAAGCTCTTATGAATCAAGAAGGTGTATTTGAACACGGAAGAGTTGGACATAAAGAACTACTCAAAGAATATGCTAAGTCAGGAGTGTTCGCTTACCCCTGTAACTTCGTTGGTGAGATAAACTGTATAGCACTTACTAAAGCCATAGCTTGTGGTTGTAAGATAGTCACAAACAAGTTTGCTGTTTTAGAAGAGAGAAGTCATAACGCAGTGGACGATAAAGACTTTATTCCAGAGTTAATAAGAACTCTAAAGGGGGAGACTGCTAGTATATTCCTACCAGAGAAGTATATAATGGATAACTCTTGGGAAACGGTAGCTAAAAGTTGGCAGAAAGATATTTTTGCATGAAAGAGAAAATACTAAGAATAGTAACTGGAAGACAACTGACTACAGATTAGACCCTCATCCAGACCACAAGATTATTATTGCAGTTAAACCCACTGTTAAGTTTTGGGAGAAGAGAAATGTAGATTGTCCTTATGAAGTGATATACCAAGATGATATTATCCATCATCATTTATCTTGGTGTGAACCAAAAGATATCCACCAAAAAGTGACTAATTACTGTCACGCTAACGAGTTTAATGGTAAGAAGTGGTATTGGGAACATTTTATGAAATGGAAGGTTGGAGACAAGGCGGTAGAGCCTTTTGGAACAGTGTTTGACGCAGTGAGAGAACCACTACCCAAAGAACTAAAGGATTTACTATGATGCAAGAGTGGTCAAAGAAGAACCAATTTAATTCATTCAATTCCTGGAAGGGGCTTTTATATGGTCGTTGGTATATGAAGATAAGACAAAAATCATTCTTACCGCCCATAGAAGCTTCGTTAGACCCAATACATCAATGTAATCTTTCTTGTGAACATTGTAATGCTCATCGTTATTTGAAAAATGATAAGAATACTCGTATGCCAGACAAACATATTATTGGTTTGATTACTTTTCTAAAGAACTGGGGAGTTAAGGCAGTTTGTTTTGGTGGGGGTGGTGAACCCTCTATCCATTCTTTTCTGCCCAAAGCTATCCATCACACAAGAAAGGTGGGTATGCACGCTGCGGTTGCAACTAATGGAACAATTCTTAATGAAGAATTAAAAAATGCTTATGCTCGTTGTCGTTGGGTAGGAATATCAGTTGACTCAGCTACTCCAGAAACATACTTAAAAGCCAAAAAACAAGACTTTTTCCAACAAGTGTTAATCAACCTATCTGGATTAGTAAAGATTATAAGAGATGAGAAGTCAGATTGTGAGTTAGCTTACAAGTTTCTTATTATGCCTTATAATCAGCACGAGATATATCAAGCTTGTAAATTAGCTAAAGACTTGGGCGTCAAAGACTTCCACGCTAGACCAGCAGACTATTCACACCAGGGTATGGGGGAAATAAAGAAGAAAACCAATGAGTATAACATACCTCTCATCTTAGAACAGTTTGAAAAGTGTAGAGAGTTGGAAACTGATACTTTTAGAGTATTCACGGTTATGCACAAGTTTAATGATGACTTGAGACCGAAGAAAGATTTTACACAATGTTATGCTTCACCAATATGTATTCAGCTTTGTGCTGATGGTAATGTTTATCTATGTCCCGACCAAAGACATAAAGAGTTCTATAAACTAGGAACTCACTATCCTAATCCAGAAAATATCCTTAATTTTTGGGGTAAAGAAAAACACCAGGAATTAGTTTTCAAATCAGGGTGCTCTAATTGTGATACTCGTTGTACCTTTACACCGTATAACGAACAATGTGAGAAGTTATATATTAAAAACGCTGACCCCATGTGCTGGCGATTTGTTTAGGAGGTTTATGAAAGACTGTGGAATACTTGGATTAGGAAACATTGTTGACAGATTAGGAATTGTAAATATCAAGATAAGTTTGCTGGAAGGTGTGGTTAAAAATAAAGAGAAAACTGATGAACAGGCGGGTGTAGCCGCTAGGTTCATTAGAACATTGAATAAAGAAAGAAATACATTAGTTGCTATTTTGAATAAATACTCAGGCAGGGGCTTTGAGGATATTAAGGTTGAAGATTTGGGATTATTAGAGAAATGAACGTCTTTACTAAGGGATAATAG
>Ga0208325_1000441_pt1 | contig 11328 bp, 14 predicted proteins | sample PL_2010_330m_FD_185486 | JGI IMG/M metagenome (GOLD analysis project Ga0208325, IMG submission 185486) | Freshwater microbial communities from Powell Lake, British Columbia, Canada to study Microbial Dark Matter (Phase II) - PL_2010_330m... | ecosystem: Environmental > Aquatic > Freshwater >...
GATAAAGTAGTTAATTTAGCTCTATGCGCTTTTATTGCTTTCATTATTTCTTTTGTTGTGTTTGTAGCTTTTTGTAATTGGTTTAAAATTAAAGAAATTGACGAATTAAAAAGGATTATTGTTCAAAAAATATATGGAAGAAAAAGATAAAAATATTAGAAATTTTGTTATAATTGCGCATATAGACCATGGTAAGTCTACTTTGGCCGATAGATTTTTAGAAATAACAAATACTGTTTCTCAGAATAAATTAACGCCGCAATATTTGGATGGAATGAATTTAGAAAAAGAACATGGAATTACTATTAAGATGCACCCTGTTCAGATGAATTATGATGATTTTATTCTAAATCTTATTGATACTCCTGGCCATGTGGATTTTACTTATGAGGTTTCTCGCGCTTTAGCTGCTGTAGAAGGGGCTATATTATTAGTTGATGGTATGCAGGGAATTCAAGCGCAGACACTTTCTAATCTTCAATTAGCTAAAAAGCAAAATTTGAAAATTATCGGTGCTATTAATAAAATTGATTTAGATATTCATGATTTAGAAAACAAGAAAAAAGAATTAGCTGATTTACTAGATACGACCATTGATGATATTGTTCTTATTTCAGCTAAAACTGGTAAGAATGTGGATTTATTGCTAAAAAAAGTTATTTTAGAAGTTTCTCATCCAATTATTAATAAAGAATTACCTTTTCGCGCTTTGATTTTTGATTCTCATTATGATGATTATAAAGGAGTAATAGCTTATATTCGCGTTGTAGAAGGGGAAATTAAAAAAGGAGAAAAAATTATTTTTACTGCTAGTAAAACAAAAAGTGATGTTTTAGATTTAGGCTACTTTAGTCCAGAATTAAAATCAAAAGAAAATTTAAAATCCGGAGAAATAGGATGGGTAGCTACTGGTTTAAAAGATCCAGGTTTAGTAAGAGTAGGAGATACAATAGCTAAAAAATTACCAATTGAGGTTTTGCCTGGATATGAAGATCCAAAACCAATGGTGTTTGCTGGTTTTTATTTAGCTAAAGGTGGGTCTGTTTCACTTATTAAGAAAAAAGGCGAACAGGATTTTGAAAATTTTCGTTATTCTTTATCCCAATTAAAATTAAATGATTCTGCTCTTTATTTCACTCCTGAAAATTCAGAAGTATTAGGGAGAGGTTATCGTTTAGGATTTTTAGGAATGTTGCATTTAAAAATTACTCAAGAACGTTTAAAAGGTGAATATGGATTAAATCTAATTGTTACTCATCCAACTGTACCGTATAAAGTTTTATTAAAAGACAATAAAACAGCTAAGATTATTACTAATCCTAGTGAATGGCCACGTTCAGATCAAATTCTTTCTTGTGAAGAACCTTGGGTAAAAATGGAAATTATTACACCTACAGAATATTTATCAGCAATTTTAAAACTTATAAATACTTCACGAGGTGAAGATGTTCACACGCTTAGTTTTTCTGATAAATTAATTATTACTTGTCAGGTTCCTTTAGAAGAAGTAATTAAAGATTTTTATGATAATTTAAAATCTATTTCTTCTGGTTACGCTTCTTTAAATTATGAAATATCCGGATATAAAAAGACGCAATTAGAAAAACTAGAGGTAATTTTGGCAGGGAAGACCTTTGAAGGTTTGTCCAGAATAATTTTTGAAAAAAAAGCAGAAAGAGAAGCCAGAAGTTTGGCTTTAAAGCTTAAAGAAATTTTACCTCATCAAAATTACCCGGTTTCTATTCAGGTGAAAGCATTTGGAAGAATTATTGCCAGAGAAACTTTATCAGCATTAAAAAAAGATGTTACGGCTGGTCTTTATGGAGGTGATATAACAAGAAAGATGAAAGTTTTGAAAAGACAACAAAAAGGGAAGAAAAGATTATTAGATCAAGCTAATCTTCAAGTCCCACCAGAAGTTTTCCTTAAAATCTTTTCTAAATCAAATTAAAATATGAAAAAATTCTTATTAATCACAGTTTGTTTAGCTCTTATTTTCTTTTTTTCTTTAAGAATAAAGGGGGATTTGCAAATGTATCGATTATTAACTGATGAATCAGAAAGTTTAGAACAAACAAAAAGTAGCCTAACAAAAGAAAAGGAAAAACTTGAACAACTTTTGGAAGAGGGAAAAGGAGAAAAAGCACTTGAGCAAACAGCGCGTTTAATGCTAGGATTAAAAAAAGAAGGGGAGGAAGTGATAATGGTTTTGCCCCCTAAAGATTCTTCTGATTCTGAGCTTCAAATTAGCACTTCTTCTAATTCTTTATCTGAAGAATCTTCTAATTCTTTTTTCTCTAAGATTATTCAGATTTGGTATAATCTGATAGGAAAATTCAAAAAATAAAAACATTGCGGGATTCGTATAATGGTAGTATGTAACCTTCCCAAGGTTGAGGCACGAGTTCGATTCTCGTATCCCGCTCAAATAATCTTTCCACCACCTAAACATTTATCTTTTTGATAAAATACCGCAAATTGACCAGGACAAGGTGCAAAAACTTTCTTTTTTAAAACTATTTTTAATTTTCTTTTTTCTGGAGTTAAACAGACTTGTGATAATTTTTGTTGATAACGGGTTTTAACTTGCGCATTAATAGGTTTTATTATTTTTTTTCCTGAGATCAGGTGGTATGGAAAAACAAAAAGCTCTTTTTTATAAAGAGTTTTTTTATTTTTAGTAATAAAAAGATTATTTTTTTTCTTATCACAACCTGTTACAAAATATGGGCCGCCAGATAATTTTATGCCCTTTCGTTGTCCTAATGTAAAGAAATGCAGGCCTTGATGTTTTGACAGTACATTTCCTTTTAAATCTAAAATTAATCCTTGTTTTTCTCCAATTTTTTCTTTAAGAAATTGACAAAGTGATTGTCCAGCAATGAAACAAAAGTCCTGACTTTCTTTTTTATTTGTTAATAATTTAAAGCCTTCTTTCTGCGCAATTTTATAAATATCCTTTTTTGTATAATTACCTAAAGGAAAGATGATATGAGATAGAAATTTTTGTGGCAATAAACATAAATTATATGATTGGTCTTTATTGTTATCTTTGGCTTTTAGAAGCTCGTATCTTTTAGTTTTATCATTTAATTTAATCTGCGCATAGTGGCCAGTGGCAATATATTGAATCTTGTGTTTTTTTGCCCATTTAAGTAATTGTTTGAATTTAAAATTAGGATTGCAAATAACGCATGGGTTTGGAGTTTTTAGATTTTTGAATTCAGAAATGAAATAATCGACAACCTCTTTTTGGAATTCTTTTTTAGCATCTATTATATAATGAGGTACATTTAATTTTTTGCAAATACTTTTTGCAATTTTTAAAGATTGTTTAGAGCTATTGATATTTTTCCAAACAGGTAATTCCAATGAAACACCAATCGGATTCCATCCTTGTCTTTTTAATAATAATAAAGCCATGGAAGAGTCTATTCCCCCAGACATCCCAACAACAATTTTTTTAGCTTTATCAAAGCCCATTATTTATACCTTTTTTCAATTATTTTCTTTCCATTTTCTATTCTTTTATGCAATTCTTCTAATTCTTTAGGAACGATTTTATTATTTTTTATAAGATAATCATAGATAGCTTCTGATAGAGCATCAATAGCCAAAACAGAACAATGGGTTTTTACTGGAGGTAAAACACCTAAGGAATCAATCATTTGTTTTTGATTTATTTTAAGGGCTTGTTTTATTGTTTTTCCTTTTGCTAAATCAGTAATAATGCTACTGCTTGCTAAGGCTGCAACACATCCATAAGCTTCAAATTTTATATCTTTAATTATTTCTTCTCCTTTCTTGTTTTTATCAACTTTTATATATAGCTGCATTACATCTCCGCAAATTAAGTTTCCCACTTTACCAATACCATCTGGATTCTTTATTTTTCCAAAATTGCGTGGATTCTTAAAATATTGTAGAACTTTTTTATTGTACATATGGAGATATTTTTCTTAATCTTTTTATAGTTTTTGGAAGTATTTTAAGTAGGTAATTAATATTTTGTTCTTTGGTCCATCTTCCTATAGTCAATCTTAAAGAACCATGTGCTTGTTCTGGTCGTAATCCACATGCCAAAAGAATATGGCTTGGCTCTAGTTTTTCAGATGAACAGGCAGAACCAGTAGAGGTTGCAATTCCGTAGGAGTTTAAATCCATTACAATTGATTCACCTTCAACATAAGAAAACCAAAAATTAGCATTATTAGGTAATCGTTTTATTGGATGACCATTGAGGTGAGAATCTGGTATTTTTTTCAAGATTTCATGAATTAATTTATCTCTTAATTTAATTTGTCTTTTCATCTCTTTTTTCATTTCTTTTTCACAGATTTCTACAGCTTTTCCAAATCCTACAATTGCGGGAACATTAACTGTTGATGATCTTAGTCCAAATTCATGTTCGCCGCCATGAATTAATGGTTCAATTTTTGTCCCAGATTTAACATATAATAAAGCTGCACCTTTTGGACCGTAGATTTTATGTGAGGAAGCGGTTAATAAATCAACCTTCATTTTTTGTACATCAAGAGGTATTTTTCCAAAACTTTGGGATACATCTGTATGAAAATATACTCCTTTTTTTTGACAGATTTTTCCTATTTGTTCAATTGGTTCAATTGTTCCTATTTCATTACTTCCATGAATTATGGATACTAGTATTGTATCTTTTCTTATTGCTTTTTCTACATTTTTTGGATTGATAACTCCATATTTATCAACTTTTATTTTTGTAATCTTAAAACCACGTTTTTCTAACCATTTAGCACTATTTAAAACACAATCATGTTCTATAGAAGAAATAATAATATGTTTTCCTTTGTTTTGGTTAGCAAAAGCTATTCCTTTGAGAGCAAGATTATTGCTTTCTGTTGCTGAGCTGGTAAAGATTATTTCGTTTTGATTTTTTGCATTAAGTGTTTTTGCGATTGTTAGACGGGTTTTTTCAAGAGCTTTTTTTGTTTCCTCACCAAAATTATGTAATGAAACAGAATTTCCAAATTTTTCTGTAAAATAAGGGATCATTGCTTTTAATACGCGATGATCAACTGGAGTAGTGGCAGCATAATCTAAATATGTGTTTGTAATTTTCATATAATTTTCATAATTCAGTGAATTTTAGCACAAATAAAGTAGGTTTACAATTCTTATAATTTTTGGTATTTTATACATAAAGCCGGGGTAACTCAGTGGTAGAGTAGCTGTTTCGTAAACAGCAAGTCGCGAGTTCGAGTCTCGCCCCCGGCTCCATAATTTAGGAGCATAGGTTGTCAATTCAAGTCAGACTACAGGCTCCGTTGACTTTATTTTGATTTATTCTATAATTATCTACTAAGGCAATAGCAGGAAAAATTAAGAAAAGGAGGTGTTTGGAATGAGAATTCAACACAAAATTTCAAAATTAAAAGGAAACGCCTCTTCTACATATAGCGAAGCAATTACTAATAGTAAAAAAGTGTTAGATAATTTATTCGCAGAAAACAATCGGCAACAGATTTTGTATGTTTTATCTGTTGCAGAATTAAGGGCAAAAGGTAAAGATTTATCTGTTGTCAAATTAAAAAAGCTTTTTAAGGCAGCAAGGTTGAATGGGGAGGTGATTCTGAAAAGAATGCGATTAGTAAATTTCTACTTGAATAGCTTAAGACCAGAAGAGGCAGAGAAATTTATCAAAAAATTGGGAAATCCTGAAGGGAGAAATATAAATGCAACTTCACAAACAAGTTCACAAGAAAGGTAAGGTCATTAATTCTGCTATTGCCTTACCATACTTACTGTCTAGGTCCAGATACATATGATACACCTAGGTTTGTAATGTGATGAAATGTTTTGTTGGTAATTTAACGACCTTTAGTCTATTAGAATATTCTTGGGGGGTTAGATAATTGAGAGCTTGATGGGGCCTAATATTGTTCCAAATATATTCCCATGCTTTAATTCTTTCTTGCATCACAGAAAGCGCAGAGCATACATTTCCTTGTTGATAGAATTCTTTCTTGTCTGCTTGGTGAGATATTTCCACATACGTATTCTGTTTAGGAGTTCTGGGGTAGATAAAGTAATGGGAAATATCAAGCTTTTTGCACAAATTATCAAATTCTTTTAAGAAAGGAGATCCATTGTCTGTTTGGACAGTCTTAATGGGAAAAGGGAAGTTTTTTATGCGCTCTTCAAGAAACGCTTTTCCGTTTCTTGAAAACTCTGAAGCATAGACTCTTAATATTCTTCTTTTAGATAAAACATCAATAGCTGTAAACTGATAATATTTTTTCCCTCCAGTAAGCATTATATATTTTGTATCTATTTGGACCATATCCCCTTCAGAAGATATGCTTAATCCTTTGGGAAATCTTGCTCTCGGACTTAGCGCGGCTTTCCTTCGTTTCTTTGATATCTTTCTATTAATTAATCCCCGTCTTTTTATTGTTCTTCCTATTGTACTGGCTGATACATGAATATTTTCTCTTGCCAACAAAGTTCTAATTTTATATTTTGACCAAGCAGGATATTGTTTTCTTAATTGAATAATCCTCATTAATATATCCCCTTGAATAACAGGTTTTCTAACATTCTTTGGTTTTCTGGAATATTCATTAAAACCAATAATCCCTGATTGTTTAAATCGTTTAAACCATCTATACAAAGTCATTCTTCCTATGCCAAAGTGCCTGGCTGTTAGAGACGTATCCTGTCCATGTCCTCTGTACCAATCCAACACCTTAATCTTATATCTTGCCCGTTCAGTTAATTGATCTGCCAGAAATGATGAACGAGCAATAGACGCAGCTCCTGGCAGGATTGTGCCATATATCGTCATATGGCAACCATTATACCTTCCCTTCATATTTTTAAAAGTTCTAGGTGTATCATATCATATGGACCAGTACACTTACTTGACAAAGAAATTTGGATTCTATATACTTAATTAAAGTTTCCCAAGACATCAGGCAGCAATAAGCATAAGGCCTGGTAAGGAATAGACTTAATGTTTTTATATTCTATCTGTGGGAAACCACAGATTTTTAATTTTATGATTTCAAAAGAAAAAAAACAACAAATTATCAAAGAGTTATTAGAGCAAATTAAAGATGCTAAGGCAATTTACTTTGTTAATTTTTTAGGATTGAAAGTTTCTAAAATGAATGGATTACGTCAAGAATTAAAAAAAGGTAATGCTAAAGCAAGAGTAGTAAAAAAGAACTTAGCTAAAATCATTTTTTCTCAAGAAGGTTATATGAATGAAATTATTGACGATAAAGCGAGCTCTTTAATGGTTAATTTCGCTTTTGAAGATCCGATTAATACAGCTAAAGCGCTTTGGAATTTTTCTAGAAAAAATGATAGATTTCAGATTTTAGGCGGAATAACAGAAGGAGAATTCTTAGATGCGGCAGAAGTAATAAAATTAGCAAAAATTCCGTCAAAAGATATACTTTTAGGTCGATTAGTTGGTTCAATAGCTTCCCCAATGCAACGATTATTATATACCTTAAATGGAAATATTCAGAAATTAGTTGTAGTATTGGAAGGAGTAAAAGCAACAAAATAGTTCGTTTAATAATTTAGTAATATATAATTATCATGGAAGAACAAAAAGAAGAAAAAAAGGAAGAGAAAAAAGAAGAAAAAAAGGAAGAAAAAATTTCTAAAAAATTAGAGGAAATAATCAAAACAGTTGAAGAATTAAGTGTTATGGAATTAGCAGATTTAGTTAAAGCCTTAGAGGATAAGTTTGGTGTTTCTGCTACTCCACAAGTAGTAGCTTCAGCTGGTGCAGCTGGTGGTGCTGAAGAAGAAGAAGGTGGAGAGAAGAAAGAATCAGTTTCTGTAATTCTTCAAGATGCTGGGCAATCAAAGGTTCAGATTATTAAGGCCATAAAAGAAATTATGGGCTTAGGATTGAAAGAATCAAAAGATTTAGTAGATGCTGCTCCGAAAGCATTAAAAGAGAATATTTCTGTATCTGAAGCAGAAGAAATTAAGAAAAAATTAGAAGAAGCTGGTGCTACTGTTGAAATAAAATAGGTATAGTGCGCGTGTAGCTCAGTTGGTTAGAGCGTACGATTCACATTCGTAAGGTCTCTGGTTCGAATCCAGACACGCGCACTGATAATTTCTAAAACCCTTGATTTTTTCTGAAATAGAGCTATACTTTAAATGTAGAAGAAAATAAATAAAAAGGTCGATAAAAAATTTAAAATATATATTTTTATGAATTTTAAAAATAAATGGGTATTAGTAGCAATTGCAATAGTAGTAATAGCTATCATTGTTATAATTGCTCGCAATTCTAGTACTCCAGTTGAGGTTCCTACAACAACAACTATAGAAGAAGTTGTTGATGAAACTTTACCTATGGATGATGTAATTATTGATATGGACGTAGAAGACGTTGTTGCCCCAATGGAAGTACCTACTGAATAAGTAGAATTTTTTAAAAAGATCTGTTGTATTTGATATAGCAGGTCTTTTTATTTACATATAAAGTTATCCACAATTTGACTTGACAAGATTTAAATGTTTGCTATACTAAGGATGCTGTCGTTTCGAGAAGCTTGCTTCAAAGAACGGTGGCATTTTTTTATACTCATATAATAACAAAAAATGCGGAGAATTGTTCTTCATATTTCTGATTAACTTTATTAATAAGACGTGATATTATAAGTATGCTCTTAAAAGAATTTCCCAAAACCGATCCAAAAGTTTTGAGAAATAAGGTAAGAAGAATAGAATAAAATAGACTTGAGTTAGAAAAAAGTAGAACTTATTAAGGTTAGGGGCTGGTATATTGTTATCAGCCCCATTTTAATATAAAATAGAGATATTATGAGTTTATCAATTGGGATTGTTGGCTTGCCTAATGTTGGAAAATCTACTCTTTTTGAAACAATAACAAAAAAGCAAGTAGATAAAGAAAATTATCCTTTTTGTACCATCGACCCAAATGTCGGTGTTGTTGCTGTGCCAGATGAGCGGGTAGATAAATTAACAGATTTAAGTAAATCAGTAAAAAAGGTTTATACAACAATAGAATTTGTTGATATTGCTGGTTTGGTTAAAGGAGCAAGTCAGGGAGAAGGATTAGGAAATAAATTTTTGGCTAATATTAGAGAAACAGATGCTATTGTTTATGTTTTAAGATGTTTTAAAAATGAAAAGATAGTTAATACATTAGATAATATAGATCCGCTTTTGGAAAAGGAAACATTAGAAATGGAGTTAACTTTGAAAGATTTAGAAGCAGTAGATAAAAGACTTTCAGGTATAGATAAGGAAATTAAATTAGGAGCAAAAGAGGCGATTGAAGAAAAGAAAGTATTAATTAAGGCTCAAGATTTTTTACAAAGAGGGTCTATCCTGTATGAAGAAGAATGGGATGAAGAAGAAAAGAAAATTCTTAATAAGTATCAATTATTAACTTTAAAGCCAAAAATATATTTATTAAATGGGCAGGAAAGTGAAGTTCCAGCACATATTTTAGAAGTTTTTAATAAAAATAAATGGCCATATTTAATTATGGATGTGGCAATGGAATTAGAAACTGTTGGTTTTTCTGCAGAAGAAAGAGTATCCTTTGGCCTTCCTGAACAATCAGAATTGGATCTATTAATCAAACTCGCTTATGATTTATTAGGATTAATTACTTTTTTGACAACTGGGGAAGATGAAACTAGGGCATGGACTTTAAGGAAGGGTCTTAAAGCTCCTCAAGCTGGAGGAGTTATTCATAGTGATTTTTTTGATAAATTTATTAAAGCTGAAGTTATTGATTGGAAGAAATTAATAGAAGCAGGTAATTGGAGTGCTGCTAGACAAAATGGCTGGATTCGATTAGAAGGTAAAGAGTATGAGGTGCAGAATGGAGATGTTATAATATTTAAACATGGAGGATGAAAAAGAAATTTATTTTTCAAGGAAAAGTACAAAGCGTGGGATTCCGTTATGCAGCGAAGATGTTAGCTGAAAAATATAATTTAGCTGGTTGGGTAGAAAACAATAATGATGGAAGTGTTACTTTAGTGGTAGAAGGGTTAGAAGAAAACATGGAAAGTTTAATAAATAATTTAAAAGATTATTTTCAGGATAATATTGAGAATATAGAAGAGAATATAGAAAAAGACGATGGGTTAATTGATTTTGAAATAAAATGATTTTTATTAAACATAAAGAGGATAAAGGAGGTTTATTTGTTTGGACTAAGCATTCAGAAGTAAAGATGCATCAATATATGCTTTCTGAAAGCAGGGTAAAGCGTGTAATAAGAAACCCACAAAGGGTGGAAGAAGGAATTGCTCCAAAGACATTAGCTTCAATGCAAAAAGCTGGTTCTAAGAAGCATCCTTATGAGATTTGGGTAATGTATCAACTTGTTAGCAAGCAAGGTCATAGAATAAAAGTTATTAGTGCATGGAAATATCCGGGAATAACTAAACCAGGTGATCCTATTCCTATTCCTCCAGATATTTTTGAAGAAATAATTCAACAATTAAAAGCGTAAATATGGGAAAAGAGAAATTTGAAGATTTAATAAGTGAGGCTTTAAAAAAACTTCCTTATCGGTTTTTAAATAAATTAAAAAACGTTGCGATTATAGTGCAGGATAAACCAAGTGAATTCCAGAAACAACAATTAGGTTATTCTTCTGGTGGTTGTATTTTAGGTTTGTATGAAGGCGTTCCTCAAATTAAAAGACAGTATTACAATAGAGCAGCACCAGATAAAATAACTTTGTTTCAAAAAAATATTGAAAATGCAGCAGGTGGTGATGAGGAAAAAATAAAAGAAATTGTTCAAGGAACAGTTTGGCATGAAATAGCTCATCATTTTGGTATGAACGAAGAGGAGATTCAAAAAAGAGTTGAAAATAAAAAACCATTTTCTGGAAAAGAAACAATTACTTTTGATCAATTCCAACAATTAGATTTGCGTTCTGCTAAAATTTTAAAGGTAGAAAAAATAGAAGAAGCAGATAAACTTCTTCTTTTAGATATTGATTTAGGTGAAGAAAAAAGACAATTAGTTGCTGGTATTGCTCAGGATTATTCTCCAGATGAATTAGTAGGTAAAACAATAATTATAGTAGCTAATTTAGAGCCCAGAAAAATAAAAGGTTATGTAAGCCAAGGTATGCTTTTAGCAGTTGATTCTCCTGGGGGACCTGTTCTATTAGTCCCAGAAGGAGAAGTATCACCTGGAAGTAAAGTAAAATAAAAAAATATGAAGAAACTATATGTTATTAATAATTCAGGACAAAAAGAACCATTTTCATGGAAAAAGATTTGTATTGGCGCTGAACGTGTTGGCGCTTCAAAAATTTTAGCA
>Ga0208325_1000442_pt1 | contig 11326 bp, 8 predicted proteins | sample PL_2010_330m_FD_185486 | JGI IMG/M metagenome (GOLD analysis project Ga0208325, IMG submission 185486) | Freshwater microbial communities from Powell Lake, British Columbia, Canada to study Microbial Dark Matter (Phase II) - PL_2010_330m... | ecosystem: Environmental > Aquatic > Freshwater > Lake...
GAAATAACTATCAGCCGTCAGCGATCAGCTTTCAGCAAAGAGCAATCAGCTATCAGCGCTCAGCTTTCAGGAAGAAAGGAAGCTATCAGCCTTCAGCTGTCAGCGATCAGCTTCCAGTTCGAGCTTCCTGCTCACGCAATGAAGCCAACGAACCCCATGAACCCTACGAACTCAACGAACTCTTCCCAGGGAATCATGGCGTGCCTTCACGGAACTCCCCCAATATGTTCATTTGCGAGACGCGACCCCGGATCCCGGTAGCGATCGCGTTTATTGAGAATCGTCGACCAGCTTAGTCCCGCCTGAGCGCCCTCCAGGATAAGAAACTCGAACAAAATTCGGTCATCATGAACGGGCACACCCCACTCCTTGTCGTGGTAGCGCACGTAGCGAGGATTACTCCCTGCCCAGCCACAGCGTTTGATTGTCATCGGTAGTCCCTCCGCTCCTAAGGCGAGATGATCCAGTCACGCTTTCCAAGCTGTTTCGCTGGATCCTCTCTCATGGAAAGGGAGATTCGCCCACGTGCTGTGTCCACATCCAGCACCGTGACTGTGACCCGCTGCTGCACTCTTACCACCTCGGATGGGTTATTGACGAACCTGTCGGCGAGCTGGCTGATGTGGACGAGCCCATCCTGATGCACCCCAATATCCACGAACGCGCCGAACCTGGTCACGTTGGTCACGATCCCCGGAAGCTTCATCCCAACTGCAAGGTCTTCTAGGGAATGGACGGTGTCGGCGAAGGTGAATGGCTCGAAACAATCGCGTGGATCACGGCCTGGCTTGGCTAGCTCAGCGATGATGTCGTTCAGGGTGGGAAGGCCGATAACGTCAGTGATGTAGCGATGAAGATCGAGTTTGTTGCGCAACTCCTCGTGTTGCATCAGATCCGCGATCGAGCAGTCGAGATCCTTGGCCATCAGGCCGACGACTCCGTAGCTCTCGGGGTGCACGGCACTGGCATCGAGCGGGTTGCTTGCGTTTCTAATTCGGAGGAATCCAGTCGCCTGTTCGAATGCCTTCGGCCCGAGGCGGGGCACCTGTAGCAGTTCCTTGCGGCTGTCAAAAGGTCCGTTTTCGTCCCGGTAGGAGAGAATCTTTTTCGCCAACGCAGGATTGATGCCGGAGGCCATCGCCAGAAGCGAACTGCTTGCCGTATTTACCTCCACGCCGACACTGTTGACGCAGCTCTCCACTACGTCAGAAAGGCTCTGCTTCAGCCTTCTTTGGTCGACGTCGTGCTGATACTGCCCCACACCGATCGACTTTGGATCGATCTTCACGAGCTCGGCGAGGGGATCCATCAATCGCCTCCCGATGGAGACCGCCCCACGCACGGTAATGTCGTGATCGGGGAACTCGTCCCTCGCGATCCGTGAAGCAGAGTAGATCGACGCCCCGCTCTCGTTCACCATCACGATCTGGGTCGAGTTGTCGAGGTCAAGTTTGTGAACAAACGCCTCCGTCTCGCGCCCCGCTGTCCCATTTCCAACCGCGATCGCCTCGATCGAGAAGCGCTGCACGAGATCGCGAATGACCTTTTCCGCCTCCTTGATCCGTTCCTTCGACTGGATGGGATAGATCACCGTGTGGCATAGGAGTTTTCCCTGCTTGTCGAGGCAGACTACCTTACACCCGGTGCGAAATCCTGGATCGATCGCCAGGACCGCTTTCTGCCCCAGCGGAGGCGCCATCAGGAGCTGGCGCAGGTTCTGCGTGAAGACATGGATTGCTTCGCCGTCCGCTCTCTCCTTGACATGGTGGCGGGCTTCTGTCTCCAACGATGGTGCGAGCAGCCGCTTGTAGGCGTCATCGACCGCGGCGGTCATCTCGACTACGGTAGGGCTATGCGCTCTGATCAAGCGTCGGTAGAGGCGTGATAGTGCGTCAGCCTGCGGCGGTCGGATCGTGAGGTTCAGTACCCCTTCCCGCTCACCGCGGAGGAGGGCGAGAATGCGATGGCTGGGTGCCTTGGAAATCTGCTCTCGTGCATCGAAGTAATCACGGTACTTTGCCCCTTCCACATCCTTCCCTTTGGCAACCTTAGAAGAGATGATGCCTTTCCTGAGGAAAAGCCTCCGAATCTCGTCCCTGCTCGCAGCATCCTCGTTCACCCACTCGGCGATGATGTCCCGTGCGCCAGCGAGCGCATCTTCGACAGTTTCGACCCCCTTACTGCTGTTGATGAATGCGTGTGCTTCCTCGTGCGCGTTGGTCCCTTGCTTCTGAGCGAAAATAGTGATGGCGAGCGGTTCGAGTCCCTTCTCATGGGCGATAGTGGAACGCGTACGCCGCTTTGGCCGATAGGGGAGGTAAATGTCCTCAAGGGTGGACAGGGTCGCTGCTCCGTGAAGAGCGACGCGTAGCTCATCGGTTAGGATCTGCCGTTCCAACAGCGAGTCGAGGATCACCTCGCGCCGCTTGTCGAGCTCGGTGAGTTGTGCCAGACGATCGCGGATGGAGGTGATCATTACCTCATCCAGCGATTCGGTCCGTTCCTTGCGGTAGCGGGCGATGAACGGGACCGTCGCCCCATCGGAAAGAAGCGACACGACAGCGCTCACCTGTGTCTCTCCGATCATCAGCTCAGACGCAATCAATGCGGTGTGCGTTTCAGACAATATCCATCCCCCTTGCGAAGGTCGCTTTATTGCCGACTCAGATCTTACCTTATCTCGGTGCTCGCTACCGCAGCTTTGCCAAGAGGTTAGATGGCTCAGAGGGCGCTTTATTCCTACTATCAGAGTTAGCCAATGCGCGCCTGAAATTTGCTGATTACTTGGAGCGGAATGGGTGGTTGGACGCAGCAGGAAATTATCGCTCATCGGGAGCCTTGTTGGCAAAGATGGTGACTGAGCGTCGCGCTGATCGAATAGTCTTAAATGAAGTTGCCGCGCTCGAGGAGAGAGCGTTAGCATCACTGGCAGAAAGGAGTAAGTAAGGGTTAGCTCTCGCAATCATGCACTACCTTAGGGTATCTCATCTCGATCGTCATCATCGAGGAAGATGCCTTGTCCCGCATTCCCAAGAAGGCTTAAGCAGCCACTCCCATTGGTCGGTCACTAACGTCCCCAACACAAACGTCCAGCTGATGTCCTTGGAGATCTGTAGACCAGCTTGCGCGGGCGTGATCGCGCAAAGACTCTACTGTTCCCGGAAGAGGGACGGGAAGAACTACAGGAGAGCGATATCCATGCTAATCCCGATGTCCCTTGCATGGGGCATGACCTCTGACAGGACGTATCTGTCTTGGGTGCTGGAAAAGACAGCAAGAATGAAAGGCGCGATCCCTTATATGCTGAGTACATTTCTTAGCTGAGGCAACGATACGGTTTAGAGTACATTTTGGATGAGCCAATGCGCCCCTTGACATCATCAGAGAGGAAGTGTATAGTACGACAGTCATGAAGTGGTATAAGCGTAGATGTTTCTCTTGCTTGCGTAGACGTACGGTCGGGTAGCACCCCGAGCCGTATGCTTCTTTCCCCCTTTTTTTCTAGGTTTACTCTTACGTATACGGTTCAAGTTGCTGCCCGACCCGCCGATCCGTTTCACAGCCATCAGGTTATCTTGTCCGACCAAGTAGCTCTTTCCCCAGATGAATATGAAGCCTTGTATACCAAATGAAAGCAGGTTAAAGGAGCTCACAAAATGAAGAAAATCGACAAAGTAGTGTTAGCTTACTCCGGAGGGTTGGATACCTCGGTTATTGTTCCATGGTTAAAGGAAAACTATGACTGTGAAGTAATTGCCTTTACTGCCGATGTAGGACAGGGAAGCGATGAACTAGTGGGGCTGGAGGAAAAGGCCATTGCTAGTGGCGCAAGCAAGGTTTACATTGCCGATTTGCGTGAAGAGTTTCTCACCGAATATGCGTTCCCCACCCTGCAGGCGGGCGCTATCTATGAAAAACTTTACCTTTTGGGTACAGCTACTGCTCGTCCCCTCATTGCTAAGTACATGGTGAAGACTGCTGAAGAGGAAGGGGCCGACGCTGTAGCACACGGCTGCACTGGCAAGGGTAATGATCAGGTACGCTTCGAGCTTACCTTTAAAGCCCTTAACCCTACACTGCAGGTGATCGCTCCGTGGCGCGAGTGGAAGATCCGCTCTCGTGAGGATGCACTAGCCTATGCCCGTGCTCATAGTATTCCAGTGGCAACAACAGAAAAATCCATCTACAGTCGTGATCGGAACATCTGGCACCTGAGTCATGAAGGCGGCATCTTGGAAGATCCTTGGAACGAGGCAGAGAAAGAGATGTACTGCCTCACCACGCCGCCAGAGGGCGCGCCTGATGACCCCCATTACCTGACCATTGGTTTTAACAAGGGTGTGCCAATCGCTATTGATGGCAATCCGCAGGGACCAGTGGAACTTCTCACCCACCTCAATGAACTGGGTGGTGCCCATGGGGTCGGTCTTGCTGACATGGTGGAGAACCGCCTGGTGGGCATGAAATCGCGGGGCGTGTACGAGACCCCTGGAGGAACCATCCTCTATACTGCGCACCAAGGACTGGAGAGCATTTGTCTGGATCGGGAAACCCTACATTACAAGGAACTAGTCGGCCATCGCTACGCTGAATTGGTGTACAACGGTCAGTGGTTTACGCCACTGCGTGAGGCCATAGATGCCTTCGTCGCTAAGATTCAGGAACGGGTGACTGGGACCGTGCGTGTCAAGCTATACAAGGGCAGTTGCACCGTAGTGGGTCGCAAATCACCCTTTAGTCTCTACCGTGAGGATTTTGCCACCTTTGGCCAGGACGACGTCTATGATCAGAGTGACGCAAAGGGCTTCATCAATCTGTTTGGTTTGCCTCTCAAGGTTAAAGCGCTGATCGACATGGAAAACGGAGGAATGTCAGAACTGGAGTCACCCGACTACAGCCGCTTTAAGCGAGACTAATGCAGGGTTACAAGCCACAAGGAGGAGAAAACGTGACACTTTGGGGAGGGCGTTTTACATCAGCAACCGATGAGTTGATGAGACACTTTGGCGACTCCATCGGATTCGATCGGCGGATGTACGCTGCCGATATTCGAGGGAGTATCGCCTATGCTAGTGCCTTGGCACACGCGGGCATCATTACCAAAGAAGAACGCAACCAAATTATTACTGGCCTGGAGCAGGTTCGTACCGAATTCGACAGCAGCGCCTTTCAGATCAAACCGGGCGATGAGGATATTCACACTGCCGTCGAGCGGCGACTTGAAGAGCTGATAGGCCCGATAGCGGGCAAGCTGCACACCGGTCGTTCTCGTAACGATCAGGTGACTACCGATCTCCGCCTCTACTTGTTGGACACAATAGCGGCCTTGAGACAGGCTTTGATCGAATTACAAGTGGTTGTTATCGAGAAGGCTGAGAGTCACCTGGACATTGTCATGCCAGGGTACACACATCTACAACCAGCACAACCAGTGCTTTTCAGCCACTGGCTGATGTCGTTCTTTTGGAAGTTTCAACGTGATCACGAGCGACTAACCGATTTAACAGGGCGCATGCGAGTCTGTCCGCTGGGGTCGGGGGCGCTGGCCGGGAATCCATTCAAGATAGATCGCAGAACGCTGGCCGCCGAACTGGGCTTCGCCAGCGTAAGCGAGAACAGTATGGATGCGGTGAGCGACCGAGACTACGTCGTCGAATTCTTGACTTGGGCTGCCTTGGTGCAGGTGCACCTCAGTTGCCTGGCGGAGACCCTCATCATATGGTCCGCACGCGAGTTTGGGTTCGTGGAAGTAGCTGATGCTTACACCACCGGCTCCAGCATCATGCCCCAAAAAAGGAATCCCGACTCGCTGGAGTTGATACGTGGTAAGAGCGGACGAATACTGGGTCACTTAGCGGGGTTCCTGACTACGCTTAAGGGGCTCCCATCAACCTACAACAAAGACCTACAGGAGGACAAAGAGGCACTTTTCGACGTGATCGATACGCTTAAAAAGGAGCTTCCTATCGCAGCGGGGGTGATTCGCACTATGCAGGTGAATGCGGCACATATGACCGCCGCGCAGGACGATAGCCTTCTCGCAACAGACCTTGCAGACTACTTGGTACGTAAAGGCATACCATTCCGCCAGAGTCATCACTTGGTAGGTCTGGCCGTGAGGCGATCCGAGAGGTTGGCGGTATCAGTGAAAGACTTACCTCTGGGCGATTACCAGGCGATCCATTCGGCCTTTGGCGAAGACTTGTATGAGGCTCTCGATTTCCAACGGTCGGTAGAAGCGCGGGATACACAAGGGGGTACCGCTCCAGTAGTGGTGCATGCCCAGATTGAGAAAGCCAAAGCGCTACTATCTCAAAGACAACTAATAACAAGCAAGTGAAGTCGTGCGGAGACCGGGTCACACCTTCATCCTTGTTGTTCTTCGTCTTAGGGTTGGCATGTCGTGGAAAGACCATCGCGGCTGGAATACGAGGGTGCCATCTATCATGTCACCAGTCATGGGAATGCACACGAAAACATCAGAAGATGAACCACTATCAACACAGCCAGGGCAAAAAACCCGGGGTTACTTATGGCTAGGTATGCTGTCCCCGTGCTTCAGGAGGGTGCAAACCGAGCGAACGAACCCAGCTTGATGATCGGTTCGTAGATGTCAGTTCGCTTGTTGACGAAGTCCCAGATGTCGTCCGGGTTGGCCGCCCCGGGAGCAACACCGAAGTACTTACCCGCCTTGGAATAAGAGCGGGCGACCAGCCATGAGCAGATGGGGTATCGAGGGTTACTGGTCAGTCGCCGGAACAAGTAGATTTCGCTTAGGAGCCTGTCCAGAAGGTGGGCGATGATCTTGCCAAACCCGTACAGTTTACCAATTTGCCGGTTGGCCTCGGTAATGATGATCTCGATTTCCTCCGGCTTTAGGTTCTTGGCCCGATAGACCGCTACTTGCTGTCCCTTCGACGAACCGTACTGCTTCCACAGCCGGTGCTTCCTGACCTTGATCAACGCCTCTACGACCACAGCGGTTTGGATGCCGCCTTCCTCCACGATGACCCCGACATGGTTCACCTTGGTTCGCTTCTCACCGATCGATCGCGTGAAAAAGCGAATCGCTCGACTGAACAGACTGGGTCCACGCGTGAAGAAGATATCGCCAGGCTTTAGCAGTACTTCCATCATCAACTCCTTAACAGCGTGCGAGGGGGTCTCATTCTTGGGGAGATAGTGCGCAACCGGGTAAGCTCGTCACCAGACGCGGTCAACCCGCAGTCGAATCGTACCAGTCTCGTCCCAGGTGGTTACCAACAGATCGCCAAACAACGTCGTGTGGGGTCGGTTGGCGCCATCGGCGACTAAGGTCTCCCGGCTCACGACTGTTCCATCCGGGGCCAGCACCATACGTACCAGAGAGCCGCTGTCGTCCGGCAATATCGAACCTGGCTGCGGAGCGGAGGGCCTGTTCTGGCGCAGCGACACGCCGGTGTGGACGCGAAGATGCACAATAGTGTAGCCACTATCTAATCGGACAGCGGTGGCCATCGAGGCATTCGTACCGTCTTCATCCAGCACTGGCCTGATATCAACGGGGCGCCACGAGGTGTCAAACTTAATGAGTCGCGCCGCGCTGGTGGCTGTGGGATTCAGAGTCTCGGAGGCGAAGACAAGGTAGCCGCCATCTACCTGAATAGCGCTGGAGCCATTAGCGTGAGTGAAGTTGCGACCCCCGATGCGAACCTGGCCGGTCTTATTACCCTTCGTGTCAAATCGGTGAACGGTGTGTCCGTATCCAGGTGCAAAGTGAGCTACGGCAATACCATTCGGCTCAGCCACTAGAAACATATCATTGGTGGGGCCGTCCGAATGTCCGACATGGACAAGGGCAAGACGCTGGAACTCTTTGTCCAGCTTCAGCAGATAGCTGGCACTGTCTCCTGCCGCTGAGAATACAAGCCAGTGATAGCCGTGGGCAAAGATATGCCAGTGGTCGGCGATAGACAGTCCACTCGTGTCGGCTGGACTGGCCACAGTCTGCCACGAAATCGCGGCCGCAGGGTCACTTACATCCAACCGGCCAATAAGAAGCTTACCATCCGACTCTGCAGACATGGCGAGCTGGGGATTGCCGTCATCAATGGCGAAGAGCCACACGTTCGCTCCCGGGATGGTCTTGGGGTCAAACATGGGCGCAATATTGGGTGCGGTGGTAACGGATGCCGGCGCTGCAGTTGAAGGGGGAGCAGCGCAACCAGAAACAAGCACGGCTGACAATATTACCAGAATGACAAGACTCTTCATGTTTACCTCCGCATGAACGGCAGTTTCGCTTTCTTCACCATAGAGTTCATCGAACGCTGAACCTCAGCAATCGGAAGCTGAATTTGAATTCACCAACCCACAGATAGCTGCCGTCAAAGGCAAGCCCAGCAGGCCAGAAAAGAGAATCTCTGAGCGCGAGGGGAGAGGAGTCGGGTCCACCTGTCCCAAGTATCACATCAGGCTTTCTTCCATTGATGGCTTCCGTCAAATCTCTCCAGATTTGCACCCGGCTGAAGTTGGTATCGGCTACGAAGAGGCTGCCCTGTGCCACAATGGCGTTTTGCGGCAGGTTGAAAGTGCCCCTGCCTCACACGCTGAAGGGTTGCGCATTTGCCGATAAGTCCGCCACTTTGTACAGGTAAACTGCATGATTGAAGATGGAAGTGACCGCCAAGTAATCGCCGTCACTGGAGAGCCGCCATGGTCCATCCACAGAGATGCTGAACTGTGGGGGAGTGTCAACGTCCGGTATCCCATTCCACACGTAAACCTTGTTAGCATCAGTGTCAGATAAATAGAAGTATCTGTCGTCCAGCGCCACTCCTTTCAGGTCTTGGAAGAAAATGCCGCCGATACCACCTCGGAGGGTAGTGTCAGGCAACTGTTCATCTAGGGGGAGTTCTCTCCATATGAACACCGTATCCCTGCCGGCTAAGACCAGAGTGTCATTCCATAGGACATTGTCCCAAGGCGGTTCGGGAAGAGTATAGACCGCGTCCGGATACGCCCCACTCTGATCAGGAAGTTGCTTCCAGATATAGAGCTTGCAGTCAAAGTCTGAAGACACAAACAGCCTTTTGCCGTCGGTGGCGGGCACGCCATTTGTAATGGAATAGAGGGTATCCAGGGTATTGGTGTCAATATCGGGACTGCCGAGGGCGAAATCCGGTTTCTCCGATGGTTTCGTAGGTATACTGTTATACACCACCACCCGGTTGCCGTTGTACATGGAAACATAAATCTTCTCCCCGGCAATGGCAAGAGAAGCACCGTCCCCACCAGTAAATTTGAAGTCCGAGATAGAGACGGTGGGCAAGTCAGTAGCACTCGTGGGGAAGGTGTCCCAGATATGCAGTGTACTGCCAAGCATTAGTAGCCTGCCATCTGGGGTGAAATCACCGGTCATCCACGCACCCCTGAAGTCCAGAGGATCCGGGCTAAAAAAGTCATAAGGCTCGTCATCTTTAACGGGGAAAGTCGACCAGAAGAAGTTACCAATACTTTGCCCGGTGTTCTTGGCATTATGGTCTCCCACGATCAGACATTTACCGTTACTGGTGATCGTGCGGGGTGTTCCCATGTCCCCGCCGCCGCCGAGGTAGACATCAGCTGGCTGGTTGTCCTGGAAGGGAAAAGTATTCCAGATGAGAACGTAGCTGCCCTGAGTGCTCGAGATCACCAATTTCTCTCCGTCGGTCCACACTCCCCAAGGCCAGCCGAAGCAGGTCTTGCTAGGCTGGCCGAAAGGTATTGAGTCCACCCACCCGTCCAGGACGATATCCGCAGGGGTGGCGTTGCTAGTGGGGAATTGAGTCCATATCAAGATGCGGTCGTTATAGGTATCAGCCACCACTACGCGGGTGCCGTCCGTGGAAACGCCGACTGGCCAGTTCATCTGATGCCTCCCGGTACCGGGACTATTGCTGGTGAAATCCGGCTGCCCCAGCACCACATCCGGCGAAGTATTACCGACCGGAAGGTTGTTCCAGATCAGCACCCGGTTGTTGTTGCCGTCGACGAGTAGCAGGCGAACGCCGTCGCTGGCGATTCCTTTAGGATGGTTGAATGATAGTGGGCCGCCGGAGTTGTCAAAATCGAACCCGGAAAGCATGATATCCGCCTCCTGGCCGCTTGTGAACCAGCCCGACAGATTACCTTGGGCGACTCTGTAGTTTGAATCCACCTCAGATACTTCAACGGCAGCTTGAAGTCCGGGAAGTGAATCGTCTGGACCGCCGGGAGGGGCTGGGAATTGGGTGCCCAGGCTTTGCGGCGACGTACCGAGCTCAAGAAGGCATGCCGCAGTGATGTCATTTTCCATTCCCGTGGGAATAGCGGCGCCAGAGCGAAGCGCCTTGAGACGTTCCTGACCCAGGCTAACAGACACGCAATCGTCAAAACCGTCTGGCGCAGGGATAGATCCGGTAAGCAGCCCTTGGGTAATGAAGGGAGGATAGAGGTTACGTGCCTCTTCGAGTTGTTGCAGGGATAGATCCGGTAGCATTTCCTGCGGCGGTGATCCCGTTTGAGTTGGCTGCCGGTATGAAGCGGGAGGTAGTGCTGGGAGTTGTTCCAGGATGCCAGTGCTAACATCGGAAAGGATAGTGCGGTCACCATTAATGGGATTCACACGCAGTATTGCTTCAAGGCCAATATCCGCGACCACAATACTGCCATCTGCTTCCACCGCTATGCTATAAGGCAGTAAGATGCCAGCGCCACTACCGGTGCTAGCATCGGAAACGATACTACGGTTACCTGTGATCGGATTGACACGCACTATTACCCCAAGACCATAATCCGCGACCACAAGACTGCCATCTGGTGCCACCGCTATGCCAAAAGGCGAAGAAAAGCCAGGGTCATTGTGTATAGCATCTGGATTAACATTCACATCACCATCTGTCGCAGTGACCGGAACAACTGATACCGCGAACAACACGATCACTAATGCCAGTGCGAAAAGACTGTTCTTCACAATCCTCGCTAAATAACCTTCTTCTCTTCTTCTTACCATCTTGTTTCCCCTCCACATCGATTGGCAATATTCTATGACGAAGGTACACATCACGTTCACTCTTATGAGTTGGAGCTTCTGTTCAATCATGCACCAGAGTACCAAGAACCGACGAACTATGGTGCTGCCTCCTTCTCGTGTTTTGTTACTCCTTCGAGCCGCCATACACAACAAAAGAGGTGAACCGTACTTCCATGCGGGCGATGGCTCCTGTTCCTGCGTTCACACCGATCTTCCAGGGCCCAGTCATCGAAGATTCAAAGGATTCGCATTCTTCTCCATTGATGTACAGCGTGACTCTCCCTTCTCTTACCA
>Ga0208325_1000445_pt1 | contig 11304 bp, 9 predicted proteins | sample PL_2010_330m_FD_185486 | JGI IMG/M metagenome (GOLD analysis project Ga0208325, IMG submission 185486) | Freshwater microbial communities from Powell Lake, British Columbia, Canada to study Microbial Dark Matter (Phase II) - PL_2010_330m... | ecosystem: Environmental > Aquatic > Freshwater > Lake...
GGCCGATTTTATTAAAGGTCGTCTTCTTTAAACAAAAATGGGTTCCCTCCGAAAGCATATCCGCCGCCCACAACAAGTACCGGCCGGAATCATATTGTAAAACAGCCGCATCGTCCCCTATCCCGGCAACAATACCCCGCCCGCCGGTTAAAGCGCGAGCGCGTATATTTTTAATAAATTCAATTTCTCTTTTCATATTCAATTCACTATTCAAAGCAGTTTATTGTTTTTTTTATCCGTTTTTTATTCGGTTTTTTGATCATTCCCTTCTCCGTAATTATCCCCGAAATAAGCCGCGCGGGGGTGATATCAAACGCGGGGTTTTCCGCCTTTATATCTTTCACGGTAATATATTTTCCGTTAATTTTTTTAACTTCCGACGCGCATCTCTCTTCTATGGGGATCTCTTTACCCGAAGAAAGAGACAGATCAAAAGTTGATATGGGAGCGGCGACATAAAAAGGTATGTTGTGATACCGCGCCACGACCGCGAGAGAGTACGTTCCGATCTTGTTGGCTGTATCTCCGTTACTCGCGATGCGATCGGCTCCGACGATCACCATATCAATTTCACCCCTCGCCATAAAAGACGCCGCCATATTATCACAGATCAAAACTGCCGGAACCTTTGCCTTTGTAAGTTCCCACGCGGTGAGACGCGCTCCCTGCAGACGCGGACGCGTCTCATCCACGTAAACTTTTCGTATTTTTGATCTTCCCGCGAAAATAACGCCCAAAGCTGTCCCATAATCCGCGGTAGCAAGCCCTCCCGCGTTGCAGTGAGTTAAAACGGAAGAACCTCTTTTTATAAGTTTTTGCCCATATTGTCCTATTTTCCGGCATATTATTTTGTCTTCAGCCAGCAATAGATGGGCTTGCGCCAGCATCAAACGTTTAATTTCCGAAATAGGTTTTTTTTTGTTTTTTTCCGCTTCCCGAAGCATTCTTTCCAAAGCCCAGAACAGATTCCGCGCCGTCGGACGCGAGGCGCCTAAATACTTTACACATTTTTCGATATCACACTTAAAGCTTTTAAAATCTTCCGCGCGGCTTTTTCTTATTCCCAGATAAACACCGTAAGCGCCTGTTATACCTATGGCGGGAGCGCCTCTAACCTTCATCGTCTTGATCGCGGAGAAGATATCCTTCAAAGTACGACAGCATACATATTTCATTTTTGCAGGAAGCTCTCCCTGGTCAATAAGTTCCACCTTATTTTTTCTCCAGCGCACGGTTTCGTATTTCATTTTTTCCTCTTATCACGTAAACAAGTTGGCCGGTTAACCGACACTATCCAAGTGTCTCAGTCTATACTTCGCGCCCAAGCTTTTCGCTTTTGCCCGCGAGGCGCGAATCGCGGACTCACCGATCATATCAAGACACGTCACTTCAAGGTCAATACCCTGAAGAACACATTCTTTAATAAAATCTAAAATCCCTCTATACGCGTCTTTTCCAAAACGCGAACGGCATAATTTATTATATTCCTCCGCGCATGGCGCGTTCAAACTGACCGAAACTCTGTCAACAAGCCCCTTTAACCGCTCGGCAATGGAATATCCGTTTATGAGGTTCCCTTCCCCATTCGTTGTAAGACGCACTTCTCGTCCTTTTTTCTTTATATAAGAGGCGATCTTTATCACCGTTTCAAGCCTTAATGTAGGCTCGCCGAACCCGCAAAAAACTATTTTTTCATATTCGGACATATCCCCCAACCGCGCTATTATTTCCCGAGCTGTAGGCTCGGAATGAAGTTTAAGATTATGTCCTTTTACAAAATCGGAACCCTCACGCGCGCAAAAAATACACCGATTCGTACACCGATTCGTAATATTTAAATACAATGAATCCCGTATCGGATACAAAAACTCCGCGGGTTCCTTAATTCCGAGAGAGAACAGCCCGTTCGCGTTATGCGTCGTAATTCTCGCGATATCAGAACGGGATAAATCATAAATACCGGAATACACAGATAAAAGATGGGTGAGAAATGCCGGTTCGTTTCTTTTGCCTCTCTTCGGTTCGGGCGCGATATACGGCGAATCCGTTTCTAAAAGAAGCCTTTCCGGGGGCACACATTTTATTACATCTCTTAAAGAACCTGACTTCTTAAACGTAATATTACCCGTAAATGAAATGTGTAATCCAAACGCCAATAATTTTTCAACAAGTTCTTTATCCGAGGAAAAACAGTGACATACGCCTTTTAGTTTGTACGGGGTGAATTTCTTTAAGATATTCACCAATTTTTTGTCAGCTTCACGATTATGGAGAATTACCGGCAAATCAAGCTGAACGGCGATCTTCAAGCTTTCTTCAAGCAGTCTTTCCTGGTTTCGGATCTTCGAATAATTTCTGTATAGATCAAGACCTATCTCCCCTATCGCAACAACTTTGTCATACCTAACCGCGATATCCCTTAATTCCGTTATTTCTTTTTTCCCGGCACCATCGGCATCGTAAGGATGTATTCCCGCCGCGGCAAAAATCATCGAATTTCCCCCGGCAAGTTCCGCGGCTTTAACGCTATCGGCAATATTAGTCCCCGGCACAATTATCCGGCAAACTCCTTGTTCCTCGGCGCGCGTTAAAACATCCCGAAAATCTTCTTTATAATCGGAATGCGTCAAATGACAATGCGTGTCTACTAATCTCATGATTTATTTACCCCCAGATAGCCGCGAAACGCCGAAAAAATACGGGTTTAACGATTAATCCGCCCTTTTTTTCAACTGAATTTTTTTAACGGCTTCAATAAATTCTCCGTAATTTTCCGGACAGTTTAAATACGCGCCGGCACCTATGTCCATACATTTATCTTCGTCACCGCTGAACCCTAAATACGAATAAACCACAACCGGAATATTTCTATAAATTTCATCCCGCATAATTTTTTCTAAAACATTTTCTCCCCGCGCGTTTTTTTGCGAATATTCTAAAATTATGAAATCCGGTTTTCGTATATCTGTTTCTTTTTTAAAACTTTCAAAATCTTCCGAGGCGCGTACATCATATCTCTCCCGCAAAAAAACTTCCTTAATCTCTTCAGTATGAGGACTATCGGAAGGGATAATAAGAGAAACAAGAGGATTTGTCCTTCCGGTAAGGATCCTCTTTATTTCATTCATAAGTTTCGTGAGCTCAAAAGGTTTCCGCATAAAACCTTCCGCTTCGATCTCTTTAAAAAGTCCGTCTAAATCCGCTCTTGCCGTCAGCACCAAAACCGGATACATTGTTCTTCCGTGCTGAGTGGATATTTTATTATAAAATTCCAATCCGCTCATTTTCGGCATATTTATATCTAAAATGATCAGATCCGGTTTGATCTGTTCAAGTTTTGTCAGAGCCTCCGCGCCGTTATTCGCGGAAATAACTATATATCCTTCTTTTTCAAGCTGAAATTTCACCATTTCCACAAAATCGGCTTCATCATCAATAAATAAAATGGTTTTTTTCTGCATTTCATTCCTTTCTACCGCTTCGTAGGGGCGGACCCATGTGTCCGCCCTTTTCTCTTTTCTTTATCCGAATTATAAGGGCGCACACACGGGTGCGCCCCTACGGTATTAAAGGAGGCGAAACTCTCCGACCCCTCATTTAATCGGAAACATACGGCAGAGAAAAATTAAAAGAACTACCCTTGCCCGCTCCGGATACGGCCCAAATTTTCCCTCCGTGCTGATCAATTATCTCTTTACATATTGCCAGCCCAAGCCCCGTACCCTTTGTTCTTTTTGCCGACACATTAGTCAATTGTTTGAACTTTTTAAACAATTCGGGGATATCTTCCTTATCGATTCCCATGCCTGTATCAATTACGCTCACAATTATATTTTTACCGGCTCCATCAAAGTGGCTTTTTACCGTTATGCCTCCCCGAGACGTAAACTTGATAGCGTTATTTATGAGATTGTTCAGCACCTGAATTACGCGATCAGGATCAAATTTAACCTTCGAAAAAGTGTCATCAAGCTCAGTTTTAAGATAAAGCCCGTATTTTTCGGCAATAGGTTTTTGGGTCAGAACAACTTCCTCAATGATCTCATTGATCTGATACGCGCCGATCTTAAGATTGACTTTTTCAAATTCAAGCTTAGAAAGTTCCAATACGTCATCAATAAGCCGGTTCAGTCTCTTTATACTGTTTGAGACTTTCCCCAGCAGATTCTTTTCCCGCGCCTTTATCCCGCCGGTTTTTGAAACAAAATCAACGGCTGTCAGCATAGTCGCTAAAGGCGTTCGGAGCTCATGAGAGACCATTAAGGTAAAGCTCTTTTGAGCCTCATATAACTTTTTAAGTTTTTCATTCTGTTTTTTTATATTTTCCGCGAGTTCTCGGTTTTCCTCCTCCAGATCATATTTATTCAAAGCCTGTTTTACAACAATTTTTAAATCCGTGTCATCCCAAGGTTTATTAATAAACCTGTAAACTTCCCCTTTATTTATCGCTTCCGTCGCTATTTTCAGATCCGCGTATCCTGTAAACAAAATGTTAATGACTCGCGGATGGTTTTCTTTTACGGTTCTTAAAAATTCCACTCCCGTGATCTTGGGCATTTTCTGATCCGACATTACCACTTTAACCGTATTTTGCTCCAAGATCCGCGCGGCTTCTCTATGATCGACCGTAAAAAATATTCCAAATGTTTCGTCTCTGAATAAACGTCTTAAAGAATTTAATACGTTTTTCTCATCATCTATGATTATTACATCAATTTTTTTCATATCGCCATACTCCTTACTGTCCGTTTTTTATCGGAAGACGAACAGTAAAAGTTGTTCCCTTCAATATTTCACTTTCCACTTCAATAGTTCCCGCATGCCTTTTTATTATGCCGTGTGATATGGAAAGCCCCAGCCCAGTACCCTTACCGACAGACTTAGTCGTAAAAAAAGGATCGAAAATTTTAGACAAATTCTCCCGGGAAATCCCTACTCCCGTATCGCTTATTTTAACGGTAATGCCGGTTTTTTCGGCTTTTGTTTCTATTGTCACAAGACCCCCTTCATCAGGGATCGCCTGTATCGCGTTCATCAAAATATTCATAAAAACTTGATTAAGCTGTCCGGGATGACAGCGAATCAAAGGAAGTTTTTTTAAGTCCTTACGCACTTCACACTTATATTTCATCTCACTCCAGACAATTTTCAGCGTAGTTTCAATACAGCTGTTAATGTCCGCTTCCACCATTTTCGTCTCATCGGCATGCGCGAAACTTCTTAAACCCCCAATTATATCTTTAACCCTATCCGCGCCCATCCTTGTTTCTTTAAATAAATTATCGATATCTTTAAGAATATATTCCAGTCCCGGATCTTTACGCGTTTGGGCAATTTCAGAAAAAACTTTATCATTACTCTTTCCTTTTTCCAACGCGTCAAACAAAGACGCGTATTGTTCAAGCAGTTTTTTAAAAACTTTTACATATTCACTTAAAGTGTTCAAATTGCTTAAAATAAATCCCGTTGGATTATTTATTTCATGCGCGATACCGGCCGCGAGCTGGCCAAGACTGGCCATTTTTTCGGACTGTATGAGCTGAACCTGGCTCTCCTGAAGCGCGGCATTCGTTTTTTCAAGATCTTTCGCGGTTTGTATCAACGCTTCATTGGTCTTCGCGAGTTCCCCTGTTCTTTCCTTAACACGCGCCTCCAGATTATCATGAGCGTCTTTTAACGCCTTTTCCGCTTCTTTTCGTTCGGTAATGTCCAACGAATATTCGATCATTTCCGTTACATTTCCCTTATCATCAAAAATAGGATACGCGTGAATTTCAACATTTCTAAGTTTCTTATCAAGATCATAGTGTATATGCTCTACCGTAACAGGATGCTTCGTCCTTTTAACTTCTTCAAGAGGGCATCCATGTTCGAGCCCGGTACACGGATTGTTCCTTTTATGAGTCACTTCGTAACACGTAAAATTTTTACACGATCTGCCTTTTGTCAATTCATGTTCACACGCGGCGGAATTCGATATCCTTATTTTGTAAGTATTCACATCAATTACATAAAAAGGATAGGTAAGAGATTCTATAGTCTTATCATAAAATATATTCTGCCGATTGAGTTCCTTTTCCGCTTTTTTGCGCACATTAACGATATACTGCGCGTAAAAACCGAACAGCATAAAAAGCACGGACACAAAAGATCTCATCCACAATTCATGAACATCCGGATAAAAAAAATGATTAAAAACCGATTCCTGCCGCGGGTTAAAAAAATATACATGAACAAACGTTTCGAACAGCCAGAATAAAAAGCCCAGCATAATTCCAACGAGAGCCACCCCGCCGAATATCGAAATTCTCCTCGCCCCTTGAGTTTTCATGTAACCTCTTTTTATTTGAAGAGCTTATGGTGAATCCATCCACAATTCACCATTAACGGGCGCTTCCGAAAGCGCCCCTACTATTCACCAAATACTATTCGGGGAAACAGCGGTTCGGCCTTGGCTATTTTTGTTCCGGAAGGAAAACTTCGCCGGGTTTCTTCGGAAGTCATCTCAAACATTTCTTGAGTTTTTACTTCACTTTTTAAACCAAGCTGATCCCAGATTTTCCGTGAAGTCCCCGGCATGAAAGGAAAAATAGCTATGGAAACAGACCTTAACACTTCTAATAAATCCGCCATAATGAATTTTACCGCTTCGGTATTATTCTCTTTCGAGTATTTCCATGGAGCGGATTCTTCAATATATTTGTTCGCCGCGCCGACAAGATCCATTATCTCTTCTAAAGCTTCCCTTAATAAAAGTTTCGGACTTAGCATACACTCATTAACTCTATGAAACAATTCCGAGACAGCTTTTATCATTCGGCCGGACCGCGCGGCCTGCTCTTTAACAAGAACGTCCATATTAAGCGCGGACGGCGCGACGGCGCTCAAATATTTCTCAACCATCGTAAGCGTCCTATTCAGAAGATTTCCCAGATCATTAGCCAGGTCATTATTATAGGTCCTAACAAACGCTTCTTCCGAGAAATTACCATCCAGCCCGAAAGTTACGGTTTTCAGTAAAAAGTAACGCAGAGCGTCCGTTCCGTATTTTTGACAAAACTCGCCCGGAGACACTATATTCCCTTTCGATTTGGACATTTTTTCTTTGCCCATTTTCCACCATCCATGCGCGAAAATACAATCGGGAAGTTCCATATTTAAACTTTTAAGCATTATCGGCCAATACACAGCGTGGTGACGCAGTATGTCTTTAGCGATTATATGCAGATCAGCCGGCCAGAATTTATCGAAATTTTTTCGCGCTCGAAGCGCGGAAACATAATTTATAAGCGCGTCAAACCATACATATACCACATAATCCTTATCAAACGGCAGTTCCACCCCCCAAGACATACGCTCTTTAGGGCGCGAAATACATAGGTCAGTTAATTCTTCTTTCAAAAATCCGAGAACTTCGTTCCTGCGGTACGACGGCATAATAAAATTCGCGTTACTCTTTATATAGGATATGAGCCACGCTTGATATTTACTCATACGGAAAAAATAATTTTTTTCTTTTATGTGTTTAAGCGGCCGCGCGCATTCAGGGCAAATGCCTTCCGGAGCCTGAGCGCCCGTCCAAAAAGTTTCACAAGGGATACAAAACCAGCCGTCATATTCTCCCTGATAGATATCCCCATTATCCTTCATTTTATTAAGAAAGCTCTCTACTTCTTTCTTATGAGATTCATCCGTCGTACGAACAAAATGATCATACTCGATATCTAACATCTCCCATACTTTTTTAAAATTAGGAACTATTCCGTCAACAAATTCTTTTTCATTCCCTTTTTTAAATCCCGCTTTTACGCTCGCTTCTTCAATTTTTTCGCCGTGTTCGTCTGTGCCGGTAAGAAAGAAAACATCGCGCGAGCGCGTTTTATAATATCGGCTAAGAACATCAACCGCTATTTGCGTATAAGCATGTCCGATATGAGGACTCGCGTTCACATAATAAATAGGTGTCGTGATATAAAATTTATTTTTTTTCATGACAGATTCCTTCACCTTTTCCAATATCTTCCACTGATACCTCTTTTATCTTACCCTCTCCCAGATCCACCGTAAAAGATTTCTTAAGAGGACTCAATGCTATAACTTTGCCTTTACCATGCGGTGTTTTAATTTCTTTGCCGACTTTAGGTAAATTTTTTGAAGCCTCTTTATAATTTTTGTACTCATATCCTAAACAGCACATAAGACGCCCGCAAAGCCCTGAAATTTTCGAAGGATTAAAAGGAAGGTTCTGAACTTTAGCCATTTTGATCGTAACCGGTTCAAAGTTTTTCAAGAATGCCATACAGCAAAGCTCCCTACCGCATGAACCCAGCCCGCCGAGAAGCCGAGCTTCGTCCCTGACCCCTATTTGCCTAAGTTCAATTCGAACGCGGAATATGCTTGCTAAATTTTTTACGAGATTCCTGAAATCCACACGATTTTCAGAAGTGAAATAAAAAATGATCTTTGATCTATCAAATGAATATTCCGCGTCGACAAGTTTCATAGGCAGTTTATGTTCCGCTATTTTCTTTTCGCAGACACCCATCAGATCTTTTGTTTTAGCCTTATTTTTAGCGATCTGTTCCTCATCCCATGGATTAGTTTTTCTGATAATTTTACGAAGAAGTTTACCGTGTGAGGCGATAGGCGTCACTTTCTCAAGAGCGGTCACAACCGTCCCGTATTCAAGCCCTCTGTCCGCCTCAACTATTACCTTTTCCCCCACATCAAACTTCATACCTCCGGAAATGAAATATCTTATCTCACCGCTGGTCCTAAGCTGTATTTGTATAATTTCAAACATGATTTTATCTTTCCCGTTATGTAATTTATATTCATAAGCGCGCGCAAGGCCCGCCCCTACGAAAAACCAACAAACTCCGCCAATATCCTCTTAATCCATCGTACATCGTACGGGCACGGCATGCCGTGCCCCTACTATTCTCCTCGCACCGCGCGCGGCAAAATTTGCGCGGCTAATTTTGAATTAACGTTCCCGCCGAGCGCGAGCTTTATGTTTATAAGGCGTTCCATTATTCCATATATTTTTTCGATTGAATATTTCCCGAAAAATCGGTACATGGACGTATTCTGAATATTCTTCTCAAACATTACATTTCCCGGATCTTCCCGTATCATCACTATCTCACGAAAGAACATTATCAGCATTTCTATGTCTTCGGTAAGATAATCTCGACCTTCTTTGTCCCAACTAAGACAGTCATAATTGTCTTCTCCGGCGATTCGCGCGAGCATCTCCATTATTTTTTGCTTCCGCTCGGAAACATCTTCATTGATCATCTGAAGCGCGGCCCCCGGCGACCCTTGTGAAAAATGCGCCAAAAAATACGCCTCTTCTTCCTTAAGATCCGCCGAATCCCTGATTATATCCACAGTATCCCTGACAGATATCGAAGAAAACCGCACTTCTATACAGCGAGAAAGAACAGTCGGAAGTAAAAGTTCTTTTTTGTCCGTAATAAGTACGAACAGCGATCGAGCCGGCGGCTGTTCTAACATTTTAAGGAAAGCGTTTGACGCTTCCCTCGTCATCATATGAGCTTCTTCCATTACGCATACGTTAAAATTCGACTCATAAGGTTTTAAGCAAAATCCGGCGCAAATATCACGAACCTCTTCGATCTTTATATTTTTATTTTTTTCGGGGGTAACCCAAAACATGTCGGGATGTTGCCGCCTTTCGATTTTCAAACACGACAAACATTTACCGCAAGATTCCGCCGCGCCGGCTTTATTAGAGCAGAAAAGCGCCATGATAAAAGCTTTTGCCGTAAGCGCGCGGCCCGTTCCCGAAGGCCCTGTAAAAAGATAACTCCCGGACGCTCTATTTTTCAAAAGACAGTTTGAAAGAAACCGCACAGCATTCTTTTGCCCCTTTATGTCACTGAAGGAAGTCATATACTTCCTTTTTTACCAGTTCATACGTCCGGTTTATGTCTTGACGCGCTTCAATAAGTTTTATCCTGCCTGGATGCTCTTCAGCGATCGAGTAATAACCTTCGCGAACTTTTTCATGAAATTCCAACGGTTTTTTTTCCATTCTATCGGGCGAAGATTGCCCTCGCGCGCGCTCGAGTCCGATTTTTACATCCACATCAAGCAGTATCGTAAGATCCGGAACAATACCTGTTGTCGCGAGATAATCCATATCCAAGATTATTTTTATATCCGTTCCCGAAGCATACCCCTGATAAGCGAATGTTGCCGCGCTAAAACGGTCGCATATAACTATTTTTCCCGCCGCGAGTGCCGGAGCGATTATTTCCTCGACATGCTGGGCTCTGTCCGCTTCAAAAAGAAAAAGTTCCGCCGCTTTTCCGAGTGAAATTTCATCTTTTTCCAAAAGAATATCCCGTATTTTTTTGCCGAGCAAAGTTCCTCCGGGTTCCCGGGTATAAACAACATCATATCCCCGCCAGAGGAGTTCATCGTTAATTCTGCTTGAATGCGTACTCTTACCGCTTCCTTCCGGCCCGTCAAACGTTATTAAAAGTCCTTTTTTCAATTTTTTCGCCATACAGATCCGCCGGCGGTATCTTCCACAACGATACCTTTGTCTTTAAGGATTTTTCTTATTCTATCCGCTTCGGTATAATCCCTGTTTTTTCTTGCTGATTCTCTTTCGGCAACCAGTTTTTCTATTTCCCCGCGCGAATCCCGATCAATTTCCTTTTTTGAAAGGCGCAACCCGAAAATATCAGTAAATTCAAAAAGCTGTTTTTTAAAGGCGCCGGCCGCGGCCGCTTTTTCATCGCGGTGAGCTCTTTCATCATGTAAAAAATCATTCCCCCTTTTTACCGTTTCAAATATAACCGACATCGCCAAAGGCGTATTAAAGTCATCATCCATCGCTTTTTTAAATTTTTCCCTTAGATCACATATGCTTTTTTTAAGAGGCGCGTTCAATCGGGCTTGAGGTTCGGTTTTTATCTCCATTTTTACGGCTTTATCGATAAATATCATCATTCGTTCTTTGATTCGGCGGGCTTCTTCAATTTTTTTATCGTTGTAGTCTATCGGGCTTCTGTAATGGCTGTTCAAAAAAACTATTTTTAAGCAGTCGGGATCTTCGTATTCTTTTAAAAACAAGTCAATTGTTATGTAATTGCCAAAAGATTTTGACATTTTTTCGCCGCGCACCGTTAACAGCCCGTTATGTATCCAATAATCGGCAAAAGCTTCCCCCGTTGCCGCCTGAGCTTCCGCGATCTCATTTTCATGATGAGGGAAAATAAGATCAAGCCCGCCTCCGTGAATATCAAAATGCGCGCCTAGTATTTTTGT